>R16__coassemble_1467_pt1 | contig 12264 bp, 14 predicted proteins | sample R16__metabat2_low_PE_011 | metagenome-assembled genome bin R16
AGTAAGATTTACGTTGGGGTCTGTAGCGGGGCACGTCATCAGCGGCAAGTTGGGGGCGCCGGGCAGGGGATTTGTGGAGTGCCTAACGGGCGGGCAACTCGTGGGGGCTTGATATAGGCCGGCAGCGTCTAAGCCTAAGGCGCTGCGAATACCGGCGTTCAGGGTCTCTATATCGGTAAAGCGCCGCCCGACCGTTCCTGCGTAATAGTCAAACTCAGTATCTAAGGTGTCCACTCTGTGGTCTGTATAGCGTATCCCAAAGCGTGAATCGGTAAGGGTAACAGAGGCCGTTATATCCACCTGCAGCCCCAACTGCTCCCGCACGCGGACTATGGCAGCCGCGTCATCAACGGTGTACTCCTGCTCCCACTCCCCTTGCGCAAGAATATCCATAACCGAAACCTCTACTTGTAACACCATCTCACCGGCTCCGTTGTATAGTTCGGTAAATTGTAGGGGCCAAGAGGTGATAGAGGCCTTCTGCTCTTGATTGATAAAGACCCCTCCCGTCAGGTGATACGTAGGCTTAAAGTGCACTTGCCGCCCTTTGGTGTTGTAGACCTTAGGCTCTACTATCAGCTCCGGCACGTCGCCGGACAGTTGGGTGCCGTTAGGCGTTTCAAACACAATGGTAAACCACTCGTCTTTGGCGTCCTCCAGGCGCACCAAGCGGTCGGGCAAATCCGCTATACCGCCGGCCGTTATCTCGCTGCGCTGCGGGCTCTCTTTTCCTACTGCGTGAATGTATATCATGGGGGTACTAATAGTTAAAATCCTTCTTGGGGTGGGAGCCGAACTCCACGGATACGGCTGCGCTGCCGGTGGCGGGGTCTATGCGGCGGGGTAGGTCTATAAGGGTAATCTTGCCCTCTGATACGTGCTTCAGGTAGGCTATATCTTGGTCCACCGTCTCCTTCACCCGGCTATAGGCCAGGTCTATATTGTGCCGTTTGAGCAGGGCGTATAGGGCAAAGTCTTTTATTATCTCCTTAAGCACCGCCAAAGACCCCCAGGCCCCTACCCTATCGCGGGAGATAGCGGAGAAGGTCTCTACATTATAGGTGTGGGTAAGATAGGAGAAGACCTGCGCCTCGGCTACGGAGAGGAGGTCTCGGGCTATGCTCTCTTTGTAATCGGTAAGGGCGGCCAGCTTATAGCGGGCTACCACGGTGGTCATTTCGTCTACGGATACTAACATCTTTTTATCTACTGTTTAAACACCGGTTAAATACTCATTTCTTACTCATACAGCACTTGGTCGGGTGCGGGCGGGGTTTGACCTAAGTCTACCACGGTAAACTCGGTATCACCGCTCGGCAGCTCTATGCGTATGCCGTTCACCATGCCGTATATATTGCGCTGACCGCTTGGCAAAAAAACGTGCGCCATTTGGGGTGCCGCGTATTGCATAATGCCGTCTATACGGGCACGGGCGGTGAATAGGTGCAGGGGGCTTCTATAGTAGCGGTAATAGGCTTGTGCTATACGCTCAGATAGATACACCCCGGTAGTATATAGGGGCGTAAGCAAGCTTTTATCTCGGTATAGCATCCCTTCGGATAAGTAGGGGAGGTTTACCGCGTTAGGGTTTTCGCTTATATACTTAAGGGATAGCTCCGGGGGTTGCACGCCGTTCTTATTTGTATTGTAAGCGTTGGTAGAGCGGCACTCCAGCACCTCGGTAGGTTTGTAATCGCTCCTATAGGTGGGCTTAACGGCGGGTATACCCAAGTGGATCTCGCTCTCTTGTATCACCCAGCGCCGGTACTCGTCTTTCTTGCCGTAGCTCTCATCGGGCCAGAAGAGTGTTTGCGGCTCAAATACCAGACAGACCTCCTCGGGATACGGGAGCGGGGTTTCGCCTTTCTTGGTGCACCTATAGCGGTAGAGCTCATAGGCGGCGCGGGTGGGCAGGCTTACCTCCATAGTCATTTGGGCACCGACGTCTGATAGTGCATCTCTAAGGGAGCAAGTGGCGTAGGTGGAGAGCGGTACCTGATCGGCCGGCGGTATGGTAACGTTTTCAAATGCGGTGTACATATCGGAGGCAAAGCAGTAGGGGGAGGAGCATCCGTTTCCCACTGCTTTGCCCCAAACCAGGCTACCCTTTTGCACCTTCTTCTCTACGGCGGTGTCGCAGTCCGGCGCTTGTATTACGCCGTAGTCATAACAGAAGGTGTCCCCGTCATCGGGTACGCTCCAAAACGGATAGCGGTAAGTAGTGCTGCCCTCGGCGGGGGCGTGGCCGGCGAACAGACCCATGGGCATGTACAAAGTGTGGTCTTGCTCTCTGCCCTCCTCTACCTGCTGCTTTAGTGTGGGGTAGACTATACGGAGAGGCAGGCTGATAGAGAGTTTCTGCGTTTGGGGCGGCAGCTTAAGGCGCACAAATATAGGGTGCGGGGTTTGCCTATTCTGCCGCGTAGAGCCTAGGCCGTACGGCACGGTGGGCTGTATGACCGGCACCGTGTATTTATAGGGCAGCGATTGGTTAAGGGTTTTGGCATACGTTACCGCATCCGTTGTGCGCATCAGGGCGTATACGTCATTACTGCCGGTCGTGGCCAACGGGCTTTGCCTAATTACATCTCTGTAGTAGTGAATAATCAAGGTTTCACGGGCGGTATTATCGGGCAATAGGCGCAGCAGTCCGCCGGCGGGCAGGGTTTGCAGTGTAGCGCCCGCCTCTACTCCTAACGTTTCGCCTAACTCTAACACATTATCATCTATATAAACCTGATTAGCGTCTCTTACAACCATCAAATTAAAGCTATAATCGTAGTAGAGGATTAGGCCTAAGCTCTGCAGCAGCTCCTCCAGTAGGGTATAGATACTTTTTCTGCGGTTCGCCTCGGAGTATAGGCTCATTACGTGTATATACGTATGATATAAAACAGGCGTATCGTCCAACCGAACATCCAGGTAAGTATTAGGAAAAACGCTAGTCAATAAACCTTCCGTAAGCAGACTTATAATATAGTAGGCAGATTTAGCTCCAGTATTTATAAATTCCCGGCCAATATCCTCTAAGGCAATATTCTTTAAGAACCCCACGGGGTCTTGCGCGGTAACGGTAAGGGTGCAGGTGCGCTCGCCGTAAGCGGTTTCCACGTAACCCGGCCCTACAATGCCGCAAAACAGCGACACTCCTTGCATGTTATCAAAGAGCTCTATTCGGTACATTTCCCCGGCGGTGCACATCTGATCTTTAATATAATCTGCATAGACGAACTCAAGCATGAAGTGGGCGGTAATGGTAGAGGTGCGCATGGGGGCAATAAGCATATCCAACGGGGCGCCGGCGCTCTCTATCACCACGCCGGGGGATTCTAATACCGTCTCCTTATAGGGGGCATCGGGATCCGCAACAGCTACAAGCTTTACACTGTATTGAGCCGTGGAGCCGTCTTGCAAGATTACATTAAAATCGGCTATCAGGTTTTTGTAATAATCCATAACTCACTTTATTATCATTTATCAGCAGCAGTGCCCGTCTACCGAATAGAGGGCAGAGAGTAAGCTGCTTAGGTTCTGCGGCTCCTCGCCGGGCTCTGCTTGTGTATCATTTACCGTATCATTTACCGTATCATTTACGGCATCGGCGTGTGCGCCGCCTACGTGCTCTACTCCTTGGGCAATGGGGATACCGAACTCCTCGCGTATAAACTGCGCCTCAACCGGGGCGTAGGGGAGCAGCTGCACCACTCGGTTCCAGAGCTCTTTTGCGTCTTTCTCGGCGTTATAGTAGAGAGAGAGGCCGTCCGGCAAAAGGCCTATAGCGGCCAAGCCCGGCAGTACCGTTCTGTTTATAGCCGCCTCGGTGCGTTTTACGTCTTCGGCCGTTTTTAACCCCAACAGTTTAATAGCGCTTTCTTCTTTGGAGTAGTTGCCGTTTTCCGTATCCTCGCCCATTACGGCCCCTAATACCTTCAGGCTTATTTCTTGGCTTGCGGCGCGTATAAGCGCCTCAAACACAGTGCCGTTGTCCGAGAGCCCTTGTGCAAAGGACATCTCCTCGTTTGTATCTACAATAGCCCAAGAGGCACTGCCCATTTGCTGCATCATACTCTTGGCGCGCTCCAGTGCCTCGCGGTCTTGCGTATCCATCTTGAGTATGCGCGGGGGGATACCGTATATTTCGGAGAACTCGCTCCAAGAGGCCAAGGCATAACGGCGGTATAGGGTAGCGGGGCCGCAGGAGAAAAGTACTCCGGTATCGGAGGGCTCGCCGAATTCAAAGATATTTTTGCCGTAGCCGGGCAGATCGCGGTAGTGTATACCGTCTTGCATAGAGACATCGGGCAGCAGCACCCCTTGCGGCGGAAGTAAGTGCGTGCGGGGCAGTAAGCTGCAGGTAAACAGATCCCCGTTGCTCGGCAATAGTTCCACAAGGGAGTGCCCGTACATCGGGGTTTCTACAATAACCTTTAAAAGCTTATTAAACGCCGGTGAATTGCTTAATAACTCCGTCAGCGCATCGTTCTTCTCCCCGCCGTTGTCAAACACCGTAAAAGGCTTGCCCATAACCACGCTCAGGCGTAGGTCCACCTTGGCGGATAGGTAGGGGTCAAACATCAAGTCTTGCACCAGCTCTATTAAGTAGCGCCGCTCGCTGCGCTGCGGGTTAAGCGCGCGGTCTCGTGCGGTGCGCCAAGCGCGCATATCTCGGCTGAGCGTAGCGGCGGGCCGTATGGTTAATGCCTCTAATAAGGATTCCACTTTTTTCATACTCTTCTCTTTTTTGCTCTTTTTACTCAAATTATGCCATGATATAGCATCACTGCCGGTCGGGTACTATCCTAATGATACGGCTCCTCCACCCGCCGCTCTACCACCACCGTGGTATCCAAGATAGGCGGGGTTAAGACCCCGAAGTTTATCTCCTGCACCTGCCACTCGGCGCGGGCAAAAGCGCCTTCCGGTTTGTTAAAGATAGGCGTGATAACCCCAAAGTCGAACCGGTAACTACTCAGGCTACTACTCATTTCATCTCTATAAGAACCAATTTGTTCGGTAACCGTCATATCCCCCTCAAAAGAGGGCGTGCCTATGCTCGGGTGGGGGGCGGAGGCCTCAAACAAGAAATGCAATACCGCCGTAAGGCTATACCGCACCACGCCCTTTACTACATCGCGCTCCACCGTGCAACGGCTCGGGCTGATAATCACAGCGGGGAAAGGGAAAGGCGGGTGCGGCGGCTCGTCTATAAGCAGGTTAGACATCTGCCCGTAATCAATGGCCACGTACCGCAAGCGCGTAAAATCCTCCTCACCGTCGGTATACGGCGCCGTGCCGCCGCCCGAAGGCGCATCCTCACCCGGGTAGGCTATGGCAGCATTAAACAGTTCTATCTGCAAATTCTCTAACTCTTTACCTATATCTATCATATGATTGTGTATTAAAAGGAGAGGCCACGGCTAACAGACAAGCGGGAGGGAGTGGGGAGTTAGGCATGGGATACTTGTCTGCTGCCGTGGCGGTGTAATGTAAAAACCTGTATTTGCAATTTCTTCTACAAACCTTTAATGCTCGATCCTCCCCACAAACCGGCGGAGGCTCTCTTGTGCTGCTTTAGGTGGTAGCAGTGCCCGTTATACCGCTTGTGCTCAGTGTTATGGTCTTCACTTCTCCGTCGTTTTCAAACGTAGCGGAGTAGCTTGTCTCCTCGCCTGCGTTGGAGGTTTGGTCTAAGGCCGTAACCACAAACAGACCCTCCTCGCAAGTATCGCCGGTGCTGCTCGCCTTAAAGCCAAAGCGCAGTTTTACGCTCTTGGCATCCTTGAGCATCTTCATCAGCTCGGTATCGCTTACTCCGTTTGTAGCCTCGCCCACTCGGGTAAGGGCATCTACACTGATAGAGACATCTACACTGCTCACACTGCGGTGTTTCCACTTGCCCCCAACGGTGTCTTTGGTTACTATCTCTTTGGTGCTCGTCTTGTAGCTCACCTTGTGGCTCTTGGCCGCCAAAGTAGGCTTATACGTAGCAGTTGTTCCGCCTGTGGAGGTATCTACAAATAGCATCAATTCGCTACCGTCTACGTATCCTGCTGTTCTTGCCATATATCTATAGTTCTAAAAAAGTTAATCTAAATGCGCCTTCCCATTATCCACCGGAGTGCATCCCTGCACCCCGGTGGCGTGAAAAATGGAAAAACTAATACACAGAAAAATGAGTTATCTCTTTACATTCATTCACCGGTGCCGCCGCCCGCGGTGGGACCGGTTACCGCTGCATTCACAGTGGCCACCCCCTTTACGTCCTTGCGGATAACCGCTGCGCCGGCTCTTATCTCGCCGCTGATTACATCGCCGTAATAGGTGGCGTCTTGGTCGTTGCTGTAGAGCGTAATCTCTCCTATAGCGCGGCTTACGCTTGCGCTCTGCCAAGCAAACAAGTACGAACTTACCCCCGTGGGGATAAACTCCTGCACAATGTTAAAGCCCATAAAGCTACCCAGCGTGCCGGCAGCCGGATCCGCACTGGCACTAAAGGCCAAGGCCTCGGAATCCGTTAAGGTGTTCAAAAAGGCGTAATACCCCTCGGCGGTAAACATCAAGTTTCTACCCTCAAACGGCACCGCATCTTGGCCGAACTTGGTGGCTATATCCACTATAAGCTCGCGGTAGGTCTTGGTGCCCGGGGTAAAGATAGCGCCGCCGGTGGCTCCGGCTACCCACTTGGTGAGCGTGTCCTTGGCCACTTCTTTGTACAAAGAAAGGCGGTTCTCTAAGGTTATACTCTCGCGCTTGTTGTAGCTCAGCTCCGCTTGCTCGGCGTTCTCTACTACCATGGGGGCTATCTTGTAGTCGTCTACGTTGTAGCTGAGATCTAAGTCGGTGCGGGAGGTTACCGCTATAGGCAGCGTGTGGTTGTTCTTGTGCACCGTGGCTGCCGCACCCGCATTAGGTACGTGCACCGTGTGCCCATCTAAAAAGGCGGAGTGGTCTACACTTCTAAGTAAGAAGGAAGTGGGGGCGTATAGTCCGCCTACAATGCTATTCGCCCATATCTCTTTTGTGATTGCCATACTACTATATATTTGGTTAGGTGATTGTTCTTTTTAAAGCCCGCGGGTTTTGTACGCGCAGAAATCGTTTTAACCCTATAATAAAATACCCAAAGTAACCTTGATTTACTTAGTTTAACAGTGAATACTATGAAAAATGCGTGCTACACCCGCAGGCTTTTAATTCTATCGGTCTATTTAGTGCCCAATAAGGTGTCCCAATTAAGGGCGCGTTCCTCTTGTTGGGCTCGGTTATTACTCGTCAGCTCGTCTATTATCTTCATCGTCATCTCGTGCCGGCGGCGCTCCCACGTTCTAAGGGTCTTACCTATAAACTCATCTTTATAGCCTATGCCCCTATATTGGCTGTACCTGCCGGCTACCTCAAAGTAGCACTGCTTGCGCAGCATCTCCTCCTCTTTACTCATACCTAAAATGCCGTTTGAAGACTGTTTTTTACTTACTGAATCGCTCCTGAAACTTCTTCATGAATAGCTCCGGGTCCGTTGCCTTCAGCTCAAGCAGACGGCCCTTGCGGTCCAGCTCGTCCCAGCTGCCGCCGAATCTATCTGAATTGCTCTTCTCGGCTGCCTTTACCTGCGCCGTTAGGCTTAAGGTGTTCGTTTGCACCTCTACGGCGCCGGCAGCGGGCGCAACGGTTTGGGAGGCACGGGCGGGCATAGCAGATAGAATACTCAGGCAAAGGGCTTTGTCCGTTGCATATAACTTTCTAAAGTTATCTACTTCTCCCTCTCCTATCTTGCCGTCCCTTACGGCTCCGCTCAGCAGAGCATCGCACTCGCGCTCCTCGGCCTCTTTTACGGCTGCTCTAAGCGTGATAACCTCCTCGGTTAAACTTTGCAGCGCCTCTACTGTTACCTCTTCTAAGGTATCTACACCCACTAAGGCGGATACCTCTTCGCTCAGACGCACCCGGGTGGGGATCTCGTTTTCTTTCTTCATATCTATTTTTTTATTGGTGGTTATACTCTTAACGGCGGCACTCAAGTAGACTGCCTCTTCATCTTTGCTTAACGGAAAGCCGTACTCACTGCACAACTTAAGTGCGCCCGGGTTACTGGGCAGCGTTACCACGCTTACCTCAAACAGTTCCCACTCCGTTACTACATCCGGCTCCCCCTCTGTCTGGGTTATCTCACGCACATACAACATAGGAGACGCGCCCTTTAAGAACCCCGAGTTCATCTTGCGGTACACCTCTTGAGCGGTGTCGTCTTCGGTATCAAACTCAAAGGAGCCTATCAGCCGGGAGCCCTCTATGCGCAGGTCGGTGCACTTGCCTATCAGCCTGTCGGGGTCGTGTTGGTAGAGTAGCACCGGGTTCTTGTCGTAGCGGCTGCGGTCTAATCCCGCGTTGCTCAAACGCCATCCGCGGTCATTTACTATACTCTCATCGTTTATAATTAAATCCATAATGCAGATCCTTATCTTTTAACACCGCAAAGGTAATACGGCCGTGAAGAGAAAAAAAATGGATACGTTATCATAACGTATCGAGTTTTTTTTTGCCCCCTATCGCACTACCTTTGTACTGAAAATCAGGCACCCCAAAAAGATAACACTTAACCGACTTTTTAATATATGAACTTTTTAGACCTTCTTTCCATCCTTCTGGTACCCGCCACCGGCGTTGTTACCTGGATAGCCTCCCGCAAAAGCCGTGTGGCCACCGAATCAAATACCATGTTAGACTCCATCTCTCGGCTGCAAAACACCTATACCGCTTGCTTAGAAGAGATACAAGCCGTGCGGCAGAAGAATATGGAGCTATTTGAAGACAACCTAAAGCTGCAGCAACTCATCCAAACAAAAGACGTAGAAATTGAAGAATTACGCAAACGGCAAGACGCCCTGCAGAAGGAGGTAGACAACCTACGCAAGCGGCAGGAGCAGATACGAAAAAGCATGAAGCAAGAAGCCTGCAAAGAGCCCGCCGCCGTGGCACTATAAAAAAAATAAGGGAGCCTAAGCCCCCTTATAACACTATTTAATTACTATTTAACTACTGCCTAACGCCCACGGCTGATCAGCTTTTCCCACTCCGCCTCTACATCTATATGCATAATGCGCATAAATCTATCGTAACTAATGAAGTACTTGGGATATACGTACATCCGCCACACCGTACTATAGCACTTGTCTAATCTGCCCGGCTCGTAGTACTGTAGCGCAAACGCCTTTATCTCCTCCACCCGCTGCAAATAATTCTTGTGCATACCATTATTTTCTGATTACTAACTACAAAGATACAAAATATTATGAAACCTTTCACCCCTAAAGACCCCGCTAAGTACGAACTCGCGCACCGCCTCTACGACACCGGCACAACGCTTGCCGAGATAGCCTCCCGGGTGGGCGTAGGCGTTAATACCGTATCCACCTGGAAGGAGCGCGGACGCTGGGCACAAGCAAAAGCCCTTAATACCATTACCCCGCGCACCATCTACAACAAACTGCTGGCCAAGCTGAACGAATTAGTGGAGGAGGAAGACCCCGCTTTTCACGCCGACGCTATTGCCAAAATAGCCAAACAGCTGCGCACCCTTATGACCGAGACCACGGTGGACCAGATTATTGCCGTGCTCACCTCATTCGGAGACTGGCTCATCAATAACGCCCGAACCCTTAGGGTTAACGAGAAGACCGTGCAGGAAATCACCCGCCTGCAAGACGCCTACATTACCTACCAACTCAACAACAACAACCCCCTATAACCTGCCCAAAACCGTAATATATTACAACTACCTGCTCTAATATATTACAACTACTAACCCAATTCTGTAATGAAAAAAGTCTCTAAAGATACCCTGGCCAAGTGGCAGGAACGGGTAAACAGAATCCGCTCCAACCACTTTGCCATTGCAGAAAGCCACGAAGATAAGCTGCGCCGAATAAACCGCGCACGCAAAGATTACCCCTACTTCGTATCTCAGTACTTCCCGCACATCGCCCCTAAACCCACCGCCGCCTTTCAAACCCGGGCAGCTAACTATATAGCCGAAAACCGCTCCGCCCGCGCTCTGTTTGAGTGGGCACGCGGGCACGCCAAGAGCACCCACCTCTCCTGCCTTATCCCCCTTTGGCTACTCGCCAAGAACCCCGGCGAGTTCCGCAATATGGTACTTGTAGGCAAAAGCGAAGAAGACGCTAAAGCCCTACTGGGTAACCTGCAGGCCGAGCTGGCCAATAACAAACGCTATCAAGACGACTTCGAGATAAACGCCGGGCAGGGCACGCAGTGGCAAGACGGCCGATTTGTCTCTAACACAGATACCCTATTTGTGGCCAAGGGGCGCGGACAATCCCCCCGCGGTATGAACTACCACGGACACAGACCCGACTATATAGTAATAGACGATATAGACGACGACGAGCTCTGCCGTAACCCCGCCCGCGTGGGCAAGGTTTACGACTGGCTCATGTCCGCCCTCTTCGGCACTATGGAAGCCGGCCGCGGACGCTTTATCATGGTGGGCAACCGCATCGCTAAAACAAGCGTACTATCCCGCTTTGCCGCTACCCCCAATATCTTCCACACTACCATTAATATATTAGACAAAAACGGCGAGCCCTCTTGGCACCAAAACTACACCACAGCCGAGGTGCAGGAAATGCGCACTACCATGGGCGAGCGCGCCTTTATGCGCGAGTTTATGAACGCCCCCTCCACCGAGGGTACCGTATTTCGCTCCGAGTGGATACGCCCTACCGCCCCGCTCCCCTTGCGCAAGTACCGCCAAATAGTCTGCTATACAGACCCCTCCTGGCGAAGCGGCAAATCAAACGACTACAAGGCTACCGTGGTGGTGGGCAAAACCCCCGCCGGCACCTACCACATCCTCAACTGCTACGCCGCCCAAACTACCGTTAAAGATATGGTAGCTTGGCACTACTCTATAGAGGAGGAAGCCCGAAAGGCCGGCGCTCACATCCGCTTTTATATGGAGGCCGGCTTTGTGCAAGACCTCCTATTAGACGAATTCAAGAAAGAAGGCGCCCTAAGAGAGCTGCAGCTGGCTATCACCCCGGACAAACGGCACAAGCCCGATAAATTTGCCCGAATAGAAGCCCTGCAGCCCCTCTTTGAACGCGCCCTAATCCTCTTTAACGAACGCACTATAAACTCCCCCGGTATGCAAACCCTCATAGAGCAGCTCCTCTGCATAGAACCCGGAAGCCGCGCCCACGACGACGCCCCAGACGCCCTGGAAGGCGCCGTATTTAAACTCGGCCGATCCGGCTTTAACCCGCAATCCGTATACGCCGTATCCACCAAAACAGACCGGCACTACTAACCTTATATAATATGCACAAAAAAAGCCGTTTCAGTACCCCCGTAGGACGCAACACGTACCCAAAAATCTACTTCCACCTCCTTATACTCGCCGCCCTACTCCTTACCTCCTGCAACCCACGAGTGGTAACCGTAGACCGATACCACAACACCGAGACCGTTAGGCAGGTGCACGATAGTATCTACTACGCCGATACCGTACTCCTTGACGCACGAGCCGACACCGTAATGATAGAGGTAACCAAGTGGCGCACCAAAACTACCGTTTTGCGTGATACTATACGAGTAGTAGACACCACCGCCGTAGACGGACAAAGCCTAAATACCATAATTCTGGAAAACCAAAGCCTGAAAGCACAACGCGCCGCCCAAACAACCAAAACCCAATCCGCCCGCCTCATTACCGCCTTACTCGCCTTTGCCCTAATCTTCTTACTTATATATACTGCCCTCCATTATAAGCTCAAATCCTAATGCTACACATCCAACAACAGCTGGCCATAGCCCTGGGGGAGATAGGGCTCTCCGTTTCCGACTTCTCCTTCCTAACCCCATCCGAGTGGGAGCTAACCCTCAAACACTACGCCGATAAGCTGCACCTCTCTTGGGAGCAGGTTCGCACTCTCGCCTACTGCACCGTATCCCCCTACCTAAACAAAAACATCTCCCCGGCCGACTTCATGCCGCTCCCTTGGGACAAGCTCCGGCCTGCAAAACAAGACCAAAATCGAGCAAAACCCCCAACGGCAAAGGAAGCCGAAGAAATTATGCGCCGCCTCACAGAGCATTAAACACCGCAGGGCCCCTTTTTAACTACCGTTTAACAACCATTTAATCACCAATTACCCGGCCAAAGCTCCGTAATTACAGAAATTCAGTCAAGCACTATCATCACTACAGGTCAAGCACTATCATCACTACAGGTCAAGCACTATCATC
>R16__coassemble_1468_pt1 | contig 12173 bp, 6 predicted proteins | sample R16__metabat2_low_PE_011 | metagenome-assembled genome bin R16
CCGCACCAAATGATCTTTAGATCCGCATGTAATTTTCTTTAGGTCCGCATGTAAATTATTCTTACGCCCCCCGTATCAAACCCGCCCCCCCAACGCCTCCGATTTTTCTATAGACCATACCACCCGCCATGTCCTACATGCCGTACATTTCCAACGCCTTTTTCACTCTTTTAGCTGCTGCGCTAAACGGACGGGAAGTTCCCCCGGAGCGTATTGCCTCCCTCTCTGAGGAAGACTGGAAGAAGGTCTTTTATATTTCCCGCGAGCAGGCTGTTACGGCACTCCTGTACGATGTGGTTTCCGAGCTGCCGCAGGAACTGCTGCCGCCCCGAGATTTGCTCATCAATTGGTTTGTCTTTGCCCAAAAGACCGAGCAATCTAACCGCAAAGTGCTCTCGGTGGAGCAAGAGCTCCTGCAGGCGTTTCAAGAGATGGACATCCCCTTGGTCATTTACAAGGGGCATTCCGGCGTGGAGCTCTATCCGCACCCGTTACATCGAACGCCCGGAGACATAGATCACTATCTTCCCTACCCCGAGCAGTTTGACCGGTGCATTGCTTGGGCGCGCCGGCATGCGTCTAAGATAGAGACCAAGGGTTTGCATCATCAAGGGTTTCATTTTGCCGGGGTAGCCGTAGAGGCGCACTTCAAATTGGCCACCTTTCAGTACGGTAAGTATGACCTATATTTAGCCGAAGAGGTGGAAACGTTGCTCAAAAAACGCCCCATAGACACCTGGCCTACCTGCTCCGTGGAGGGGCAAGCCCTGCAAATGCTCCCCGAAACCTTCAATTCAATAGCCGTGTTCGGCCATTTACTCCACCATTTTGTGCGGTTAGGCATCGGGTTGCGCCAGGTGTGTGATTGGCTCATGCATTGCAAGGGACGAAAAGATAAAATAGAGGCCGCAGAGCACAAACGCCTGGCCGATAGGTTTGCCTATACCCATCCCATGTACATTTTTGCCGCTTTAGGCGTAAAATATCTGGGCTTTGAGGCCAAAGACTTTCCCTTTGACGTAACGCCCTACCTGGGTAGTCCGCTCGTAGAGGTGCTTAAAGAGGATATTCTGCGAGCAGGAAACTTTGGTTACAACGCCTTTAGCGGACGCCGATTCCGCTCCCGATGGCACAGACGTTGGCACTCCTACCGCACTACGCTCAGACGAATAAGGAATATCAAGCCTATAGCGCCGGAGCATACCCGCCCCATGCAGGGGTGGGGGCGCATCAAGGGGTTCCTGGTAGAGGAGATTTTCAAACGCCGAGTGCGTGAGTAGCGGGCTAATACCCCCCCCGAGCTGTTTACTTCCGTCCCATTGCCTCCCATGCACAGCACCTATCTAAACTATCTTACTCGGGCTGCAGCCCCCCACCGCGGGCAGATACTTCTGCTTGTAGCGGCGGGGGTGTTGCGTGTAGCCGTCTCGCTCGCCATTGTGTGGGCCTTTAAGCTCTGCATGGACGTGGCCACGGGCGACGTTTCCGGTTCCCTGCTCCTCTACGTGCTTCTGCTGGCTGCCTTGGGCGCCGGTAGAATCTTCTTAAATGTTTGGTCCACCAAGCTCAGCAGCCTTACCGAGGTGCGCGTGGCCAACGCTATGCGCGCGGCCCTCTTCTCCGACGTACTCTACACCCGCTGGGAAGAGCTCTCGGGGCTCCGGCACGGCGACGTGCTGACCCGTTTGATTAAAGACACAGACGATATCATCAAGACCTTGGTGGTCATCTTCCCGGAGCTCGTTACCGCACTCTTAGAGCTGAGCGGAGCCTTTGTGCTGCTTCTTGTGATGGATTGGAAGCTGGCTTTGGCCGTGGGGGTTATCTTACCCATACTGCTGCTCCTCTCCCGCCCTTATTGGATCAGGATGAAGCAATTTGCTTTGGGGATCAAAACCGGTGAGAGTGCCATTACTACCCTAATGGAAGACTCCTTGCAGCACCGCACCGTGGTACAGGCCTACGGCCGTCAGGCGCATCAGCTGGATCGCCTAAACGGTCGTCAGCACGAGCTTACCCTCCAAGTGCGGGGGCGAACCCGTGCCGCAGTGGGCGCACGCCTGCTCTTAGGTCTTACCTTTACCGGCGGATACATAGGCGCTTTTATACGCGGCGTGTACGGCATCCAAGCGGGGGTGATTACCTTTGGCACCGTTACGGCACTCTTGCAATTGGTCAACCATTTCCAACGCCCGCTCTTTGAGCTCATGCGCACCGCGCCCTCCCTTATAGCCTCTCATGCGGCCGTTACCCGACTCACCCGCCTATCGGGCATGCCCCAAGAGGAGCGCCTGCAAAACCAGACCCCCCACCCCAATATCACGGCTCTTAAAGCCCAAAACGTTACCTTTACCTACGCCGACGGCAGAGACAAGGTACTGAACAACCTCTCCTTGGAGGCCTCCCGGGGTGAGATGATTGCCGTGATGGGTGCTACCGGCGCCGGTAAAACCACCTTTATACGCCTGCTCTTGGCACTCCTCTCCCCGCAGGAGGGCGCGCTCTTCTTAGAGGATGCTTCCGGCCGGCGCATTCCCCTGGATGTCTCTACCCGAGCAGATTTTGTTTACGTACCCCAGGGCAATACACTCTTCAGCGGCACCATTCGCTCCAACCTCTTGGTAGGCAACCCCGAGGCCACGGAGGAGCAGATGCAAGAGGCCTTACGAATAGCCCGCGCCCGGTTTGTACTCTCCCTGCCCGAGGGATTAGACACCCCGGTGGGAAGCAGCGGCACCGGGCTATCGGAGGGTCAAGCGCAGCGAGTAGCCATTGCCCGAGCCCTGTTGCGCCCCGGCAGCATATTCCTCTTCGACGAAGCCACCTCCGCCTTAGACGAGCGCACAGAAGCCGAGTTCCTAACCGAGCTCAAAGCCGTCTCCGCCGGGAAAATAATCCTTTTCATTACCCACCATCCCGGAGTGGCGGCACACTGCAACCGCATCTACTCCCTGCACGAGTAGCGCCCGCCTCCCTATTCCTATTACCCTTACCGATACACCAATAGGAGACCGTTGCTTTGCAAAAGTCTCCCGGAGTGCAAACGCACCAACCGTTCGAGTGAACTGCCTCAAAAAGCCCCTCCCAAAGGGCTTAAAATTTGAGGTGGATCTACGTTTTCATTTGATCCGGATCTAATTTTGCTTAGGGGCGGATCTAAAAAGTATTTGATCCGGATCTAATTTTGCTTAGGGGCGGATCTAATTTCTACCCCCTCCGCACCCACGGGCATAGGGAGGGGCGTGCACAAGCGATGCAAGCCGATTTATACCCCAAAAAGCCCCCATATATGCGCCTAAAAGTGTACCTTTGTAGGAAAAACTTACTGCTACTATGACCACTTTCCGCAATACCCCTAACCGGCCCGAGCCCCGTCTGCTGCTCATCTACACCGGTGGTACCATTGGAATGGTGGAGGATCCCGATACAGGGGTACTGAAGGCCTTTAACTTTGATTCCCTCAAAGAAAACATGCCCGAGCTGGGACGCCTGGGCTGTAGGATAGATGTCTCCGAGTACACGCCCCCCATAGACTCCTCTTTGGTAGATCCGCACCTTTGGCTCAACTTGGTGCACACTATCCGCAGCTCCTACGACCGGTACGACGGCTTTGTTATCCTGCACGGCACCGATACCATGGCCTACACCGCTTCGGCTCTGAGCTTCCTCTTGGGGCGCTTAACCAAACCGGTGATCCTAACCGGGGCCCAACTACCCATAGGCAAACTGCGCACAGACGGCCGCGAAAACCTCATTGCTTCGGTAGAAACGGCCATTGCCCGAGACGAAACCACCGGCCTGCCCCTTGTGCCCGAGGTGTGCATCTACTTTAATGATAAGCTGCTGCGCGGCAACCGGGCTACCAAGTCCAGCGCCGACCACTTTGACGCCTTCTCCTCGCCCAACTACCCCCCCTTGGCTCATGCCGGCATTGAGATAGACTATCAGCTGCCCTACATAGGCTACCCCACCGTGGCAGACGAGCCCGCACACCCGGTAGCCCAAATGGACGCCCACGTGGGCGTACTCAAACTCTTCCCCGGTATAACCCCGGAGCCGGTGCAGAGCATTCTCTCCACCCCGGGGCTTCGCGGACTGGTACTGGAGACCTACGGCAGCGGCAATGCCCCCTCCTGGGAGTGGTTTATCCGCCTCTTGTCTGAGGCCGCTGCGCACCAAATACTCATTGTGAACGTCACCCAGTGCGCCGTGGGCGCCGTGGACATGTCTCGCTACGAGACCGGAAACACCTTAGAGCAGATAGGGGTGATTAACGGACACGACATGACGTGCGAGTGCGCCCTGACCAAACTGATGTACCTACTGGCTCAGCCCCACCTCACCACGGCACAGCGCGCCCGTCTCATGTCCCTCTCCCTGCGCGGAGAGCTAACCCTATAATACGCCCATGGTACAGTTTATGAGTTTAGGAAGCGGCAGCAGCGGCAACTGCTACTACATGGGCATGAACGGCGAAGGGTTCCTGATAGACGCCGGCCTGCCCCTGCACCACATCAAGGGCGGGCTCAAGCGCGAAGGAATAGACTTTGCCGGCGGCATCAAGGCCATTATCGTAACCCACGACCACGCCGACCACACCAATAATGTGGGTAGGTTGAGCAACGAATTCAACCTACCCGTTTACGCCCACGAGGCCGTGCACAAACGCCTACGCACCAACCGCCGGCAGGAGTCGGTGCGGATTGCCCAAAACGTGCGCTTCATCACCCCCGGCACCCCGTTTGAGCTGTGCGGCTTTACCATTACCCCCTTTGAGGTGCCCCATGACAGTGTACGAAACGTAGGGTACCGCATCACCCGAGCGGGCACCGAGTTTATCTTTGTGCTGCTTACAGACGTAGGGCACATTACCCCCACCATCACGCAATACGCCTCCGGCACCCGCTATCTGGTATTGGAGGCCAACTATGACCGGGAGATGCTGCGCAGCGGCTCCTATCCCGCCTTCCTGAAAGAGCGCATAGCCGGCCCGTTGGGGCACTTGAGTAATACCGAATCGGCGGACTTTCTCTGCTCCGTCTTCCACCGACGCATGGAGCACGTCTGGCTGTGCCACCTTAGTCACGAAAACAACCATCCCGAGCTCTGCCGTAAATACTTCGACGACCGGCTCTACGCCGAGGGCATAAGACTTGGCAAAGACCTGGCTCTGGATATATTCAGAAAAGACCATCCCTCCCCGCTCTTTTCTCTATCGGAAGAATAACCCCCCCCGCAACAAGGCAAAATTAGATCCGCATCTAAGGATCATTTGGTCCGCACCTAAGGATCATTTGGTGCGGACCTAATTTTATTTTGATCCGCACCAAATTTCTGTTTGAATCTGCGTCCCCCAAAAACTACAATAGAGGCAAGATAACGGCGCACGGGGGGCTTTAAACGGCATCGTACGGCAGAGGAAGGCTTTTCAGCGGGTCTTCTTCTGCTTTTTTTCTACTTTTTATTACCTTTGCTATCGGGGTTAGGATTTCCCTCCGCCCGCCCCAATTGCAAACTACTACACCCCTACGAATAGGCGCATGTACACCCGTCAGACCTTTGGTTTCCTTAAACCCACGCGATATCTGCACTCCTTGTTGCTTCAGGCCGCCCTGTTGCTGCTGTTACTCCCTGTCTCGCTTCATCAGCTTAGGGCACAAGACGAGGCCGACTCGCTGCTAAACGCCTTTGAGAAGGCCGGGCTACACAATAAAATCCTCTCGGCCAATAGACTGCTGGCCTATTTTTATCAAGAAGAGCTCACAGACTCACTGGTGCAGCTCACCCAAAACAGCTCGGTAGAGGACGCCCGGCGGGAAGCCTACTACTGGGCGGGCGAGTGGTACTACGTTACCCAGCAATTCGGCAAAGGGCTGCCCTACGCCCAACGCGCACTCCCCCTTATAGAGAAGAGCAACAACAACCAACAGCTGGCCAACTGCCACTCCTTACTCTCCGCCCTGTACTTTGGGCAAGGCAACTACGCCCAAGCCATCATCCACGCTAAAGAGAGCTACCGGCTGGACAAGCTCTACGGCACTATCCTAGACCAAAGCTCTTCGCTCAACAACTTAGCCGCCATTTATCTGGCCAGTAACCACCCCCAAGAGGCGCAAATGTTCGGCGAAGAGGCACTCAAATACGCACTCGAGGCGGGAGACTCCACCGTTATAGCCATCCGATTCGGCATCAATGCCGAGATAAATACCGCCCTGGGCAAATATGACCGCGCCCTCACCTACGCCAAACGCGCCTATGACTTAGAGAAAAAACTCAATAACCCCAAACGCTTGGGCATACGCCTGGTACAAATGGCCGCCCCGCAGCTCAAACTGGGCCAAGACAGCGACGCCCAAGAATCTCTGGAGGCGGCTATCCCCATGCTCCAAGCCCAGCAAAACTTTCGTTCCTTGGGCATCGCCTATAACCTAATGGGTGCCCTGCGGTATAAGCAGGAGCGCAAAGCCGAATCCGCCGAATACTACCGGCAAGCCCTGGCCATATTTCTGCAACTGGGAGACGTAGCCAACGAAAGCAAAAGCCGTATGGGCCTATCGGAAGCCCTAACCGACTCCGACCCTAAAGGCGCACTGCACGAACTTCGCCACTACCTCCACCTGAAAGACTCCCTCTACAAAAGAGAAAACGAGCAGAACCTGGCCATGTATAATGCCGCCTACCAAAACGACCGGCTCCGCCTGCAAAACATACGCGAGCGGGAACGCAAAAACTACGTCCTCTGGATAAGCATCACCCTCATCATACTTGCCCTCTCTTTTGTGGGACTACTGGCCATAAAGAACCGTAACAAAAGCAGGCAAGAACGCCTCCAACGCGAACTCTCGGCCGGCAAAAACCGATTCTTCTCCCAGATTACCCACGAGTTTCGCACCCCGCTAACCATTATTATCTCCGCCTCTAACCACCTGCGCAAGCTACACCCCGATGACCCGGAGCTGGACCAAGACGTCTCCGGTATAGAAAGAAACTCCAGAAACCTCCTACAGCTGGTGAATCAGATACTGGATGTAGCCAAAATGACCGACCTCAAACAGGCGCCTAAGGAGGTGCGGTACGGAGACTTAGTCCTCTTCTGCGCCATGATATGCGACGGGTTCAGTACCTCCGTTAGGCAAAGGCAGATAAACTTCCGCTACACGCATGCCCCGGAGGAGATCCTAACGGAGTTTGTACCGGACTACGTACTAAAGATACTCCAGAACCTCCTCTCTAACGCCCTTAAGTTCACCCCCAAGGGCAAGGATGTGGTGTGTTCCTTACGGAGCGACGGGCAAACCGTAACCCTACAAGTGCAGGATCAAGGGGTAGGCATGGAGCCGGAGGAGCTCCCTTACGTCTTTAATCCCTTCTACCGCACGCCCGGGGCCGAGAAGCGAAGCGAAGGGAGCGGCATAGGGCTATCGCTTGTGAAGCTGCTGAGCGAGGCTTTAGGCGGCTCGGTGTCTGTGCAGAGCACGCCCGGCATGGGCTCTACCTTTACGGTAACGTTTCCCGTACGTGCCCGAAGCAATGACACCCCCCTGCTGGACTACTCGGCCCGAGCTGCCATCTCTAAGGAGGTTTCGGTTAAGCCCGTGGAGGGACCCGAGGAGGTGCACACAGAGGCGCACACGGAGGGCGGATCGCTGCGCATACTCATCGTAGAGGATGTGCCGGAGGTGCGCCGGTACATAGCAGCCGATCTGGAGGGCGACTATGACTTCTACTTTGCCGAAGACGGATCGGAGGGCTGGGCCAAAGCACAGGATCTGGTGCCGGATATCATCATTACCGATCTGATGATGCCCGGCATAGACGGTTTTGAGCTCACGCGCCGAGTACGTCTCTCCGCCCTGCTCTGCCATATTCCCATAGTGATGCTCACGGCCAAGAGTACTACCGAAGACCGCGTGCGGGGCATTCGGCTGGGCGCCGATGCCTACATAGAGAAACCGTTCCGCCGAGACGAGCTCAACGCCCAAGTGCAGCGCCTCATTGAGCAGCGCAATAGGCTGCAAAAACGCTTTACCATAGAGGCGCCCGCCGCCCCTAATCCTGCCCCCGCGCAAACCGATGCCGAGCAGGAGGAACTCATCAAGGCAGAGTTTATGAATAAGTTCCGAAAAATTATCACGGAGCGCGTGCGGGAGGGGCAACACATAGACCTATCACAAGTGGCCGACGAACTATTTGTAACGCGCATTCAGCTCAACCGCAAGATCAAGGCCGTCTCCGGCAAAACCAGTTCCGCCCTGGTGGCCGAAATACGCATAGGTCTGGCGCAGGAGATCCTACTCGCTGAGCCCGACCTCACCATCGGCGAAGTGGCCTACCGAACCGGTTTTGACGAGCCCTCCTACTTCAGTGCCTACTTTAAGCGCAAAACCGGTCAAAGCCCCGGCGAATATCGCCTGAATCCCCACCCCAAGGAGGAGGAGACAGACCCCGAGGCGGACAACCTCTAACCCCCTCTTCTGCACCTTACCGCCGCAAGGCGTTGCCCATTAGTACCGATACCGGAAAAAATCAGTGTCGGTACTAATACTTTTCTCTACCGGTACCCACCGAGGGGGGCTCGGGAGGGGCTCCGAATTAGGTCCGGATCTAATTTTGCTTAGATCCGGATCAAAAAATAATTAGGTCCGGATCTAATTTTGCTTAGGTCCGGACCTAATTTCGTCTTGGATCGGGGGGGGGTATAAACCCGGCTCAAACCGGCGGATAAATCTCCCTCCTCAGGCGCCCCTACCCCCCCCGGATAAGTTATTCTGCGCGCTTAGCAAAATTCTTGTTACCTTTGCAAGAGAATATCGGCTCAAGCCGCACACAAGACCAAACGCCATACTATGATAGTAGAAACCAACGTTAAACACGCCTCTTGGAAGGAGGTAGATTTTATTACCGACCTACCCGGTGAGCTCCGTATGCTGGAGCCCATTATTTACAACCTGTGGTGGACCTGGAACCCCCGCGCCGCAGAAGTCTTTAAGAGCATCCATCCCGAGCTTTGGGAGCGGGTGGGCAAAAACCCCATCAGACTCCTCAAGAACCTCCCCGCCGATAGGGTGCGCGAGATCCTGCACGACCACCGCCTGCTCTACTCCATAGAAGAGCTGGTGCGGGAGTTCAATCACTACATGAATATGCCCATCCACCGCGACGCCCCCTCTATTGCCTACTTTTGTATGGAGTACGGCCTCACGCACATCCTGCAGATCTACTCCGGCGGCCTGGGCATTCTGGCCGGCGACTACCTCAAAGAGTTTGCCGACAGCAAGATGCCCCTCACGGCAGTGGGGCTCCTGTACCGCTACGGCTACTTCCGTCAAACCTTAGACCCCGCCGGCAACCAAGTAGCTAACTATGACGCCCAAGACTTCTCCGCCCTGCCCCTTACCCCCCTGCGCAAGGAAGACGGCTCGCAAGTGCTGCTGGAGATTCCTTTCCTGGATCACACCCTCTATAGTGCCATCTGGCAGGTGCGCATAGGCCACATAAACCTCTACTTACTGGATACAGACGTAGAGCAAAACTCGCCCGAAGACCGCAAGATAACCCACGAGCTCTACGGCGGAGACCGCGAGACCCGCATCGAACAAGAGTACCTGTTGGGCATCGGCGGTGTACGCCTACTCTCTAAACTGGGCGTCAGAGCCGACGTGTACCACCTAAACGAAGGGCACGGCGCCTTTGTAAACATACAACGCCTGGTGCAGCTCATAGGCGAAGGCCACCTAAGCTTTGACGCAGCCCTGGAAGTGGTGCGCGCCTCCTCACTCTACACCGTACACACCCCCGTGCCCGCCGGCCACGACTACTTTGAGTGCGACCTCGTAGAGCGCTACTTCGGTGCCTACCCGGCTCAGCTGGGCATCTCGCCCCAGGAGTTTTTAGACTTAGGCCATCAAGACCGCGGCGGACGGGACAAATTCTCCATGAGTATCCTGGCCCTGAAAACCTGCCGGGAAGCAAACGGCGTGGCCCTCCTGCACGGACGCATTTCCCAAGAGATGTTTGCCCCGCTTTGGGGCGGCGGATTCTTTCCCGAGGAGCTTCCGGTGGGATACGTAACCAACGGCGTGCACCTGCCCACCTGGGCCCATTACCGCTGGCAGCGCTTCTTTGCCCGAACTTTTGGGGACAACTACATAGACAAACAGGACAGTGAGGGACTGTGGAGTAAGATACAAGCCCTGCCCGACGAGGCGCTATGGGCGGTGCGACGCCAACTCAAGCACGAACTCACAGACCATATTCGCACGCAGCTGCTGGGCAATATGGTGGCCGGAGGGATGGATCCCGCAGCCGTAACCCAAGCCGTGAAGCAATTGGACCCGAACGCCCTCTTCGTTGGGTTCTCCCGAAGGTTTGCTACCTACAAGCGCGCGCACCTTCTCTTCTCCGATACCGAGCGCTTGGCCCGAATCGTTAATGACCCCGAGCACCCCGTACGCTTCATTTTGGCAGGCAAAGCACACCCCGCAGACGGAGGCGGGCAGGGACTCATCAAACATATTACGGAGATCAGCCGCAGGCCCGAGTTCTTAGGCAAGATCATCTTCCTGCCCAACTACGACATAGAGCTGGCACATAAGCTGATTCCCGGCGTAGACGTCTGGCTCAACACGCCCACCCGTCTGATGGAAGCCTCCGGCACCTCCGGCATGAAAGCCGAGCTGAACGGGGTGCTGAACCTATCGGTTATGGACGGCTGGTGGTACGAAGGCTATGTACCCGACGCCGGCTGGGCCATTACGGAGAAGAAGACCTACCACAACAACCAAGAGTTGCAGGACAAGTTAGACGCCGTTACCCTGTACGACCTATTAGAAACGCGCGTCATCCCGGCCTTCTTTGAGGAGGGAATAGGCGAGCTCTCCCACACGTGGGTTAAGTACATCAAGAACTCGCTCAACTTCATCGCCCCGCACTTCACCACGCGCCGCATGATAAAGGATTATTATGCCCGCTTCTACAACAAACTGGCCGGCCGATCCGCCCTGTTGCAGGAAGACCACTACAAACCCGTGCAGGATATAGTACAGTGGAAGGAGTCCGTGGCCGCCTCGTGGGACGCCGTGCAGGTATTGGATCTCTCGGTGCGCGACGACAACCCCGCCGAGGTGGGATTCCGCGGTGAGGTAGAGGTCTCGCTCTCCTTAGATTGCGGAGCACTGGAGGCCGACGTAACGGCCGAGCTGGTCATCTTGCGCGAAGAGGCCGACGGCAACTTCCGTTTTGCCCAAGCATTGCGTCTGGAGGAGGCGCCTAACCGCGAGGGCAACCGCCGCACCTTTACCCTGCGGGTGGCTCCGGGCGAGGCCGGACGCCATCGCGTAAACCTGCGTATCCGCCCCGTACATCCGCTGCTGGACTACACCACAGACTTTGCCTACGTGCGCTGGATCGCCCTCCCCTAAGGGATAGTTCCCCCCGCCACAATTTAATTTGCCCGCCTCCCCTAACGTGGTTTTTCCCCTTCCCTAACATAGTTTTTCCCGCCTCCCCTAATGGTTTTCTCCCTCCCCGGGCGGTTGAATTAGTACCGGTACCAACATTTCTTAGTATCGGTACTAATCTTTTTCTGCACCGAACCAAAAAAGTATTAGGCCCGGATCTAAAGAAAATTAGGTCCGCACCAAAATTTGCTTAGGCCCGGATCTAAAAAGTATTAGGCCCGGATCTAAATTTGCTTAGGTCCGGATCTAATTTTTTAATCTATAGGCCTATCTTTCTTCGTACCGGCACCGATACTTCTTGGGCCCCTAAGCCTCTTCTTACATTCGACGCCGGTCACACCCCCAACGGAGCCCCCTATGAATAAGGCGGGTAGGCAACACTGCCGCCCGTAGGGTAGTGCCTGTTTTTCGGGCGGAATGTGCCGCACGTGCCCAAAAATGGTTACCTTTGTAACCGAAAAAAGATTGCCCGGACATCGGCACCATTGAGCAAAACACCCTAATCTACTCTGATGCTATCCCTGCCCGGGCAATCTTTTTTTATGTCTTAATCCCATTTATCAAACCCATTAAAGAGATCGTACAGATGAGAAAAATCTACACCTGCACCTTTGCTAATCTTATGGGCTGCCTTGCCGCCTTAGCCCTGACGGTAGGAGTATGTACCCCCCTTAGTGCGCAGCACAAGCGCGCACCCATGGTACGCACCCACCC
>R16__coassemble_1469_pt1 | contig 12162 bp, 8 predicted proteins | sample R16__metabat2_low_PE_011 | metagenome-assembled genome bin R16
CCACACTCAAGAGGCGGCAAGCCACACTCAAGAGGGCGCCGGTGCACAAGTAAGCCACAACGCCGCCCCGGAAAAAGAGCATGCGTCTCACCAAAACTCCGATGCAGCGCTGCAAAAGGCGCACGCTACCGCTACCGATCCTCAAGCGCGGGAGGAAAACCCCGCAGCGCGGAAGGAAAACCTCACTGCGCGGGAGGAAAACCTCACTGCGAAGGAGGGTACCCCCTCAGCGCGGGAGGGAAACTCCGCAGCGAAGGAGGGAAACAAGACTTCCGGGGATGCGGTGGCTACTGCTAAGGGCGCAATACCCGCCGGTAAGGGCTCAGAGTCCCAAGTCAAGGAGGATAAACCCGCTCATCAGGAGGGGGATATCCAAAAGCGGGGCGATACGGCGCATTTGAAGGAAGGCGCTGCCGAGAATCGGGGAGCGGAGAGCGCTTCCGAGGAGAGAACGGGCGCGCCTGAGGGCTCGGCTGCCAAACCTACTCCGGGCACGGGTGGGGAGAAGGAGCCAAAAGAGCTACACAGAGAATCAAAGGCTGAGCCCCGAGAGGCTAAGCCGGAGAGCAAGGCTCCTAATAGCACGGGCAGGGAAGAGAACACGGCCGCAGCGGAAGAGAAACAGTCCCCCGCGGCGGAAGAGAAGCCGGCGGAGAAGGAGGCGAGTGCCGATAAGTCCGACGACGGGGTTTTTCGGATACGGGAGACCAAGCCGGCCGGGTCGCTCACCATTTTAGGCAAGATAGACTTAGGTTCGCTTAATGACAAGACCAGGCCGCATCGCAAGGGCAAGGATTCCGACCAGAAGGGCGGAGGCGGCAACGCGCAGGGCGGCAAAGGCGAACACAGCCGCAAGCGTGTTCGGGCCGGCTTGGTGGACCCCAAATCGGTAGGGGATCAGGCCAATAAAAAGGAAAAGAGCAAGAAGGGCGGAGGCGCTCAGCCGGCGCACAACCGACAGGGTGGTCAGCCTCAGGAGGCGCATAAGCGCTCCGCACAAGGCGGCGGCAAGGGCAATGCGCAGAGCAAGCAAGGCTTTAAGCCCCAGCCGGAGGAGGACCACTCCCAGCAAGTACGTGAGCGTTTGAGCCAATTGGAGCGCAAGAATGCGCTTAAGAACAGGGCACAAAACCGCCGCGATAAGCGTAGGAGTGCGCAGGAGCAGGCCGAGGAGGCTCGTATGCGCAACGAAGAAGAGCAGAAAACCCTTAAGATAACCGAGTTTGTAACGGTAAGCGACCTGGCCAACATGATGCAGGTGCCGGTAAACGAGGTAATAGGGGTGTGCATGAGCATAGACATGATGGTTTCTATTAACCAACGGTTAGACGAGGAGACCATTAAGATTGTAGCGGAGGAATTCGGATACGAGACCGACTTTGTGAGCGCAGAGGTGATTGAGGCCATTCAGGCGGAGCGCGAAGAGGACAACCCCGAGGACATCATCACCCGCATCCCCATTGTAACCGTAATGGGGCACGTAGACCACGGTAAAACCTCCCTTTTGGACCACATTCGCAACGCCAACGTCATAGCCGGCGAGGCGGGGGGCATCACCCAACACATAGGAGCGTACAACGTAACCCTCAAGAACGGCCGTCAGATAACCTTCTTAGATACGCCGGGGCACGAGGCCTTTACGGCGATGCGTGCACGCGGAGCGCAGGTTACGGATATAGCTATTATCATAGTAGCGGCGGACGACCAAGTGCAGCCCCAAACCGTGGAGGCCATTAACCACGCAGCCGCGGCCGGCGTACCCATGATCTTTGCCATTAACAAGATAGACAAAGAGGGGGCGCAGCCCGATAAAGTGCGTGAGCAGCTGGCCAAGATGAACTACCTGGTAGAGGAGTGGGGCGGTAAGTACCAGTGCCAAGAGATCTCTGCCAAGAAGGGCACCGGCGTGTTTGAGCTCTTAGAGAAGGTGCTCTTGGAGGCCGATATGCTGGAGCTCAAGGGGAATCCCAAGCGTCATGCCTCCGGCACGGTTTTGGAGTCCTCCCTGGACAAAGGACGCGGCTATGTCTCCAATCTTTTAATCCAGAACGGCACGCTGCGCAAGGGCGACATCGTCTTAGCCGGGCAGTACTACGGCCGCATTAAGGCCATGACCGACGAGCGCGACCGCCGTTTGCAGGAGGCTTCCGTCTCTATGCCGGTGCAGGTCTTGGGCTTTAACGGAGCGCCCTCGGCCGGAGACTCGTTCTATGTATTAGACAACGAGCAGGAGGCGCGCGAGATTGCGCACCGCCGCGAGCAGTTGCAACGCGAGCAAGGCCTGCGCACCACCCACATGACCACCTTAGAGGAGATAGGCCGCCGCATATCGGTGGGCAACTTCCAGGAGATGAATCTCATTGTAAAGGGAGACGTAGACGGCTCCGTAGAGGCTTTGAGCGATTCCCTCATCAAGCTCAGCAACGAAGAGGTGCAGGTAAAGGTCATCCACAAGGGCGTGGGGCAGATCTCCGAATCCGACGTAGTCTTGGCGGCAGCCTCTCAGGCCGTGATTATAGGGTTCCAGGTGCGCCCCAGTGCCCAAGCCCGCAAGAACGCCGAGCAGACCGGCGTGGAAATCAAGACCTACTCCATCATCTACGATGCCATTGAAGCCCTTACCGCTACCATAGAGGGCATGCTGGCGCCCGAGATCAAAGAGACCGTTACCGCCACGCTGGAGGTACTGCAAGTCTTTAAGATTGGCAAAGTGGGCACCATTGCCGGCTGTATGGTTACCGAAGGCAAGATTAAGCGAACCGATAAGGTGCGCGTTATACGCAACGGCATTGTGATTCATACCGGCGAGTTAGACTCCCTCAAACGCTTTAAAGACGATGCCAAAGAGGTTGTCTCCGGCTTGGAGTGCGGCTTGAACATTAAAAACTACAACGACCTTCAGGAGAAAGACGTGATCGAATCCTACGAGGAGACCGAGGTGCGCAAAAAACTCTCCTAAGGCCCCCCAAAGACCCTTCCCTGCGGGCGGAGTGTACGCACTGCCCCGGGGAAGGGTTATTTGTACGGCCGCTTACGGGCTGCCCGGCGGACGGTTTGTACCCCCCATAGAGGGGCCACCCAATACCCCCCGAAAGAGGGGAAAAATTAGATCCGCACCTAAAGAAAATTTGATCCGCACCTAAGCAAAATTAGATCCGCACCTAAAGAAAATTAGATCCGCCCCAAATAAACCACGCCTCCCCCGGGGGGTAAATTTCCCGGTCGTAGGCGCCCCGCCGCAGGGCGTGTAAGCCCCACCGGGGGTAATATAAAAAAAGGATTAGCCTTGATATGAACTGGATTGATATCGTTATCTTATGCATTGCCGTACCGGCGGCCGTCTCCGGCTGGCAGAAAGGGTTGCTGCACATAGTGGGGGCCCTAGTAGGGTTGATAGCGGGCATTCTGTTGTGCAACCCCTTGGCGCCTATCGTGGCACCCTTGGTAGAGGCCTTTGTAAACGCCTCGCCGAACGTATCGGCCTTTATGGCCAAAGCCGTAGTAGTGCTGCTGTTTTGGCTCTTGGGTATGCTGGTGGGCCGTCTGCTGCGCCGGTTCCTCAACGCCCTTTCGCTGGGATTGGTAGATAAGATACTGGGTGCCGCCCTTCATACCCTGCAAATACTCTTTATAGTGAGCGTGCTCATCTCTTTGGCAGAGGGATTCAGGATGCCCTCCCTACCCCTCCCCGGCCAAACACCCACAGAGCAAACATCCTGCCCCATAGACTCGGCCCGAAACCGATCTACCCTATATAAATATGTGCGTGGGCTCTACCCCGCAGTGGTGACTACCCTTTCTGCAAAGGCGGGCCACGCGGAGCAATACCACCCTAACGATTGATTTAACTCCATGTCTGATACCCAACAACCTACCCCTTCTGCGCAAGAGGATATTCTGCAGGAGGTAACCGCAGGAGAGTATAAGTACGGCTTTGAGTCCGATATCGCTACGGATACCATTGAACAGGGTCTGAGCGAGGAGACCGTCAGGCTTATCTCCCAAAAGAAGCACGAGCCCGAGTGGCTGCTACAGTTCCGCCTGCAAGCCTATCGTCACTGGCTCACCTTGGAGCCCCCCCATTGGGCGCAACTACACATTCCGCCCATAGACTTCCAAGACATTATCTACTACGCCGCCCCGCAAAAGCAGGACCCCAACCGCCCCCAAGAGCACAAAGAGATAGACCCCGAGCTCATTAAAACCTTTGATAAGCTGGGTATACCCCTGCACGAGCGCGAAGCCTTGGCCGGCAATATGGCCGTAGATGCCGTAATGGACAGCGTGTCCGTTAAAACAACCTTCAAAGACAAGCTGAGCAGCTTGGGAATCGTCTTCTGCTCTTTCAGCGAGGCCGTGCAGCAATACCCCCACTTAGTGCGCAAATACCTGGGCAAGGTGGTCAGCGCGCACGATAACTTCTATGCAGCGCTCAACTCGGCCGTCTTTAGCGACGGCTCCTTTGTGTATATTCCCAAAGGGGTGCGCTGCCCCATGGAGCTCTCTACCTACTTTCGCATCAACGCCCGCCGTACAGGGCAGTTTGAACGCACACTCATTGTAGCAGATGAGGGGGCTTATGTGAGTTATCTGGAGGGGTGCACCGCTCCCATGCGAGACGAAAACCAGCTCCACGCCGCCATAGTAGAGATTATAGCCGAAACCGACGCCGAAGTAAAGTACAGCACCGTGCAAAACTGGTACCCCGGCGATAAGGACGGACGCGGCGGAATCTACAACTTTGTTACCAAACGGGCACTTTGCCGCGGAGACCGCTCTAAGGTCTCTTGGACCCAAGTGGAGACCGGCTCCGCCATTACCTGGAAGTACCCAAGTTGCATCCTGCGCGGAGACTACTCGGTGGGCGAATTTTACTCCGTGGCCGTTACCAATAACCACCAGCAAGCCGACACGGGCACCAAGATGATTCACGTGGGCGCCCACACCCGCAGCACCATAGTCTCCAAAGGGATCTCGGCAGGCTATAGTCAGAATAGCTACCGGGGTCTGGTGCAGATTGGCAAGAAGGCCCTGCACGCCCGCAACCACTCGCAGTGCGACAGCCTCCTATTAACCGACCATTGCGGGGCGCACACCTTCCCCTACGCCGACGTGCAAAACGACACCGCCGTGCTGGAGCACGAAGCTACAACCTCTAAGATCAACGAGGATCAGCTCTTTTACTGCAACCAGCGCGGTATCCCCACCGAGGAAGCCGTGGGGCTGATCGTAAACGGCTACGCCCGCGAGGTAATGAATAAGCTCCCCATGGAGTTTGCCGTGGAGGCGCAACGCCTACTCACCGTCTCCTTAGAGGGCTCCGTGGGATAACCCCCCCAAGGGAGGAGAATATTCCAACGGGATATCCCCGCCGCGCCCCCCACGGCAAGCGAACCATACACAGCACATAAACCACACTACATACGCATTAAAATGAACGATATACTACTGGAAATAAAAGACCTGCACGCCTCTGTACAGGGAAAGGAGATTCTAAAAGGCGTCAACCTCACCGTGCGCCGCGGAGAGATCCACGCCCTAATGGGCCCCAACGGCAGCGGCAAGAGCACCCTCTCCTCCGTTCTGGTGGGGCACCCCGCCTACACCGTAACCGGCGGCCGGGTTTACTACAACGGGCAGGACCTATTGGCTTTGGACGCCGCCACCCGATCGCACTTGGGCCTATTCCTCAGTTTTCAATACCCCGTAGAGATTCCCGGCGTGAGCATGACCAATTTTATGCGCACCGCCCTGAATGAGAAACGCAAAGGGCTGGGGCTCCCGGCACTCTCCCCCGCCGAGTTCCTCAAACTCATGAAGGAGAAACGCGCTCTGGTGGAGCTGAAAGATACGTTGGCCAAGCGCGCCGTAAACGTGGGCTTCTCCGGCGGAGAAAAGAAACGTAACGAGATCTTTCAGATGGCTATGCTGGAGCCCGAGCTCTCTATCTTAGACGAGACCGACAGCGGACTGGACATAGACGCCCTGCGCATCGTGGCCAAAGGGGTCAACGCCCTGCACACCCCACAAAACTCCGCCATCGTTATCACCCACTATCAACGCTTGCTGGATTACATACGCCCGCAGTTCGTGCACATCCTCTACCAAGGCCGTATCGTGGAATCCGGCGGCCCCGAACTGGCCCTCACCCTGGAGGAGAAAGGTTATCATTGGATTGAAGAAGATCAAGCTCAAAACAGCCATGAATAACCGCCCCCCCAAGACCGAACACCTGCAGTACCTGCGCCTGTACGAGCAGCAAACCCATACACTGGCCGCCTCCCTGCCGCCCTTCTGGGCCGAGCACCGACACCAAGCCTACGTATACCTGCGCGCTAAGGGATTCCCTCGCTTCGGAAGCGAAAACTACCAAAAGGTAAACCTAACCGAACCCTTCGCTAAAGATTGGGGACTGAACCTGGGCCGACTGCCGATCCCCGCCCCCACTCAAACCCAACCCGCTCACGCCAACCCGGCGCCCGAACACAACTGCGTCCTCTCAGGCCCCAACCCCGCCATGAAGGCCGTGGTGGTGAATGACCTATACGCTCAAACCGACTTCCGCAACGCCAAGCGCAACCTCCCCGAGGGGGTCTTTGCCGGCTCCCTACAGGAGTTCTACGCCCTTTACCCCCGGCTGACCCAAAAATACTTCGGGCACTACGCCGAGTTTGATACCGACGGGTTTGTGGCCCTAAACATACTCTTTGCCCAAGACGCCTTTGTGCTTTATATCCCCAAAGGGGTGCAAGCACCCGAGCCATTCCACCTGGTACAGCTTTTGCGCAGCGGCACGCCCCTGTTGTGCCTGCGCCGCCTGCTCATCATTGCGGAAGAAAACAGCCACGCCTCCCTGCAAATCTGCGACCACACCCTCTCGCCGGAAGACTTCTTGGTCAACCAGGTAATTGAGCTCCATGTGGCCGCCGGCGCTACCTTTACCCTAAACGATTTGGAGGAGAACAGCCACCAAGTAACCCGCCTCAACTCCCTCTTCCTCCGCCAAGAAGCCGATAGCCAAGTAGTACTGAACGTACTCTCCTTGGGCAGCGGCACCTCCCGCAATAATATCCGTTGCCGCTTTCTGGGAGAGAATGCCTCCTTAACGGTGGGCGGACTGGGCGTGGGAGGCGGCTCGCAGCAGATAGACAACCTGGTGAGGGTAGAACACACCCAAGCAAACTGCCGGAGCAACCAGCTCTTTAAGTACCTGCTGGCGGATGAATCTATGGGCTCCTTCTCCGGAAGAATATTTGTATCCGGTGGGGCGCAGAAGACCCAAGCGTATCAAAACAACCGCAACCTGCTCCTGTCTCCCTCCGCCCGCATGTACTCCAAGCCCCAACTGGAGATCTACGCCGATGACGTGCAATGCACCCACGGGTTGGCCACCGGGCAGCTGGATGAAGACGCACTCTTTTACCTGCAGCAAAGGGGCATACCCGAGGATAAAGCCCGGGTAATGCTGAGTATATCCTTTGCCGACGAGGTGATACAGCTGCTCACCTTCCCGGAGATCCGGGATCGGGTGTACCATCTGCTGGAGGCGCGTCTCTCCGGCACCGCCACCGCTCACTGCAGTGGCTGCTCGGCGCATCTCTTTTAACCGTAGCCATTCCCCAAAACCTCCCTTTTATTCCTCAATTCCTACCCATTCCGTACCTATGGAGTACCCGCAGCAAGAGAACTTAAAGGAGCATCTAACGCATCCCGTATTCGGTTTAATCACGCAAACGGCCGACAGTATGGGCTTAGAGACCTATGTGGTGGGCGGCTTTGTGCGGGATCTGCTTTTGCACCGGCCCTCGGTGGATATAGACGTGGTTACGGTGGGAAGCGGCATTGAGCTGGCCCGGGCGGTGGCACGAGCCATAGGCCCCAAGGCCGAGGCGCACTTCTACGGGCGGTTTGGCACGGCTCAGCTCAGGTACAAAGGCTGGGAGGTGGAGTTTGTAGGGGCTCGCCGTGAGAGTTACTCCCCCGATAGCCGTAAACCGGTGGTGGAGAACGGCACCTTAGAGGACGACCAACGCCGCCGAGACTTCACCATTAACGCCATGGCCATCTGCCTAAACGCCCACCGGTTTGGGGAGCTGATAGATCCTTTTGAGGGGGTTTATGATCTGGAGGAGTACACCATTCGCACGCCGCTGGACCCCGATATCACGTTCAGCGACGACCCCTTGCGCATGATGCGGGCCATACGCTTTGCTTCTCAGCTGGGGTTCTTTATTGAGCCCGAGACCTTTGAGGCCATTGCCCGAAACGCCCACCGCATAGAGATAGTCTCGGCCGAGCGTATCATTGCCGAGCTGAATAAGATTATGCTTTCGCCCCGCCCGTCTGTGGGGCTTGAGCTCTTTGAGCAGACGGGCCTCATGAAGATTATCCTGCCGGAGCTGTATGCTTTGCGCGGGGTGGAGACCAAGGAGGGGATAGGCCACAAAGACAATTTAGCCCATACGTACAAAGTGGTAGACAACCTGGCTAAAAACTCCACCGACCTGTATCTGCGTTGGGCTGCTCTGCTGCACGATATAGCCAAGCCGCAGACCAAGAGATTCGACTACAAGCTGGGCTGGACTTTTCACAACCACAATTATCTGGGAGCCAAGATGGTGCCCCGCCTGTTTCGCCGCCTTAAGCTTCCCTTGGATGCCCATATGAAATACGTGGCCAAGATGGTGGAGCTGCACATGCGCCCGGCGGCACTATCGGACGAAGGGGTTACGGACTCGGCCATACGCCGTCTGCTCTTTGATGCGGGCGAGGATATAGACGACCTCATGCTGCTGGTGGAGGCCGATATTACCAGCAAGAACCCCGATAAAGTGCGCCGCTACCTCTCTAATTACAAACTGATACGAGAGAAACTGGTGCAGGTAGAGGAGAAAGACCGGATACGCACTTTTAACCCGCCCATCTCGGGCGAAGAGATCATGACGCTGTTCGGTCTAACGCCCTCCCGCCCTGTGGGCGTGCTCAAGGAGGCCGTTAAGAACGCCATATTAGACGGGCAGATTCCCAACGAACACGGTGCCGCCCTGGAGTTTGTGCTGCGCAAAGCCCGCCAAATGGGGCTTGAACCCGTAGCCCCCGCCCCGGGCCACGAGCAGTAACGCCGCCGGCCGCTCGGCTTGCTACTGCGGGAAACGGCAACGTCCCTCCTCTCCTTTGTAGATTTCACCCGTACCCGTGTCCACTCTTATCGTAGCCAATTGGGCTTGTGAGGCCGCCTGGCAACAGTATAGCCGCAGCGGTGCCGCCGTTCCCGCCACCCTTCCCGCAATAGTAGTGCAGATGCGTAGGGACTTGTGGAGCCTACCGTTGTGGGTAGCTCCGCCGGGGGCGTATGTATGGATGCCGCCCGGAGCCGCCCCTCTGCCGGCCGCCCTTCCGCCGCACAGAGCGGGCAACGTATGGCCTGCGGGGCAACGCTTAAGCGAGCCGACGGAGCTTATGAGCTGGGGACCGGAGGAGCTGACCGGCCTATCCGACGACCCACTCCTGATTCGCCCCCGATTAGATTGGCCGCACCTGATGCCCCTACTGAATCGGTCGGCCCCCGCACGCTATCTATCTCAATACAACTCCCTGCCCACCGCCGCCGGATCGCTCCGGATTGAGCACGAAGCCCGTTGGCGATCGGTTCTGCCCCTACTAAGTGCTCCCCAAGTGGCTAAAGCGCCTTTTAGCTCCTCGGGCAGATCGGTTAAGTTCCTCCCCTTTCCCCTTCCGGCAGATGCGCCGCCCCCCTTCCCCTATCCGTTTGAGCTGCAAACGGCACTTAAGCGGGAAAGCGAGTGGGGGCTGGAGTATTATATCGGCAAGGAGGGCCAACCCAAACTGCTGTGGGTAACCCGTTTTACCACGGCTGCGCGCGGAGCCTTCGGGGGGAGCTTAGCGGCCGATCCGCAACGGCAATACGCCGCACTGGCGCAACGCATCGGTGCCGCTACGCTGAGCCGACTGATAGAGGATCATCTGCAATTTCTACGCCGAGAGGCGGCGCCCTACTACCGCGGCTACCTGGGCATTGACGTTCTGCTCTACAAAAAAGAAAACCATTGCCTCCCCAACGGCGGGAAGCAACGGCCAAACGAGGCGAACCCCTGCAGCGATGCGGGGGCGGAGTGGGGCGTTCACCCCTTTGTGGAGCTCAACTTGCGCTACACCATGGGCTGCTTGGCGCCCGAGCTGTGGTGCAACCAAAGAGGTATGATACGGGAGCGGTTGGGCTCCGACGAGGCGCTGCTCTGCATACAACCCATACGCCCGGGAGCCCATGCCCTCATGGGGGCGGAGGGGACAACCGCTAAAGGGACGAGCAAGGCCCTTCTGCTCAGTACGCCCGACTCCCGGAGCCGCTTTGTGGCTTTGCTCCTACCGGTGCCCGAAGCACTCCTGACCCCGTAGGCCAAGAGGCTTAACCCTTAAGCCGAAACTCTTTGCCCCTTAAGCCGAACCGTTGCTCCCGATAGGGCAGCCGGTCTTTACCCCGGTTGCCGCCCCCGCAAAGGGCAACAAGCGCTTGGCCGCAAGCCGACTCCTATTGCTGCCTAAGGGCGCGCATCAGCGCCGCCATAAAGCGCCGATATTCGGTTTGGGTGATGTCCGGCTTATCGTACACCCGCTCCCGCGGATGCTTGGCCTTGTAGGCGGCGCGCACCATTTGGTGCGTAACAATGTTCTCTACGGGAATATGATACTGCGCTATCAGGGGCAATAGATACTCCACCCCACTGGCAATTTGCTCCGAAGTGAGCGGACGCTCCAACGTATTTCCCTGAAACTCTATCCCTATCGTAAAGAAGTTGCACTTCTCCCGGCCGTTCAACAGAGACTTGCCGGCATGCCACGTAACCACCCGGGGCAAACACATCACGTAGCGGGTGCCGTCTGTGTCTATTACCACATGCGCTCCCACTTGCTTCTCCGGCGAGGTGAGCACGGCCAGCGACCGCTCAATCGTAGGCTCGGCCGTGTGGTGCAATACCACTCCGCGCACCTCGTTTACGGCTACCGAATCATAGTTGGGAGTGGGATAAGAGACCTCGGGGTAAGCAGCCTTTTGGGGCTCTGAGGCCGCCCCGCCGCCATTTACGGAGGGGGCCGCTCCCCCTAAGGAATACGAGGCAGAGTCTACGGCCCGGTCGGCCGGTTTTGCCGTATCGCCGTAGCTCCTTTCCCTTAGCACGGAAAGCGTGTCGGCTTTCATGGGGTTGCTGCCCCCGGCGGCCCCTACTTTGTACGAACAGGAGGAGAGAAAGAAAAAGAAAACCGGCGGCACCGCCGCAAGAAGTGCCGCGGTACTCAGCCGCTTTAGGGCTGCTCTACCGGGTATTTGCAGGATGTAAATGTGTTTCATAAGGGCACGGATTCTAAAAAGGAGCGCAAGAGCGGAAAAAAGGAGGGAGACAAACCCGGCTTATCATTGGAGAAAACCAGCAACGGGCGGGCTGAATAGGTCGTTACAAGGGAGTGCTGGGCATTCATGCGCCGTAGAATGGCGCGGCGCGGGGCTCCGTCTCGGGCTTCTACCCGCTGCAAGCGCAAATCTCGGGGAGCATCTATGTAAAGCACGGCGTGGCAAAGGGCGTCGAACCCCTTCTCTATGAGAATAGCACTCTCTAAACCCACCCATCCCGGGGGCATAACGGCAGATTGGTGCCCCAAAACCCGCAACGCATCCTCGGGAGCCGAAGAGCTATTCCCCTCCGCGGGGGCGGGAGCAGGCTGCGGGGTGGTGGCGAATTGGGAGCGCCAGCGGGCAAATTCCTCCCGAACGTACGGGTGGATGAGTGCCTCGGCGCGGCGGAGGAGCTCGGGTTGGGAGAAGAGCCGTTGGGCTATAAGTTTAAACTGCGGGGCTCCGTCTTGGTATATATCGGGACCCAAGAGTGCTTTGAGGGCATCGGTGTAGGCTTTGTTGGGGGAGGAGTAGATAGTTTTGGCGGAGCGGTCGCAGTCAAAGACCGGCATAAAGGGCGCCAACGCCCCGGCTATGTAGCTTTTGCCGGCGCCTATTCCGCCGGTAATCCCCAGCACACGAGGCAGGGAACTGTTTGATCCGGGAGGTAGGGTGGTATCAAAAGAAAGATCCATGGTTGGAGACTGTTGCATAATGGCGAATCACTGCGTTGCTATCGGGATTCGGCTTCG
>R16__coassemble_1472_pt1 | contig 12113 bp, 7 predicted proteins | sample R16__metabat2_low_PE_011 | metagenome-assembled genome bin R16
GGGGTAGCCGAGGGGGGTCAAATCCCGGGCGGCGGGAGCCAAGACGTACTCATAGTAGCGGCGGGAGCGGTCGGGGCTGTCATTCCACCACAGCCTAAGGGGTTCGGTGTCGTGGTTAGAGGTTGTAGCCACGCTGAGCGGGGCGAAAAAGGCGGCCGACTCAAACTCAATTCCCGGGCTCTTGGGCATGCGCTCCAGGTGAAGGGTAAGGAGACCGCATCGGTGCAGGAGTTGGGGCAATCCGTCGGGTACCATGCCCAAGTCCTCGGCGCAGAGGGTTACGCGGCTCAGGGATTGGAGGGCTTTTATCTGCTCCAGGCCGTTGCGTTGCCACAGGGCGGTGTTGCGCCGGTAGTAGTAGTCTTGCAGCAGGCGCTCCGTTAGGGTACGGTCGGCGGGGGATAGGGAGGCAAAGGCGGGCAGCTCGGGGGCGTTAATGAGGGGGATCAGCCGGTCTTTGGCGTGGATATCCCGGGTGAGCAGATCGGCAGAGCTGAAGTCGGCACGGGTAAGCACGTCTCGGGCGGAGCGGAGGAAAGGCTCAGAGAACCCCTTCTGTTTGAGCTCACGCAGGGTGTAACCGCGGCCGGGGCGGAAGTAACCGCCGCTTGCGGGGCGTCCGTCTCGGGGTATGCTCCATATACGAAAGTACCCCAGTATATGATCTACGCGCAGCAGCCCGAAGTATTGCTCTAAGAAGGCCAGCCTACGGCGCCACCAAGCGTAACCGTCGGCCTGCATAGCCGGTACGTTGTAGGTGGGGAACCCCCAGTTTTGCCCCTCGCGGGAGAAGTAATCGGGGGGTGCGCCCGCCTGCAGCTCGGGGCAGAAGTATTGGGGCGTACACCAGAGGTCGCATCCGTTAGGGTGTACGCCCACGGGCAGGTCGCCCTTAAGGGCTATGCCCAGGGCGTGGGCACGGCGGACAACGCGGCTGAACTGGGTATGAGCGGTAAACTGCTCCCACAGGACAAAGTTTACCTCCCCGCGGAGCTCAGGGCGTTGGGCCCAAAGGGCAATTAGGTGGGCGTTGGGGGATTGGTACTCGGGGGGCCAAGCGTGAAAGTCGGGGTTCTGCCACTGCTTTTGCAGGGCGCGCCACACGGCGTACGGGAGGAGATCGGTGCTGCGCTCCTGCACAAACTGTTTGAAGTGGTCCTCTTGCAGCAACGCCCGCCCCTGCTCCCGAAAGATCTCCCGCAGCCACTCCCGCTTAAGGGCCATAACGGCGGGGTAATCCACTTGGTGGGTCAAAGCCAAGGCTCGGCGGCGGGAATGCAGGGATTGAGCGGTAGCCGGGTTGCCGATAGGCGGCAGGAGGTCTAAGGCGATGTACAGGGGGTTCAGGGCAAAGACCGAGGTAGTGTTGTAGGGATAGGAATCGGCGGCGGTGCCGGTGAAGCCCGTGTCGTTTACGGGCAGCAACTGTACCACGCTCAAGCCGGCGGCGGCCACCCAAGGGAGCAGCTCCTGCAGGGAGAGAAAGTCGCCCACACCGCAATCGCCCTCGCGCCTAAGGGAAAAGAGCGGCACGGCCACCCCGGCGGATCGGGGCGGCAGGGGGGGCGGGTTATGACCGAGGGTGCGTGTAGGCATCTTAGAGGGGGTAGAGGGCCTTGCGGCCGTGTAGGTGATTTGCTGCAAAGGTACTATTTTTCGGCGGTTATAGGGCACTTATGAGACGGGGGAGTAGGCCGGAGGGGCGGCAGAACGGGGTGCATCTGTCGGCAGAAAGGATCAGGGCGAATGCTGCCCGGGAGGGCGGGAAAATTAGGTCCGGGCCTAAGGATCCTTAGATCCGGATCTAATTATTTTTAGGTCCGCACCTAAGGATCCTTAGGTCCGCACCTAATCATCCCGTAATCCGGGGGGGATAAATCGGGGCTGCTGCGGGCGTTGCCAATCTGAGCCCGAGGCGAGCAAAATCAGCACCCCTATAAAAGCAACCGCCCCCCTATAAAAGCAAAAAAGAGTACCGATACTACGCAACGGTAGTACCGGTACTCATCAACCCGCCTACGGGCGGAAAAGCTCATCAGGGAAGCTCCCCGAATTGTTTATCTCACCATAGGGGGGTATTTAGTAGGGAGCAGTTTACATGTGATACTCGTGCTCCTCGTCGCCTTCGGTGGGCACGTTCAGGGCCTCCTCGTAGAGCTTTTCCACCTCTTGAGCGGTCAGGCCGTACTCCTTGGCTATATCGGAGATGTAAGCGTTGTAGGAGGGGCCGTCATCGGAGGGGCGCTCGGTAATGATGCGAATGGGCAGCGAGAAGGAGAGGGCGGGCACGGCCGAGCCTATACTACGGGTGTCGTAGGCGGAGGGGGAGGCATCCGTCTTGGCTTTATCGGCGGCCGAGGCAAAGTACATAAGGGTGTACACCAGATTAAACTCCACGTACTTTTGGCTTATGCCCACGTAGTGATTGTTTTGCTCGGTTTGGGGGTCGTTAAAGAACCCCTTAAAACCTACGGGGATACCGGTGAGGTGCACGTTAGGGCTCTCCTCGGCCATGTACATCTCTGCCTCGGGGTTGGTGTCGCGGTACTGAAAGGCGCTCATCACCTGCTCTAAGGGTTCGTTTAAGGCCTCGCCCGGAGTGGTTTGGCCGGGTGTGTAGCGGCGCATATCGGAGGCACTCAAGAAGAAACGGTATTGGCCGTTGAGGTAGTTGGGGTTCAGGCGGGTGCCGGCGGCGTCAAACATAGCAATCTCTACGCTCCAAGCCGTGTGCGCCTCCAGACGAAGGGGCTCGGAGGTGGTAGGGGAGTAGGTTTTGCCGTCGGGGTTGAGCTTAAGGGTCAGCGTGTAAGCCCCCTTTAAGGGGAACTGCAGATCCTTAAAGTCGGGGTTGCCGTGGAAGAGGTCATCGTGCAGGTGGCCCGAATGGAGCTCGGCTACGATTGTGTTGGGCAACGCGGTGATTTGGGGTTGGGGCTTAGGCTCTTTGTTACAGCCCGCCAGGGATAGGCAGGCAACAGTACCGGCCAGTAGGAGGTGTTTGATTTGAAACATAGGGAATAAATGTTTTGGTTAAAGTGGTCTCATGTTTGGTTTCAGTGATAGCGGAGCCCCTCTCCGAGCGGGGAGGGATGCGGCCGTGGGGCTACTCCTGCACGCGTACGGGCAGCTGCAGATCCAAGTCGGTAACGCCTATGATGTGCTTGCCGGGGGCATCAAAGGGGTAGAAGTTGCCCTGTGCATCGGTTTTAACGGCGGGCGGAATAACGTGTACCAACCGGCAGCGCAGGTTAAACTCGCTTTGGGTAGCAGTGGGGAGCACCTGCAGCACCCCGTCAAAGCCCATGGGCTGGCGCACGCCGTTTAGGGTGAGTGCATCGGCGTACTTGTAGGTAACCTGACTTTCTATGGGAGAGGGGTAGCGGTCGGTGGGGTTAAGGAGCTGAGTGCAGTTAAAGAAGAACTGATGCAAGGGCGCTTGCTCTGCCGTGAGATATGCCTGGGTAATTAACGCCCCTTGTTGGTTGTATAAGGCTATTTGCATGCGGTACCAACGCCCTCTTTGCAGGGTTACGGGGTTGCTCTTGACGAGTTCGCCGGTCTCTTTGTCGGGCTGAACGGTGTACTCAATGGGGGCAGCGCCCGGATCGGGCACCACGCCGTCGGCAAAGATACGGGAGGTATCGGCCACAGTGCAGGGGGTAAAGGTGATTACCTGGCGCCAAGGCATCTCGTGGCCGCGGTTCTCTACTTGGTTAACGGGTTCGCGAGGGGTGCAGGCAGCGGCCAAAGCGATAACGGCCGGCGCGATGAGCATTGCTTTAAGGAGGTTCATAGTTTCTTGTTACAGGGTTAAGAAAAGGGATGGTGTGCGGGTGAAGGAATCCCCATGGGGAGGGAAGTTGGGAATCAGTACCGGTGGTAAGATTTATTTGTACCGGTGGTAAGTCAGATTAGTACCGGTGGTAAGTCAGATTAGTACCGGTGATAAGGCAGATTAGTACCGGTGATAAGGCAGATTAGTACCGGCTCTAAGTCAGATTAGTACCGGTGGGAAATTCCGGCGGATGCAAAGGGGTCATGGAAAGGTATAGGCTAAGGTGAATTGTACATCGCGCCCTTTCTCGTGGGCGTAGTAGCGGAATCGGTTGGTATACTCCTTATAGAGCAGGTTGAGGAGGTTGGAGCCGTCTACGGAGAGGGTCAGTTTACCCTTTGAGAGGGGGATATCGGCACCCAAATGCGCCCCTAAGAGGTGATAGGCAGGGGGCGTGTCCGGCAGGAAGTCGGCCTCGGGATCAAAGCGTGTCTGCTTAGCCACAAACAGATGGTTAAGCCCCACGGAGATGTTTCGCAGGTGCGGGAGGCGATAGGGCAGCGTCCAGAGAAGCTCTTGGGCGTAGCGGTCGGAGGGTATGTAAGGGAAGTAGCCTGCGGTGCGCCTATTGCGGCCGCGCACCCACTGAGCCGAGACGGTGTATCGGAGCTGCTCCCAAAACGTGGCCTGCAGGCGCACATCTCCTCCGTAGAAGAGCGCATCTACCTGCCTGTAACGGAAGACGGGAAAGACGCCGGCCAGGAGCTCACGCACCTCGGGCATGCCGGTGAGGGGATCCAATTGGGGCACATTGTAGATATAATTGCCTATCCATTGCACAAAGGCCGTGGCCGTAACCGAGAGCACGCGGCCGGAGTAGCGCGCCTCGTTGTTCCACTTCCACCCCACCTCGGGGCGCAGAGCCGGGTCGCCCACCTCGTAGGCGGCGACTCCGTGGTGCAGACCACTGCTGTAAAGCTCGTTTACCTCGGGCGCACGCCAAGCCAACCCCAGGTTGCTGCTCAGCTCCACCCCATCGGTGGGGAAGTAGGCTCCGCTCAAGGAGAGAGACGGACTCTGAAAATGATGCACCCCGCCGTAGGAGTTGCCCAGGTAATCGTATCCGTGGGCATTTAGGTACCTGTAGTCGTACCGCCCGCCCAGCTCCACTTGATACAGGGGCCTATGCCACTGCCCCACGGCATAGACTCCCGCTCCCAAGAGGGCAAAGTTGGGGATGAGCGGCACCGCACCCGTATCGTTTCGGCTCCAGTTCTGCTGCCCCTCTACGTCGCTGCCCACAATAAACCGCAGGGGCTTATCTGCGGAAGAAGCCCACGAAAAGTGCCCCGAGTGCGTCAGTAAGTTCAAACCGAGCGAGGGTTTAGCCGCAAAACTCCCGGGCCGCTGCTCATACTCGTTGCGCACGTCCGCCTGAAAGTCGTACTGAGCGTTCATTTTTCCTCCGCCGGGCAGACGGTATACCCCGCTAAGCCGCATGATAAGGTGATGCACCTGCTGCTTGGGGGCTATAATGGTAAACGACGGGGGGTACACATTACTCGGCCGGCCGGCACGGAAGCGTTCCAGAAGATCGTCTAAGGTGCCTACGTGTGAGCCCGAGAAGACACCTAGTTCTGTGGTGTATCCGCTCAGAAAAAGCTCCAGAGAATAGGGCTCGGTGCGCCAGCCCAAGGCGGCGTTCAGGGCAGCCGTACGGGCAGCTGTGTTGTTCAGTACATAGCGGGCGGTGCGGTAATCCCGAGAAACCTGTCCGGTGAGCTGCACATGATACCTAAAGGGTTCCCACCCCGCGCGGTCAGCTCCGCCTGCCAGATCCATCAGGAGGGAGGTAGCCAAATCATTCACCGCCCCGCGCAACCGGGCGCGCCCTTGCATTTGGGCTCCGGCGGGCAGCGGCACCGTATTGAGGAGGATCACCCCGCCGATAGCACCGGATCCGTAGCGAATAGACTCCGCTCCTTTGATCACTTCGGCCTCTTGAACGCCCGACGCATCCACCTCCGGGGCATGGTCTGCCCCCCACTGTTGTCCCTGCTGCCGCACTCCGTTATTGATGAGTAGGATTCGGCTTGAGTACATACCCTGTATTACCGGCTTACTGATATTGGCACCGCTGCTGATAGTACTCACTCCGGGCACTGTTTTAAGCAGGTCGGCCACCGAGGGGGCTCCTTTTACGAGCAGCTCCTCTCGGCTCAAACGCACGGCCACCGTGGTGGCGCGGCTCTTTGGCTTGCGAGCGGTAACCACAACCGTGCCCAGTAATTCCTCGTCTATGGAGCTTAACAGAGAATCGTAGGGAGTGGTCTCCTGTTGGGCGGAGTGGGCGGGGAGGAGGGAATCCCGGCAGATATACCTGCTGCTTATAGGGGCACTTTTCTCACCGGCAAGGGCACTAAGCGTACTTGCAAGGGAGAGGAAAAGCAATAGTATAGGAAGAAAGTGTTTCACGGTGTGGGGGTAGTTCTCCCGGGTAGCGGAGGCAACGGGGGAGTTGCCGGGACTAAAGCAATAGGATAGGGCGGAGGCAGCGGGCGGTAGTGGTGGTTAATCGATGGGGTAGGAGGGTTCTGCTGTAAGGTTAAGCTCCAGCAGTGTGCCGTGCACCAGGGTGGGGTCATAGAGGCCGGCGATAGGAGTGCCGGCCAAGAGGTGCCTAAATCCCATCAGCATCCCGGCGTGGGTAACGATAAGCAGTTGGGCGTGGGGCTTGGTGGGCAGGAAGCGGTCTCGCAGCTCTTGCAGGAAGGATTCCGCGCGCCGGAGCAGCATATAGAAGCTTTCGCCGTTAGGGGGGGCGGCGCTTAAGTAGTTATTGAACCAGTCTCGGCCTTGCGGGGTAGCCTGAATGGTTTCCCATTTAAGGCCCTCCCAGTGTCCGGCGCAGAGTTCTTTCAGACGGGCATCTAATTCTATTTTCTGACGGGGGGCGAGGCGTTCGGCCAGCAGACGGCATCGGGAGAGGGGGCTGCTGAAGACGGCGTCAAAGGAGCGGTCTTTAAGGCGTTCTTGCACCGCCTGTAGTTCTTGCGGGAAGGAGGGGGCGAGGGGCACGTCCCACTGCCCGTAGCATATTCCTTCGGGTACTTGCACGCGGGTATGGCGTTGTACGTAGAGTTTCATGGGGTTAGCGGGGTTAGCGGGGCGGTTATAGGTCTATTTGGCGGAAGCGTTCGGGCAGTTGTATCAGGATGCCGCGGCAGGGCATAATGGGTTTATTCCAGGCGTAGGGTGGCCGGCAGAAGGTTTGCAGGCGTCGGGCCAAGGGCAGAAATCGGTCTCCGGGGAGGGGTTTACGGTGGGTAGCGTAGCGGATGGTGCGGCCCTGTTTGTGAATGTGCTTCTGCCAGGCGGGGTTTCGGGAGCGGTCTCCCAGGCGTTGGTGCAGGATGCCCTCGTCGCAGTACCCCAGGTGTATGAGGTATAGGCCGGGCAGAATATGGTAGTTATGGCCTTTAATTCGGTGAAACCCCCTACCCCAAGTCAGGTTGGGCCGGCACATAAGGGCAGGCTTGGAGTAGCGACCGCTGAGCACGCCGTAGGCGCGTTGGGCCAGGATGGATTGGTTTTCCTGCAGCGGGGGTTCGGAGCCCAGTCGCTGCCCCATGTCTAATCCCAGAGCGGACAGGGCAGGGTATTTCTGCCAATAGGGGGCTATGAGTTGCGGTAGGGTAAGGTGAAGGGCGGGGTCGGGAACCAGATATTCGTCGGCGTCGCAGCCCAAGACCACGTCGTAGCCGGCGGCAAAGAGTTCCTGCGCCCATTGGCTCAGCAGGGTTAGGCGGCGCAGCTCGCCCTCACTGCGGCTCAGCGCTAAATGCTCAATGTTGCGCACGTGGGCGGAGGCTACGTTGGGCGGGGGCAGTTGTTCGGTGCCGTCTAAGAGGATGTACAGATGTTCCGATCCGCCTAATATACGCCCATAGTAGCGAATCCACCTGGTGAGGAAGAAGGTGTCGTTTCGGGCGGCCGTCAGGGCGGCTATTTTGGGGAGGCGGAGTTCTTTCATGGGTACATTAGTATAGACGAGTAAGGGGGCCGATTGTTGCAAAGATAATACAAATAGTACACTTAAGCAGTATCCGGCGGAGCCGGGGGCGGCTTGAAGACTCCATTAGGTGCGGATCTAAAAATCATTAGGTGCGGACCAAATGATCCTTAGGTCCGCACCTAATGATCCGTAGGTGCGGATCTAATTTTCGGCCTGTTGGGGGGCGGGGGATCAGCGCACCGAGTCGGGCTCGCGATACAAGCGCAGGAGGTAGGACTTGTAGATGAAGTCGTACTGAGCCTGCAGGGCCTCTATTTGTGCCTGAAAGAGCTTGGTTTTGGCCTGCGAGAGGTCGTACGTAGAGATACGTCCGGCCGTGTAACTCACTTGCGCGTAGTCATAAGCCACTTGGGCCTGCCGGGCGGCACTTTGCGCGGCCTCTATCTTGCGGTAGGCGGCTTGGGCGTTTAGGTAGGCGGTGCGCGCCTCGCTCTCTAAGCGCAAGCGTGTTTCACGCTCCCGGAGGTCCGCTGCCAATAGGTTGAGCTTGGCTTGGCGGACGGATTGGGCGGTTTGCAGGGCGTCAAAGATAGGAATGCGCAGCGACAGCCCTACGTAGAACCGTCCGTTGGCATTAAGCTGATCGGCAAAGGAGCTGTTCAGGCCTTTGTACTCTTTGTCCATGAGGTAATAGTAGGAGTTGCCGTAGCCTGCGTTCATGCTCAAGGTGGGTATGTAGCCGCTCTTGGCGGTGCTCACGGCCTGCAAAGCGCTCTCTTTACTGAGTAGGGCGGACTGTAAGGCGGCATTAAAGGGCAACGCCCGGGCGTAGGGTTCGTATCCGCGCGCCGCCTCCGCCCGGGCCTCTTGAATCAGATGATCGGCAGAGGGGGTCTGTATGGCAATGGGGTGGGTGTAATCGGGCCATTGGAGCAGCTGCATGAGTTGCAGGCCGGCAAGCTCTTGGTCGTTCTGCGCCTGCACCAGAGCCACCTGCTCGCTTGCCAGCTGCGCCTGTACCTCGGCCAGCTTGGCGTCGCTCCACTTGCCGTTGGCCACCATCTGCTCCGCTTGTTGCGCCAGAGCGGTGGTAAGGGTAATCTGCTCGGCGGCCAGGCGCGTAACGCTTTGCTTGTAGAGCAGGTTATAGTAGTAGCCGGCGGTAGTGCGGGCCACCTCCTCTTTCTGCGCGTTCAGAGCGGAGCGGGCGGCTTGGTGGTTGAGGTGGGCCTCCTTGATCTGCGACGGGCGGCGCAAGCCGGAAAAAAGCTCCATGGAGGCCCCTACGGAGAAGGAGGTAGAGGAGGAAGAGCGGTTTTGCATCACCCCGGTGCGGTCCGCCGAGCGCCCCAAATCAAAACTCTGCGAGATGCCTGCGTCTACCGAGGGGAGGTAAGCACTCTTACCTCTACTCAATTGCAGAGCCGAGCCCAGCGTATCGGCAACGGATTGCTGCACGGGCAGGCTGCGCTCCCGCGCTAAGGCAATGCACTGCTCCAGGGAAAGCGGACGGGTGGGGTCAAAAAAACCGAGCGAATCCCCCGGCAGGAGCGTTGCCCCTTGGGGGTAAGCCACAGCGGAGGTGGATTGATGAGCGGGCGCCTGCGCCTGAGCGGCCGAAGCACCGGTAAGCGCGTACAGCACCAGCGCGCCGGGCAGCAGCAGGCGGATTCGGGTATTGAGCTGTTTCATGGGGATGTTTATCGGTAGGTTCATTACGCTGCGGTTTTCAGGGGGCCGCGCACGCGGTCGTTCTTCTTCAGGCCGCTCTTGATCTCTACGGTTACCCCGTCGCTCACGCCTATGGTAACGGGCACCTCTTTAGTGCGGAGCTCGGGAGACTCGGCCTCCACCTTTTGCACAAAGACGGAGTCGCCCCTAAACTCCAGTGCGGCTTCGGGCACCGATAAGACGTTTTGGGCCTGCTGTATGATCACCTCGGCGTTGGCACTCATGCCGGCGCGTATGGCATCACCCTCGCGGGGCACCACGGCAGCCTCCACGTCGAAGAGCGCCGAGCCGTTGGTGGTTTGCGCTTTGGGGGAGATATACTCAATGGTAGCGGGCAGGGTGAGCTGATCCAAGGCGCCTATAATGATATTCACGGGCATCCCTTGGGCTATCTTGCCCACCTCTATCTCGTCTACGGTACCTTTAAAGATGAGCTTCTTCATATCGGCAATGGTAGCAATGGTGGTGCCGGCGTTAAAGGTATTGGCTTGAATCACCGAGTTGCCCACGCGCACGGGGATTTCCAAAATTACGCCGCTCACCGTAGCCCGCACCAAGGTGGAGGAGTTGCGGTCGCCCTTACGGCTCATGCCCGTGCGCACAATATTTAAGGCGTCGGCCGCCTGGTCTACCTCCATTTGCGCCTGCTTGTACTTGAGCTGCGAGGCCTGATACTCCTCTAAAGGCATAACGCCCCGGCGATACAGTTGCTCGTCTCTGGCATGCACCTCCTTTTGGTTCTTAAGGGTGAGCTGCGCCTGCTCCACCCGCAGCTCGGCTTGGCTGAGCTCCATAGCAGAGGGCACCACTTGTAGCTTGGCTATGAGGTCGCCCGCCTTGACCACGTCCCCGGGTTTGCAGAGGATTTCGGTAACGATACCGGAGAGCTGAGGCACAATAGAGACCTCGTCTCTGGGCATAATGGTGCCGGTGATGACCGATTTCTTTTGAATCTGCTCCGCCGGCGAGACCGTGTAGATGTCGTACACGGGCGGCGTTTTACGGGATTTAGAGAACAAGTACACAAAGGTACCGATAACCAGCAGGGCAAATATACCCCATCCGATGTACTTAAAAACTTTTTTCATATGGCTTATGGGCGGCACTTGGTGCCCTCTGTTTAGTTACGCTATTGGGTGGGGGGAGATAAGGCCCCCCTGAATCTACCTGTAATTAGGTGCGGATCTAATTTTCTTTAGGTGCGGATCTAATTTTGCTTAGGTGCGGATCTAATTGTCTTTAGATCCGCACCTAATTTTTTCTTCCGTTAGGGCGGACTGATTTACTCCTCCCTGATGGCCTCAATGGCCTTTACCTGTACGGCTCGGTTGGCGGGCAGGGCGCCGGCCAAGAGCCCGGCTGCGGTAATGACCACAAGCGTGAGCACGGCCGTGCCCAAGCTCATTACCGGCTTATATAAGAAGGGCACGGACTCCTCCATACCGGGCTGCTCTAAGGCTGTATTCACCAGCGCCATGATGCCGGTGCCCAGCATCAAACCCAATAGACCGGAGATAAACGTCAGGAAGAACGACTCCGTGAGTATTTGCCGGATGATGTCTCGAGGCCGAGCCCCTATAGCCCGACGCACCCCTATCTCCCGCGTGCGCTCCCGTACCGTTACCAGCATAATATTGCTCACCCCTACCACCCCGCTGATCAGAGTGCCCGCTCCCACTATAAAGATTAAAGCGTTAATAGAGGTGAGGATAACCCCAAACAGCTTGAACATGTCCGAGATGTCAAACAGAAACGAGGCACCTTGGTCTTGGGGGTTTATGGTGTTGAGCGGGTAGAGGTAGGCCTTCATCTCTTCATAAGCCTCCTTTACTACCGCGTCATCCTCTACACTAAAGGCAAAGGAGTAGATTTGGTTCTGTGCGTTTTGGGTACTGTTTCGGGCCAAAGCCACCTCTGCGGGAATATAAATACTCTCCTGCACGGCTCCGTTTATGTTTACACTGCTGCTCACGTCTGTGGCCACCCCCACCACGGTGTAATAGTAGCCCGAGGATTTAATGACCTTGCCTATGGCTTGGGCCGCGGAGGTGAATAGAGCCGCGGCTACCTGATCGCCTATGACGCATACATTGCGTTGTTCTTTGGAATCCTGCTCCGAAAGCAAGCGGCCGAACAAGAGTTTTTGCGGGGCTATCCGGTAGTACTCGGCGGTTATGCCGGTAAGAGTAGCCGCGCACTTCTTTTGCGCGTAAAAGGTGTTCTCCTCCCCGCCCCAGCGCGAGGCCATCTGCACCATGGGGGCCAGGTGGCTCAAATGGGGCACTCGGGTGCGCAAAACCGCTAAGTCTTCCATGCTAAGCCACCACATGCGGCCTTTATTGAGTCCTTGGTACGGAAGCGTGGTTTGGCTGACCATGAAAACGCCGCTATTGGCCGAGACCCCGCCGAACTCGCGGCGCATGGAGTTGTTGAGCCCCGCCCCCAAACTGAGCAGAATAGTGAGGATAAAAATACCCCAGAAGATACCAAAGGCCGTGGCAATGGTACGTTTACGATTGCTGCCCAGGGTATGAAACACCTCCTGACGGGTGTCGCGATCCAGTATGCGGGGTAATCTCATTATTATTT
>R16__coassemble_1474_pt1 | contig 12098 bp, 6 predicted proteins | sample R16__metabat2_low_PE_011 | metagenome-assembled genome bin R16
GGTCGTCTAATTAGTACCCCCAGTTCGTATACTTTTTACACCCCCCGTATTGATCTGACAAGCCCCCGTGGCCTTAAGATTATACCCCTGTCGTCTTATGTGTAGACCCCTGTCGTCTTATGAGTAGACCCCGTACTTTGCACCTATAAAATCCGTAACATCTGTAGTTTACAAGCTATATTACCCCCTATTTACCGCTATGAGAAAACTCTTTATCCCCTTGTGGGGCTCACTGCTTACCTTTGTACTCTGCTTTGCCTCCTTGCAAGCCCAGAAACCGCTTACACTGGAACGCGTTATGCCGGGAGGGGCCGAATTCAGATCCTTCTATCCGCAGCATTTCTACGCGCAAGGCTGGATCGGCAACCGGCTGGTGTGGTATGATGCCGACACGCACTATACCTCCCTCAAGGCTTATAATCCGCAAGAAAGCCGGGAAGAAGGCCGGGAAGAGACCCTCATCTCTAAGGCCGATGTCCAATCCCTCTTGGCTCCCTTTGGTGAGGACTTGGGCTCCTCTCCCGTTTTCCCGGATAACTCCGTCAGCCCCTCCGGCCGATACCTCGTTATTACCGGCACTTATGCCGTCTATCTACTGGAGCCCGTAGAGAAGAAGGTAGAGAGATATTTTCCCGTAGAGACGCAAAATATAAAGGATTGGAAGCTGAGCCGGGACGAATCCCTCCTAACGGTGAAAACCAAAGACGGGGTACTGGCCGCCGTGCAGGCTCATACAGAGACCCAAGCACTCTCCGCCTCACTCCTCTCCGCCGCCCTTATTACAATTGCTCGGGATGAGGCCGATTCGGTAGTCTACGCCGAAGCCGTTCACCAGAGAGAATTCGGTATAGAAAGCGGTATGTTCCCGGCTCCAAACGGTTCTGCCGTGGCCTTCTACCGCATGGACCAATCTATGGTTGCCCCGTATCCCATCGTTAATACCCTTGTGCACAAGGCTACTACCATGCCCGTGCGTTATCCGATGGCCGGCGAGCCCTCCCACCACGTAACGGTGGGTGTCTTTGATCTATCTACCCGCCGCACCACCTACCTCAAAACCGATGCAGACCCCGAGCATTACCTCATTAACCCGGCGTGGAATCCGCAGGCGGACGCCCTCTTTATGGCAGAGCTGAACCGCGGCCAAAACAGCATGGAGTTTAACGCCTACTCCGCCCACACCGGTGAACGCATCAAGACCCTCTTTGTAGAAAACGACAGCCGTTACGTAGAGCCTCAGATGCCTGCCTACTTTGTGCCGGGTACCGGCGGAAAACAGTTTGTATGGCTCTCTCGTAGAAACGGTTTCTACAACTTCTTCCTTTACTCGGCAGAAGGGAAACTTATAAGAGACCTATCCGTAGGAAAAGGCGAGGTAACCAAGTTTTTGGGCTTTGACCCCGCCGGCAAGTACCTCTACTGCACCGCCAACTATCCCTCCCCGCTCCAAACAAACCTGTACAGAGTGAAGCTCTCTAACGGCAAAAGCGAGCGACTGACCCCGCAAGACGGCACGCACTCCCCCGTGCTTAGCCCCTCTAAGGAGTATATTTTAGATTCTTACACCTCCCACACCGTACCCGCACTGGCTGCCGTGTACAACAATAGCGGTAAGATGATTAAAGAACTCCTCCGCGCCCAAGACCCGGATCAGGGCTACGCCATGCCCCAAGTGGAGCTGGGTACTATTAAAGCCGCCGACGGCGTAACCGACCTCTACTACAGGCTCGTTAAACCCTTGGCCTTAACCGATCCAAAGGCTGCCGCCTCCGTGGCAGCATCTCATCAGACCTACCCCTCTTCCGCTCGTAATGCCTCCCCCGCCGGTAAGTATCCCGTAATTGTCTACGTCTACGGCGGCCCGCACGCACAACTCGTAACCGACTCTTGGCATTGGGACGCCGGCGGCTGGGACCTATACATGGCGCAGGAGGGGTACGCCGTCCTGACCATAGACAACCGCGGGAGTGCCGGGCGCGGTGCCGAGTTTGAGCAGGTGATTCACCGCCAAGTGGGCACCCAAGAAATGGCCGACCAGATGCAGGGTGTAGAGTTCCTCAAGTCTCTCCCTTGGGTAGACCCGGACCGTATAGGGGTGCACGGATGGAGCTTCGGCGGGTTTATGACCACTAATCTGATGCTCTCTCATCCCGATGTGTTCAAGGTGGGAGTGGCCGGCGGCCCCGTAATGGACTGGAGCCGTTACGAAGTTATGTACGGCGAACGCTACAACGACTCCCCGCAAGAGAACCCGCAAGGGTATCAGGATAACAACCTAACGCTGCGCGCTGCCGATCTAAAGGGTCGGTTACTCCTTATTCACGGTACCGAAGACAACGTAGTACTGTGGCAGCATGCGCAGGAATTCGTCAGGGCTTGCGTCTCTGCCGGCACTTACCCCGATTGTATGTACTACCCCGGCCACGAACACAACGTGATAGGCCCCGATAGGGTGCATCTCTACCAAACCGTTACCCGCTACTTTAAGGATTTTCTCTGATGGTAATACCCCCCGAGACCCAGGGCCCCGGATAGACAAAAAATTTGATCCGCATCAAAGTTTTATTTGGTCCGCATGTAATTGTTTTTTGATCCGGATCAAATTGAAATTTACCCCGGATCAAATTTCACCCCCCTTCCGTATGAAACTATGCCCCCCCCGAATGGGCGCTCCGGCATGAACCCATTCTTTAGGCTAAAGGTTCGTTAACAGTCTCTCCCTAAACCCGTCCGGGCAAAAAACATACTGAGCTCCAAACCCTCTCTTACCCGCCTCTAAAGACTTCTCTATGGCATTTATCTATACGAAAAAGAAAGATGAAAACGATGCGCAAGACGTATCCCTTTTAGATTTGCTCCCCGGTGTAAACAACCCCTACCTGAAGACGGAGCAAGACTTTACCCCTCAGGAACTAACTCAATTAGAACAAATAGAAGAAAAACGTATGAAACCTTATCAACCCGTAACCATACTCCTTTTGGGCAGCGGCGGAAGAGAAGCTGCCATGGCTTGGAAGATAGCCCAAAGCCCCCTCACCCGGAAACTCTTTATTGCCCCGGGAAACGGCGGCACCGATCTCTACGGCGAGAACGTTCCCTCCTTAGACCCCGAAGACTTTGAGGCGGTAAGTGAATTTATATCCGCCCACGGCGTAGATTTGGTAGTGTGCGGCCCCGAAGCTCCTCTGGTGAATGGCTTGGCCGACTTCCTCTCCGAGCACCATCCCGGCCTCTTGGTGGTGGGCCCGGATCGGGAGGGCGCTCGCTTAGAAGGGAGCAAAGACTTTAGTAAGGCCTTTATGATACGCCATAATATCCCCACGGCCGCCTACGAAACCTTCTCGCCCGGCGATCAAGAACCGGCCGAGGAGTTTATGGATCAGCTCACGCCGCCCTTTGTACTCAAGGCCGATGGCCTGGCAGCCGGTAAAGGCGTTATTATCTGCCCGGAAAGGGAAGAAGCACAGCAAGCACTTAGCGATCTCTGGGAAGGCAGTGTGGGAGCCGTAGGCCAAAAAGTGGTCATAGAGGAGTTCTTAGAGGGCATTGAGTGCTCCGTATTTGTGGCCACAGACGGTACAGACTACGTAGTGCTCCCCGTGGCCAAGGACTATAAGCGAGTGGGCGACGGAGACGAGGGCCCTAACACCGGAGGAATGGGCTCCGTGAGCCCCGTACCCTTTGCCGATGAGACCTTTATGGCCAAGGTAGAGGAGCGCATTATCCGTCCTACCTTAGAAGGGCTCCGAGAAGAGGAGATTCCCTACCAAGGTTTCCTCTTCTTGGGCTTGATGAACGTGGAGGGCGATCCCTACGTAATTGAATATAACTGCCGTATGGGAGACCCCGAGACCGAAGTGGTGATGCCCCGCCTGCAGAGCGACCTCACGGAGCTCCTACTGGCTATGGCTTCCGGGCGCATCAGCGAGTACCGCCTGCAGGTAGACCCCCGAACCGCTACCTGTGTGATGCTCGTCTCCGGCGGGTATCCCGGCCAGTACGAGAAGGGGCTGGAGATGATTATCCCCCAAGACGCCCCGGATATCATGCTCTTCCACTCCGGCACCAAGCGGGCGGAGGGCAAATTACTCACCAACGGAGGCCGCGTTCTGGCCGTATCGGCCTACGGAGAGGACCGGCACGAAGCCCTCACCCATTGCTATAACACGGCGCACCAAGTGCTGTTTGAAGGTAAAAACTACCGCCACGACATAGGCTATGACTTAGACTTAGACTAAACCCCCTGTTCACTCCGAGTAAAACGCGTTTTTACTCGGAGTGAATTTTATCGCCACCCCCAACATTAACCCAATCTGGCCCTAACATTAACTCAGTCTGATCCTAACATTAACCCAATCTGATCCTAACATTAACCCAATCTGAAATAGGTATGAAAAAGATTTACTTCCTTACGGGGCTCCTATTGCTCCTGCCGGCCATCTTCTTTGCCGGCTGCTCTAAAACCATGTCTCCCGAAGAGATTTATGCTCGCTACTCGCCCGGAGTGGTCTTGCTGTACAACGATTTTTACTACAGTGCCGAGCTCTCCGACGGCCGTACGGTGTACTTTAACGTGATCAACGACGGGGAGGGAGCCGTACCCTACTTTACCGATAAGTACGAGGATAAGAAGATTATCGCCAACCAAGCCAACCGCATCTACACTACCGGTATCTTTACCGATGATGAGGGCGGCGTGCTCACCTCCTCCGCCATTCTGCCCTATAAACTCTCCTTAGAGGATGTGCAGGAGGCGTACAAGAAGGCCATGTGGTTCCAAGATAGCTACCTTTCCAGAGATCCTTCCGTGCACGGTATCTACCCCACGCCGGAGTCTTTCCGACCGGTGTCCCACATCCGGGTGGTACTCAAGGGGCAACCTTTGGGTAGAGACGAGGATTTAGAGGCTGCTCAAACCGAGCGCGAAGAGGTGCAAGCCCCCGATAAGCCGCTTACACTACTCCGCCTTAAGAGCCGCGAAACCCCTTCCGAGGCTTTTGATTTTGAGAAGATCCTGAAAAAAAAGAAGCTCCCCGAGGTGCAAGCCGGCACACCGCTCTATATGATTGCCTACAACCCTGCTTCCAACTTCGCCTACCAAGGGCAAGACATACTGCCTGAATCGGCCTTATTGCAAGGGAAGGCTACCCAAGAGATCAATCAACGCTTTCTGTTGCACGATATAGGGGCTTACTTCTCCTCCTGCGGAGCTCCTATCGTTAATGATAAGGGACAGCTCTTGGCGCTGAACCTGGCCGTTACCACCCCCGAGGGCAAGGTGGCCGTAAAGGGTGCCTCTATTGCCCAAATTTTGGGCTACTTAGATGCCGAGTTTAAGTCCGATGCCTATCCCGAAGCTCCCGCAGCGGACGCTATGGGATTCGCCACAGAACCCAAGCTCCCTGTACAGGAAGCCAAAAAAGCCTATCAGTATTATTGGGATGTATACCTCTCGTTTCCCTACGATCGTATGCCTACCATCTTGGCGCACCACATCAGTGAGTTCGAGGCTCTGAAGAATACCACGGCCCAGAAGGTAGAAAAGGAGATTAAAGACTATGCTCTGTTGTGGTCCGGCGTGAAGTATGATATGGAAGAGTTTACCGAGTCTGACGGTACCAACCGATTCTACTGCGAGGGGATCTACGTAGCCCACGAAGGCGAAGGCTATATTGGGGCGGAAGAGCGTACCTTTAAAACCAAAACCAACTTAGGGTTTGTAGTGATAGACGGGCACCCGCTCCTCAATTACCACAAGCAAAACGCTACTATTATCAAGCGCTCCGGCGGATTCGATTGGTAGAGGCCAACTGCTGCTTTCTGCAGCGGGATCTATTTGGTCCGCACCTAAAGATCTTTTGGTCCGCACCTAACGATCATTAGATCCGGATCAAATAGATCTTAGATGCGGATCTAATTTCTGCTCCTATCCTCAGGGCACAAACCCGGTACCGAGCCTAAGGTAAAAGGGAAAGGGTGTGTGTGGCTGTTTTGGGGGTGGAAAAAGGTTTGGCAGCCCCCCCTCTTAACACCATCACGCACTTGCTCCAAGTGGCATATGTACCGCAAATCCCTCTTGAGTTCACGGCTCAAGGGGGATTTGTGTGCTATATCAACAAGGACAGGATATGGGGCTGCCGCAAAGGGGGCACTTAGAAGGCGGCGGAGAGGGAGAGGTCTATGCTGCGGCCGGTCAGGTAGTCGGGCACGGCATAGCGGTTGCGGTAGGCGTCGGAGATCCAGAAGTAGGAGGAGACGTTGGCCATATCAAAGAGATTAAAGATGCCCACTCCTAAATCTATGCTTTTAAGGTATCGGGCTAAGGCGGTGTGCGCCTGTTTTTTGTCTTCCCGGTCAAAGAGCCGGTAGTGCATTCCTAAGTCTACACGCTTATAGGCGGGTGAGGTGAAGATAGGGGCGGAGAAACCCTCAGTGGCATTCACCTGCGGCAGTCCGCCGGAGAGCACGGCGCGTAGCGATAGCCGAATCTTTTTGTATCCGGGGAAGTAGTCTTGAAAGAAGAGGGAGAAGTTGTACAGCGGGGCATTGGGCATGGGCATAGAGCCGTAGCCTTCTATGTTTTGGCGGGAGTGCATGAGCGATAGCGTGAGCCAGCTATCCACGCCGGGTACAAACTCGCCGAAGATTTTCATATCCACACCGGCTATGTACCCGGTGCCCATGTTCTTGCCCAGATAGCGGAGCTTAATGTTATTGATGTAGTAGGGGTTTATGTTGTAGAGGTACTTAAAGTAGCCTTCCAAGGTGGCTTTAAAGGGGCGGTCGCCCACCAAGAAGTTGTATTCACCGCCCAGCAAGACCTGCGCCGAGCTCTGTGCTTTTACGCTTCGGCTGAGGTGTACCACGTTGTTGCCTTGTTCGTCCGGCGTAATGATGCGTATCTCTTTGTAGAAAGGCGCTTGGTGGTATAGCCCGGTAGCGAACCGAAAGAGAAACTTGTCGTTCCTAGTGGGCACAAAGCTCAGCTGCGCGCGAGCGGTGGGCAGCCACTGCCGGTTAAAGCTCCACCACGCCAAGCGTGCACCTCCCTGAAAACGGAGGTCTCCGGCGGAGGTAAGGAAGGTTGTTTTGTACAGGGCGTAGGCGTCGGCCCGTACGGAAGAGAGCTGCTCACGGGCATATAGGTTGTACTGAACGCTGATGGCTTGGGGGTCTCTGGGGAGGTTATAGCCGGCCGAGTCTAACAGCGCCCACTCCGAGATTCGGTCTTGTACTTGCTCCCACCGCACGTTTGCGCCCCACATCAGAGTGCCTTTGTCTTGTGGGGTGAGGGAGCCGTTGTAGCCCACTTCGGACACCGAGTAGTAGAGGCGGTTGCGGGCGTGGTCGTGGTTGATGCCGGTGGCCAAGGCGTCCTTGGTGTCGGAGCCGTTGTCCGGCTCGTCGGGGTTGGGCTCTTGGTCGGGTAGGGTGGGGGAGCCCCCTTCCTGCATGAGGTAGTAGGAGCCGGAGATGTCATAGGTCTCGCTCTCCGAACTCATAAAGTGGGAGAGGCGCAGGGTGTGGCTCTGATTGGCGGTGGGGCGATAGGTGAGGTCTGCCGCAAGGGTGTAGTTGAGAAAACGGTCCAGCTCCGATCCGTCAAAGTATATGGTAAACTTTTGGGAGTTTTCCAGCGTACCGAAGGTGGTCTCGCGTTGGGTGGGGCGGTGCAGGTATCGGGTGTAGGAGACGTTGCCCAGGAGCCCAACGGAGAGTTGTGGCGCAGGTTTGTAGGTTAGATAGGTTTGCGCATCGGCGTAGAGGGGGCTGTATTCGCCTTTTGTCTCTAATGTTTTGAGCAGGAGCCCCGGTTGTTTGAGGCGCACCCCGGCCACTTGGCTCCATTTGCCCCGTTGCCAGCCCAAGTAGAGGGAGTTGTTTTGGATTCCCAAGGTGGCACTTCCCTCAAACGGTACCTGTGGGGTTTTGTATTTGATGTCTAAGACGGAGGAGATTCGGTCTCCGTATTCGGCTCCGAAGGCCCCGGCCGAGAAGTAGATGCTCTGCACCAAGTCGGGGTTTACAAAGCTCAAACCCTCTTGTTGGGCGGAGCGCACCAAGAGGGCACGGCGCACTTCGTGCCCGTTTACGTAGACCAAGTTTTCGTCGTAGTTGCCCCCGCGCACGGTGTATTGGGAGCTGAGCTCGTTAGACTGTGTAACCCCCGCATAGGTGCCCAGTACGGATTCCACGCCTTTTCCGGGGCCGGCATCCACTTGCAGGTGCTCGGCCTTGATCTGCTCCATGCTCACGCTTTTATCGCTGCGCCCCACCACGGTAACGGTGCCTATCTCGGTGGAGCTTTCGCCCAGCTCTACGTTTAGGCGAACGGGCTTGGGGGAGGAGAAGCGCACGGTTTGGCTCTTGGTTTGGTAGCCTATGCTGCTGAACTCCAGCACTACCGAGTCCGCCGTGGTCTTAAGCGAGAGGGTGTAGAATCCTTTTAGGTCGGAATAAGTTCCCTGATCCGTGCCCACTACCCGCACGGAAGCAAACTCAATGGGCTTACGATCCCTGTCCAGCACGTACCCGTCTATGACCCGCGCTTTACCGCCGGCGGCTTGAGCCGATGCCTCCGCCCCGGCTAAGAGGCAGAACAGAAGCAGCGATAAGAGTGGGCGAAGGGAAGACTTCATGGGGATCACCGGGGGCGTTTAGCGAGGCGTTTAGCGGGGCGGATCTGCCGTTGCGGCGGGGGGAATGGTTACTCGGTTATGAGCCCGCCTATGAGCTCATGCACGTCGGCAATACCGTTCTCCTGCAGGTAGGTGTCTAATCCACGGGCTATCTTTTGGGCTGCAGAGGGGTCTACAAAGTTGTAGGTGCCTATCTGCACGGCGGTAGCGCCCGCCAGCAGAAACTCCACCACGTCGGTAGTCGAGGTGATACCCCCTAACCCGATGATGGGCAGGGATACGGCACGGCTTACCTGCCAGACCATGCGCAGGGCAATGGGCTTGACGCAGGGACCGGAGAGGCCGCCCGTAACGGTAGAGAGCATGGGGCGGCGGGTTTTGTAGTTCACGGCCATGCCCAACAGGGTATTGATGAGCGATAGAGCGTCTGCACCGGCTCCTTCTACGGCTCGGGCTATCTCCGTGATGTCTGTAACGTTGGGCGAGAGCTTTACAATGAGGGTTTTACGGTATACTTTCCGCACGGCCTCCACCACCGAGGCAGCGGCCTTGGGGTCAACCCCGAAGACCATTCCTCCGTGTTTAACGTTGGGGCAGGAGATATTGAGCTCAATGGCGGGGATATTCTCCAGTGAATCCATTATTTGGGCGCACCGGCAGTAGTCCTCTACCGAACTGCCGCTCACATTCACCACTACCCGGGTGTCTAAATCCTTAAGCGTAGGGTATATCTCCCGGGCAAAGTAGTCGGCGCCTTTGTTTTGGAGCCCTACGGCGTTGAGCATGCCGGCCGGGGTTTCGCACATACGGGGGTAGGGATTGCCCTCCCGCGCCTCTAAAGTGGTGCCTTTAACGATTATTCCGCCCAAAGAGGCCAGGTCTAAGAACGGGGCGTACTCGCTTCCGTACCCAAAGGTGCCGGAGGCGGTCATGATGGGATTCCTAAGGGTTAGGTTCCCGATGGATACTTGTGTGTTGGGCATGGGGGTTACCATAAGATTGTACGGGCGTCAAAAACGGGGCCTTGGGTGCAAACGCACACGTTGTGCCGCTCGGTAGTAGGGGTAACGCAGCACAGGCAGGCACCTATACCGCAGGCCATTTTGTTTTCCAGTGAGACCTCCACGAGCCCCCGGGAGTGCTCAAACCTTTGCGCCACGGCCTTCATCATGGGATGGGGGCCGCATACAAATACAGAGGTGAAGGTTTGGGTAGAGAGGGCGGGGTGATCCAGTACGGTGCCCCGGGTACCGGCACTGCCGTCGTCGGTGGTCAGGAGCAAGGTGCCCCACTCCTTTAACTCATCCCCCAGCACCAGCAGATCCGCCCTTCGGGCTCCTTGCAGAATGTAGGGGGTAATGCCTTGCCGGTGCAGCACTTTGGCCAAGAATCTAATGGGTGCCACGCCCACGCCTCCGCCTATGAGCAGGGGGGTATTGCCCACCCGCGTCGGGTCTGTGGTGAAGCCGTGTCCCAAGGGCCCCACTAAGTTGAGGCGGGCGCCGGGGGCTAATCCGTTAAAGTAACTGCTCCCTTTGCCCACAGATTGGATGAGCAGCTCAATGGTGCCGCCTTGCGCATCCCAGTCGGAAACCGAAATGGGACGGCGTAAGAGTACTTGCGGAGTGGGCGCCAGTAGCTCTACAAATGAGCCCGGCAGGAAAACGGCCTCTTGAGCCATCGGTGCCGGAAGCTGTACGGTGAGCAGGTGATACTCGGGGCTGAGCGTGCGGTTTTGAACCACCGTGGCATCGCCCATGAATCTATTGGTTGTGCCGTTCATACAGATGCTGTTTATTAAGACAAAGGTACAAAAAATCCCCGTATCGGGATGCCATGGGAAGGGCTCTCCAAGCCAATGGGAAGGGGGGCGGAATAGACGCTCTGTTTGGTGCGGACTAAATTTTGCTTAGGTGCGGACTAAATTTTGCTTAGGTGCGGACTAAATTTTGCTTAGACCCGGATCTAAATTTTGCTTAGGTGCGGATCTAAATTTTGCTTAGGTGCGGATCTAAATTTTGCTTTGATCCGTACCTAATTTTTGCTCTGTTTGCGGGAAGAAAAACGGGCGGAACGGCCCGCCGGATATGAGACCGGGGGCTTTTAACTCGCCGGGTACCTCTGTGAAAAGAATTCCAGGCTTAACTCCCTGCCAAAAAGAAGCCGCTGTAAAAAACATAAAGATCCGTCCCCGAAAAAATGAGAAAAAAGAAAGGGGCTATCGTCCCGACAGCCCCTTACTCATTAACCTTAAAATCTAATACCATGAAAAACACAGTGCAAAGGTAAGAACAAAATCCTATATAACAATAAACGAAAGGCTATTTAATGGGCGTTTTGGTAGGTATTGTAATTCGTGTGTGGCAATTTGCGTTAAAATCAGTGCGTATCCTTGCTCCTTAAGGGCGACTAAATCTAAGAATTCTTTCCGTGAACAGAAACGCCGTACCCCAACCGGAGACTGTTGCATAATGGCGAATCACTGCGTTGCTATCGGGATTCGGCTTCGGTCACGTACGCCGGTACGCTCCCTTCAGCCCTCACCCTCAGCGCCTTGTGCTTCATCCATTCTGCAAAGTCAAAACAAGATTGCGAGCAATCTTGTGCCCCTGTTGCTTTTTGCAACAGTCTCAACCGAAATATCGCAGATATCTGCCCGCGGGGGTTGACCACCCACTAATTTTATTGTACCTTTGCATTATATTGCCTTAGTAGGGGCTCTTGAGCCCTCGTACAGCAGCAACTACCAACAGCATGAAATATAAGAGAATCCTACTCAAACTGAGCGGCGAATCCCTAGCCGGCGCCGCTAAAAGCGGCATAGACGCCGCTCAACTCTCCTCCTACGCCCAACAGATAGGGGAGCTCCACCGCCGCGGCGTACAAATTGCCATAGTGGTGGGCGGCGGTAATATCTTTCGCGGTATGAGCGGAGCTGCCTCCGGCTTAGACAGAGTAAAGGGCGACCAGATGGGCATGCTGGCTACGGTGATCAACGCCCTCGCCCTCTCGGCCACTCTGGAGCAGAACGGGATCCCCGCTCAGGTGATGACGGCTACCCCTATGGCCCCGTTTGCTGCTTATTATAATGTATCCGAAGCGCGCCGCCTGCTGGCTGAGGGCACCGTGCTCTTCATAGCCGGCGGCACCGGAAACCCCTTCTTTACTACCGATACCGCCTCCGCCCTCAGAGGCGTAGAGCTGCAAGCCGACGTTATGCTCAAGGGCACCCGCGTAGACGGCATCTATACTGCCGACCCCGAGAAAGATCCCTCCGCCACTAAGATAGACCGCATTACGTACGACGAGCTATACGCCCGTAAACTGCGCATTATGGACCTCACCGCTACCGCCCTCTGCTCGGAAAACAACCTCCCCATTGAGGTCTTTAATATGGACACCCCCGGCAACCTGCTCCGCCTCTTAGAGGGCCAAGCCATAGGCACCACCGTGTACAAA
>R16__coassemble_1477_pt1 | contig 12024 bp, 7 predicted proteins | sample R16__metabat2_low_PE_011 | metagenome-assembled genome bin R16
CCCCCGGCTTTTCTCTTCATCCGCCCCCGCTTTTCCTCTTCATCCGCCCCCGGCTTTTCTCTTTATCCGGCTCTGATTTTTTGCTTCACCCCCGCATAAAAGTTTCTTAATCCCGTGCGGGGGGAGAGAAATTTCAGTACCTTTGTAAGGCATTATGGACAGCACAGCAGATTTTCAGAGCCGTACCGAGCAGTTGCGCCACAAGCCTATTCCCAAACTCCTGTGGCAATACGCGCTTCCGGCCGTGGCGGGTACCATTGTAAACGCCCTGTACAACATTATAGACTCCGTCTTTATCGGGCGGGGTGTGGATGAAAATGCCATTGCCGGCGTTGGCATCACCTTTCCCATTACCATGTTTTTGCAAGGGTTCGGGATGATGGTGGGCGCCGGTGCGGCCGTGCGCATCTCTATACTCTTAGGGCAGAGAAATTACCGCGGGGCAGACCGGGTGTTGGGTAACGCCGTATACCTCTCGGCTATCCTCTCCGTGCTGAGTATTGTGCCGTGCATTATCTTTATGCGTCCGCTCCTGGAGCTCTTTGGAGCAAGCGGCCCGGTAATGGAGTACGCCGTGCAGTATCTCTCGGTGCTGCTTCCCTTAAACTTTCTCTCCTCGGTGGGCTTTGGGTACAACAACATGATGCGTGCCTCCGGCTACCCCAAAAAGGCCATGATTACCATGTTTATAGCGGCTCCGCTCAACGCCCTTTTTGATTACATCTTTATCTTCATTTTTGATTGGGGGATTGCCGGCGCGGCTTGGGCCACCAACTTGGCCATGTTTATCTCTTTGGTTTTTGTTATGGTGCACTTTTTTCAGAAGAAGAGCTTGGTGCACTTCCGCAGAGACTGCATGAAAGTTTCCTGGAGTACGATGACTTCCGTTATGGCCATCGGGATGGCGCCCTTCTTTGTGCAGATTGTGGGCAGCGTGGTGAGCATTCTAATGAACAGAAACTTTGTATCTTTTGCTCCTACCGAGCAGCTCGGCCATGCCGCCATCGCCTCGTACACCATTGTGAATAGCTATGCAACGCTCATTATAATGTTTGTAATTGGGGTTTCGCACGGCATGCAACCCATTGTGGGCTACAACTTCGGAGCCATGCAGATGAAGCGAGTGCGCGAATGCTTTAACCTGGTAATAGTGGTGAATACGGCTGCTACCGTGCTCGGATCCGCCGTGGCGCTCCTTTGGCCCCAGAGCATTCTGCGCATCTACGGCATCTCGGAGGAGACCATGCAGGTAGGAGTTAAGGCCTTTAGGTGGATCTTCTTGGGCTTTTCTATAGTAGGGTTTCAGGTTACGGTTACGCAATTTTTTCAGAGCTTGGGCTATAGCCTCAAATCCCTCTTCCTGAGTCTGACCAGGCAGATTATCTTTTTGATACCGTGTCTGTACATTTTTCCGCACCTATATGGCTTCTCCGGGGTGTGGATGGCCACGCCCACGGCAGATATAGCCTCGTTTATCACGGCGTTGGGGATGATTACCTACCAGTTTACGCGCGTTTTCCCCAAAAAGTTCCGGGAGTTGGCCAAGGGTAACGATGCCCCCACTGCTTCGGAGGCGGAGCCGCTCACGTTGAGCCCCGTCCAAGCCTCGCCGGCCGCGGAGCCGAACCCGCCCGCCGAGACAGACTGACGCCACTGCCACCCGTAGCCTCCCTATAGACTTGCGGGGCGGAGTTCCTCATCGCCTCGAGTCTCAACGTTTCACCTCACGCTTAGCAGCTTCCAACCCACCCCCCTTCGGATGAAAGTATTCCTTGAAACGCTTTTTTTGCAGCTTCTCTTTACCCCTTATCTCTATTACAGAGGGGCCCAAGCCCTGCCCAAAGGGTTCTTGCGGGCGGCTTTCAGAGTCTTATTAGTGGCACAAGCCGTCTTGGCTTTAGGCGGATACGCGCTGCACACCCTATTGCCCAAGGAGTGGATGTCTTTCTTCATTAAGGTTACCGGCACTTGGGCGCTGCTTTGTATCTACATTGTGCCGTTGGTGCTCCTTGTGAATCTGTGGCGACGGCTGGATAAGCGCAGCCGCGGCCCCGTCTCCCGCTTGGCACCCCGTGCCTACGCCCGTGTAAAGTTGGGGCTTTTTATGGGGATAGCGGCGACATCGGCCCTGCTCCTGTGGGACGGCTACGGCCGTGTGTACCGCCCCGCCGTGCGCTACTACGCCATGACGTTGCCCGCCGCTCCCGATTCGCTGCCCCAGCCGCGAACCCGCATTCTCTTTATCTCCGATCTGCACTTCAGCGAAACCATAGGCCCCAAGCATGCGGCCGGATGGATTGAGCTCTGTCGGGAGCAGAACCCCGATTTGATACTGGTGGGCGGCGATATGTTCGACTATTGGTCCCACTTTGGCTACCACTCCCGGGTGATGGAGCTGATGCGCTCCCTCAAAGCACCCCTTGGCACCTACTACGTGATGGGCAACCACGAGTATCGCGCCGATACCCCCGTGAAAGAGGAGTGGGTGCCTCTTGTGGGCGGCACCCTGCTTAAGGACACCGTGCTGGCGCTGCCCGGCGGCTTGGAACTCATAGCCCGCGACGATTATTCCCAAAAATCCCGTCCCGAGCTCCGTACCTTGGTGCAACGCATTCCGCCTCAAGACAAACAGCGTACCCGCATTCTGCTGGAGCATCAGCCCGTACAGCTTGATTCCCTCTCCCCCAACGGCATTTTTCTGGCTCTGTACGGCCACACGCACAACGGACAAATTGTGCCCTTTACCCAAGTAGTGCAGCTCGCTTGGGACAATGCCTACGGCTACGAGCGCAAGGGCTCCGCCCATACCTTGGTGAGCAGCGGACTGGGAGCCGCCGGCCCCGCCCTGCGCTTCTTTACCCGCAGCGAAATTGTAGTTATAGACCTGCTCCCCGCCCACTGACCGCTATTTTCTACCCCGGCCGAGCCCGCCGTTCGCCCCCCCCTGTGGCACCTTTAATTAGGTCCGCATCTAATTTTCTTTAGGTCCGGATCTAATTTCTTTTTGGTCCGCATCTAAAGATCCTTTGATCCGCATCTAATTTTGAGACTGTTGCATAATGGCGAATCACTGCGTTGCTATCGGGATTCGGCTTCGGTCACGTACGCCGGTACGCTCCCTTCAGCCCTCACCCTCAGCGCCTTGTGCTTCATCCATTCTGCAAAGTCAAAACAAGATTGCGAGCAATCTTGTGACCCTGTTGCTTTTTGCAACAGTCTCATTTTGTTTCTTTTCAGCTCACCAACCGGAGGCCCCCGCCATCCCCATTCCCTCTCTCCGATCCGATCAGTCTGTCGGGTCGGCTTCCGCCTCCCGACCAATTAGGTTCACTATTGTAAATTACCGACCTTTCATTACATCTTGTTATATCAAAAATCACCGATGCGTTGGGTTATACTTTAGCTTGTTGTGCAAGCATGCGTCCGTTAAGAACCTTTATTTTAGAAAAAAAAGTGTTACCTTTGCACCCAGGGAAACAAACCACACTTATCACTTTTATTAACCATTATGAAAAGTTTTCTTTCCATGTTGGCTATTATTGTCCTAAGCGTGATGTTCATCTCTTCTTGTAACAAGACTGCAGAGAATGCACCTACCAGCCCTAATCAGGACTTGTGTGCAGAGTATCTACAGAAGTACGAAGAGTTAAGCAACTTAACTCAGAACTCCTTCCGTGCTACCCGTAACACTACAAATAACTATCCGAATGACTGTCTAATCCTTTCTTCAAGCTGCCAATGATCAATATGGAAAAGGAAATTAAGTCTTCGCAAAAAACACTCTTGGGAGTGTCCGGTGCCGTTTGGCTCCTCTTCTTTGCGCTTGTAGTGGCCTACGTGGTTATCTCTATATCGGTAGCCAAGGCGGTGCGCCCGGTGGTTTCGCTCGGCTTTGCCGCGGGTTGCTTGGTCTATATATTCCTATCGATAGCCCGATTTGCCTTCGGTAAGGATGCCGGTGCCCCTTCCCGTGCTTTGCTTACGCGCATATTTGTATCGGCCTTTTGGGGGGCACTTCTTGTGTCGCACAGCATAACCGATATCCTACTGCCCTGAGTGGGCTGCTTGCTATAGCCGGCTATTCTATAGTGGATAGCGGTACACCTAAACAGTTTCCCTTATAGCTACGAGCGGGGGCGGTATCCACGGGTATCGCTCCCGCTCTCTGTTTGCGCGTTCGGCTTTGGGAAGCTCTTTGCAGGAAGATTGCCCAAGGCTTAGGCACTCTTGCCGTAAAAAGGCAGCCGATAGATTCCGTGTGGAGACTGTTGCAAAAAGCAACAGGGGTACAAGATTGCTCGCAATCTTGTTTTGACTTTGCAGAATGGATGAAGCACAAGGCGCTGAGGGTGAGGGCTGAAGGGAGCGTACCGGCGTACGTGACCGAAGCCGAATCCCGATAGCAACGCAGTGATTCGCCATTATGCAACAGTCTCGTGTGGGTTCCTATTCAAGCCGGTTGCTTTTTCCGTCCGGCGCTCAATAGGAGCCCCCCTGCCATGGGAACCGTTTGGCCTTCGCGTCGGTTTTGCCCCGCGCCGGCTCCCTTTTGCGCCCTGTCTTTTGTAAAGTGTAGGTATCAATATCCCCTAAAAGAGTGCGCAACCCTCTGCTTCCATAGGAATAGTGCGGGCAAATAGCGGGTTTTTCTTTGTTCTTTTTGTACCTTTGTTTAGTAAAGGTTACGTGGCTCCCTGTGCCTATGCCTGCTCTGCCCGCTATTGAGGCGGCTCGGCGGCGCCTTTGCTATCTCCGGCGCGCGCGTGTTACCGCTTAGCAACACCACGGCACGGAAAGGTAAAAGGGTGGGGAAGCAGTATACATTATATATAATAGGAAACAAACAATAGTATTAAGTATAACACACAAAGGTAAAGTCTATGAAAAAATTGGCTCTATTCTTCCTAAGCTTAATTATGAGCTTGGGTTGGGCTCTGGCCCAGAATAGGACAATTACGGGTACCGTTACCTCCAGCGAGGATGGCGAACCCGTGATTTCCGCAACCGTCGTGGTGGAAGGAAATACTTCTATCGGTGTTACCACAGACATGGAGGGACACTTCTCCCTCAGCGTGCCTGCCAACGCCAAGAGATTAGTGTTCTCCTATGTAGGTCTTAAGACCCAAACACTCGACATCAAGAACGTTATGAACGTAGTGCTCGAACCCGATACCGAGGTGCTGGGCACTGTAGTGGTTTTGGGTTACGGTACCGGCCAAAAGCTGAGCACCGTGTCCGGCTCCGTAGCACACGTCTCCAGCGAGAAAATTGCTGAACGCCCCGTGGCTAACGTGATGGACGCTCTGCAAGGCCAAGTGGCAGGTATGCAGGTAAACACCGGATCCGGTGACCCGAACGCCGTGGCCGATATCCAAATCCACGGTACCGGTTCTCTGGGTGCAAGCTCCGCTCCTCTGTATATCGTAGACGGTATGCAAACGGACCTGAGCGTGGTTTCCTCCATGAACCCCAACGACTTTGAGTCCATTACCGTACTCAAGGACGCCTCCTCCACCTCCATCTTCGGTGCCCGCGCCGCCAACGGTGTAATTGTTATTACCACCAAACGCGGTAAGAGCGACGAGAAGGGCGGCAACATCGTGCTGAACGCTCAGTACGGCGTGGCTAAACTCTCTACCCGCGCTCCGGTAGAAGGCCAGATGACCACCGAGGAACTGCTCACCTATCAGGCCCGCCACAAATACGCCCGTATCTCTAAAGCCGGCGATGTACTGGCCCTGCAGAAAAAACTTCTGGAAACCAACGCCGACGGCTCCTATAAATACGGTATCTATGACGATACCTTTACCAAGAGCTTCGACTGGCTGGGCTACTACCTCGGGCACGACGCTCCTACCTATCAGGTAGACCTCTCTATGAGCGGCGGATCCAACCGTACCCAGTACTACCTCTCCTTCGGTCACTACTCCCAAGAAGGTATCTCCGTAGACCACTCCTTATATAGAAAGTACAGCGGCCGTATTAACTTAGATAGCCGCGTTAAGGACTGGTTCAAGGTGGGTATGAACCTATCCGGCTCTTACGGCCAACGCGAAATGTCCTCCTTCGCCTCCACTAACTACATCAATACCGGTGTACTGGGCGCTATGTTTATGGCCCCCTACCTCTCTCCGCTGGACAACGAAGGTAACTATCGCCGCACCCTCTTCGCTTCTCCTTCCTATGATAAGTACTACGCTCAGGAGTTTGCCGATGAGTATAACATGTCCTATGCCAACGAGTACCAGGCCAACCTGAGTGCTTACCTGCAGCTCACCCCCATTGACGGCCTTACCATTAAGAGCCAATGGGGCTTAGACCTAAACCACTACCGCTCTACCGGCATGCAGCTCCCCGGCTGGGTGCTCTCCAGCGAGGGCTTAGGCAGCCGCAGCGAATCCTTCTACGCTACCTACTTGGCCACCATTACCAACACCGCCGAGTATAAGTTCAATGTAGAGGAGGACCATAACTTTACAATCCTGCTCGGTCAGGAGTGGGTAGAGAACAACTACAACGCCTTTGCCGCCTCCGCTTCCGGTCTGGAACACGAAAGATTCATGACCCTCTCTAACGGCCGCGTGGAGGATTACCTCTCCCTGCCCAGCCAGTCTATCTCCAGCTACGCCTACCTCTCTTTCTTCGGTAGATTAAACTACGGCTGGAAAGACCAACTCTTCGTAGACCTCTCTCTGCGTAACGACCAATCTTCCCGCTTCGGTAGAAACAAACGCTCCGCCGTCTTCTACTCCGTCGGCTTGATGTATGACCTGCACCGCGCCTTCTTGGAAGACTCCGAGTGGCTCAACGCTTTGCGTCTGCGCGGTAGCTGGGGTACCACCGGTAACTCCTCTATCCCCCTGTACGCCTACCTCCCCCTCTTGGGTAGCACCCGCTACGTTAACTCTCTGGGCTTGGGCGTAACCTCCTACGGTAACGAAGACCTCTCTTGGGAAACCCAAGGCAACCTAAACATAGGTGTATCTGCCGAAATGTTCGATAGCAGCCTCCGCGCCGAGGTAGACTACTACTACCGTCAAACCTCAGACATGCTTATGGCTGTGCCCCAAGGTTACTCCACCGGCTTCGGCACCCGCTACGAAAACGTGGGCTCTATGTTCAATACCGGTGTAGACCTTACCATCCAATACGACATCCTCAGAACTAAGGACTGGAACGTTTACGCTTCTACTACCTTTAACTACAACCTGGAACGCATCACCAAGATATTCCACGGCTTGGATAACTACGTAATGCCCGGCACCGGTATCTACTGGGAAGTAGGCAAACCTCAGAAGTTCTTCGCCGCTGAGTACGTTGGCCTGAACGACCAAGGTAAGCAACTCTGGCTCCTCCCCGACGGTACCACCTCAGACCAATGGGACCCCGACCTCATGGAGCGCGGACTTAAGTACAACATCAACCCGCCCATCAGCGGTGGTTTCTCCTTCGGCGCCTCTTGGAAGGGCTTAGCTCTGGACTTTGACTGGGCTTACATGGTAGGTAAATGGACCATTAACAACGACCAGTACTTCGCTCAGAACAACTCCTCCGGCTTCCTCGCCTACAACCGCTCTAAGAAACTCTTAAATGAGTGGCAACAAAAGGGCGACGAGCTCACTACCGACATTCCTAAGTACGAAGAGCAACCCCAGTTTGACTCCCGTTTCTTGGAGGATGCTTCCTTCCTCAGACTTAAAAACGTTAAGCTCTCTTACACCCTCCCCTCCGAGTGGCTCGGCAACAACGGTGTAATCAGCGGCATTAAGGTTTACGTTTTGGGTAGAAACCTGCTCACCGTTACTAAGTTCTCCGGATTCGACCCCGAGGCTACTATGAACGTGACCAGAAACCAATACCCCAACACCATGCAGTTTGCAGGAGGTCTTCAGTTGTTCTTCTAATCTAAATCAACTAAGATATTACCTCGAAAGACATTTATAGATATGAAAAAGATATTTGTTAAGGCTTTCCTACTCCTGTCGGTTCTCTCTCTCTTGGTCTCTTGTAAGCTGGAGAAGGCTCCCGAAGCCCAAGCCGAGCAGGCCGCATGGAACAGCATCACCGATGCCAACCTTCTGCGTCAAGGTCTCTACGCCATGTTGCGCTCCAACGAGTCCCCCGGCAATCTCATGATGGCCGACCTCCAGTCCGCGCTCTTTAACATAGAGGCCGATGATAACAACGCCTACAGTGCCTACTACAACTGGTACGAACTCTCCCTCTCTACCGACTCTAACATTGAGAGCTACTACGCCGGCTTCTACAATCTCATTATGCAAACCTGCTACTTTGAGATGCGTGCCAACGAAGCTATCAATAACAAAGCCCAGCTCATTGCCGACGGCAAGTTTGTAGAAGATGACTTCGCTACCATACAACACTACATCGCCGAGGCTAAGGTGATGCGCGCTCTGGCTTACTACAGACTCATGTGCCGCTTCTCCTATCGTTACGAAGACGGCTCTCGTCTGGCTCTCCCCCTGCTCACTACCTATGAGCTGAATACTCAGCGCGAGCAGTCTACCCAAAAGCAAGTGTATGACTACGCCCTGCAAATCTTAGACGAGGCTATTGCCGTACTGCCCGCTACTTATGAGGGCGCTACCATAGACAACATCCCCTCCGAGATCCCTCAGGCTTACGCCTACGCCCTTAAGGCCAGAATCCAGCTGGAGATGCACAACTACCAAGGCGTGATTGAGTCTATTAACAGCTTTATCTCAGACTATCCTCTGGATGACATCTCCGGCTTAGCCGACGACGAAAAGAAAGCTGCCGTAGAGGCCATCTATGTAACCGAGGATTCTAAAGAGATCATGTGCAAGCTCTACTCCTCTACCAAAATAGGCCGCTCCTCCAGCCCCTACACCGGCGGTATAACCCAGGCCGGAGAAGTGTACTTCATCCCCTCCTTCATCCCCTCTCAGTATGTACTGGATGTATACAACATGGACGGCGGCACTCCGTTTGAAGACGTTCGCGCCTCTGTTTATCTCCAGACGCAAACCCAAGCTTACTGGGGCGTTAAGGTACAGATGATGCACAAGTTTATCGGTAACCCCGAGCTCAACACTACCAACTTGCCCGACTTTGCCGTTTCTACTCACCTCTTTAACGTAGCCGAGGCCTACCTCATGCTGGCCGAAGCTCAGGCCTTCTCTAACAATATCTCCGGTACCTTGGATGCTCTGAATCAGCTGCGTCGTGCCCGTGGCTTGGCCACCGACATCACCGCTGCCGAGATTGCTACTCCTAAGGACGCCCAAGAACTTGTGAAGAGAGAGCGCATCCGTGAGCTTATCGGTGAAGGTACCAACATGAACGACCTCAAGCGTTGGGGCGATCCTATGGACCGTAAGAACCACGGCCAACCCCAGATCATAGACGAGAACAATCCCTTGGCTCTGGGCGAGGTGCTCAAGATGGGTCATGCCGATCAGATTATTCCTTACAACCCTGATGACGCTTTGGGTAAGATGTTCGCCTGGGAATTCCCCAAGAACGACCTCGTGACCAACAAGAACCTTAAGCCTAACTGGAAACGTTAATCTATCTCTCCACGGGCGCTTGTCCCGGGAATCCTATCACTAAACCCTCCCGGCATACTCCCTGCATAGGGGCGTATGTCGGGGGACGGGGGATAGACCTACTATCAATACAACTAATACGTAAACCACTATAACACTAAAAACAACATGAAAAAAATCCTTTCCGTACTGAGCTTAGTTGCTCTCACCGGCCTCTTCATGGTAGGCTGCAAGAAGGAGGTTAAGGTTACCACGCTGACCGTAACTCCCGCCGAGAAGACTCTGATGGTAGGTGCTACCGCCACCATTTCCACTGCCATCACTGCCGATATCAACATCAAGGTGGCTCCCGCGGATGCTGCCCTCACCATCGCTTCCGAAGACCCCGCTGTGGCTACCGTAGAGAACGGCGTTATTACCGCTGTTGCTAAGGGTACCACCAACATCACCGTTAAGGCCGGCGATATGAGCAAGAGCGTTGCTATCACCGTTACTTCTGCCGAAGACTTGGCCAAGAACTTTGTGCTGAACGGAATGTTCTATGCCCCCAACGCCAGCATGAAGGGCGAGCTCGCCGATGCTCAAAGCGAAATCAACTCCGCTATGCAAACTTTCGGTTGGGTGCTGAGTGATAAGCCCGGTTTTAACTCTGCCATTTCCACTTTTGATGCTCCTCTGAGCAGCGAAGACAAAGATCTTGTTCAGAAGTTCGTAATCGACCTCGGTAGCGGAGTCGGCGTAGAGCCTTATGGCATCTGGGTATCCGCAGAGTATGTAGGCGATCTGATGAGTGACGGAAGAGACGGTCTCTGGGCTCAATTCCAGGTTGCAGGTCCCAAGTCTTATCAGGAAGTTGACGAGAACTACATGAAGACGCTTTTCAAAGGGGTTTCCTATCAAGGCATGGAGGAAAATGTACAGGTTCCCATCTATACAGATAAACCTCTGTCTAATGTATATTATTACTTTGATGAGACCAACAACATCGCTGTTACGGTTTTCGCTATGACTGTACATGATAACCAACAGAACATAGACTTTGTAAGCTGCGATGTACTTGCCTATGATTACGTTCCCTCTACTGAGTCTGCTCCCCTCAGAGCTGCTCAGTTGGCCAACCTTGCCACCAAGAGATTCGCTCCCGTACAGAAGGCTTTCTAAGCGATAATGCTTGGTAGGTTGTGAGCCGTGCCCATCACGGCAGGTGTACAGATCAGCTCTTGATATCATCCTCTGCAGTGCCGCATATGCGCACAGATTAGCACTTGATATCATTCTCTGTAGTGCGCGTGAGCACACAGATTAGCACTTGATATCATTCTCTGTAGTGCGCGTGAGCACACAGATTAGCACTTGATATCATTCTCTGCAGTGCGCGTGAGCACACAGATTAGCGCTTGATGTCTTCTTGCCGTTGCACCGCTTTGCGGTTCGTTGCGGCTCATAATCAACAGCCCCTTTCTAACACAGAGGGCACAAGGGATACACTCCTTTGTGCCCTCTTTCTGTTTTCCTTCTCCGCCACCTTGCACTGCCACACCCCTTGAGACTGTTGCAAAAAGCAACAGGGTCACAAGATTGCTCGCAATCTTGTTTTGACTTTGCAGAATGGATGAAGCACAAGGCGCTGAGGGTGAGGGCTGAAGGGAGCGTACCGGCGTACGTGACCGAAGCCGAATCCCGATAGCAACGCAGTGATTCGCCATTATGCAACAGTCTCCCCTTACGAGGCCTCCGCCCGACCCTATACGCTCGGCCTCCCGCTTCCGCCGCATGGGCAAGTGCGCCTACAGCGCGCTTCGGGGCGTAGGCGTTGCGGGGGGGGGGTGAATAGTCTGTCCCGAGTTTCCACAAGTGCTCTGAAGGAGCACTATACCCACAGCCCGGGGTTCAGACGGTGAACGAAGTGAGCCGGCCAACCCCGGGGAATGGGTTCCCATAATACAGGAGCTCTGAAAGAGCGCAGGAATCGTCCGAAATGATATGTACCCGAATCCGGAGGATATTGTGTGGGAATCGCCGGCAATGATATGTACCCGAATCCGGAGGATATTGTGGGGAATCGCCGGCAATGATATGTGTTTGACTCCGGAGAATATTGTGGAGGAGTCGGGCGTAGGAGGCTGTAAGCCTCCAATACCTTAGCCCGGGTCCCTGCAACGCCGCAGGCGGAAGCGGGTCCCCGACCGGGGTGTAGGCTCCGAGCGATAGCGAGGAGACAAACCCCGGGTAGGGAATACCATAGAACACGGCGTGCTGTAAGTACGCCACAAAATCGCCCCAATGAATGGCTCTCCCCGGTCGTATCATAAGGATAAACACTTCGGAACTTTGTGGCACCCCTTCAGGGTGCTCAATGAATGAATGCCTTGTCCCGGGGTTTGAACGTGTCGCTCACGCTCCACGTTCTACACCCCGGTCGGGTTCCCGCTTCCGCCTACGGCGTTGCGGGGACCCACGCCCAAAATAGCGGGGCTATTTTGGGGACCCGGGC
>R16__coassemble_1496_pt1 | contig 11734 bp, 12 predicted proteins | sample R16__metabat2_low_PE_011 | metagenome-assembled genome bin R16
ATACCACCGTACCAAGGGAATAAGACTACCGTACCAAAGGGAAAATACCACCGGTACTAATCTTTCTTTCTACCGGTACACAGGAATGTTTCTATCGGTACTGATTTATTTTTGTACCGGTACAAAATTATGGGGGTCGCCCCCATGCCGTTAACACCTCCCCGGCTCTTGTGCTGTCTTTGGCCGCACACCAAGTCTGAACCCTTGGGGCATGGAGGAGGATTTTAAACCACCGGAATGAAACTTTTAGCTGATCTTTTTCTTACTTTTTGCCGCATCGGCTCTTTTACCTTTGGGGGGGGATACGCCATGTTGCCCCTCATAGAGCGGGATGTGGTGGAGAGGAAAAAGTGGCTCTCTAAGGAGGAGTTTCTGGATGTATTTGCCGTAAGCCAATCTTTGCCCGGAGTGTTTGCCGTTAATATGTCGGTCTTTATCGGGTATAAATTGCGTGGGGTGTGGGGCGGCGTAGTGGCTGCACTGGGCACTATATTCCCCTCGTTCTTGATTTTGCTGCTTATAGCCGTTTTCTTTACCCGCATCAGAGAAAATGTGTGGGTAGTCAAGATTATGAGTGGTATCCGTCCTGCTGTGGTAGCAATGATTGCCGCTCCGGTTCTTTCTACCTGGAAGGCCATGAAGGTCTCTGCCGGTTTGCTTTGGATTCCCATCCTTTCTGCTTTATCGGTCTGGTATGCCGGGGTTTCTCCCGTGTGGATTATCTTAGCGGCGGCTCTGGGCGGCATCCTCTACTTTGTAATCATCGGGCGAGCTGCTCACCGTAAGAGGCTTAAGGAGGAATGATCTATCTACAACTCTTCTGGACCTACATACAGATAGGTCTATTCGGCTTCGGCGGCGGGTACGCTATGCTTTCGCTCATACAGGACGAAGTGGTGAACCGGCACGGATGGATTTCGGCGCAGGAGTTTACCGAGATCATAGCCGTTAGCCAAGTAACCCCGGGGCCTATAGGCATCAATAGTGCCACCTACATAGGTTACACGGTTACGGGTAATGTGTGGGGGGCGCTCATAGCCACCTTTGCCGTGAGCTTACCGTCTTTTCTATTGGTGCTTTTAATCTCTTTTTCCTTCCGTAAGTTTAGACGCAATCAGTGGGTGAATGCGGCATTTACGGGCATTCGTCCGGCTTCGGTGGGGCTTATTGCGGCGGCAGCCCTGCTCCTTATGCTACAGCCCTCCCTTATAACTTTGCTTTTTACGGGCACTTTGCCCACTTCTGCCGATCAGATTGTGGTTTCGGAGAACTTTCCCGACTACAAAAGCCTGATCATTTTTATTTTGGCACTGATTTGCACCATTAAGAAATGGGTGCATCCTATCTTACTGGTGCTCTTGGCTGCACTTTGCGGCCTGCTCTTTTACTAATCTCCGGGGCTTCTTTTGGGCGCTTGGGCCCTCTTCTTTTTCCGATACCCCGGTTCCCCCTCCACTTTTATAACTGATATTTCCTCTACTCCTCAAAGGCTTGGGCTATAGTCCGAAGCGGAGCTTTAGGTATTTTGCTCCACTCGGTATGCGGTTTATACGCCTCGTTGAACTCATTGCTGTAGGTAGTAGCCTTTTTATGGGTGAGGTAGTTGGAGCTTTCTACGGTAGATACACCGGTGTTTCGGGCTAGGTTGTACGCCTCTTTGCCTATTAGATAGAAATTGTTGTCTTGGAAGCGGAATCGGTAAGTGGTTCTCCCCGTAGAGTAAGAGCCGGCGGACGGCTCTATGGCCCGTGTAATGTTTAAGACGCCCTTAGGGGAAATCTCTATCTTGCTAAACTGATTGGGTATAAACTCCTCGTCGGCGGGAATAAGTCCCTCGTAAACGGCAAATTGTTCTAATAGACCCTCCTTTGTGCCGTAGTAGATGCAGAGTATATTGGGGTTGGTATTGAGGGGACACTCGGGAAGAAACGCTTGGGGGATGATGTTTGCCGGGTCATTGGGCTGAAGCACAAAGGCGCAGTCGGCAATGCCGTCTTTGTTCAGGTCGCCTCGGGCCTCTCCCGATATCGTCCACCCTGCGGGCAGAATATCGGTAAGGGTTTGCCCCTGTTTGAGGATTTTCGAGGCGTAGTGAGTACCGGTTTGAGCGTTTAGGGGTACGGTTAAGGCGCCGCAGAGGGCAGCTGTAAGGGATAGGATTAGGGGGGCGAGGGGTTTCATGATGGCTTTAATGCGTAGAGGTGATCGGTTGGGTCGTCATAGGTTCTCCATTTGATCCAAAGTGCGCAGCGGCTCTTTGCCGGTGTTGGTGTGTTTGGGAGTGGGGGTAGCGTCCTCATCATCCCACTTTTCTATGGTGGTAATATGGTCTCCGGTGAGGTAGTTGTGGCTGTCTGTTTGATAATGCCCATTGGAGTACTCTTGCCACATCTCCAACCCAATCAGATAGAAGGCGCCGTTTTGGAATCTGAACCGGTGGGTATCCCGAGTTATTTCGTGCCCTCTGTCTTTGGGAAAGTATTGTGTGGTGATGTCTAACACCCCTTTATTGGTAATTTGTATATCAGAGAAGGAGTTTTCTGTGTATTCATCTTCCGGGGCAATCAGTTCGGGATAGACCTTGTATAGCCTCCAAGTACCGTCTTTCTCCCCCCAATAGATAGCCAGCAGATTAGGCGAGGGGTTGTAGCGCTCTGTTTGGTATTCGTTTTGCCAAGTAACGATAACCGAGGGATCGGCACAGCGTGTTACCAGTACCAAGTCGGCAATTTGATCCTTGTTTAGATCGCCCATAGCTGATCCCAGTAACTCCCAGTGCGCCGGCAAAATGTGCTGTTGGACAGTTATCCTTTGGGGAAGGATGTGCTCATAGGCGTTGTGGGGAACTACCGCTTCTTGCGCCTGCAGCGGCGTTGTGGCCGGGAGGAAGAAGAGGAGCAGCAAAACTCCTACGCCGGCGTGTAAGAGGGAAAGAAGAGTTGTTTTCATTGCTTTTATAATCGTTTAAGGGGTTTAATGGCCGGGTGTACGCGGGGCTTAAGTATCCGGGTGCCGCTCTGCCCCGAAATCAGTACCGATAGAAAATTTTCTTACTGCCGGTACTACCGTTTTTGGGGTACCGATACAAATCAGCCTTTGGGGAAGAGCCACAGATTTTTTACTCTATGCTCCGCTATGGCAAATATACTTCTTTTTGAGAATATCTCAGATAGAGATTGAAAAAGAGTTCGGGCCGGCTTGGAGAAACCTAGCACTCATTCCGCCGCTTAAGCTACGTTTTCCGCCGCCCAAACCGAGGTCTAAAAAGCTACAAACCGGGGCCTGTGGGGTGGGCAGCCCTCCGTTTGACCTCTGCCCGGCACTTAAGTCCAAAATTAGATCCGGATCTAATTTTCCTTAGGTGCGGATCTAATTTTCTTTTGATCCGGATCTAAAAAGTATTTGGTCCGGACCAAATTTTGCACTGCCCCGCCCCCCCCTATGGCTCCTCGGTGGTATTCCCTAAAAGAGACTGCTGCAAAAGCCACGAGCCTCCTCAAGAGAGGTACCCTCTTGTGCGGTTGCCAAGATATTTGTATCTTTGTATTACGGAAGACGGGGCCTTTCTTGCCGCCTTCTTCTGATAACCTTCCTTCTAAAATACACACCGATACTATGGAAATCAAACAGCTTAACGATGAAACCAAAGGCCTCTTTAAAGCCATAGAGGACGAACGCGTAGCGGGGCTCATGACCTACACTTGGGCCGGAAAAGAACGCTTTATTATAGATCATACCGAGGTGATGCCGGACTTTAAGGGCCGGGGCGTAGGCAAGATCTTGGTGCAATCCGCCGTAGAGTATGCCCGCCTGAACGGGCTTAAGATTATCCCGCTTTGCCCCTTTGCCAAGGCTGAGTTTGATAAACGCCCCGAGTACGCCGATGTTTTGTCTGTGTAAGATACGAATCTCCCCGCATTATAAAGCCTATAATACGGGGATTTTCGCTACCTTTGCTTTTGGAACAAACTAACGTTAGTTACAAACCGATATGAAAAGATCCATTCTTATTTCCGTTTCGGCTCTGGCCGTGATTCTCTCCTTGGGTAGCTGCAAACCCAAACAGAGTGCCTATCGCCAAGTGTACGAGCAGGCTAAGCAACGCGAGATAGCGCAACAACAAGCCAACTCCTCCGCCGCACAAAACACCGGCACCGTAATTGTCTCCAAACCGGCTCAAAGCGATGTTTCCGTTCGCCGCGAACGCTTGGAAACCTTAGAGGGGGAAGACGCTTCCCGCCTGAGCACTTACAGCGTGGTAATAGGTAGTTTTCAGAACCACAGCAACGCCTATTCCCTGAAGGAGCGTATGGAAAACGAGGGCTACACCCCCGTCTTGGCTAAGAACGCCCAAGGGATGCTGCGCGTAATTGTGGCCAGCTACAACACCCGTGCTGAGGCCGAAGAGGGTAGGGACGCCTTTGTGGAGCGCCACAGCCAGTTCTCCGACGCTTGGCTTCTGGAGCGCGAACGCTAACCATCCGCAATAACGCCATACACCTCCTCTGCTTAAGCGGAAACGCAACGGGAGCTCTGCCCGCTGTTGTACCTAAATAGTAAGGAGTATAAGGAGAGCAGGGAGTCTTTCTTTGCTCACCTTATTTGTCCTTACGGGCGTAGAAGAATAATGCGCTCTGAAGGGGGGGCGATTGCGCAAGGCCTACCGCCTGTTTTTGCTACCCGTTTCCTGCTCCGCCTTCCCCTCCCTTGCAAAGGGCTGTAATGCCCCGCCGCTTCATTACAATACCCCCCTTCTGTACTGAATAATCCTTTTGCTAACCGAAACCGCGCGTTAGGCAGGCTGATCCGTACCTTCCCTCGTAGACCCTATTTTCTTGCATGGAGATTCTTTCTGATTATACCCTTAAGGAACATAATTCTTTGGCCATAGCGGCCAAAGCAGATTGGTGGATTAACTACTCTTCGCCCCAAGACCTCAAACTTTTGGCTCGAGACGAGTTCTTTCTCTCCCAACCGTTTCTTTCTATCGGGGGCGGCAACAACGTGCTCTTTTTGGAGGATTTTAAGGGTATTCTCCTACACAACACCAATACGGATTGGCAAGAAGTGGCACGGGATGAGGACTCCGTGCTGCTGCGTTTGGGTGGGGGTATTGTTTGGGATGAGTTTGTAGCAAAATCCCTGCAGATGGGGTTTTACGGGTTGGAGAACCTTTCCCTTATTCCCGGCACGGTGGCGGCCTCCGCCGTCCAAAATATAGGCGCATACGGGGCCGAGGCGCGCGCCTTTGTCCACTCCGTGGAGGCGGTAGATGTGCTCACGGGGCAGGATATAAAGCTCAGCAACCGGGAGTGCCGGTTTGCCTATCGGTATAGTACCTTTAAGGAGCCGGAACATCGCTCGTGGGTGATTACGCACGTTACCTATAAACTGCACACTACACCTAAACCCAACCTCTCCTATGCCTCCCTCCAATCCGCCTTTGCCGCAGATGAAGAGGTAACCCCGGCCGCTATAAGAGACAAAGTAATAGCTATTAGGGAAAGCAAGCTGCCCGACCCCAAGGTGCTTCCCAATGCAGGGAGCTTCTTTATGAATCCGGTATTGCCTATAGACGAGTTTAATGCTTTTATTGCTCGTTATCCCAACGTGCCCAATTATCCCGCCGAACTGCCCGGCTTTAGGAAGTTGGCCGCCGGTAAACTCATAGAAGAGTGCGGCTTTAAGCAACAACAAACCGGGAAAGTGGGGGTTTACGAGAAGCAAGCCCTGATAGTGGTGAACCGTGCTGCGGCCACCGGCGCAGAAGTAGCGGCTTTTGCCCGGGAAGTGATAGAAGCGGTGCACGAGAAATACGGGGTTACGTTGCACCCCGAGGTGATCTTTGTGGGGGCTGAAGGGGTACGGCACAACGTTTAGCACAAAGTAAAGTATAAAGATGAATCTGTTAGGCGTATCTATTCTGGGATCCGGTACCAGTACCGGCGTGCCGGAGGCCGGCTGCTACTGCACCACCTGCCTAAGCACGGATCCTAAGGATAAACGCTCCCGCACAACGGCCGTTCTGCGCACCGCTGAGGGCAAAAACATCCTTTTAGACTGTTCGCCCGATTTCCGCGCCCAAGCCCTCCGGCATAACATAGACACGGTTGATGCCATTGTCCTGACCCATAATCATTACGACCACATAGGCGGTTTAGACGATCTGCGCACATTTGCCTTCGGTAAGGAGATACCCATTTATGCCTTCCCCTCGGTCTTAGAAAGCATCCGCCATCGTTTGCATTATTACTTTGGCCAAAACCATTATACAGGCGCGCCCCACCTCAAGTTAATTCCTATAGACGAAAATCCCTTTGAGGTCCTCGGGCTTAAGTTTGAGCCTATCCCGGTTAGACACGCTAAGGAGATTATTCACGGCTACAGAGTAGGCAACTTTGCTTTCCTAACAGACGTAAAAGAACTCTGCGCAGAGGCTCTTCCCCTCCTTGAGGGGGTAGATTTACTCTTCCTGAACGCCCTCCGATACACCAAACCGCACCCTTCTCACCAAACTGTGGAGGAGGCACTGGAGATTGTTCGTAAACTGCAGCCTAAGCATACCGTACTGCTCCACCTTTCGCATCATCTGCCTCCCCACGAAGTCTTTAAGGCAATGCTTCCGCCCTACGTAGAACCGGCTTACGACGGATTAAGCTTTGTGCAAACCAACCGACAGTGGCGGCAAGAACCTATAACTGCACTCTTCCGTTCGGCGCCCGGGGCGGACGAGCCCTACCATTACCAAGATTGCGGGCGCATCAACTACCGCCAAGCTTTGGCTTTACAAGAAGAGCTGTTTAACAACGCTATAGAAGCCAAGCGCAACCGCCAACCCGTTAGAAGCAGCTTACTCTTTTGCGAGCACAACCCCGTACTCACTTTGGGCAAGCATGCACACTCGGCAAACCTACTCGTTTCCCAAGAGTATTTGCAAGGGCACGGCGTAGAACTCTTTCAGATTAACCGCGGAGGAGATATTACCTACCACGGTCCGGGGCAGATTACCGGATATCCCATCTTAGACTTAGAGCAGTTCGGCTTGGGGATAAAGGAATACATTTTCCTCTTGGAGCAATGTATCATAGATTTACTGCGCCTGTACGGACTACATGGGGAGCGCTTGGAGCACGCCACCGGCGTGTGGATTGATGCGCAAACCCCTAAGGCTCGTAAGATTTGTGCCATAGGGGTCTATGCCTCTCGGTATGTAACCATGCACGGCTTTGCACTGAACGTGAATACCGACCTGAGCTACTTCCGCCTTATTAACCCTTGCGGATTCACCGACAAGGGCGTAACTTCCATGGCGCAGGAGCTGGGGCATCCACTCAGGCTGCCCTTGGTGAAGCATATATTGGAGAGTAGGTTCAGAAAAGCACTCTTCGCTCATTACAAACAATAGGTTAAACGTATAACGTATGAAGTGGTTAAGGAAGAACGATAGTACCTCCCATTTTGAGGATCGCCGAGGCCGATCCTTAGGCCGTGGCGGCCTGGTAGGCGGAGGAATAGGTGCGGTAGTGATTGCCGTTATATCCCTCCTGATGGGCGGAGACCTTTCGTCCGTTCTCAATAATCTGGTAGGAAATGCCGGCCCTGGATTCGCCACCCAAGAGGAATACGACGCCTCCCGGGCGCACGAAAACGAGGAGCTCAAGACATTTACCCTTAGAGTCTTTAATAGTGCCAACGAGGTCTGGGACGACCTCTTTTCCCATCAGTTGGGCTTAGATTACCGCGAGCCCACGCTGGTGGCATTCACGGATAACGTACAAAGTAGTTGCGGGGCTGCCTCTAAGGAGGTGGGGCCTTTTTACTGCCCGGCCGATGAGAAAGTGTACATAGATATGGACTTCTTTAATCTTCTGGCCGATCGTTTTGATGCTCCGGGCGACTTGGCCATGGCCTACGTTACCGCTCACGAGGTAGGGCATCACGTACAAAAGCTCTTGGGAATATCAGATAAATTGAATGCTATGAACGGACGCGTCTCTGAGGCAGAATACAACAAAGCCTCTGTGGAACTGGAGCTCAATGCCGATTACCTTGCCGGCGTTTGGGCTTACCACGCCGAGCGTTTGGGCATCATAGAGATAGAAGAGGGCGATTTAGAGGAGGCCTTAGCTGCGGCCAATGCCATCGGAGACGACACGCTACAGGAAGAAGCGCAGGGTTACTCCGTGCCCGATTCATTTACCCACGGCACCTCTGCCCAACGCATGTCGGCCTTTAAACGAGGGTTCACCACGGGAGATCTCTCTAATATGTAGCCCAAATTCCTTTCTCCTGTGGTTGCTGTTTCGCTTCTCTACATAGACATAACCAAGTATATTCCCCTTTATCCCACACTGCAATTATAACCAAAAACACTTAGTACAATACAAAGCCATATGACTGATAAACCAAACATAAGAGTAGCCGTGGTTGGATACGGCAATATAGGTAGGTTTGCCGTGGAAACATTGCTGCTGACCCCGGATATGGAGTTGGCCGGAGTGGTACGCCGCGGAGCCAAACCCCTTCCTGAGGGCGAATTCCCGGGCGTTCCCGTAGTGGCCTCGGTGGACGAACTGGGGCATGTGGATGTAGCCATTTTGGCCGTTCCCACCCGCAAGGTAGAGGAGTTTGCTCTTCCCCTGCTGCAGAAAGGCATTGCTACGGTAGACAGCTTTGACATCCATACGCAGATTTTGGCTCTGCACCGTTCTTTAGGCCAAGCAGCAGCACAGCACAACACGGTAGCCGTTCTCTCCGCCGGATGGGATCCCGGGAGCGACTCGGTGGTGCGTATGCTGTATCAGGCTCTACTGCCGCAAGGAATCACTTATACCAACTTCGGCCCCGGCATGAGTATGGGGCACACGGTGGCCGCAAAGGCTATTCCCGGAGTAGAGAAGGCGCTTTCTATGACCATTCCGTTGGGTACCGGCATTCATCGCCGTATGGTGTACATACAGCCCCAAGCGGGAGCCGACACAAAAGAGATTGAACGTCTCTTGCTGGCCGACGAATACTTTGCTCACGATGAGTCTCACGTGGTGTTTGTGCCCAACGTAGACGACCTTATAGACATGGGGCACGGCGTAGAGATGACCCGCAAGGGCAGAAGCGGTGCCACCCATAACCAGATGCTCTCCTTCTCTATGCGCATCAACAACCCCGCCCTTACGGCTCAAGTGATGGTCTGTGCCGCTCGTGCCGCTATGCGTCAAGAGCGCAAAGGAGCCTACATCTTGCCCGAGATACCCGTAATAGATCTATTGCCCGGTGGCAGAGACGAGTGGATTGATACCCTCTGCTAACTCATAAGAAACCGGTATGCTGTTGTCCTCCGATCAATATTGAGTATGATACCCTTCCTCTCTGCCGTTAATTGGGACGTAAGCCCCGTGATCTTTCAAGTAGGTCCCGTAGTGTTGCGTTGGTACGCTCTGCTATTCGGATCCGGTCTGATGATCTTTGGGCCGCTCATCGTTTGGCGTATCTTTAAGCAAGAACAACTTCCCGAGGCTTGGTTTGAGAAACTCTTCTGGTACGTGGTAATCGCTACCATTGTGGGCGCCCGATTGGGGCACGTACTCTTCTACGACCCCGCCTATTATATGGCTCATCCCGTAGAGATATTTCAGACCTGGAAGGGCGGTTTTGCTTCTCACGGCGGCACCATAGGCCTGATTATTGCCATGTGGATCTACTCCCGCAAGGTCTCTAAGAAGCCCGTGCTCTGGATTATGGATCGCTTGGCCGTACCGATTGGATTAGTGGCCGCTATGATTAGGTTGGGCAACCTTATGAACAGCGAAATCTTCGGACGCCCCACCACGCTTCCTTGGGCTTTTAGGTTTGTGCGCTCTCAGGAGTACTTAGACTTAAACACAACCTTAGGATGCCATCCCACCGCCATTTACGAGGCTCTGGCCTATCTCTTGGTTTTTGCCGTTTGCGTGGTACTGTACCGCAAGGGGTTTGCCCGCAGGTACCAAGGGGTGATTGTGGGGGCTCTGCTGGCCCTGGTTTTCATAGCGCGCCTTATTATTGAGCAGATTAAGATTGTACAAGAGCCTTGGGAGCTACAACTCATCTCCTCTATCGGGCTCAATATGGGGCAGCTCCTCTCTATTCCTTTTATCATTGCCGGCATTTGGATCTTTGTCTACGCCCTTAAACACCCCGTGCCCCAAGAGAAGATTACGGCCAAAGCGGCGTCGGGGCACTCCTCTGAAAAGAAGAAGAAATAGTCACCGATTCTCCACCGGCCGTACACTTACCCAAGCCCTTATAAACAACACTATAAACACTAATCTTTACCCCCCCGGATATGAAAATACCCAATTCTCAGATCACCCCCGATGTGTGGTACGTAGGAGTCAATGACCGAGTAAGCGGTATCTTTGAACGTATGTGGCCGCTCCCTTACGGCGTAAGCTACAACTCCTACCTCATTACCGACGAGCAGGTAACCCTGCTGGACACCGTAGAGAGTGCTTTCTTTGAGCTATTCCTCAAACAAATTAAAGGTATTCTGGGTGAGCGTCCCATTGATTATCTAATCATTAATCACATGGAGCCCGACCACAGCGGCTCCATAGGCATGCTCTGCCGTGAGTATCCCCAAATGAAGCTGGTAGGCAATAAGAAAACCTTTAATATGCTTGCCGGCTATTACCCTGAGTTATCTAATGAGCGCGTAGTGGTAGACGACGGGCACACCCTCTCTATAGGCCAACGCACGCTGCAGTTCATTACGGCACCTATGGTGCACTGGCCCGAGGTGATGTTTACCTACTCCGCTTATGACAAAATCCTCTTCAGCGCCGATGCCTTTGGCACCTTTGGCACCTTAGACGGCAATATATTTGACCGCGACTGCTGTCCCGACCATTATTTTGAGGAGATGTACCGCTACTATGCCTGCATCGTGGGTAAGTTCGGCCCATTTGTTCAGAAGGTCTTGGCCAAAGTTTTGGCTATGAATATCCCCATTGATTACGTCTGCTCCCTGCACGGACCCATCTGGACGGCTGCCCACTTCCCCAAAGCCCTGGGTATTTATGATCAACTCAGTAAGTATGAGAGCCAAAAAGGGGCCGTCATTCTCTACGGATCTATGTACGGAAACACCGCCGTCCCCGCCGACATTATTGCCCGCTCCTTGGCGGCAGAGGGTATCAAACACATTGTCTGCTACGACCTCTCCACCTCTAACCCCTCCTTTGTGCTGCGCGACGTATTCCGCTATCGTGCCGTAATAGTGGGCGCTCCTACCTACTGCATGGATATATTCCCTCCCGTAAAAGAGATGATGGAGAAGTTTGCCATGCGAGATATTAAGGATCGTCTCTTGGGCGTCTTCGGTTCCTACTCCTTTGCGGGGCAAGCTACCAAGAAGCTCACTGCTTACGCCGATACGCTTAAGTGGGAGTTGGTGGGCACCCCGTTAGACCAACTGGGGGCTACCGGTGAAGACGACGCACAGAAAGCCATCCACTTAGGGCGCGCCGTAGCCAAACGCCTCCACGAGCTCTATCCCGAAGAATAAGCCGAAGGGGGCATATTGCCCGCGTATCGCTCTTCTAAGTTCGCCCCGCTCTCTAACGGGCTTAGATCAAAGGCGCATTTCTACCGATAGAAAAATCCTTTAGTACCGGTACTATACTTCTTTGGTACCGGTACTGATTTGAGACTGTTGCAAAAAGCAACAGGGTCACAAGATTGCTCGCAATCTTGTTTT
>R16__coassemble_1500_pt1 | contig 11687 bp, 9 predicted proteins | sample R16__metabat2_low_PE_011 | metagenome-assembled genome bin R16
CCCGCTAAGCTACCGCCTACCCCCCGCTTTTCACACGTACCTTCCTACCCTCACGCCCCTTATACCGCCGCTAACCTCATGTCTTGGATTGTAAAACGCCATAACCTCTCCTTTGTCTTCCTAATGGCCGGGTACATTGTGCTGTTAGAAAGCCTCTTTCTGCTGCTCACTACGGGTGTAGCCGTTGTCTACGGAGAGCGAGACTGGATTTCCTTCCTCATATCGGTGGGTATAGCCGTTATACTGGGCAGTGTGTGCGTACTCTTTAGCCGTTCTAAGGGGCGAACGGCCAAGCCGAAGAAACAAGATGCCATCTTGGCGGTAACCCTTACGTGGGTAATGCTCTCCTTAGTGGGAATGTGCCCCTTTATTTTGCTGGAGCATGTGAAGAGTATTCCCAGGGGATTCTTTGAAGCGATGTCCGGGTTCACCACTACGGGCTACACCTCCTACGAGCGAGTGGAGACGCTGTCGCATGCCATGAAGTTTTGGCGTGCTCTCATGCAGTGGCAGGGCGGTATAGGCATAGTGGTGTTTACGGTAGCCCTTATCCCCATTACCGGTGGTGGTGCCGGATTGCTGTACAACGCCGAGGTAACGGGTATAGAGCACGAGCGGTTTATACCCAAGTTTTCGGCCTCGGCCAGGCGGCTCTTTGGGTTGTACGTACTGCTCACGTTTGTGCTCATGGGGGCTTTACGTTTGGCCGGGATGGGCACTTTTGACGCGGTGTGCCACGGGTTGAGCTGTATTTCCACGGGAGGGTTCTCTACCTACAACGATAGTATTGCCCATTTTGACAGTCCGCTCATTGAAAGCATCCTGATGGTTTTCATGTTTATAGGGAGCTTAGACTTTGTAATGCTCTATTTTTTATCGGTAGGGCGGGGGCGCAAATTGCTGCATGACGAACAGCTGCACTGGTTTGTGGGCATCATTGCGGCGTTTACCCTGATTTCCGGGCTGTTTCTCTACCTGAGCGGCATTTTTTCTTCCTTTTGGGAGAGCTTACGGCACGGGCTCTTTCAGATTGTATCTATGATTAGCTCCACGGGGTTTGTGATATCGGACATCAACGGCTGGCACCCCTTCTTTTGGTGTTGTGCCATTGTGGTATCTTTGGTGGGGGGATGTGCCGGATCTACGGCGGGCGGTATCAAAGTCAGCCGGGTAATAGTCCTCATCAAGAACCTACGCAGTGAGTTTTTGCTGCGCACGCACACCTACATGGTAGCCAAGGTGCACATCAACGGTACCACCGTAACGCCCGGCATGGTGGGGCGGGTAATGGCTTTCTTCTTTATGTACCTGAGCTTGGCCGGGATTGGCGGAATGCTCCTCACCCTATCGGGCAACGATCTCCCCTCGGCCATGTCTACCTCCGTAGGGGCTATAGGCAATATAGGGGCCTGCTTCGGCCGTTACTCCAACAACTTCTCCGACGCCTCCTCTTGGGATCTGTGGATTCTCTCCTTTCTGATGCTTGCCGGCCGCTTGGAGGTCTTTACCGTGCTGAGCATACTTACGCCCTCGTTCTGGAAGAAGTAACCCCCCGTTTTATCCCCATTAAACCACCCCCCTTACTTATGCGCTCCGCAATACAATACGCGCTTACGCTTGTGCTCTTTATCTCCCTCTGGTCGGCTTGCACGCCCAATAAGCAGTCTCAACAAACCGCCAACCCCCAAGATTCTACCCTTATAACGCCCCTGCAGCCCCCGTTTATGCCCGATTATCTGCGGGGCAACGCAGCGGCGCAGCAGGATTACCTAGCGCAAAACTTCTGGCGAAACTTAGACTTCACCGATACCATTCGCTCCCTAAACAGGGATTTTATGGAGCAGAACTTTGCCGATTTTATCTTCTCCCTGCAGCTGTGCAGCACGCCCCAAGCAGCGCAAACCGCCGTAGCCAACCTCTGCGGGGCCGCCCAAGAGCACCTCAAGGCCTATAAACTAATTGTAGAATTGGCGCAGAAGTACCTCTATGAACCCAACTCCCCCCAGTACAACGAGGCCATTTACCTGCTCTTTTTAGACCGGTTTATCGCCGACAGTGTGCTAAGCGAAGCCGAGAAAATCCGCCCGCAAGCCCAAAAAGAGGCCCTGCTCAAGAACCGGCAAGGCACGCCGGCCACAGATTTTTCCTTTCAGACCTTAGACGGAGGCACCGCCAAGCTCTCCGGCCTCAAAGGGCTGCCCGTGGCCATTATCTTTTATGACCCCGAGTGCGATGTATGCCAAGGGGTACTGCAAGACTTCTCCTCCGACGCCGTTATAGCAGATGCCGTACAAAACGGCCTACTGACGCTGCTCACCCTATGCGTAGAAGGGGATCCGGCAGATTGGCGGGCCAAGGCGCAAACACTTCCCCGGGAGTGGACGCACGGATACAACGCCGCCGACTTCTCCTCCGAGCAGCTCTACTCCCTACGCTCCATCCCCTCTATCTATCTCTTAGACGCTCAGGGCGTGGTAATCTGTAAGGACGGAGCCGACCTGCAAGCAGTGCGCCCTGATTTGGAGCACCTCTTAGGCCTTACACCCTCCGAGGCCCCTCTTCCCCACCCCTGATTTGCCCTCAAATTAGATCCGGATATAATTTTCCTTAGATCCGGATATAATTTTCCTTAGATCCGCACCTAATCCTTCTTAGATGCGGATCTAATTTTGTCTACGCTACCGGGCAAGCAAGGGAAGGGGGGTGCCGTCGGCTCGATGCAAATGCGCCAAATAGAGCAGCTTGTACAAGGCAAAAAGCTTCAGAGAGGGGTGCGCGGAGGTGAGCATCCACTCCAACGGACGGCCCAGAATAGGAAAGAAAAGCCCCACATATCGGCCGTATCGCTTGTGCAATAGGGCATCATAGTAGCTCAGGAGCCTTACGGCATCGCTCAGAAGGGCTCGGTGCCGATACAGATTGGCTACATACCGGCGGGTAGTGGCCAGAAACTGCGCCGAAGTCTCCTTAAGGGCATGCACTACGGGGTTGGTGAAGTGGCGGATGGGGATACCCCGCTCGCGGAGCCGCTTGCCCAAGTAAGCGTCTTCGTACCCCATGCCTATGGACGGGTTAAATGCCTCCTCCCGGAGGACGGAACGGGGTGCCATGAAGCACATACTCACAAAAGAGTCGTACGGGCGGAGGGCGCGCTCGGCGGCCGGCCTACTCTCTACCGCCTGCCCGTATCGGTAGCGCAGCATATGCGTGCTGTCCGGCTTAAGGGAAGGGTAGATGAACCCGCCGCAGAGCACGCTCCGCTCGTCTGCTTCGTCTATATAACGGGAGAGGAAAAGGGCGTCGGCCGGCAGCGTGTCGCTGTCTATAAGCAAACAATACAATCCGGCGGACTCGGCAATGAGCCTGTTGCGCATCACGCCCGCCCCGCAGTTGGCCGCCCCTCTAATCACCCGGCATAAACCTTGGCGCTCCAGGGATGTGTAAACGGCCGGATAGGGCTCCTGCGAAGCATCATCGCCCAAAAGAATCTCTACCTCCCGGGGGAGTGCCCGGGCTTGGCGAAACAACTCCTCCACCAAACGGGTACAATCATAGTTGTACACCGGTATTAAGATAGAGAGAAGGGGGGTCATACCTTAAAACTTAAACCTTACTGATAAAAACCCCTCCGGGTGCGGCCTCAACCAAGTCTAAGTTCTCTAAAGTAAAGAGCTCAAACGATACATCGCTCACCTCTAAACCTAACTCGCGGCAAAGGGCATCCACCGTGCAACCGCCGTCGCGCAGCAAAAGCGCCATGATACGGGTAGCCGGTTCACTCAGCCCCTCGGGGAGTTTCTTCTGTTCCCGCTCTGCCTGAGCCTCCCGGCGGGAGAAAAGTCCCTCTTGCGGCGTCAACCACTCCGCCTGTACCGCTATATCGGCACCCGAGAGGGCCGAAAAGGCAACCTGATCCGCTATTAACCGGTTACACCCCCCGCTTAATTCATCGGAGATCCGCCCCGGCACCGCCGCCACCAGCCTGCTATAACTATTGGCTATATGGGCCGTGATGAGCGAACCCCCGCGGTGGGCCGACTGTACCACCAGCACCAGATCGCATAGCCCCGCCGTAATGCGGTTGCGCTGCACGAAGTGAAACCTATCGGGGGTGGAGCGGAAGGGATACTCGGTCAGAAGGGCGCCTTTATCCAACATCTCTATAGCCGTAGCCCTATGCGCCGCCGGATAGATTCTATCTAAGCCGTGTCCTAAGACGGCTACGGTAGGAATACCCAGCTCTAAGGCCGCTTTGTGGGCTGCAATGTCTACTCCGTAGGCCAGCCCGCTGACAATAACCAGGTGCGGGACCAAGTCATGAAGCTCCCGAATCAGCTTATAAGTGGTTTCGCGGCCGTACCGATCGGCTTTACGGGTCCCTACTACCGCTACAATGTGTTCTTGCTGCAGTACTTGTGGGGAGCCGGTGGTGAACAGAAGGAGGGGCGCATCGGGGCACTCGCGCAAGCGGTAGGGATAAGCCTCCTCTGCGACGGAGACTAATCGTACCCCGGCGGACTCGGCCTCAGCGAGGGTCTGCTCCGCTTCCCGTAGGTAGGCAGTATTGTGTAGGTACGGCAGGAGCTTGTCTCGTATAGGGCGGGGCAGGCCTGCCGGCAGATCCGCTTGGGTAAAGAGGGCGGTGCAACTGCCGGCATATTGCCACAGGGATCGGGCGGTGAGGTATCCCACACCGGGGATATGACTCAAGGCATAAGCGTAGAGCTGTTCTTGGTTCACGCTGAGGGTAGAGGCAGTGTTCCCGTGCACGTACGGGGCGGTTGATTAGAGTGACGGCGTGCGGTTGATTAGCGATCGGTATGCGGTTTGTTAGAGTGCCAGCATGCGTTCAATAGGGACGATAGCCCGGCGGCGTATCTCCTCGGGTACCTTTACTTCGTAGCGTTGGTAGAGCAGTGCGTCGCGCAAGGCCTCTAAGGTAGTAAGCTTCATGTACTCGCATTTGTGCTCGGGCACCATGGGGATAAAGTTTTTATCGGGGTATCGGCGATACAGCTCGGCCAGGATATCGGCTTCGGTAGCTACCGCAAACTGCGGGGCGGAGCTCTCGGCGGGGCGAGTTAGGATGGTAGTAGTAGAGCCTATGATACAACGGGGATTATTCACCACGTCGGGGTCGGCACAGGCCACGCTTTCGGGGTGAATGAGGAGCTCGGCTTGGGGATAAGCGCCTAAGAACTCGGCCACGAGGGCGGAGGTAACGTGGCGGTGTACGTAGCAATCGCCCTCCCAGATGTCCATTTGTCGGCCGGTAACCAGGGAGATGTATCTGCCCAAGTTCCTATCGGGGCCGAAGAGCAGGGGTACGTTGGTGGGCAGGGAGCGTACTATGCGCAGGGCGTTGGCCGAGGTAACGCAGTAATCGGTTTCGGCCTTCACCTCGGCGGAGGTATTCACGTAGCTAATCACCAGTCCGCCGGGGTTTTGCTCCTTCCAAGCGCGCAGTTGGGCTGCCGTTACGCTCTCCGCCAGGGTGCAACCGGCATTTTGAGCGGGGATGAGCACTTTCTTGTCGGGCGAAATAATAGAGGCGGTCTCGGCCATAAACTCCACGCCGCAGAAGACAATCTCCCGGGCATCCGTTTCGGCGGCTTTTTGCGAGAGCTTAAGGGAGTCTCCCAGGAAGTCTACGGCTTGCTGCACCTCGGGCAGAGCATAATAATGCCCCAATATAACGGCGTGGTGCTGTGCTTTTAGGTCGGCTATCTCCTCGTATAAATGTTTCAGGTCTTGGGGGGAAGTGTTCATAGGGGTGGGGGTTTATCTTAGTGTGGTGTGGTTGTTTTTAGCGTGATTAGTAGGGCTTTAGACGCGTCTCTCCGGGGGCAGGTTGTACCGTATGGGGGCCGGTTTTTTGAGCCGGGGCAGTGCGCTTAGAATTAGGTGCGGATCTAATGAAAATTAGGTGCGGATCTAAAGATCATTTGGTGCGGACCAAATAAAAATTAGGTGCGGATCTAAATTGTACTTAGCGGGCGGCTCAAAATTTACTCAGTACCGATGAGCGGCGGGGGCACTGCGTCTAAGCCGCAGAGCCCCTCCCCCAATGCTATTTAAGGACAAAGTTCATACTCATATCCAGAGCCGTTACGGAGTGGGTCAGGGCTCCTATGCTGATGTAGTCTACTCCGGTAGCGGCTACCTGAGCAGCGTTGGCGTCGGTGATATTGCCGGAGGCCTCCACGGGCACCCGTCCGTCTATCATAGCCACGGCTCGGCGCATCATTTCGTGAGACATATTATCTAACATAATGATATCGGCGCCGGCCTGCAGGGCCTCGGTTACCTGCTCTAAGGTAGCGGTCTCTACCTCTATCTTAACGGATATGGGGAGCACCCGGCGGGCAGCTTGCACGGCGGGAATCACCCCTCCGGCAGCCTTGAGGTGATTATCCTTGAGCATGGCCATATCGTAGAGCCCCATACGGTGGTTCACGCCTCCGCCGTGGCGCACGGCCAGTTTATCGGTAAAACGATGCCCCGGAGCCGTCTTGCGGGTATCCAGTAGGCGGCACTTAGTGCCTTGCAAGAGGGAAACGATCTGCGCCGTGCGGGTGGCGATGCCGGACATACGCTGCAGAAAGTTGAGCATGGTGCGCTCCGCGGAGAGCAAGAGGTCGTACCTACCCTCTATCTGAATCAACCTCTGCCCCTTGGCGATTCGGTCTCCGTCCTGCACCAACGGGGTAAAGGTATTCTGCCCCATGGTATCAATAACCTGACGAGCCACCTCTACGCCGGAAATCACCCCGTCGGCTTTGGCGGAGATGAGGGCAGTGGCCTGCGTTGTTTGGGGGATAATGGCACGGGTGGCCAAGTCGCCCCCTTCTAAGTCCTCCGCAATGGCTAAGCGGATGAGGGTGTCTAAGTTTCTTTGGGCAGCAGGATTGGTCATAAGTTTGGGGTTATTGGTGAAGGGGTTGGTGGGTAATTTCATTTTGGAGCAGGCAAGTGCGGTATACCTCCCCCGGGGGCAAGGTTTCGGGGAAGTCCTCTCTGAAATGTCCGCCGCGGCTTTCGCGTCGGAGCAGGGCGCCCCGAGCAATAGCCAAGGCCACTGCGTAGCGGGAGCGGGTAAAGTAAGCCCGTATATTGCGCTCAGCCTCCTCCCCAAGGGCCTCTATCTGCTTTTGCAGCAGGGCTACGGCGTCCTTTAAAGAGTCTTCCCGGCGAATTATCCCCACCTTTTGCATCATTAAAGCGCCCAGCTCCTGCATCAAACGGGAGCCTTGGGTTCGTTGCCACGCATCGCTCTGAGCTTTGGGCAGGAGGTCGGGGAAAGGTGCGGGGAGCTGTGCCGAAATATCTTGCTCGGAGCAGACCTCCCGGGTCTTGGGATGCGGCGCCTCGGCGATACGTTTGCCAAAAACGATGCATTCGATGAGCGAGTTAGAGGCTAAACGGTTGGCTCCCATCACTCCGGTGGAGGCCACTTCTCCTACGGCAAAGAGACCGGGGAGTGAAGTTTGGCCGTAGAGGTCTACCTTTATGCCGCCCATCGTGTAGTGCGCGGCGGGCGTAACCGGTATTTGCCGGGTTAAGTCCAGCCCCAAATGCTTGCAGTGAGCGGCAATAGAGGGGAATCGGCTCAGTATTCGCTCCGGGTTGAGGTGTTTGAGGGAGAGGGTTACGTAGGGAGAATGCTCCTTTTGCATCTGCGTAAAGATAGCGCGGGCCACGGTATCTCTGGGGGCCAGTTCGGCTTGTGGGTGCACCGCGGGCATAAATCTCTGCCCGTTTTTGTCTAAGAGATGGGCGCCCTCACCGCGTACGGCCTCGCTTATGAGGAAGGCCGATCCGTCCGGGTTGTATAGAGCGGTAGGGTGAAACTGCACAAACTCCATATCCATAAGCTCAACCCCGGCGCGCATAGCCAGCCCGAAGCCGTCGCCCAAGGTGGTGGGAGGGTTGGTAGTAGGATGGTATAGAGCGCCGGCGCCGCCCATAGCCAGCACTACAGTGGCCGACAGGAAGAGCTCCATGGCGTTTCGTTGCTCGTCATACACCCACAATCCGCAGCAGCGGTTGCGGATACGCAAGACGTCGCAGGCGGTATGGTGGTCAAAGAGGGTTATCTGTTTATTGGCCTTCACCTGCCCGATCATAAAGGTAGTAACGAGGCGGCCTGTAGCGTCGCCCCCGGCGTGCAGGATTCGGTGGCGGTGGTGTCCGCCCTCCAGCCCCAAAGCCAGGTGTCCGTTCTCGGTATCAAAGACCATACCCATCTCAATGAGCTCGTCTATTCTGTCGGGGGCTTCTCGGGTCAGCACCTCCACGGCTTCGGGCAGACAGAGTCCGCGCCCGGCTTCCATGGTATCTTTGTAATGGTCTAAGGGGGTGTCGTCTTCGTCTGTTACGGCCGCCATCCCCCCTTGAGCGTAGTAGGAGTTGCTGTCCTCTAAGGTAGCCAGGGCAATAAGCGCCACCGAACCTCTGCGCGAGAGGAAGTGTGCCGTGTAGAGACCGGCCAAACCGCCCCCCACCACTATGTAATCAAAGCGATTCATTCGTCTTTGTTTGGAGTAAATGTATATTGAAGACAAAGGTAACTGCTTTCCCGCCATCTTGCAAGAGGGAGAGGCTTTTTGCAAATGCAGTAAGCAAAAAAAGCGCCCATTGCGTTTTAATTGCAACATTTAAGTAACAAAATCGGCACTCGTTTCGGAGGAACTACTCTGTAGCTCCGAGAAAAGTGTCGGGAGTAGCCGGTGGGGCGATTGAGTGGGTCTGATAGGGGGATGATTTTGCGGCGGTACTAAGGATTATCCGTACCGGTTAGAAAAGAAAATTACCCCCCGGACCAAAACGTTTATTACCCCCGGACCAAAAAATCATTAGATCCGGATCTAATTTTCCTTACCCCCGGATCTAATTTTCCTTAGGTCCGGATCAAAAAGTTATTACCCCCGGACCAAAAAAACGGGGGGTATGGAGGGGGGTGAGGAAAGGGCGGAAGGGCGCGCTAAGGAAAGGCGGGGAAACCAAGCCGGGAAAGGGCAGGGGAGCAAAGCTAAGGGAGCTCGGCCAAGAGTTGGGCTATGGGTTTGTGCAAAACGGGGTGTATGAGGCCGGGGGCAATCAGACTGAGTGGCTCCAATACAAATCGGCGCTCTGCCATGCGCGGATGCGGAAGGATTAAATGCGGAGTGCGGAGTACTAAGGAGCCGTAGAGCAGGATATCCAGGTCCAGCGGGCGGTCGGCGTATCCGGCCGTAGGGGAAGACTTACGGGTACGCCCCAATTGACGCTCAATCTCTTGGGTCAGACGCAGCAATTGCTCCGGGGACAAGGTGGATTGGCAGGCCACGGCTCCGTTTAGGAAGTAGTTGGGCGAGACAAACCCTTGGGGCGCGGTGCGGATAAACGGGGAGAGGGTGCAAATCTGTACGCCGGCCTCTTGCAACAAACGGAGTCCCCCCAAGAGTAGGTCTCTCCTGGGGGGTAAATTGCCGCCTAAAGCCAGCAGTATGAGGGGTTGGGAGGTAGACATGGGTCTAAGGAGCCAAGGCTGAATATGCCGCGTAAACCCGGGGCGCCTAAATAACCAGCAGGGCGTCTCCGTAGGCGCCGAACTTATATCCCTCCTTAATGGCCACGTCGTAGGCATTCATGAGCTCGTCGTGCCCGGCAAATGCAGCCGTCATGATGAGCAAAATAGAAAGCGGGGCGTGAAAGTTGGTAATCATAGCGTTAGGGAGAGAGAAGCGGTACGGGGGGAAGATGAATCGGTTCGTCCATCCTTCATACTCCTTAATGTATCCGTCCGAGCTTACGGCCGTTTCCATAGCCCGAAGCACGGAGGTGCCCACGGCACAGATACGTTTTCCCAAGTCGCGCACGGCGTTAATCTCCTTGCAGTTCTCATAGGTAACAAACATCTCCTCGCTGTCTATCTTGTATTTGTTCAGATCCTCCACCTCAATCTTGCGGTACATGCCCAAGCTATTGTGGAGGGTAACGAAGGCGAATCGGCAGTCTTGCAACTGTAGCTTCAGGTGCAGCTGCGGAGAGAAGTGGAGTGCCGCTGCCGGTGCTACCACTGCGCCCTCCTTTTGCGCAAATATACTTTGGTACCGCTCGGTGTCGTCGGAGGTTAGCTCCCTTGTAATGTAGGTGGGCAGGGGTGGTTGGCCCATTTGGTAGAGTATTTTTTTAAACTCGGCGTGGTCCATGTCGGTAAGGAAGCGCAGGGTTCGTCCGCGGGAGGTGGTGTTATCTATCACTTCGGCCACCAAGCTTTCATCTTCTCCGAAGTACAATTTGTTGCCGATGCGTATCTTACGGGCGGGGTCTACGAGTACGTCCCAAAGTTTAAGGGCGGGATTCAGTTCGCGCAGGAGGAAGACTTCAATCCTAGCCCCGGTTTTTTCCTTTTTGCCGTACATGCGGGCGGGGAAGACCTTGGTGTTATTGATCACAAACAGGTCATCTTTACCGAAGTAATCGGTGAGGTGGGTAAACCGGCGGTGTTCAATCTCCCCCGTATCCCTGTGGAGTACCATCATACGGGAGTCGTCTCGGAATTGAGGCGGGTACTGGGCAATTAACTCTTGGGGAAGCTCAAAGTTAAATTGGGATAGTTTGATATTAGAAGCTGACTTCATAGGTATGTGGGGGTTAGATCGGTTTAGGGGAAGAGGCGATTAGGCCTCCCGTTGGGTGTGGTAGAAACGCTTAAAGCAGTGGGGGTGGGGTTATGATTCTTGTGGCGGGGGTACCAGCTGCATCAGACGGGGGAGCTCCTCCAAGCGGAAGCAGTCGGCCGCCGAGACGCTTCCCACTTGGGTTCGTTCTAAGGCGGTCAGATAAGCGCCGCTTCCCAGAGCCCGGCCTATGTCTCGGGCCAAAGCGCGGATATAGGTACCTCGGCCGCAGGTTACCTGCAGGGTAAGGAAGGGAGCCTCCCAGCTGAGTAGGGTTATGTCTGCTATGTAGATCTGTTTAGGGGGTATGTCTATATTTTTACCTCGGCGGGCCGATTTATAGGCACGGCTTCCGTTCACCGATACGGCGGAGTAAACGGGGGGCACTTGGGATTGATGCCCTACAAAGCGCGGCAGTAGCGCCTCTATCATTCCCCGGGTGATGTGCCGGGCGGGGTAGTAGGCGTCGGGCTGGTGCTCCGCATCGTAGGAGGGCGTGGTAACGCCCAGCTGCAGGGTGGCCACGTACTGTTTGGTGTGCCCCATGAGCAGGTCGGATATCTTGGTACACTTACCGGAGCACAGGAGCATCACGCCGCAGGCCTTGGGGTCTAAGGTACCGGCGTGCCCCACTTTTATCTTGCGGTGGCCGGTAGCGGTGCGGGCGGCGTAGCGAAACTTATTCACCAGGTCAAAGGAAGTCCAGTCTAAGGGCTTATAAAAGGGGAGCACGGCCCCTTCTTTTAGGTCTAAGGGCAGCGCGGCGCTCAGATGGCGGCGGGTGTAGAGTTTCTCCTGCAGGATCTGCTCCGCCGGGAGCGGGGTGAGCTGCTCCGCCGGGAGACGGCCGGGAGCCGGTTCCCGAGGAGTGGTTTGGGGCGCGCCGGGAGGGTTGCTTTGAAGGGGTTCCATTGAGCCTATCATTTGAGGCGGATAAGATTTTACTTAGTACCGATACTGATGTTGCTTAGTACCGGTACTGATGTTGCTTAGTACCGATACTGATGTTGCTTAGTACCGGTA
>R16__coassemble_1505_pt1 | contig 11644 bp, 6 predicted proteins | sample R16__metabat2_low_PE_011 | metagenome-assembled genome bin R16
TCAAAACAAGATTGCGAGCAATCTTGTGACCCTGTTGCTTTTTGCAACAGTCTCTGTTTGTAGCAAGTGCGCTGAAGGTGCGCAATGACTTAGCCCGGGAAATTGCTCTGAAAGAGCACAGTACCCACAGCCCGGGGTCCCCAAAATAGCCCCGCTATTTTGGGCATGGGTCCCCGCAACGCCACAGGCGGAAGCGGGCGCCCGACCGGGGTTCAGAGCCGACTGAAAGGAGGCTCAAACCCCGGGTACGAATTCCCATAAATTAAGGAGCTCTGAAAGAGCGCAGGAATCGTCCGAAAGGATATGTAACCGGTGAGGTGGATTCTCCGGAGTAGATGATCTATATATTGTGTTATTTGCCGGGGAATCCCCGGGCGGACGATTCCTGCGCTCTTTTTAGGCGTCTTCCCGAGTGATGGCGGCAAAAAACTTATCCCAAAACTGCTCAAACTCCTCGCTTGAGAGTTCGCCGGGCACAATAGCGTCCTTGCGCACGTAGTCTGTTTGCACGATGGGCTCCTCTACGGATGACTCGTAGGCGCAGGTGCACTGCAATAGATGCCCCGGGCCATAGTAGGGATGCTCGGGCGGGAAGATGCGTCCCAAGCCTCCGTTTAAGCTTTGGGTAGTAGCGGGGTTAAAACGAAACATCGAGTGCATGGGGTCGTTTCCCGGGAGTGTTTTGTTTAGTCTTTTAAGAGCTTTCTCTATGCCGGTAGTGGGGAGATTGCTGTCCACCGGGAGTACCCGGCAGGTGCAGTGCCAGCTATTAGGGGGATAGGCCACCTCCCAAAAAGGGTGCGTGGCCGGCAGGCAGATACCGTCTAAAGCGGCGTGATCCGGGCAGCAACCGCTGCTTTGGTAGAGCAGGTTGTATTCGTGTTCAGATCCCCGGGTTTGCACCCACTCGGTTATGTGCTTGACGCATCGCACCACGTACTCGTATTCTGCCTTTAGGTAGTGCTTGTTGTAGAGCTCCCTAAGCTGCTCGGTCACTTCGTAGAACTCTTCAAAATGAGGTTCCCTCGGCTTCTGATCCCTGTATAGGGTGCAGGATTCATTAAACTGACAATAGACTTTGAAACCGGAGAAAATGAACAGATCGTATTGCAGGGCAAGCAGTAGCCGGGGAGGGATCGGTCCCGGCAATAAAGCGGGCTTGAGGGGATGACGTAGCACCCTATAGGTGTCTTTTATAAAAGCCTTAATCCGGGGCAAGTGAAGATCCGGCGGAGTAATATTAAAGCCGCCATTAAATATATCCCGGTAGGCGTTGTATATGATTTTGGGGGAAATTGTCTTCATTCGGTTGGGTAGGGCAAATAGGGTTAAGGCGTTAAACACTTGCGGATAGAGGGCTGCGTTCATGGGTACTTGGAACGCGGAGTGGGGGGCAGATACAGCAAACCGATGCGGCAACCCGGTAGGGGAATTGCGGCATCGGTGTACTCAGGTGGAGCTGGAGGGAGTTGAACCCTCGTCCAAACGCGGAAGCTAAACGCTTTCTACATGTTTATTTGCGCATTGGTTTTCGAGCCGAGCACGGAGCGCAACGCCCAAGACGCGGCCTTAGCCCTTAAGGATTTAAGCGGGGGATAGGGGCGATCCCCGGGCCGAGCTCCTTATAGATGATGCGCTGCCGGGTGGAAGGTGGCAAGGAACGGGGCTCCTTCCGGCAACGTCTCGTCCGCGCTCATGAGCGCGGATAAAGCGCTAACTTACTGTTCTTCGGTTACGCAGCGAGAGCAAAACGATTTTCGCCATTTAAAAAGGTTTGATGCAGGGATTAAAGTGCGACGCACCGGGCACTACATGCTTACGAGTCTCTTCTACACGCTGTCAAAGCCGGTCAGCCCCGATAGGATGTTTGGGAATAGACAAAGAGACCGCGCCCAAAGCCGCAGTCTCTACACGTTTGTAGCGAGAGTGGGGCACGATCCCACGACCTCCGGATTATGAATCCGACGCTCTAACCAGCTGAGCTACCTCGCCGACGGATTCCGTTCGCTCCCCCGTTTGCTTTGGGCTTGAAGAGGTGGGGGCAAAGCGGTTTCAGGTGCAAAGGTAATAACATTTTTGTAATGGGCAAGCGTTTGGGGCAAGTTTTCTCTGCGATACGGGGGAGAGGCGAGGGATGCCGAGGCGGACGGAGGGGGCCGAAATGTTTCAGTCGGTCAGCAAGGCAGAGAGAGAACAAAGGGAGCTATTAACACGGCCATGCCGATTCCGTGCCCCAATAACTTGGCAGGTTGCAAAAAAACGGGTATATTAGCACTCGGAAAGCTTTGCCCCCGGATTCGCACCCCGAGGGAGCCGCCCTAAACCTTATCCCCCTCCCCGAAAGTGTAACCATTAACCCAAACGTATATGATGAGCAGAATACAAGATTTTAACTTTGCCGGCCAAGTGGCCGTGGTGCGCGTAGACTTTAACGTACCCTTTAACGAAGAGGATCGTATTACGGACGACACCCGCATGCGTGCCGCCCTGCCTACCTTAGAAAAGATACTCTCAGACGGCGGCACCGCCGTGGTACTGACCCACCTGGGTCGCCCTAAAAAAGCCGACCCTGCACTCTCCCTGCGCAAGATAGCCCCGCACTTGGCCGAGCTCACCGGCCGCGCTGTACATTTCAGCGAGGCGCCTATCGGCCCCGCCGCCCAAGAATTCGTTACAAGCCTGCCGCAAGGCTCCCTTATCCTCTTGGAGAATATCCGCTTCTACGAGGAGGAAGAAGGAAAGCTGCGCAACGCCGACGCCTATACCACCGAAGAGGAACTCAAACAGGCCAAAGCCGACCTGAAAACCCGTCAGAAAGCCTTTGCCGCCCAACTGGCCGCTCTGGGCAATGTGTACGTAAACGACGCCTTCGGCACCGCACACCGCGCACACGCCTCCACCGCCCTGATAGCCGATTCATTCCCCAAAGACCGACGCCTATTCGGCTTCCTCATGGAAAAAGAGGTGCAGGCCGTAGAACAGGTGCTCACCAAAGCCCAAAAACCCTTCACTGCTATTGTGGGCGGTGCCAAGGTCTCCTCTAAAATAGACATCATTAAGAACCTGCTGGACCGCGTGCAAAACCTGGTAATAGTGGGCGGAATGGCCTATACCTTTGTGAAAGCACAAGGCGGATCCGTGGGTAAGTCGCTCGTGGAGGACGATAAATTAGAGGTGGCCCGCGAAATCCTGCAAGCGGCTCGGGACAAAGGCGTAAACCTACTGCTCCCGGCGCACACCGTAGCCACACAAGCCTTTGAAGCAGACGCACCCGCCCAAAACTTCCCCACCGACCGGATCCCCGAGGGCTGGATGGGTATGGACGTATCCGCCCAAGGTCTGGTGCCCATACTGGAGGCACTCAAAAACTCTAAGACTATCCTCTGGAACGGCCCCGCCGGCGTGTTTGAATTCGACCGCTTTGCCCAAGGCTCCTTAGAGATAGCCCGCGCCGTGGCTCAGGCTACACAAGCCGGCGCTTACTCCCTGGTGGGCGGCGGAGACAGTGTGGCCTGCATTCATAAGCTGGGTCTGGAAGACCAAATCTCCTACGTCTCTACCGGCGGAGGGGCTCTGTTAGAAGCTATAGAGGGCAAAACCCTGCCCGGTGTGGCCGCTATCCAAAACTAACCCCTATCCCGCCCCAAACACCGCCCCGGGAGCGATCCCAACTCCTCCCGGGGCTTACCCCAAACCCCTTCCGAGAGCGATCCCAACTCCTCCCGGGGCTACCCCGAACCCCCTTCCGAGAGCCTCCACACCTCCCGAAGGTTACACCGAACCCTATCCTATACGTATGCCTAACGATACCCTTACTCCCGGCGCCGACCCCGAACCGCATGACCCCGCTCCTTCTACAAACGGAGCGCTTCTGAGCACCTCCCCGGACACTTCTCTCGTCCCCTACATACCCGACCCCCACAAAGACTATCCGGTAGACTACGCACACTCTACCCTATCTGAGGAAGAAATGATAGAGCGCGAATACAAAGCGCTCCTCTATGACTACTCACACTCCAACCACAGAAATAAAGTAGACCGGATAGAAAAAGCTTTCCTCTTTGCTAAACAGGCGCACAAAGGGGTTAAACGCAAAAGCGGAGAGCCCTACATTATGCATCCCCTGGCCATAGCCCGCATCGTCTCTCGGGAAATGGGGCTGGGCTCTACCTCCATAGTCTGCGCTCTGCTCCACGACGTGGTGGAAGATACGGCGCATACCGTGGAAGAATTGCGCACACTCTTCGGCGATAAAGTGGCCCAAATTGTAGACGGGCTCACTAAACTGCCCAAGATGACCGAGCTAAGTGCCGCAGACTCCGCCGATAAATCGGCCCAAATGGCCAATATGCGCAAACTGCTCCTGACGATGACCGGAGACCTGCGGGTTATTCTTATCAAACTGGCGGATCGGCTCCACAATATGCGCACCATGGACTCCATGAAAAGGGAGAAGCAGATTAAAATATCCGGCGAGACCCTATACGTATACGCCCCAATTGCCGCTCGCTTGGGCCTGTACGCCATAAAAACGGAGCTCGAGGAGCATTGCTTCCGCATAGAACACCCCGCCGAATACAAACAGATCTCTAACTCCGTAGAGCAAAGCCGAGAGCAAAGGGAGCGCATCTTTAGCCACTTTGTGCAACCCATCAAAGAAAGGATTGATTCCCGCGGGTTGAGCTATAAAATTACCTCCCGTGTGAAGTCGAGCTACTCTATATTCAAGAAAATGGAGAAGCAAGAGATTCCTTTTGAGGAGGTGTACGACATCTTTGCGGTGCGCATTGTGTTTGAGCCCCTGCCCAACACCACCGAAAAGGAAATCTGCTTTGCCATTTACAGCATCATCACCGATCTATACCAAACTAACCCCAAGCGTTTGCGCGATTGGGTGAGCACGCCCAAGCAAAATGGCTACAGCGCTTTGCATTGCACGGCCATGAGCAAGGAGGGGCAATGGATAGAGGTGCAGATTCGCTCCACCAAAATGGACGAGATAGACGAGCGCGGGCTGGCGGCCCACTGGAAGTACAAAAACGAGCGGGTGGAAGAAGACAAGGAGCTGGCCGCTATGGTAGACGAGATTACCTCTATCCTCTCCGACACAACCCCCGAGGGAATGGATGCTCTGGGCATGATCAACCTGACGTTGGCCGCCGATGAGGTGAACGTCTTTACGCCGGCGGGCGACCGTAAGGTCTTCCCCAAAGGGGCTTCGGTCTTAGATTTTGCCTATTCTATCCACGCCGACTTAGGGCACCACTGCGCCGGGGCCAAGGTTAACCACAATATGGTGCCCGTGAGCTACCGCCTGCGCTCCGGAGACCAAGTGGAGATCATTACCAGCCAAAAGCAATTCCCCACCGAGGAGTGGCGGCACTTTGTAGTTACGCCCAAGGCCAAGCTGCGCATTTCTAAGGAGCTGGGCCGTATGCGCAACGAGATGATTGCACGCGGGGAGCAACTGGTGCTGAACGCCTTTCGCGAGAGCGAACTGGCCGTAACGGCCGCCCAGCTGGATAAGATGGCCGCCTCGTTTAAGTTTTCCCAGCGCGAAGACTTTCTCTACTCGGTGGGCTCCGGAAACACCCTCCTGCCGGAAAATATTACCCAGATGATTAAGGATGTTAAGCGCGTTACCACCGGCAAAAAGAGCTTCTGGAAACGCTTATTGTCCGGCCTCTCCGATACAAACGACCACGACGAGCCTTGGAACGCCCCGGCGCAGACGCCCCATACCGATGCGCCCAATACCGTAGACAAGCGCAAACCCTATCTTTTACTCCCCGATACCTATCACCCCAACTACCAAACCTCCACCTGTTGCCACCCCATCCCCGGCGACGAAACGGTAGGCTTTGTCCTAGGCGAGGCCGTGCAGGTGCATCTACTCAATTGCCCCGAGGCCATGCGCCTTAAAAGCACCTACGGAGAAAACATTGTACAAACCAAGTGGGGCGGAAACCCCGAGGCTACCTTTAAGATTACCATTCGCGTGGAGGGACTGGATTCGCGCGGGGTTATCTTGGCCATTTCCGATGCCGTGTCGGAGGACTTTAACCTGGCCATCACGCGCTTTAATATAGAAGCCACCGACGGCCTGTTCGTGGGTAATATAGATCTTCTGGCCCATAACTCCGACGAGGTGCTCAAGCTCACCAACGCCCTCAAGAAGAAAAACGGCATTACCCGTGCCTTCCGCATCAAACTGGCCGGGCAGGCCTATTAAGGCCCTTGCGCAACAGTCTTATAATTGATGCCGTGCGCTACTGCCCGGCACCCCGCTAAAGGCTCCTCTTGCAACAGGCTCTAAAGGAAGCGAACATCCCACCAAAAAGCAAGCGACCCCCACCCCGAAAAGGGTGGAGGTCGCTTTTTTTTAATCTGTACTTCCTATTGCGCCCGAGCCTGAGCCCGTACGCAACGCCTCAAGCAGGGCTTAAGCGGCGGAGATAGCCTCGGAAGGACAAACGGATTCGCAGGTACCGCAGTCTATGCAAGCGGAGGCATCTATGCTGTAGATATCGCCCTCGGAGATTGCTCCTACGGGGCACTCATCGATGCAGGTACCGCATGCTACACAAGAATCACTGATTACGTAAGCCATAATTATCTATTGTTTTTAAAGATTAAACCTTTGTTTGTTTTCGTTTAAGCCTGGGTAAGCCGGCAGGACTTGCCCGCCGTTTGCCTGCACAAAGGTAGGTAAAAAAAATGATATACCAACTTTTAGGTATATCAATCTGCCCCTTCCCGCCGCTTTTTTACCCCTATAAAAGGCATCCGGGGCCGAATTTATGCCCTCAGAACACCCTTCTATTTGATTTTTTTTGTACCTTGCACTCGAAAAGCGGGGGGGTGTACCCCGTTTGATAGGTTAACAAAAAACATAAAACACACTGCTTATGAAACATTGTTACGCATTAGGAGCGGCCTTGGGTGCCCTCCTTATGAGCTTTAACGCCTCTTGGGCTCAAGAACCTCTGAAGGTAACCGAGGTAAAAGAGACTAAACAGATAGCCGAGTGGAATGCGCCGCTCACGGGCATCTCGGCCAACGGCCGCTACCTATGGGCCAATACCGCGGTAGACCGCGCCTTTGTGCTGGATACGCAAACAGAGAAAGCCCAAACCTTTGGGGAGCAATCTACCGACGAATTCGGCGGCGGCTTCATTACCTCCGTGATGGGCATAACCGATGACGGCACCGTGCTGGTAGCTGAAGGCGAAACGTCCTGCAAACTGGTGGCCCCCGACGGCCGGGAAACCGCCTTACAGAGCCCCTCCGAGGAGTTCCCTTGGGTGCAGGCTTGGGCTATCACCCCGGACGGCTCCCTCATAGTGGGCAACTTGGCCAACGACGCCTGGGGTCAGGCCCCCTTCTACGCTACGCGCAACCAAGACGGCTCCTACCGGATCAGCCTCCTGCCCAACCCCACAAAGGATGTATTCGGGCTCCAACCGAACTACACCCAAGCTAAGTGCATTGCCCCGGACGGCCAAACCGTGATAGGCTCACAAAACAACTACTACGGCGTGGCCGACCGTCTGATCGTTTGGACCAAAGGCGCCGACGGACACTACGCCTATTCCTATCCGGCCGACCCCGTGCTCTATGATAAGAACGTGGTGGTGCCGCCCGACCCTGTTTATGAAGACTATGTAACCATAGAGTACTACGAGGGGATGCCGGACGACGAACTCGCTAAGCTGGAAGAGCAGGAGGCCGAGTACAACAAGGCCGTAGACGAGATGCTGGAGAAGCGCACCCAATTTACACAAGGCCTCTCCTTAGACGCCCTTTCTCTGCGGGTGGGCCGCCGGGGAAGCTACCTCTACTCTCAAGTAGTAAAGGACGAAGACTACACCGCCTCCGCCTTTGTGTATGACTTGCAGCAAAACAAGGCCACCCTCTACCCCGAGGTGCCCGGCTTAGCCCTGGAGACCTTCCCCGGCGGGTTCTTGGTAGGCGAAGGGTTTTACCCCATGTATTCGCTCTCCTACCTTAAAACGGAGGATAACTCCCTTACACCGCTGCACGAATGGCTCAAAACCCAAACCGGCACCGACCTCACGGATCAATTTACCTACACCTTGGTAGACCCCGAGACCATGGAAAAGTATGACGGCGTCTTTTTGGGTCAGCCTTTTATGGCGGCCGACGGCAAAAGCCTCACCTTGGGCGGCGAAACGGCCGTAATGGAAGAGGGCGACGAGTACCCTACCTACACCTATTTCATGCGCACGCTCTACTTTAATAAAGACCTGTTTGCGCAAGAAGAGGCCACCGATACCCCGCTTGTAGTGGCTACAAGTTACTGGGACGGCTCTGCCGTGCGCCTGCAAGGCGTAGAGAACGGGTTCGTGACCCTGTTTGACGTGAACGGCAATACGGTGGGCCGCTACAGCGACGACGGCTCCGGCGTTATCACCCTGGCGGGCGTGGTGCCGGCCGGCCGATACATTGCCTTAGTGGGCGGCACCAACATAAGCCGCACGGCCCTTAAGGTTATGGTGCGCTAAGCTACTCATTGCCCCTGCGGAACGCCTTTACTTCGGGCTCCGCAGGGGCAATACTTTGAGGCCTATACGGGCGCTCTTTTTAATTCGCCTCCCGGAGGAGAATATCCCCCCCGGGGGGCGAGTACAAATTTGATCCGGCTCTAAGCAAAATTAGGGTCGGATCAAATTTTGCTTAGGGTCGGATCAAATGATCTTTTGATGCGGATCAAATTCAGAGCCGCTTAAGCCCCGATATTTACTGCCCGGGGTTCATTCTCCCAACCGCCGACAGGCGGGAAGGGGGTGCTATGCGGGGGTTCCCCCGAGTGCCCCTGCACTTGGGGGAGACTGGGCGGGGGTTTTATCCCGAATAATAAACCTTACCAGCTCGCCCACCCAGAGTACTACCGAGGTGGAGCCTATAATCAGCAGCCAGTCCTGCCACGAGAGGGGCACAACGCTAAAGAGCGGACCGCCTACCTGCACAATTACTATCTGCCCCACCAGTATGAGCAGGGCTATGAAGAGAAAGTTTCGGCAGCCCTTAAGGTGAAAGGCCGAGCTACGGGAGGCGTAGGCACGTGCATTAAAGATGTTCCAAAACTGCACCATCACAAAGACCGAGAAGAAGAGACTCAGCTCGTAGGGGGTCAGTCGGTGGCTTTCGCGGCCTATAGTGCCGGAGAGCAGGTCGGAGGCCTGCCGTACGTCGGTAGTCTCCAAGAGATAGAGGAAGGCAAAGAGCACGGCAAAGAGGATGCCGCCCATGCCCAAGATGGTGCGCTTCATGGAATGGCTCAGAATGGAGGCGGTGCGGGGGCGGGGCTTCTCCAGCATCACCCGCTTGGTAGGCGGCAGGGAAGCCAGAGCCATGGCCGCAAAGGTGTCCATGATAAGGTTCACCCAAAGCATCTGCGTAACGGTGAGCGGGGAGTCCTTGCCCAAGAATGCGCCGGTGAGCACAATCAGGCAGGCAATAACGTTTACGGTCATCTGAAAGAGTAGAAACCGCTGTATGTTTCTATGCAGCGAGCGGCCCCACATAACGGCGCGGCCGATGCTCCCGAAGGAGTTGTCTATAATGGTTATATCGCCGGCTTCCTTGGCTACGGAGGTGCCGTCGCCCATGGCCAAGCCCACGTGGGCGGCCTTCAAAGCGGGGGCGTCGTTGGTGCCGTCGCCGGTTACGGCCACTACTTCGCCGCGCCGTATCAAAGACTCTACCAAACGGCGCTTGTCTAAGGGACGGGCGCGGGCTATTACTTTGAGCTCCCCAACCCTGTGGTCCAGCTCGCTGTCGGAGAGAAGGGCAAACTCATCGCCGGTAATAAAGGCGCTGTCTGTATCCGTATCCGATACGAGCCCTATCTGCCGGCCTATCTCACGGGCGGTGGGGATGGTGTCTCCGGTTACAATCTTAATTTGAATGCCGGCACGCATGGTTTCGGCCACGGCGGCGGGCACGTCGGGGCGCACCGGGTCGGAGATAGCCACCACGCCCAGAAAGTTCAGCTCCTGCCCCGTGAGCTTGCCGCCGGCAAAAGGCTCCTCTCCCTCCGAGAGTAACTTGTAGGCGAAGCCCAAGGTGCGCATGGCCTGCCGCTGGTAGGCGAGCAATTGCTCCTGCAAAGCGGTGGCGGAGACGGAGGTAGTGCGGGGGTTGCACAGGGCAAATACAATTTCCGGGGCACCTTTTACGTAGAGGATGCGCTGCCCGCGGCTGTCTTGTACGGCCGTAGCCATGTATTTAAGCTCGGTAGTAAAGGGTAGCTCCCGTAGTATGGTGTCTTGGGTGCGGAGGGCTTTGTAGTCGTACCCCTCACTATGCAACCACAGCAGGAGTGCGCCCTCGGTGGGGTTCCCCAAAACGGTAGGTTTATTGGGATCGGAGAGGTCGAGCGAGGCGGTGGAGTTTACGGCTATTCCCCGGCGAATCAGCTCGTCGGGGAGGAGCTCGGGTTCGGAGGCGGGGGCGTGCTCATCGGAGGGTACCGGGGGGTAGAATTGGGTTTGGTACACCTGCATCTGGTTTCGGGTCAGGGTGCCGGTTTTGTCGGTACAGATAACGGTAGTAGCGCCCATGGTTTCGCAGGCATGCATCTTGCGCACCAGGTTATTGGTGCGTAGCATCTGTTGCATGGAGTAGGCCAGCGAGAGGGTTACGGCCATGGGAAGGCCTTCCGGTACGGAGACCACAATCAGCGCCACGGCAATCATAAAGCTCTGCAGGAGGTACGCCAGGAAGTCGGGCCACAGAAAGGGATCGGCGCCCGGGGAGGAGAAGTAGATCAGCACTCGGCCTGCTATGATCAGCGCAGCAATGCCGTAGCTTATCTTAGAGATGAGGGAGCTGAGGCGGTCCAGCTGCTCGTTCAGGGGGGTTTTGGCGGAGTTGTCTATCTGGGCGGCGCGGAAGACCTTTCCGTTCTCCGTCCTATCGCCCACGGCCTGAACGCGGGCCACGCCGTGCCCTTCCATCACTTTGGTGCCGCGCAGGATGTAGTTGGTGGGGAAGGTAGCCTGCGGGTCGTTCTCCTCGGGCAGTGCACTCTTGTGGGCAATAGGCTCGCCGGTGAGGGTAGACTCGTCTATCTGCAGGGAGGTAGACTCTAAGAGGGTAGCGTCGGCGGGGATCTCGTCTCCGGTGCCGGGCAGGATAATATCCCCCACTACCACCTCGCGGCGGGGGATGAGGGTTTCGTTGGTGCCGCGCAGAACGCGCACCGGCTCCTCGTCGCTCACCTTGTTGAGCAGGTTAAAGGCGCGGTTGGCCCGCTCTTCAAACAGAAAGGCCATGCCGGTGGCCAGCAGAATGGCCACAAAGATGCCCACGGGCTCAAAGAACACGCTGCGGCCTTTGCCCAACCCGTAGTATTCGTAGAAGGAGATGCCCAGCGAGAGTACCCCCGCCACCAGCAGAATGATAATGAGGGGATCCTTAAACTTAAGGAGTAGCTTTTTGTACCAAGGGGTTTGCTTGACGGGGGAGAGGACGTTGGCTCCGTGTTGCTGCCGGCTTTGGATTACCTCCTGGGGGGTTAAACCGGTGTAAGCGTGGGTCGGGGTCATGCGGTTAGTAGAGATTAGGTTGGTTTGTGTATGCAAAGATACTAAAATCGGGGCGATTAGGCGGGGGAGGA
>R16__coassemble_1510_pt1 | contig 11501 bp, 6 predicted proteins | sample R16__metabat2_low_PE_011 | metagenome-assembled genome bin R16
GGAGGGAGTGTTTCCCCAAGGGAATGCCCTCTCCGAATAAGGATACCGAAAGGGCCGAGGCTCGCCTGAGCTTTCGTGCCCCAAGAGCCCCTGATTCCTCCGCGCGTCAGGGGCTCTGTTTGCGAAAATATTCCTATTTTTGTAACAAGAGACTGTTGCATAATGGCGAATCACTGCGTTGCTATCGGGATTCGGCTTCGGTCACGTACGCCGGTACGCTCCCTTCAGCCCTCACCCTCAGCGCCTTGTGCTTCATCCATTCTGCAAAGTCAAAACAAGATTGCGAGCAATCTTGTGACCCTGTTGCTTTTTGCAACAGTCTCAACAAGTAAACAGGGGTGCCCGAATGCGTGGCCCCCTCTTGTACCGGACAATACTCCCTATTATGGCAAGTTTAGATTGGCTCAGCTTTGGATTTCGAGACCTGGTAGATATCTTTTTAGTATCCATCTTCCTCTATTATATCTACAAGATTCTTAAGACAAGCGGATCCAAGCCGCTGCTTCTGGGGATAGTGGTATTCCTAATCCTCTGGATTCTGGTCTCGCAAATCTTTAACATGCAGCTCATGGGGCGCATATTAGACAAGTTTGTGAGCGTGGGCTTCATTGTGCTGGTGATTATCTTCCAAGACGATATCCGCAAATTACTCACCACTTTGGGGTCGTCGCGCCGCTGGCGGGGAATAGCCTTTCTCTTTAACATGGGCAAAAAAGTAACCCAAGAGCCGGAAAAGAAATATGTAGCGCCCATTGTTTTGGCGTGCATGAACATGTCTCGCAAAAAGATAGGGGCGCTGATAGCCGTAGAGAACGACGCCTCCTTAGATGCCTACCGCTACACGGGTGAAACCTTTAAGGCAGAGGTGAACGCCAGGCTGATAGAAAATATATTCTTTAAGAACAGTCCCCTTCATGACGGAGCTATGATTATCTCTTCTGCAGGGGAGATAACGGCGGCCGGGTGCATACTGCCGGTTTCGTCGGAGCACATAAGCAATAAAGACTTGGGGTTGCGGCACCGATCGGCCTTGGGGTTATCGCAAGAGACCGATGCACTCATTATTATAGTGAGTGAGGAACGCGGCAAAATATCCTTGGCCCAACGCGGGGAACTCAGCGTAGACATAGACCCGGAGGAGCTGCGCCGCCGGTTGCAGGAGCTGCACTAAGTCCTTTTTACTACGGCCGCTTTGCCGGCTAACCCGGTCCTCTCTACAAGCATAAGCAGTGATACCCGGAGCAAGCGTGTGTACCCGGACGCCCCTAAGATTCAGCTTCCCTACCGCAAAGAAAAAGAGACACGGATAACGTTTCGCCCAACATTAGGGGGAAGCCGTCCCTTACTTTGCGCAAAAAAGTGTACCTTTGCAAAGATATAGTGTGGCGATGGGGCGCTACCGCTTCTCACCCACAACAAGAATAACACCGGCACTCACTACAGATTGATTATGGAACAAACCAATTCTACCACCAAGTACATATTTGTAACGGGAGGCGTGGTCTCCTCCTTAGGAAAAGGGATTGTAGCCGCCAGCTTGGCCAAACTTCTTCAAGCGCGCGGCTATCGCGTTACCATTCAGAAGTTGGATCCTTACATCAATATAGACCCGGGAACGCTCAATCCCTACGAGCACGGTGAGTGTTATGTAACCGATGACGGGCACGAGGCGGACTTAGACTTGGGGCACTACGAGCGTTTTCTAAACGAGCCCACATCTAAAGCCAACAACATAACCTCCGGGCGCATCTATCGTAATGTGATCAATAAGGAGCGCCACGGAGACTACTTGGGCAAAACCGTGCAGGTGATTCCGCACATCACCAATGAGATTAAACGTTACATCAAACTTTTAGGGCAGAAAGGCGGGTACGACTTTATCATCTCCGAGATAGGCGGTGTAGTGGGCGATATAGAGTCACTCCCCTTCTTAGAGAGCGTGCGTCAGCTCCGCTGGGAGTTGGGCAAAGACTGCCTGTGCGTACACCTTACCTACGTGCCGTTTATAGCTGCCGCCGGAGAGTTTAAGACCAAACCCACACAGCACTCCGTAAAGAAACTTCAGGAAGAGGGTATACAACCGGACATATTGGTACTGCGCACAGAGAAGGCTCTGAGCAAAGAGCTCCTCAAAAAGGTAGCCCTGTTCTGCAACGTCTCTATAGACTCGGTAGTGCAGAGCGTAGACATGCCCTCCATTTATCAAATACCGCTGCTGCTGTTGGAGCAAGAGTTAGACTCTACCGTATTGCGCAAAGTGGGCTTAGAGCCTAAGGGTGAGCCGGAGTTGACCCAATGGCGCCGGTTTGTAGAGAAACAAAAGAACGCTACCCAAGAGCTGCACATAGCCTTAGTGGGCAAATACGTAGAGCTCCCCGATGCCTACAAGTCTATAGACGAGTCTCTGCTCCAAGCGTGCATCTATCACGACAGGAAACTAAAACTCACTTCTATCAGAAGCGAAGATATAACCCAAGAGAACGTAGCCGAGCTCCTACGGGGCGCAGACGGCATAGTAGTGGCTCCGGGGTTCGGTGCCCGCGGCATAGAAGGCAAACTCATAGCCTTACAGTACGGCCGCACACACGCCGTGCCCACACTGGGTATCTGCTTGGGTATGCAATGCATGGCCATAGAATTTGCCCGAAACGTACTGGGCTTGGAAGACAGCAACTCCGCCGAGTTTGAGCCGCAGGCCGCCCACAAGATTATAGACCTGATGGAGGAGCAGAAATCGGTTACCGACTTAGGCGGATCTATGCGCTTAGGCGCCTACGAGTGTAAGCTCAAACCGGGCAGCCAAATAGCCCGAATATACGGTACCGATACCATCTTTGAGCGACATCGCCACCGCTACGAGTTTAACAGTAAATACATCGAGCAGTTTGAAGCCGCCGGCTTTGCCTGCGTAGGGCGCAACCCGGGCACCGATTTGGTGGAGGTGATTGAGCTTAAAGACCACCCGTGGTACATCGGCACCCAGTTTCACCCGGAGTACCGCAGCACCGTGGTGAACCCCAACCCCATATTTATGGGATTCATAGCCACAGCTATCGGGGAGCATGCCTCTGAGAAAGAGACAAAAGAGTAACGCACACCGCCCGTACCATTCAGTACCATTTGCTAATATAAAAACAGAAATCCCCGCACCCCCAAGTCAATGAGCAAAAACAACGTCATCGGTATTATCCTAATAGGAGTAGTGATATTGGCCTTCTCTATCATTAATAATAATATGGCCAAGAAGACGGTGGCTACTCAACCCACTCCCGTTGCCCAAACAGATCCCCGGCAGGAGCCCACTGCGGCGCCCACCGCTGCGCAAGCTGCGGCACAAGATACAGCTTATCTGTTTGCCCGTATGCCTCAAGCCGAGCAAAAGGTGGTTTTGGAGAATGAGTTCTTGGCCGTAACCTTCAGCAACAAGGGAGCACAGCCCGTTTCGGCACAACTCAAAGGGCACAAGGCCTATACCGGCGAGCCGCTGTATTTGTTTAAAGAGGGCGACGCCTCGCTTAGCTTTCCGCTGCGCACCAATACCCAACGCTTCTTAGAAACCTCGGAGGTGTGCTACCAAGTGGTATCCGCCGGCCCGGAGGCCGTAACTTTTAGGTTGCCCTTTGCCCAAGGGCAATACATGGATATCGCCTACACCTTGCCCAAAGGCTCCCATATGCTGGGCATTCACGTAGATCTATCGCGCATCGCCTCCTTATTGCCGGCCAACCTGAACGCCTACGACGTAGAGTGGAACCTAAACATGCCCCGTCAGGAGCAGGCGTGGAAGTTTGAAAACCAGTACGCCACTGCCTACTACAAATACCCGGGCAACGATGTAGAGAAGCTTAAGCCTACCAAAAAGAGCCAAGAGAAAAGCATCAATGAATCCGTTAAATGGATTTCCTACACAGACAAATACTTTGCTACAGTCTTAATTGCCCAAAAAGAAAACAGGCTGGAGAACAACAACCTCTCGTTTACCACCCATGACGAGCACGCCGCCTATGTAAAAGACTTTAAATACTCCGGTACCTATCGCCTCTCTAAAGAGGGCGGGGGCACGGCCGACTTCTCTCTGTTTATGGGTCCGCTGGACTATAAGCTCCTCAAAAGCTATGACCGCGAGGCTGCCGACGAAGACAAGCTGGAGCTCAATCGTATGGTTTACCTGGGGGCTTGGCTCTTTAGGTGGATAAACGTGAACCTAATCATGCCTATAGTGGGACTCTTAGAGGGCGGAATTGCCAATTGGGGTATCATTATCTTACTGCTTACCCTTATTATAAAGTTGGTACTCTCCCCGCTGACCTTTAAGAGCTACATGAGCCAAGCTAAGATGCGTGTACTCAAACCGCAGGTAGATGCCATTAACGCTAAGTATCCGGGCGATGATCAGCAGATGATGATGAAGCGCAGCCAAGAGACCATGGCACTTTACCGCAACGCCGGTGCCAGCCCCATGAGCGGTTGCGTGCCTATGCTCCTGCAAATGCCGTTCCTTATAGCCCTGTATATGTTCTTCCCCACGGCAGTAGCCCTACGCGGCGAAAGCTTCTTGTGGGCCAAGGATCTCTCTACCTATGACGGGCTCATACATTGGGGCACGGAGATACCCCTTATAGGAGACCATATCAGCCTATTCTGCCTCCTGTGGTGTATTACCAATATATTCTACTCTAAGTACACCATGAACGCCGGCGGAGCGGCCGACAACCCGCAGATGAAGAGCATGAAATGGATGCCCTACATCATGACTATCATGTTCTTTTTCTTCTTTAACAACCAATCTTCCGGCCTTACCTACTACTACTTCATCTCCACGCTCATTACTATCCTGCAGTTTGTGGCAGCCCGTATGATCATTAACGAAGACAAAGTTTTGGCCAAGCTGGAAGAGAACAAGAAAAAGCCCAAAAAGAAATCCGGCTTTATGGCGCGCTTAGAAAAGATGCAAAAGGAGCAAGAGAAGATGATGCGTGAGCAACAGAAAAACAGAGCCCGCGGTAAATAACCCCTCCCATTCCCTAATACCGTAAATACCATACCCCCAAAAAACCACCTTGTTATGGAACCCTTAGAACACGAATGCGGCGTTGCACTGGTAAGACTGCGCAAACCCATAGAGTATTATGCCCAAAAGTACGGTACCATTCATTATGGGCTAAACCGACTTTACCTGCTTATGGAAAAGCAGCACAACCGGGGGCAAGACGGCGCCGGATTGGCTGTACTCAAGCTGCATGCCGAGCCCGGAAGTGAATACCTGTATCGTGAACGGGAAGAAGGCTCAAATGCCATAACGTCTATATTTGACACCGTAAATAAAAGCATTGCGGCCTACTCGGCAGACGAGCTCAGTAACCCGGAGGTCGTAGCCAAGCAAGTGCCCTACGTGGGCGAGTTTTACATGGGGCACTTACGCTACAGCACCACAGACAGAAGCGGCCTTACCTTTATACACCCGCTGCTGCGCCGTGGCAACTGGCGCTCTAAGAGCTTGGCTCTGTGCGGTAATTTTAACCTAACCAACGTAAAGAAGGTTTTCTCCGAAATCACTGCCATGGGTCAGCACCCCCGCTTTACCTCCGATACGCACGTTATATTAGACCAAGTGGGGCACCGCTTAGACCGTGAGGTAGAGCACCTACTCAGTGCCGCAGAAGAGCGCGGGCTCAGCGGAGAAGCCCTTACCGAGTATACCGAGCAGAATACAAACTTAGCCAATGTACTCATGCGCACCGCTCCCAGTTGGGACGGCGGGTTTGTGATGTGCGGTATGACCGGCAGCGGCAGCGGATTCGCCCTGAGAGACCGAAACGGTTTGCGCCCCGCATTCTATTATATAGATGAAGAAGTGATTGTGGTGGCCTCCGAGCGTCCCGTTATACAAACGGTGATGAACGTTAAGGCACAAGACGTACACGAGCTGCTTCCCGGGCAGGCCCTACTCATCTCGCACAACGCCGATTGTACACTGGAGCAGATATTAGAGCCGGGCGAACCCCGAGCCTGCGCCTTTGAGCGCATCTACTTCTCCCGCGGAAGCGACAGAGACATCTACCAAGAGCGCAAAACCCTGGGCAGATTGCTCACCGAGCCTATCCTCAAAGAGATCAATTACGACCTAGAGCATACCGTGTTCTCCTACATCCCTAACACCGCCGAAGTGGCTTACTACGGCATGCTGGAGGGACTGAACCAATTTCTGAACCGGCAAAAGCAACAACAAATACTCTCCCTTCCTCAACCCTTAGACCCGGAGGCGGTAGCCCGAATCCTCAACCAAGACGTACGCTCCGAGAAGGTGGCCATCAAGGACATTAAGTTGCGCACCTTTATCTCTGAAGGCAACAGCCGAGACGACCTCGCCGCTCACGTCTATGACGTAACCTACGGCGTGGTGCAGCGCGGAGTAGACAACTTGGTGGTTATAGACGATAGTATTGTGCGGGGCACAACCCTTAAACGCAGTATTCTCTCTATTTTAGATAGACTGGATCCTAAGAAAATAGTGGTAGTCTCCAGCTCTCCCCAGATTAGATATCCCGATTATTACGGCATAAACATGAGCAACTTTCAGGAGTTTATTGCCTTTCGCACCGTACTGACTATGTTACGGGAGCGGGGCATGGAGGAGCTCATACAGAAGGCTTATATACAAGCTAAGCAGGCTGAAGCCAACACAGACCTATACCACTTTGTGCCCAATGCCGTAAAACTCCTCTACGAGCCCTTTACGCAAGAAGAGATATCCCGCAAGATGGCCGATCTGCTCCGATACCCCAACATAAAAGCCGAGGTAAGCATTGTGTATCAAACCTTAGAAGGTTTGCGCCAAGCCATACCCAACCATTTAGGCGACTGGTACTTTACGGGAGACTATCCCACGCCCGGAGGATCGCATCTGGTGAATCAGTCGTTTATCCACTTTATGGAAACGGAGTACAACGCACAATAATCATATCATAGTTCCCACGAACTTAACCCTATAGACGGTTTCTGCTATGAATACACAACCCTCTCAAGCCCTGCCGGCCCAACTGATTCTGGAAGACGGAACGGTTTTTCGCGGCGTTTCGTTCGGTGCCCCGGGCGTTACTACCGCCGAAGTGGTCTTTAACACCGCCATGAACGGCTACACCGAAAGCCTTACCGATCCCAGCTATGTGGGGCAAATCTTGGTCATGACCTATCCCATGGTGGGCAACTACGGCGTGCCGGATGCCACTACCGATGCAAACGCTATAGAGCTGTACCGCGAGCACCGAAAGATTTGCGTAAGCGGCCTTATTGTAGCAGATTACTCTGGGCAATACTCGCATTGGAACGGCGCACTGTCGCTTTCCGATTGGCTAAAGGCCGAGCAAATACCGGCTATTGAGCAGATAGATACCCGTGCCCTCACCAAGCATATCCGCACCAACGGCTCCATGCCGGGCACCATTGTGGTAGGAGACGCCCCCGTACCCCAATCTATAGCAGACCCGTACGAGGGAGTTAACCGCGTGGCCGAGGTTTCCTGCCGCGAGATTATCCGTTACGGCACCGGAGCCAAGAACGTAGTAATGGTAGACTGCGGAACCAAAAACAATATTATCCGCCACCTCATAGACGATAACTTTACCCTGATACGTGTTCCGTGGGATTATGACTTCACCTCTATCCCCAATATAGACGGCATCTTTCTGAGCAACGGCCCCGGAGACCCGGGCGACTGTACCGTAACCATAGAACACATCCGAAAGGCCTTAGGGTTGCAGGTGCCCATCTTTGGCATCTGCTTGGGGCATCAGCTGCTGGGGCACGCCATCGGCGGGCGTATCTTTAAGCTTAAGTACGGTCACCGCGGACACAACCAGCCGGTGCAGATGGTAGGCACCAACCGCTGTTTCATTACCAGCCAGAACCACAGCTATACGTTAGACCAAAACACCATTCCCAAGGATTGGTCGGCCTATTTTGTAAATCTAAACGACGGCACCAACGAAGGCATCCGCCACAACACCCTACCCTACTGCTCTGTGCAGTTTCACCCGGAGGCGTGCGGCGGCCCTACCGATACCACGTTCTTTTTTGACAACTTTAAGAAGCTCATCCTCTCCCGCTAATCCATACCGTTCACTTGATTAAGAAAACTCCGTTATGACAGACAAACAGAAATACAACAAGATTCTTTTGCTCGGCTCCGGCGCCCTAAAAATCGGCGAGGCCGGGGAGTTTGATTATTCCGGTTCGCAAGCCCTTAAAGCCATTAAGGAGGAGGGCGTTAAAACGGTACTGGTAAACCCCAATATTGCCACGGTACAGACCTCTGAGGGCATCGCCGACGAGGTTTACTTTCTGCCCGTAACCCCCTACTTTGTGGAGCGCGTGATAGAGAAGGAACGGCCGGACGGCATTCTGCTCACCTTTGGCGGGCAAACAGCCCTAAACTGCGGCGTGGAGCTCTACCGCAGCGGCGTACTGGCCAAGTACAACGTAGCCGTTTTGGGCACCCAAGTAGAGACCATAGAAGCCACCGAAGACCGCGAGCTCTTTGTAGAGCAGCTCAATCAGATAGACGTAAAGACCATTCGCAGCAAGGCTGTAGAAAGCATAGAAGACGCTAAGGCGGCTGCGCTGGAGGTTGGCTACCCCGTTATTATTCGGGCGGCTTATGCCTTGGGCGGATTGGGCAGCGGATTCTGCGACAACGAAGAGCAGCTCATAGCCCTTACCGAGAAAGCCTTCTCCTTCTCTCCGCAAGTCTTAGTGGAGAAAAGCCTTAAAGGCTGGAAAGAGATTGAATACGAAGTGGTGCGAGACCGTTATGACAACTGCATCACGGTGTGTAACATGGAGAACTTTGACCCCCTGGGCATCCACACCGGCGAGAGCATTGTAGTGGCACCCTCCCAAACCCTCTCCAACAGCGAATACCACAAACTACGGGAAATAGCTATTCGCATTATCAGACACCTGGGCATTGTAGGCGAGTGCAACGTGCAGTATGCTCTGGATCCGCAAAGCGAAGACTACCGGGTCATAGAGGTGAATGCCCGCCTCTCCCGCTCCTCTGCACTGGCCTCCAAAGCCACCGGATATCCTTTGGCGCACGTGGCGGCCAAGTTGGCTCTGGGATACGGCCTGTTTGAGCTTAAAAACTCCGTAACCCGCACCACGCCCGCACTCTTTGAGCCGGCCTTAGACTACTGCGTGTGCAAGATACCGCGCTGGGACTTGGGTAAGTTTCACGGCGTATCTCGCCAGTTGGGCAGCAGCATGAAATCGGTGGGCGAGGTAATGGCCATTGGACGCACCTTTGAGGAAGCTCTGCAAAAGGGCTTACGCATGATAGGCCAAGGCATGCACGGGTTCTGTGAGAACAAGGAGCTGGTTATCCCCGATATAGACAAAGCCCTGCGCGAGCCCACAGACATGCGCATCTTTGTCATCAGCAAGGCCTTCCGCCAAGGCTACACGGTAGATGAGATCCACGAGCTTACCAAGATAGACCGCTGGTTCCTTTACCGTTTGCACAATATCTTAGACACGGCCTATGAGCTGGAGGCCCTGAGCGGTATGGACGCCCTTACGCCCGAGCTCCTACTCAAGGCCAAGAAACAGGGCTTCTCCGACTTCCAAGTAGCGCGTGCCGTAAGCCACACCTCCGTGCGCAACCTACACCCGCAGGCTTTGCAAATCAGAGCCAAGCGTAAAGAGTGGGGCATTCTGCCCTTTGTAAAGCGCATAGATACCTTGGCGGCCGAATTTCCCGCCGACACCAACTACCTCTACCTTACCTACCACGGCACCGAGCACGACGTAGACTTCTTGGGCGAGCAACGCTCCGTTATCGTATTGGGGTCGGGGGCTTATCGCATCGGCAGCTCGGTAGAGTTTGACTGGTGCGGCGTAAATGCACTGCAAACCGTGCGCAGCTCCGGTTATAAGGGGATTATGATTAACTACAACCCCGAGACCGTGAGCACCGACTACGACATGAGCGACCGCCTCTACTTTGACGAGCTGACCTACGAGCGGGTAATGGACATCATCGATCTGGAAAACCCGCACGGCGTAATTGTCTCTACGGGCGGTCAGATACCCAATAACTTAGCCGTTAAGTTAGACCAAGCCCACGTGAACATACTGGGTACCTCGGCTCAGAGCATAGACAACGCCGAAGACCGCAATAAGTTCTCCGCTATGTTAGACCGCTTAGGCGTAGACCAACCGCGCTGGAGCGAGCTCACCTCTATAGAAGACGTAGAGGGCTTTGTGCAGGAGGTGGGCTATCCCGTGCTGGTGCGCCCCAGTTACGTGCTCAGCGGAGCAGCCATGAACGTCTGTTCTAACCAAGAGGAGCTCCTCAAGTTCTTAGAGCTTGCCGCCAATGTATCTCAGGAGCACCCCGTAGTGGTGAGCCAATTCATGGAGCAAAACAAGGAGGTGGAGATGGACGCCGTAGCCGATAAGGGCGAGATAGTAGCCTATGCCATAAGCGAGCACATAGAGTTTGCCGGCGTACACAGCGGAGACGCTACCATACTCTTCCCCGCGCAGAAGCTCTATGTAGAGACCGTGCGCCGCATCAAGCGTATCTCCCGCAAGATAGCCCGGGCGCTGAATATCTCCGGGCCGTTTAACATTCAGTACCTGGCTAAGGGTAATGATATAAAGGTAATAGAGTGCAACCTGCGGGCCTCGCGCAGCTTCCCGTTTGTGAGCAAGACCCTAAACATAAACTTTATAGATTTAGCTACTAAGATTATGCTGGGTGAGCCCTACGAGATACCGCACAAAGACGCCTTCTCTCTGGACTACGTAGGCATTAAAGCCTCGCAGTTTTCCTTCACGCGTTTGCAGAAAGCCGATCCCGTACTGGGCGTAGACATGACTTCCACCGGCGAGGTGGGTTGTTTGGCCGCCGACACAGACGAAGCTATCCTTAAGTCTATGCTCTCTGTGGGATATAAGATACCGCAGAAAAACATCCTGCTCTCCTCGGGCGACTACAAGCAGAAGGTAGATTTGCTGGAGGCCTCCCGTTTGCTGAGCCAAAAGGGCTACAATATCTTTGCCACTCCGGGCACCTACAACTTCCTAAAAGAAAACAACATTCAGGCCACCCTAGTGCACTGGCCCAGTGAAGTAGGCGCGCAACCGCAGGCCTTAGAGATGCTTCACCGTAAGGAGATAGACTTTGTGGTAAACATAAACAAGAACCTCAGCGTGGGCGAGCTCTCTAATGGCTACAAGATACGCCGCGCAGCCATAGACCTAAACGTGCCCCTCATCACCAATGCCCGGTTAGCCTCGGCCTTTATAGAGGCCTTCTGCAAGCTCACCCTTGATCAGATAGAGATCAAGAGCCACCGCGAGTATACCCAGAGCCTCACCGAGGATCGGTAAGCAGCGCCGACGAATACCAATCCTCTTCCTTTTTTAACCTAACCTCCCTCTCGAGACTGTTGCAAAAAGCAACAGGGTCACAAGATTGCGAGCAATCTTGTTTTGAC
>R16__coassemble_1515_pt1 | contig 11404 bp, 7 predicted proteins | sample R16__metabat2_low_PE_011 | metagenome-assembled genome bin R16
AGGATATTGTGGGGTAATCCGCGGGCGGACGATTCCTACGCTCTTTCAGAGCTCCTATATTATGGAACCCATTTCCCGGGGTTGGCCGGCTCACTTCGTGAACCGTCTGAACCCCGGTCGGGCACCCGCTTCCGCCTAGCGGCGTTGCGGGGACCCGGGCTGTGGGTACTGCGCGCCTTCAGCGCACTAAGGTATCCGAATGGTTGGGTATCCCGCAACGCCGCTAGGCGGAAGCGGGCGCCCAACGGGGGGGTAGACGGCAAGGCGTAAGCCGCAGCCGTCAAACCCCAGGGTGCGGGTACCACAAACCCCAGCGTGCTGTAAGTACGCCATAAAAAGAATAAATTGAACGAATTGCGGGGAGGGGTTCGGAGTGATAGCTAAACGCCCCAAGAGACGGGCAAGACAAGATCGACAAGATAGGGTGGGGGCATCTAAGCAAAATTAGGTGCGGATCAAAAAAGTATTAGGTGCGGACCTAAGCAAAATTTGATCCGCACCTAAGGAAAATTAGATCCGCACCAAATGAATCTTAGATGCGGATCAAATTTCGAGGTCTTTCAGGGGGCGGGGGACTTATCCTCTTGCACCCACACAATCCCCCTAAAGGGAAACCCACAATCCCCCCCAAAGGGGGGTTATTCATCGTGCCTATTTTGCTATATCATCCCTTTGGTACCGGCTGCGTATCGGAGCTAAGAGAAGAGCCGCCATCCCCATAAGGAAAGCGGCTCTTAAACTATACACCTCTATACGTATTGAGGCACGGCGTAGGTATATCAGACCGATATTATAAACCTATCCTCCCTATGCATAGAAGGGTACCAAACTATACAAGGATTAAGTAAAACATGCGCTACGCAGACCGGCGGGTTATAGGTTGATGCTCACACCGCCGTAGAAGGTAGCTCCGAAGACCGGCGCGTACATAAAGGCAGCATCGTCTGTGTGCTTCTCGTCTTGTATATAGCCCAGAAGGTTCTTACCGCCGGCAAAGAGGGTGAAGGCGCCCAAGCGTTTAGAGGCACGGCAGTTAAATGTAACAAACGGCTCGGTGTGCTTAATCTTAGAGAGGGACGGGTCTTCAGACATATAGTCTATATACATAGCACCCTGCAGAGAGCCGCTTACGGAGAAGCTCCAAGTACCGGGCGCGTACGTCAGATCCAAGTCTCCGGTCATGTTGGGGAATCGTGATACGTGTTTGCTCTGTTGCTCCCATTGAGTGCCCTCCCAGTCGGCTCGGGCATGCTTATAGAGGCCTTGGTTGAGGGTGTAGCTGAGCGTTGCGGTGAAGTCCTTAAAGGGGTTTACCTTACCGGTAAGCTCAATGCCTTGCACAAAAGCGTCGTCTACGTTCTCCCATTGGTAGGTATAGCCCAAGCGCTTAACGGCGTCGTCGGCAAGAGCAAACTCAATCTTATCCTTCAGATCAGTGCGGAATAGGTTCAAACTTACCTGAAAGTGCTTACCGTAGTAATCGGCCGATAGGTTGTAACTCATAGAGCTCTCGCCTTTGAGCCCCGAGGACTTCCATACGCGGGGCGAGCCGCTGCATAGGTGCAGGTCCTCAGAGAAGCCGTAAGGAGCACGGAATCCGGTGCCGAACGAGGCGCGCAATACCAACTGAGGCAACGCCTCCCACTTAACGGCCAGACGGGGGTTGACGCTCCACTTATTAAAGGAGGTCTTGGGGAAGGTGCCGTCGAACACGGTCTCGCTGGAGGTGTACTCCTCGCCGGAAGAGTGGTAGTCTACCCGCACGCCGGGCACTACACTAAGGCCTTTTATAATAGTCCACTCGTCTTGAACAAAGGCGCCTACTTCATTAGCTTGCTTGTGCCCTACCGAGGTATAGGCGGTACCGAAGTAGCTGCTCTCGGGGTCATCTATGCAGTAGAGCCCGGTTTCTTGCAAACGGGTCAGTGAACCCTGCACGCCCACCAATAGGGAGTGGTTCTTAACGGAGGTAAGGAACGTAAGGGAGGGAGTGAACGTGTGCTCGGCCGCCAGATAGGGACGCATAAACTCCACGTTGGGGTCGGCTCCTTCGTGCGAATCACGATAGCTGCCCAGAAAAGTGTCGTTAGTAGCGTTGCGGCGGTGGTAGGCATAGGCAGCGGCAAAGTCTAACTGCGAGTACATGCCTATAGGGAGTTGGTACTTGAGGTCGGTAGTTAGGCGGTTAGTTTTAATATTCTCGGTACCTTCGGAGAAGGGGTTTAGGTAGAGATTATCGGTAAGGGTGCCTCCGGCGCGAAACTCATCAACGGCTTTAACGCGCAGTATCAGTTTGTCGTCGGTAGTGAAGGGGTTGTAGAAGTAGACGCCGGCGCCCAGATTGGTGTTTTGCGTGGCCACGCGGTCGCTTACCCCGTCTTTGTGTTTCACCTCGGCTCTTGTATTGCCGTCTTGCGTCTGGTCCACGGCGTCGGACTCGGTGCGCTGGGCAAACAGGTTCAGCCCAATGTTGTTGTGTCGTACGGAGGCGGAGGCGTCGTAGCTCTTAAACCCAAAGCTGCCGAACTGTATGCCGGCTTTCACGCTGGGGTCATAGTTAGGTTCTTTGGTAATAATATTGATAGCACCGGCCACGGCACTGCTTCCGTAGAGAGCAGAGCCGGCACCTTTTACTATTTCTAAGCGGTCTACGTCATTGGTGCCTATTTGCTGTAGGCCGTAAACGCCGGCCAAACCGGAGTAAATAGGCTCGCCGTCTATCAGAATTTGGGTATGCTCGGCTCCTAAGCCCTGCATACGCACCATAGAGAAGCTGCAGGCTTGGCACTGCTCCTCTACCCGAACGCCGGGCACGCCCTCCAGCGCCTCAAAAAGGTTAGAAGCGTTCTTAGATTCTATAGACTTGGAGGTGAGCACTTCCGTACGGATGGGCACGTTTTTTACAAAGTGCTCGGTGCGGGTGCCGGTTACCACCACTTGGTTGAGCTCCAGCACGTCCTCTTCCAATTCAAAGTAAGCCTCCGTGCCTTTGTCTTTGGCCATCTGCACGGTTTGCTCCTGCTCGCGGTACCCCACGGCGGAGGCCACTACGGTTACTTGTCCTACCGGTAGGTTGGTGAGCTTGTAGTGGCCGCTTGCGTCGCAGGCTATGCCTATGGTAGTGCCTTTAACCTTGATGGTGGCGTAGGGAATGTGCTCGCCGCTTTTTTTGTCTACCACGTGTCCGAAGAGCATGGCGTCTGTTTTTTGCGCCGGAGCTTGGGAATATAAATCGGGGATGCAGAATAGTAGTGCCCAAAAGCACAAGAAGAGTAGTGTTCTTTTCATAAAAAAGTACGTTTGTTTTTACCGGTACAAAGGTAGATTCCTTCAGAAAAGTGCACAATCCCCATTAGTGGGTACTACAGCCCGGCTACTACCTACTAATAGGGAGAAGTGCCTCGATAGGGGAGCTGAATGGGGCGATTGGTCCCACCCCCGATGCGCGGCAAATTAGGTCCGGGGGTAGCGAAGATTAGGTCCGGGGGTAACGAAGATTAGGTCCGGGGGTAACGGAAATTTAGTCCGGGGGTAACGAAGATTCGACCCGGTACTAAGAAAAAAAGTACCGGCACTAAGCGAACTTAGTACCGGTAATAATTGAGAGGACGTACGCCGCTAATCTACAGGCGGGGTACTGCTCTTATTAGGGTTGAGCCCATGAAATGGCTTACATGCGCACCAGCACGGAGGATCCGCGCTCTGCTACGCCGCTTCGCCAAGAGACTTGCAGGGTAGCATCTTCCCCTTCGCCGGAGAGGGTAACCCTATCTCCGTTTTGGCTATAGGAGATAACCTTGGCGCGCATCACGTCTAGTATCTCTTGATTCTGCGCATCGTTTTCGTTTGCATCCTGAGCGCGGAGCATCGTCTCGGGGTGAGTGATGAGGTATTCCCCTAAGATCTTAAACATATGCTGGTAGGGGTGGTAGAAGACGTAGGCCTTACCCTCGGCACCAAAGAAGTATCCTTTTATATCTGCGTTGGCAGCGGTGGGTTTCTCAAACCAAAGAGATCCCTCTATGCCTTTTGTAGATTGGTTCATGCGTTTGCCTATAAAGGTGATGGGCATAGGGAAGACTTCTGTGTCTTGAGGTTTGATTCTGAGCTCTTGATCCCCTTCCTTGTAGGAGCCCTGTAGCACAAGGTCTAACAGGCGCATGTAAAGCCGTTCGCCTTGGGCATAGACGGCTGCCGGAAAGATTTGCACGGCATCACCGGGACGTAGGTTCTGCGCAGACATCTCGTCTATGGTCATCCCTTTGCCTACGATAAACAGCGGCTGGAGCGTGCCGGTGCCGTAAGAGGTGAGGTAAATGGTGCCGTCTACTACGGTAGGGATATTGAGCTGAGTGTACCAGCTTGTGCCCATAAAGGGGTTTCTGTCTTCACGTTTGAGGGAAATAGAGCCCGGAGCCTCCTCTTGGTTGGGGGAGGTGAAGCCCAAGGTCATGCGGTCTGCGCGGGCATCATAGTCTATGGTCAGCGTTATTTTCTCTTCCCCTTGGGAGAGGAATGCCGAGATAAGGGGACTGCTCATAGAGAGCTTGCCGTCGGTGTACTCATAAGTGGCAAATATTCCCAAAGGATAGTAGTCGGGCGTATCCGGCGTAACGTTAACCTCGGTGTAACAGAGCCCGCCGTTGTAAAACGTAATGGCCATAATACGGGCGGCTAAGGGAATGTTTGAGTCTTGGGGGTGAAAGTCCGAGCCATAAGCTACGTATGTGCGCCCGGCCAAAGAGCTTGAGTACTTCTTGGCAATGGGGTCTTTGGCGCATCCCGTGGCAATTAAAGCCGGAATGAGCAAAGACAAAACCCCTAAGAATCCCTTCTGTAGGAGGCTTAGAGGCTTAGAGAGGGCGTTTGTGGTGGGATGAGCAGAAGCTTTAAGCGAGTAAGTTTTCATAATGGATTGGGGTATAAAAGATGAATCTATACAAGAGTATTGCTGATTACTACCGGGTATAAGCACTATACAGTGCCCTCCCTTAAGGTTACCCGGCCGGAAGAGTCTAATAGGTAGGTGCGCCTTTCTTGGGCACAGAACGCCTCGCCCTGTACAAAAGTGAGCCGGTAGCCGTCCCTACTGACCCATCCGATCTGTTTTGCCGGGTTGCCCACCATTAACGCATGGGCAGGAACGTCATTTACTACCACACTCCCGGCCCCGATGAGGGCATAAGCCCCTATTCTGATTCCACAAAGTATCGTAGCGTTGGCGCCCACGGAGACGCCCTCCTCCAAGAAGGTGGGCTTGATCTCCGACTTTCGGTTAATAAACGCCCGCGGATTGACTACATTAGTGAACACGCAAGACGGTCCGAGAAACACACCGTCGGAACAATGGACTCCGCGATACAGCGTAACGTTGTTCAGTACCCGGCAATGGGAGCCGAGCTCTGCTGCACCCTGTATCACTACATTTTGGCCGATGTGGCACAGCGTTCCTACCCGGCAACCCGGCATTAAGTGGCAGAAATGCCAGATTACCGTTCCGCCGCCTACCTCTGCACCCGCATCTATGATAGAGGTGGGGTGCACGTAAACGGCATCCCGGGCGGTTAATTCCGCCGGTAGCTGGTCGGTACTCTTGATCGGTACGGGTTGATTCATTGGGGTTCTCCTGGTGAGTAGTTAATCTTCTTTTTGGGGGAGTAGTGTCTCTTTCTTTTGGGGGAGTAGTGTCTCTTCCTCGGCAAGAGGCTAATCTTCCGGGGGGAAGTAGTTGTGTCTTTTGGGGAGAGTAGTGAATCTTCCGGGGGGAAGTAGTTGTGTCTTTTGGGGAGAGTAGTGAATCTTTCAATAGGGGATAGTACTGCTCTGTAGTGCGGCCGGAATTGCTTTCCGGCGGTAGCGTTCTTGTTTTTAGTGCCGGGAAATAAAACTTGCAGGAGGAGCCTGCCGTTGGATTACCTAAGCGAGCGCTCAATAGAATCTAAAGCGGCAGCATAATCGGCATCAATAGATTTTCTGCTCTCGGCGTCCTTTACTCCGTGGATGATGGTGGCGTGAGCTCTCCCTCCTAACGTAGCTCCTATGGCGGCTAAGGAGGTATTGGTGAGCTTGCGCGCCAGATACATCACCATGCTTCTGGCGGTGGCCACTGCCAATTTACGAGAGGCTCCGCAAATGGCCTCTCGGGAGACGTTTAATTTAGCACAGACGGAGTCTATTATTTCGTCTATGGAGACTTCGCGTTTTTCTTCGGAGACCACGTGCGAGATGATCTCGCGTAATTCTCTTTCGGAGATGGCCCTTCCCCGTTTGTTTAGGAAGGTTTGGCTTTTAGATACGTTCTCCAGCACGCCTTTTAGGGCGCGGATATCGGTTGTAATCTTATCGGCTATGAGGTCTATGAACTCGGGCTTGAGGTCAAGCTCCAGTTTGGCAGATTTCTCCCGTACGTAGGTTCGACGCAGGTCGGGGTCGGGGCGGGAGATAGCAGCGCTGATAGATTCTTTGATTCGGGAGCTCAGTCTATCCGGCAGGCCTTTCAGGTCGGCCGGTTTGCGGTCGCAAGTCAGTACAATCTGTTTGCCCAAGTCTTTAAGGTGATTAAAGATTTGGAAAAATGCTTCTTGGGTGGTAACCTTTCCCACTAAGGAGTGGATATCATCCAAGATGAGTACATCTATCTGCTGGTAGTACTTGTGAAAGTCGTTGAGGGTTTTCTGCTGGGCGCCGGAGATGTATTGGCGCACAAAGGTATCGGTGTGCACGTAGAGCACCCGCAGGTTGGGTTTGGTGCGGAGTATTTCATTTCCCACGGCGTGGCACAGGTGGGTCTTACCGCAGCCGGAGGGACCGTACAGGTAGAGCACGGGGCATTGGCCTCCGGGCTCCTGTGCTACAGCCTGAGCGATAGCCAAGGCGTAGGAGTTGCTTTCGCCTTGGTAGAAGTTTTCAAACGTAAAGTACGGAGAGAGCCTGCTCTTAAAGGTCTCTTCCTGAGGAGGAGCAGTGGGAGCGGTGGAGTTGCTGACGTTGTAGTCTGTGTGCAAACTCCCTTTGGCGGCCTGCGGCGCATCCCTATCTATGGTGGCATCAAAGTCCACCACAAAACCCGGACCGATCACCTGAGAGAAGACGCGTTTCAGGGAATCGGCATAATGCTCGTGGATATACTCGGCAAAGTACATGGTAGGGGTAACCAAGGTAAGCCGTTTATTATCCGAAAACTCCTTAGGCACGATGGGCGTGATAAAGGTATTGTAAGCTACCTCGCCCAGCTCCTGTTGGAGTAAGGGCAGGCACAGTGCCCAAACGTCTTGGGCTTGCGGGTGTACAATACTGTTTTGCGCCATCATTTGAGGTGAGGGGTGGGGGAATGATTTTCGTATGCAAAGTTGGGGCTTTTCTTTCAAATAGGCAAACTGCCAAAATGGCTCCTCGGCAACCGAGCCCCCCTCTTTGTTTTGTTTCCAAATAGTTACGAATAAAATAGGTTTTCAACAGCAAAGTGAGGCGTGCTTACGTAAAGTATATCAGCGCAATATGCGCTTATGTGCCCCTTGTTTGCGCTTTGTGAACATCTATTTTAGCCTACCCTTAAGTGATATCTTATTAGCCACTTATGGATGATTAGCTCGGAGTATAAAAATCCTTTTAGTTTAGATTTTGTATAAGATTATACCCCTTCTTTTTTGACAATATTCCGGCTTCTATTTCCCCCCTTCTGTGCCACTTTTTTTCTGTATTGCCCATTGGAAGAAGAAAAGGCGAAGGCCCGGAGGCAAAATTAGGTCCGGGGCTAAAGAAAATTAGGTCCGGGGCTAAGCAAAATTAGATCCGGATCTAAAGAAAATTAGATCCGGGGTTAAAGAAAATTAGATCCGGCAGTAATTTTGACGGATGTGTGGGGTGGGGTGGGGCGACTCTCCTCAGTGATAGAGCTCGCGTATGAGCTCGTCTACGCTTGCGTTCTTGAGGCGTACTTTTCCTTGCGGGTCCAAGAGCAGAATGGTGGGAGATTGCGAGAGGTCGTAAAGCGGGGTATTGAGTATGGTATCCCCCACGTTGTAAACGTTCTCGCCAAAGTTGGGCACTTGCTCCCGATAGTTGAGCCACTCGCTCTTGCCGTAGCCGTTGTACACCAGCAGCAGGTTAATGGCTTTGTTGCGGAGTGCCTCCCGCAAAGGGGCGCAATATTGCAGTTTGTATAGGGCTGCAGAGCAGTGGTCGCAACCGGGCGAGTAGAAGAATAGAATAGTGGGATGCTTGCCGCGCAGCTGAGATAGGGAGCGTAGCGAATCGGGGGCACCGGCGGAGACAAAGGGAAAGTCCTCCGCCGGGTGGCCTACCCTGTTTCGGCTGAGCAGAAGGGCGTTCTCCTTCATACGCACTTGGGTGGCAAAGGGTACGGATTTATCGGTGGCGGCCCATAGTGCTACGGCTAAGAAGAGCTCGTCGTCTCGGAAGGGAGAGGCACTCTCGTGGAGGTATTTGCGGTATAGGTTCAGCAGCGATACCACTACTCTTTCATTGGAGGCGCGCAGCGGAGCCAGTACATATTGCTCGGCCGGGAACTCTTCTGTGGAGCGTACGGCGTGCAACACGGCCAAAAAGTCTACTGTGGTTTGCTCTAAGGCCGCTTCGTTTGGGGTAAAGCTTTCAGCGGTAGCCTTCCAGTCGTCCCAGTAGTGCGAGACAAAATATCGGGCACGTTGGGTAGGATCGGTAATTTTAGCGGGTATCTTGGGGAGCGGTATCAGGCGTTCTTCCCCCGAGGTGGGTGTTAGGGTATCCGTTGTTACGGCCAAAGCCGGGGTAGATACCGTATAAACCTTGTGGGAGAAGGCCGAGCAGGCCGGAAGAAGAACGGCCATAAGGCCTAAAAGCCACGCCCCGGTTTCTAAACGAGACCGATGCGAGTGGGTGCTCTTACGGGAGCAGGCGTGCCGATGTTTCATACAGTAGAAGGAGTGGGTGCGGGTAGATAGAGGCTTACAAGCGGAGTGTGGGCTGCAAAGAAAGGGGAGATAAAGGCCGGGAAGCCTCCCAATACAAAAGAGGGAATGAGAGGCGGCGGGCTCGTATAAGAAAAGGAAGGCTCCGGGTAACCGATTTCGCAGGCGTTAAGGCGGGAGAAAAAGGGGCGGAGGGCTCGTATAAGAAAAGGAAGGCTCCGGGGGATAAGCTACCCTCTGAGCCTTCCTTAAACTACAGCAGTAGGCGGGTTTTTAGTTGCCGGCTTGCTGCTGCGCTTCTTGAATCATCTGCTCACTGGGCAGGATAAATACCTCTACGCGGCGGTTCTTCTGCTGACCGGCTTTGGTGGAGTTGTCGGCCACGGGCTCTTTACTACCCTTACCTTCGTATACCATACGGCCTTTACCGATACCGCTTTCCACCAAGAAGTTGTACACGCTTTGAGCACGTTTCTCAGAGAGCGGATTGTTTATTTTGTCGTTGCCGGTGCTGTCTGTGTGCCCTACGATTTCCAAGTTGGTGTCGGGGTTCTCGATGAGGTTTTGTGCGAACTTAGAAAGATCTTTTCTGGAGGCAGAGCTGAGCGTACTGGAGTTAGTATTAAAGAGCAGACCGCTGTCAAAGGTTACTTTAATGGCTTGCCCGTCGTTAATAATCTCTACGTCGGTGTTGGGCAGCTCCTGCTCCAGTTTCTCTTTCTGCTTCTTCATTTGGTTGCCGATAATGGCTCCGGCAGCACCGCCTACTACTGCGCCTATGGCGGCTCCGGCTCCGGTGTTACCGGCCACCTTGCCTACTCCGGCACCTATGGCGGCTCCGGCTCCGGTTCCAATTCCGGCACCTACCAATACTTGGTTTACATCGCATCCGTAGAACGAGAGCGAGAGGGCTGCAACGGCAGCTACAATTGCTGTTTTCTTCATGTTTATGTATGGTTAATAGAGTTGAGTTTTTAGGGGGTAACGTACCAAAGCTTCCTTTAACCGGGCGTCAGCCTTCGTAGGAGGAGAAGTACTTCATAAACTGAACCCGTTCAAAGCGGTTCTCCTCGCCGTCGGCGGGGTGAACCAGCTTGCCGCGGAATTCGTTTACGGCTTGATATTGCTTGCGCTCCATCCAGCTTTGCAGGTCGGCCAGCAGCTTGGCTACGTACTCGGGCCCGTTCTTGTACAGTGCAGAGGCCAATTGTACGCTTCCGGCACCGGCTAAGAGACACTTAATAACGTCTTGCGCATCCTGCACGCCGCCGGAGGAAGAGACCACCATGTCCGGCACGCGGCCGGAGAGAATAGCCGTAAACTTGAGGGTGTCCGACAGCTCGTCCGATCCGGTGAGCACGGTGCCGCTCTTGATGCGCAGGTTTTCCGTATCTATGTCTATTCTAAACGAGCGGTTAAAGCAGGTAACGCCTTTTACGTGGTTTTTGCGCAGGCGTTCTACCAAGGCGGGCAGGCAGGTGAACTGCTTGTCTAACTTAACGGCTACGGGTATCGTTAATTCTTTGGCCACGGAGGTGCAGACCTCTACGTAGGAGTCTACTACCTCTTGCTCCCCGGCCTCCGGAGAGGTTTCCAAGCGCATAATGTTCAGCTCTACGGCATCGGCTCCTGCTTGCTCCATCTGTTTGGCAAAGCGGATCCACTCTCCGCCCTTGTAGCAGTTCAGGCTGGCAATGACGGGTACCCCTTGCGCTACCTTCTTGGCTTGGGCAATCAGGTCTAAATGGTTCTGGATGCGGTGCCCCTTAAGGTACTGGGCCATGTATTCGGCGCCCTCAAAGTTGTCTGAGGAGGCATTGGTGGCCAAAGCTTCTTGCTCTATTTGTTCTTCAAAGAGGGATTTAAGTACAATTGCGCCCACTCCGCTGCGAGCCAATAGCTCTATCTTAGGGAGAGAAGCAGTGATGCCGGAGCTGGCCGCCACCAGAGGATTTTTGAGTGTTAGGCCGGCGTAAGTAGAAGTTAGATCCATATCCTGTATAGTTATTGTACGTAGGTAATTATGTATTGCATGCAAAAGTACACAAAATATTGCGGATCTCCTAATAACTCTGTAGGGAAATCTTCCGGGAGGCATTCCGGATGAAGCGCTTTTGGGGTGGGCTATCGGTACGAAAGCGTTGTGCCGGGCGCTCGCTCTCTTGTATAGGGCGCTCAGCCCGATGCGGGTATGAGCTTTTTGCGCTCACCGAGTGCGGAAAAATCAGATCTGAATAAAAAAAAGAGGCCCTATAGGTCAAAAAAAAATTAGATCCGCACCTACGGGTCATTTGATCCGCACCTAAGCAAAATTAGATCCGCACCTAATGATCTTTAGGTGCGGACCTAATTTTCTCCCCCTTTAGGGGGGGGGAGAATCAAGTCGGTGAGTGGGGCAAATTAACCCATGATTATTTGCCGGATAAACCACAGGCGGACGATTCCTGCGCTCTTTCAGAGCTCCGCGTTTCTACGCATTTGTACCCGGGGTTGGC
>R16__coassemble_1523_pt1 | contig 11286 bp, 8 predicted proteins | sample R16__metabat2_low_PE_011 | metagenome-assembled genome bin R16
AAGGCGCGCAAGGCCTACGGAATGAAGAACAAGCAGGAGCGGTACAAGTTTGCCAAGGAGCAGCGAATGTGCCGAGTCTTAGCCGATAACGGATTTCAAGTGCAGCACTTAGAGGAGAAGCACGGTATACCAAGCAACGACATCAATCTAAACGGAATACCCGCAGAACTGAAAAGCGTAAGCAGTGCAAACCACATACTCCGACACGCAAAGAAAGCGACACAACAGCAGGGGGCGCAGGCGGTAGTGTTAGAGATAGAAGAGCGGAGCGAGTTTGTAGAGAAAGAGTTAGACAAAGTCAGAAGATTAGGAATAAAAGGCTATTACTACTACAAGGGTGAGAACAAGATACACAAACTATAAAATGAGACAGCCCCGAGAGTACTCCCGAGGCTGAATGGTGACCCGAGCCGCCCGAAGCGTAACACCGGCCTAATTGTACCACAAAGATACAAAAAAACTTATTTAACCTATGCAACCAACGATAAAGAACAAGCTCAAAGCCGAGAGCAAGAGCGTAAACCCGGAAGACATCCGCAACGACTACGAGGGCTTTGTAGAGAAGTTCAAGCCCAAGAAGACCACAGACGACTGCTACACCCCGCCGCACATCTATGAAGCGGTGCTGCAGTGGGTGCGTGAGCAGTACCCGCAGATACAAGGGCTTAGAGTGGGGCACTTAAACCCAAAAATTGATCCGCCTCTAAGTGAAATTTGATCCGGATCAAAAAAGTATTTGATGCGGATCTAACGAAAATTAGATCCGGATCAAATTGTCCTTTCTTCCGGATGAAATATCTCAGTCAAATGGGGCACCACCGGCATGAGGCGGAGCATGAACCGGTCGGCTATAGGAGTGTTTTGGCACTTAGGCGGTCTTTTTAGTGGATTTTGACGGGTTGGGGCGGCTCTTCTTGCGGAGCCATAAAAGCCTTCTCCTTGGGTTTCATGTACGGCTATGCAACCCAAGAAGGTGCTTGCTATGTATTCCTGAATGCGCAGTGAAGTGGCAAAAAGCCCAAAAAGTAGGCAAATGTGATAGGTACTCTTTGCAATTTAAATAACTTTTTTGTACCTTTGTCAGCGGAACCTCCCAAAAAGCTTTTATGGAAGTACTTTACAGAACGCACGATTTTCTGTTGCGCAATATGCGCCAAACCGTTCATCGCAAACTTATTGAAGAGATCAATTCTCACGTACCTATCGTAGGGATATTGGGGTCTCGCGGTGTAGGGAAGACCACGTTTTTATTAGACTATGCGCAGGAAACCTACGGGATACACAATCGTAAGTGCCTGTATGTAAACCTTAATCAGTTTATATTTACCACCGAGTCTCTGGTAAACTTTGCCGGAAGATTTGTGGAGCACGGAGGGCGCATTCTCCTATTGGATCAAATCTATAAGTACCCGGGCTGGCAAGCCGAGCTTAGAGATATAGCGTCTCTTTACCCGGAGCTACGCATCATTTATGCCGGAAGCTCCGTTTTGGAGGACTCCGCCAAAAACAGCAAAGAGCAACTTCCCGGGGAGATCCATCACCTAAACGGATTCTCGCTTAGGGAGTTTATAAACGTTAAAACCGGCCTCTCTCTGCCTACCATCAGTTATGCCGACCTTACACGCTTCCATAAAGATTTCAGCCGCACCATATTAGAAAGTGTAAACCCGGTGAATTGGTTTGCCGACTACATACACCACGGCTATTATCCTTTCTTCTTGGAGCCGAATAACTACTCCGAAAACCTACTTAAAAACATCAATATGATGCTGGAGGTGGATATTATGTACATCCGCAATATAGACCAGCGTCTCTTGCCCAAGCTCCGTAAGCTCCTGTATATGTTGGCCCGCACTGCTCCCGCCACGCCCAATGTGTCTCGCATTGCCAACAACATAGAGACCTCTCGCGCTACGGTGGCCAACTACATGCACATCCTCTCCGATGCCGGGCTGATTAACCAGCTCTACAAAGCCGGAGACGATGAGAGCAAAAAGCCTTTTATGTGCTATTTGCAGAATACCAATCTGGCCTATGCCTTGGTATCTGACCAAGCTTCGGCCACAGACTCTCTCACTACCTTCTTCCTGAATCAAGTGGGCATGACGGAGAAGGTAGAAGCCGGCTCCCGTGCCCAGGTAAACTTTGTGGTAAACGATGCCCAGCAGTTTAGGATAGACAAGGAGATTACCGGACGCTATAAACCCGATAGATACTACGCCGTGCGCAGTATTACCAGCGGCGAGCGAAACGTAATCCCGCTCTGGTGCTTCGGATTCCTCTACTGATAGCAACTATTACTTTCCCCCCGATAACACGCACAATCAAACCTCTTACAATAAATCAAGGAATATGGATTCACAAAAAAAGCTGATGACTTGTGACGGCAACCAAGCAGCCGCACACATAGCCTTTATGTTCAGTGAGGTGGCCTCCATCTACCCCATTACTCCCTCCTCTACCATGGCGGAGTATGTAGATGAGTGGGCCGCTGCCGGCAGAAAAAACATCTTCGGCAACCCCGTAACCGTGCAGGAGATGCAGTCTGAAGGCGGAGCCGCCGGTGCCATGCACGGCGCCCTGCAGGCCGGAGCCTTAGCTACCACCTTTACCGCTTCTCAGGGGCTGCTGCTTATGTTGCCCAATATGTACAAGATCTCCGGCGAGCTCCTTCCCGGCGTATTTCACGTAGCGGCACGTGCCATTGCAGCCCAATCCCTCTCTATCTTCGGCGACCACCAAGACGTGATGTCCGCCCGTATGACCGGCTTTGCTCAGCTCTGCACGGGTTCCGTGCAAGAAGTAATGGATCTGGCCGCCGTTGCGCACCTGGTAGCCATCAAGTCGCGCGTGCCCTTTATCCATTTCTTTGACGGGTTCCGCACCTCTCACGAGATACAAAAGGTGGAGGCGCCCACAGAAGAGCAGCTCTATCCGCTCATAGACCAAAAAGCACTGGAGGCCTTCCGCCACAGAGCCCTTAATCCCAACCACCCCGTTACCCGCGGTACCGCCCAGAACCCCGATATCTACTTCCAAACCCGCGAAGCGGCTAACCCCTTCTACCAAGCAGTGCCCGAGTTGGTACAGGAGTGCATGGATCAAATGGCCGAAATCACCGGCCGCTCCTACCACCTCTTTGACTACTACGGAGACCCCCAAGCCGAGAATATCATCATAGCTATGGGCTCCGTAACCGAGACCATCCGCGAGGTTGTAGACCATGAAAGAGCTAACGGCAAGAAGGTAGGTCTCTTGGCCATCCACCTCTATCGCCCGTTTAAGGTGGAGGCATTCTTAGACGCAATCCCCAAAACGGTTAAGCGTATCACGGTGCTGGATCGTACCAAGGAACCCGGTGCCAACGGCGAGCCGCTGTACTTAGACGTCAGAGACGCCTTCTACAACCAAGATAACGCTCCTATGATCATTGCCGGCCGATACGGTCTCTCCTCTAAAGATACCACTCCGGCTCAGATAAAGGCAGTGTTCGATAACTTAGAGCGTAACATTCCCAAGAACCACTTTACCGTGGGTATTGTAGACGATGTTACCTTTACTTCTCTTCCCGTTACCGAGGAGCTGAACCTGAACAACGGGGCCTTTGAAGCCAAGTTCTTCGGCTTGGGTGCCGACGGTACCGTGGGCGCCAACAAAAACTCCGTAAAGATAATAGGGGAAAACACCAATAAGTACTGCCAGGCCTACTTCGCCTATGACTCCAAGAAGAGCGGCGGCTTTACGGCATCTCACCTACGTTTCGGCGATAAGCCCATTCGCTCTACCTATTTAGTGGTTACACCGGACTTTGTAGCCTGCCATGTGCCGGCGTACTTGCATATGTACGACCTCATGCGCGGGCTAAAGAAGAACGGCACCTTCCTGCTCAACTCCATCTGGGACGCCGAGCACATAGAAGCGCATTTGCCCAACAAGATTAAGCGCTACATGGCGCAGAACAATATCAACTTCTACGCTATTAACGCTACCGCTATGGCGCAGGAGATAGGTTTGGGCAACCGCACCAACACCATCCTCCAATCCGCCTTCTTTAAGATCTCCCGGGTGATACCTTATGACCTGGCTGTAGAGCAAATGAAGAAGTTTATCGTTAAGTCTTACGGCAAGAAGGGCGAAGATGTAGTGAACAAAAACTTTGCCGCCGTGGAAGCCGGAGCCAAAGTGGAGCGCATACCCGTTAAACCCGAGTGGGCTAACCTGCCCGATGACCCCACCGAGCGCCACCCGGATGACACCGACTTTATACACAATGTAGTGCGTGTGGTGAATGCGCAGAACGGCGACTTGATTCCCGTCTCCGCCTTTGTGGGCAGAGAAGACGGTACTTGGGACAACGGAACGGCTGCCTCTGAGAAGAGAGGGGTGGCTACTTATGTGCCCGAGTGGAAGGCAGAGAACTGTATTCAGTGTAATCAGTGCGCCTACGTTTGTCCTCACGCCACCATTCGTCCCTTCCTGCTTACTGCTCAAGAGCAGGAAAAGAGCGGGGTACAGGTTCTGCCGGCCATCGGCAAGGGGCTGAAGGAGGCCGGTTTGGGATTCCGCATGCAAGTAAATGTCTTAGACTGCTTGGGGTGCGGCAACTGCGCCGACGTTTGCCCGGGTAATAAGAACGGAAAAGCCCTTGAGATGAAGCCTCTGGGCGACTGCCTCCCCGAGCAGGAGAACTGGGATAAGATGATTAAGGGCATTGCCGACAAGAGCCATCTGGTAGAGGTATCGGCCAACGTTAAGAATTCGCAGTTTGCACAACCGCTCTTTGAGTTCTCCGGGGCTTGTGCCGGTTGCGGTGAAACGCCTTACGTAAAGCTCGTCTCTCAGCTCTTTGGTGATAGAGAGATGATTGCCAATGCTACCGGCTGCTCCTCTATCTACTCCGCCTCCGCTCCCGCTACTGCCTATACCACCAACAGCCGCGGCGAGGGTCCCGCTTGGGCCAACTCGCTCTTTGAAGACAACGCGGAGTTTGGTATGGGTATGTTCTTAGGTACCGAGGCGCTGCGCAACCGTTTGCTGGACACCGTTAAGCGTGTACTGGAGCAGAAGTCGGCTCCCGCTCCCTTAGCCGAGCTCTTAGAGCAGTGGGTGGCTGCCTTTAAGGATGCCAAGGCCTGCAAGGAGCTCTCCCGTAAGATTCTGGATATCCTGCAGGATAGCACTGAGGCCGACCTGCACTGCCTCTACACCCTGCGCCACTCCTTTAAGAAACCCTCTCAGTGGATTATAGGCGGAGACGGTTGGGCCTACGACATCGGGTACGGCGGCTTAGACCACGTACTGGCCTCTAACGTAAACGTAAACGTACTGGTGTTGGATACCGAGGTGTACTCCAATACCGGCGGACAAGCCTCTAAGAGTACCCCGGTGGGTGCCGTGGCCAAGTTTGCCGCCTCCGGTAAGAAAATTCGCAAGAAAGACTTGGGACTGATGGCCAGCAACTACGGATACGTATACGTAGCGCAGATTGCTATGGGGGCAAACCAAGCCCAAACCCTCAAGGTACTTCGCGAAGCCGAGGAGTACGACGGTCCCTCTCTCATTCTGGCTTATGCGCCCTGTATCAACCACGGCATTCGCGGCGGTATGCTCTCGCAGAAGCAAGAGAAGAAAGCCGTTGAGTGCGGATACTGGCACCTCTGGCACTTTGATCCCCGCTTAGAAGAGCAGGGTCAGAACCCCTTCCAATTAGACAGCAAGGAGCCCGATTGGAGCCTCTTTAAGGACTTCCTTAAGAGCGAGGTTCGCTACACCTCTCTCTACAAGCAGTATCCCAACGAAGCCGATGAGATAGCCGAGGCCTCTCTGCAAAATGCCAAAACCCGCTACAGAAACTACAAGCGTTTGGCTGCTATAGACTACGGCAAGGAGGAGTAATCCTCCCCTACCCCTTAGCGGCTTAGCCGTTACTTCTTCCCCCCGACACATTGCCTTAGAGTGGTGTGCCGGGGGGATTTTCTTATCCCCCGGTGTGGCGGCATGCCGCTTTGCTCTTGAGTGATGGTACCCCCCCCTTCCCTACACGCTCCGCGCTCCGCTGCGCCTCACTGCCTTTTGCGAGGCTGTGGCACGCAAAAAGTCTCTGTACATGAAGACACAGATTAGGTGCGGATCAAAAGATCATTAGGTGCGGATGAAATTATTTTTTGATCCGTACCAAATACTTTTTTGATCCGGATCAAATTTTGTACTGCTCCCCCCCGCCCTATGGTCTTCGGTAGTACCCCTAAAAGGGCGTTCTATAGGTCAGATTTTTTCTGGTGATACAAACGCCGGTGCCTACCGGGAATCTACCAAATGCCTTGTTTGGCACGATTTGGTTAGAGCGTATTGCCAAAAAATGTTTAACTTTGTATCGGACAAGGTACGGCTCCTATGCCAACGCAAGGTCCCCCCCTAAAGAAGGTTTTGGGGATGGGCTACGGAGCCGCCGTAAGCAGATAGTTACCGATGAAAATAACGTTTCCCGCTTTTATAATACCCCTTTTGACCCTGTTTTTGCTTGCCGGGTGTGCCGCCGAAGATAAGCTGAAGGTAGCGCACGGAGTTTTTGAGGCACAAGAGATTATGGTGTCGGCGCAAGCCTCGGGCCAGATCCTGAACTTTGCGCTGCAAGAGGGCGATGTAATCAAGGCCGATCAGCCCTTAGGACTTATAGATACCACCTTTTTAGCGTTTCAAAAGGATCTGATCAGCGAGCAGTCTAACACAGCTCAAACGGCAGGCCTCACGGATGTAACGGCGCAGACTCAGGCCATAAAAGATCAGATTGATGCCCTAAAAAAAGAGCGAGACAGAGTGAAGCGCTTGGTGGAAGCCGAGGTGCTTTCGGCTCAGAAATTGGACGAAGTAGAGGCCAAGCTATCCGTTGCCGAGTCTCAACTAACAGCTGCCACCAAACAAATAGGGCAGCAAAACGCCTCCTCTCGGGGCACCGTCTCTACCCTTAACGTACAGAAGGGACAAGTGCAGGAGCTGATCAACCGCAGTGTGATATCCAGTCCCATAGACGGCACCGTATTGGCTATTTATCTGCACAGCGGTGAGCTGGCCGGACAAGGCCGACCCATCTTTAAAGTAGCCGACCTCAGCCGACTGACCCTCCGCGCCTATGTAACTGCCGAACAGCTCAGCTCCATTCGCTTAGGCGACCAAGTATTGGTGTACAGCGACCTCAAAGAAGAAAAGTCCAAGCCCTATCCCGGTAAAGTTACCTGGATCTCCTCGCAAGCTGAGTTCACCCCTAAGAATATACAAACGGCCGACGACCGCGCTTCCCTCATCTACGCCGTCAAAGTGCAGGTTATCAATGACGGCACGCTGCGCATAGGCCAGTACGGCAAAGTGGAGCTAAACAGATAAACTATGCAACCCGCTTACTCGGCATCGGAGGAGTACGCCGTATCGTGCAGGGAACTCACCAAAAAGTATCCCCCCAACGTGGTGGCCGTTAATGCCGTCAACTGCCACATCCCCTACCACTCACTCTTTGGGATCATCGGCCCGGACGGCGCCGGCAAGAGCTCTTGGCTTAAGATGATAGCTACCCTGAGCAACCCCACGGCCGGAACCCTCTCCGTCTTGGGGCTCGATCCCGTGCATGAGTTTCGTAAGCTGCGCAAGGTAATCGGGTATATGCCCGGTAAATTCTCCCTCTACGGCGACCTCTCGGTGCGGGAAAACCTCAATTTCTTTGCCTCCGTCTACGGCACCTCGGTGGAGGAAAACTACACCTTCATAGAGGAGATCTACAGCCGACTGGCTCCCTTTTCCAAAAGACCCGCCGCAAAGCTCAGCGGAGGGATGAAACAGAAGCTGGCACTCTGCTGCGCCTTGATACACAAACCCGAGCTCCTTATATTAGACGAACCCACTACCGGGGTAGACCCGGTCTCCCGACAAGAGTTCTGGCAAATACTGCGTAAGCTTCGCGATCAAAACACCATGACCATTGTGGTGAGCACCCCCTATATGGACGAGGCTACCCGTTGCGACCGCGTGGCCCTTATGAGCGAGGGCAAGATTCTGGACCAAGACTCCCCGCAAGGGTTAATAGACTCCTTCAGCGAACCGCTCTGGGCGGTAAAAGCAAACGATATGGGCGCCCTGCTCAAGGCTTTGCGCAGTATGAAAGGAATACGCAGTAGCTTCTCCTTTGGCGAAAGCAACCACATCACCTTTGACGAGGCACTGCTCTCCCCCGATAGTATCAGAGAAGAGCTCCGCCTGCAGGGATTCAGCGATTTCAGCATCGAACGCATCCGCCCCTCCATCGAAGACTTTTACCTGCTGGCCTCAGACCTAACCCCTACCCTAACCGACGTAAACAACACCCCGCTATGAGCACGGAACCGCTTCATCTGCCCTCCACGGAGATATCTATCCGGGCCCATGAGCTCACCAAACGCTTCGGGCGCTTCACCGCAGTGGACCATATTTCCCTACAGGTGCACAAGGGAGAGATATTTGGGTTCTTAGGAGCCAACGGCGCAGGCAAAAGTACCGCTATACGCATGTTTACCGGGTTATTAAAGCCTACCCAAGGAACCGCTCAAGTAGCCGGGTTTGACGTCTATAAGCAATCTGAGCAAATACGCAAACACATCGGCTACATGAGCCAGCGCTTCTCCCTCTATGACAGCCTTACCGTAAAGGAAAATATTGCCTTATACGGCAGCATTTACGGTCTTAAGCCCCAAGAAATACGAGAGCGCTCCCGAGCTATGCTTCAGCAACTGGACTTCTACGACATGCGCAACGAACGCGTGAGCAGATTGCCCCTGGGCTGGAAACAAAAACTGGCCTTCTCCGTGGCCATCTTTCACGAGCCCGAGATCGTTTTTCTGGACGAGCCAACCGGCGGAGTAGACCCCGGCGCCCGCAGACGTTTCTGGGAATTGATCTACGATGCGGCCTCGCGCGGAATTACCGTCTTTGTAACTACCCACTACATGGACGAGGCCGAGTACTGCAACCGCATCTCCATCATGGTAGACGGTCAGATAAAGGCCTTAGACTCCCCCGATAGATTAAAGGAACAGTTCGGCGCCTCCTCTATGGACGAAGTATTCTACTACTTAGCCCGCGGTGCCCGCCGAACGGAGTAGGCGCCCGTACCCACCGGGGCTGCTCAGTGGCTAAATCGGGGCTGCTCAGTGGCTAAAACGCCGGGAGGGTATTGGTTAATCTGTACCGCTTCGGCGGTTATTTGTACCGGTTCATCGGTAAAGAAGAAAGGCCAAATGTTGGCTTTTTGGGGGTAAAGCGTTACCTTTGTCTCATCAAAAGGTGCAACGCCTTCCCCGGAGAACGTGCCGGAGAAGAAGCCTTGACATCATAACTACACCTTAAGTACTACTTAACTAAGCATCTATGCTCAAAGAGATTCTAACCGTATCCGGTCGCCCCGGCTTATATCGCTTGGTGAGCCGCACTAAGAACAGCCTGATTGTAGAGTTCTTGGATCCCCAAAACAAAAAAAGAATGCCTATCTACTCGGTAGACCGAGTGGCAACCTTGGCCGATATATCTATCTTTACCACCGAAGAAGATTTACCCCTGCGGGAAGTCTTTAAGGCACTCCTTACAAAGAACCAAGAGAAGGAGCAACCCACCGAGGGGCTCAAGTCTAACGAAGATTACTCCGCCTTGATGGCCGAATTGGTTCCGAACTACGACGTCAATAGGGTGCATATCTCCGATATTAAGAAGATTGTAAAGTGGTACAACCTGCTTATACAAAACAATATCACTGCATTCGACGATCCTCAGGAGCAGCCTAAAGAGGAGACCGCCGAGTGATAAGCAGCAGCATTTCCAGCACATACATTTAAACTAAACAGATATAAGGTTATGTACAAAGGTATGAAGCAGTTCTTGGCCGACGAACTGCAAAACACGCGCGATGCCGGTCTATACAAAGAGGAACGCATTATCGTTACCCCGCAAACCGCTGCCATTAAAGTGCAGGGCGGCAAGGATGTAATTAACTTCTGCGCCAATAACTATCTGGGTCTCTCCGATAATCCTCGCCTGATTAAGGCGGCCAAAGAGGCTATGGATACCCACGGCTACGGCATGAGCTCCGTTCGCTTTATTTGCGGTACCCAAGATATTCACAAACAGCTGGAGCAAGCCATTGCTAAGTACTTCCACACCGAGGACGCCATTCTGTATGCTGCTTGCTTTGATGCCAACGGCGGGGTTTTTGAGCCCCTCTTTACGGCAGAAGATGCCATTATCAGCGATTCTCTGAACCACGCTTCCATCATAGACGGTGTACGCTTGAGCAAGGCAAAACGTTACCGCTACGCCAATGCCAATATGGAGGAGCTGGAAAACTGCCTGAAGGAGGCGCAAGCTCAGCGCTTCCGCATTATTGTAACGGACGGTGTCTTCTCTATGGACGGCAACGTGGCTCCCATGGACAAGATCTGTGACTTGGCCGACAAGTACGATGCACTGGTAATGGTGGATGAGTGCCACTCTGCCGGAGTAGTGGGCAAGACCGGCCGCGGTGTAGCCGAGCAATACAACTGCTTTGATCGCATTGATATCCACACCGGCACGCTGGGCAAGGCCTTCGGCGGTGCCGTAGGTGGCTTTACGGCCGGCCCCAAGGAGGTGATAGATTTGCTCCGTCAGCGCTCCCGCCCCTATCTCTTCTCCAACTCTCTGCCCCCCGCCGTAGTGGGTGCCGGCATTGAAGTGTTTAAGATGCTGGAGGAGTCTGATGCCCTGCACACTAAACTGATGGAAAACGTAGAGTACTTCCGCACCAAGATGTTAGAGGCCGGCTTTGATATCAAGCCCACTCAGAGTGCCATCTGTGCCGTGATGCTGTACGATGCCCCGCTCTCCCAGAAGTACGCCGCCCGCCTCTTGGAGGAGGGAATCTACGTAACCGGCTTCTACTATCCTGTAGTGCCTAAAGGGGAAGCCCGCATACGCGTGCAGCTCTCCGCTGCCCACGAGCGCGAGCACTTAGATAAGTGTATTGCTGCCTTCATTAAGGTGGGCAAAGAGCTGGGCGTACTCAAGTAGACTCCGCGCTTTTACCGGACGGATCTGCTACAAGCGGCGGAAATTTCGCTGCTTAGCGGCGGATGTCAGGCTGATTTCTAAGTGGCCTGATGAGCAAAGCACCCCCGTCCGAGATTATAAATAGGGTCATGGATCCTTAATAGAATCCCTGCGGATAGGTAATACTATCCGCAGGGATTTGTTTGTAAGAGCCCTTAACAGGTCCATCCGGAGACCGGTGCAAAG
>R16__coassemble_1572_pt1 | contig 10689 bp, 8 predicted proteins | sample R16__metabat2_low_PE_011 | metagenome-assembled genome bin R16
CCCACACACACCTCCACCGCCCTACCCACACACACAACGTCCGCCCCAACCACACACACCTCCGCCGCCCTATGAAGAAGAGACTGTTTATATCCCGCAAAAACCTATTTAAGATACTGCTTTGGGTAGTTGTGTGCTTTGTAGTGGGGCTGCTCATCGGTTGGATTGTGCGTTCCTGCCGTGCTGCCTCGCAGCCGGATCCCTACCGCGATTATCCTGCGGTGGTAACCTCGGTGCGTTCTGCCCTTAAGCTTGCCACGGCGCAGGTCTACCACGAGCAGACGGTGGTGGATACGCTTCACGGGGTAGTGGTGGCTATGGTGGTGGAGAGCCGTTCGCTTATCAGTTTTGATTTGGATAAGATGCCCACCCGCGTTCAAGGCGATACGCTTTTCCTGCAGCTTCCGCCGGAGGAGATAACCCATTACGAGACGGGGCTCAACGTAGTGGATCATTACGCCCTGCACCCGCTCACTTTTCCCGAGCCCATTACTGCTGCGGAGGAAAACCAGGTAAAAGCGCAAATACCCGCCCTGCTCACTCAGCGTCTCTACCGGCAGGGATACGTACGTCGGGCGCGCCAATCGGCGCTCCGGCAGGTGCGCAACATGGTAGGCATCGCTTTCCCCTATGTGGTGGTGATAGATCGCTACCCAAACGGGGTTCAAGGCACGGTTTTCACCGATACCATTCCGCCCCTGAAGCTCCAAAATCTATAGCCCTGCCCTCAGAGGCTTCCCGCTTGGGCGCATTCTCCTCTTCGTTCACTCTCTCTTAACCTTATACTTCTATGGATTCTTTCTCTTTCCGAAACCCTACCAATCTGGTCTTTGGGCCAGGCAGCATAGCACGCTTGCCCCAACTCATACCCGCCGATAGCCGCATTCTGATGGTGTACGGCGGCGGAAGCATTAAGCAAAACGGCGTATACGATGCCGTAACCGCCCAATTGCAACCGTATTTTGTAAGCGAATTTGCCGGCATTGAGGCCAATCCCACCGTACAAACCATACGCCGTGCCGTGGCGCAAGCCCAACGGGAGCAGTGCAATTTTGTACTGGCCGTGGGCGGCGGCTCGGTGATAGATGCCTGCAAGCTCATTTCTGCCGCCGTTCCCGTGCAGACCGACCCTTGGGAAATAGTGCTCAAGGGTACTTGCGCCGGTCCCTTTGTGCCCTTGGCTACGGTGCTCACCATCCCCGCTACCGGCAGCGAGATGAACGCCGGCAGTGTCATCTCCAACGCCGATACCCAAGAAAAGTACTCCTTCCGGGGGCAATATCCCCTTTTCTCCGTTTTAGATCCCACCGTGCCCTTCTCTCTGCCTCCCTATCAGGTGGCCTGCGGCATTGCCGACACTTGGGTGCACGTTATGGAGCAGTACCTCACGTGGCCCGGCCAGAGCCGATTGATGGACAGATGGGCTGAGGGCATATGCCTGACCCTGCGCGAAATTGCACCCGAGCTCACGCAAGACCACCGCAACGCCCCCCTTATGAGCGATTTTATGGTGTGCGCTACCATGGCTCTGAACGGATACTTAGGCTGGGGCGTGGTGCAAGACTGGGCTACTCACCGTATAGGCCACGAAATAACTGCCCTCACGGGCCTTACCCACGGCCATACATTGGCCATACTACTCCCCTCCACTATGCGGGTGATGAAGGATCTGGGCAAACGAGAGAAACTGCTGCAATACGCCCGCCGCATCTGGGAGATAGAGGAGCCCGATGAAGACCAAGCTATAGAGGAGGCTATCGGACGGACGGCCGACTTCTTTACCGCCTTGGGGCTGCCCGGGAAGCTCTCCCTCTGCCATATCGATCAAAAGGTGTGCCGGGAGATTGTGCGCCGCTTCCGCGAACGCGGCACCATTCTGGGCGAACGCGCCAACGTAGACTATCAAGTGGTGGAGCAGATCCTGGCCGATGCCTATTAACCTACTCCCCGCTCTCTGTTCTTAGGGTGTGCCCCACCGCTCTCGTACGGGGCGCACCCCAAAGCCGTAAGCCTTGCCCTTCCAATCGTAATTATAATCACCGGCGTGGTATAAGGGGAAGGCGATGTTAGAGCCATTATCCGTGGAGTGCCAAAACGTGCCCTCCACGCCTCTTTTATCCAACTCGGCATTGTTGGCTCTTATCAGCCCTACTTTTTGATAGTCTATCCCCAAGGTGCCGGGCGCACTGCCGTTGTACCATAAGCCGTCGGGCGGTACTACGTATCCTACGGGACAGGGGTCGTAGACGGTTTTATCTCCTATGGCATTCTTACGGCCGTAGTCGGTGGCGTTGCCGTACCAGAGGCAATAGTCGTAATCTACCGCGGAATACCACCTATAAGTGAATCCGGAGCGGGTGCGGTAGAAGGTGGTGGGATGTGCCGCTCCGTCGGTAAGCGTGCCTCCGTAGAACCCCCACGTGTCCGTAGCCGAAACGATAGGCTTATTGCCCCATTGGGGGTCGTAGTATTTATAGGAGAAGGGATCCTTTCTGCCCCATTGGTAGAGGCATGCCATGTCTAAGGGCGTGGAGGTGCCTATGAGTTGCTTCTCGCGGTGAATGAGCATGTAAACGGTTTTGGGGCTGTCGGAGCGCGTGCCCTGCTGGGTAAAGCGCACCAAGACGTGGGCACGGGGGTAGCCGTACTCCATGTCGTACTGCCCCAAGACGTACTTCCACAAACGGTAGCTACCGGAGGCCTGGTTTACTTGATACTCAACCCCCGTGTAGTTGTATCCGGAGTGCAGGTGCGTTACCCAGATGTGCCAGCTCCAGATAACGGTACCGTTGGCCGACTTGGCCGCTATCACTGCATTTCCCTGCTTGATATCCTCCGGGGAAACGGAGAACTGAATATAGTTTGTACCGCCGTCGCTGATGAGTTGCACGTTTTTAATCTGCGGGGTGAGCTCCCTGGTGTCGGCGTCAATGGCATCGTCCCACAAGACGGAGGCGGAGGTAACTCCGGTTACGAGGGGCGTAGTGATGTTTCTACCCAAACCGTCCTTGAATAGATGGTAGTCGGGGTTGCTGAAGCAGGCGTTATTGACCTGACCGTTTCGGTAGGCGTTGCCGTAGACCAAGGGGAAACGGTAAGTACCGGGCGCATGTACCAGGTAGCAATTGGCCGTAGTGCGCCCCATGAGCGCTCCGGCGGCATCTTTGTGCACCATAGAAAGATCTATGATGTCGGATTCAAGCGGTGCTTGTTTCAGCTCTGCATCTCCGATGGATTGGGTTCGCGTGGCGGCCGATAGGGTAGCGTTGGTTACGTTCTCTTCCGCGGGGCTGTTTGTGCCCGCTCCGGTTGAGGGAAAACCGGCCAGCCAAGCGGGCGCGTTGGTGCTCCAAGTAGCGCCTTGGTCCGAAGAAAACTCCGTTTGCCAAGCCCGAGGCTCGTAATGGATAGGGGTGCCTTGCTTGATAACGCGGGTATAGGACTTGATCTTAACCGGTAGGGGCAGGTTGCTTGTTTGGTCGGTTTCGGTAACGGAGGCGGTGCCTTGGGTGTAGGCGTTGGTAGCCGCGTCAAATACCTCCAGTACATCCTCGTGGTAGATAGAGGAGAGGGAGATTTTGTAGGTATAGAGTTTGCCTTTTTGCCAGGCGGAGTTTTTAAGATCGGCCGTTAACGTGTGGGTTTGCCCCGAGAGCGCGTCGCTGTATAGAATTTCTATCTGTGCGGGGCTGTCTGCGGGGAAGTTTTGCGGGAGCATCATAAAGGTATTATCCCCGTTGGCCACGTATTGATCTGCGTCTCCCGTAAGGGTGGCGGCGGGCGTTTGGGTAAAGGCGGCGGGCGTTTGAGGCGTGCTCCAAGTATCTTGCCCCAAGGTATAGGTGGCGCAGCTCATTACCTGCTTCAGGGAGATAGAGGAGACGCTGCCCGGCAGAATGCCCGCACTGCCCACTTGAAACTGTACGGCCGAGAGAATATGCTTAAAAGAAAGGTCTATGGTTTGCCGGTAGTCTCCCGGTTTGTCATAGACGGCGGCCGCGAGTAGGTCTTGCTGCCGGTCTACTTGGGCGGGCACCGCATATTGCAGTGTGGGTTCGCCGGAGGTGGTAGCTGTGGGGGTAACTCCGTCAGCGTTATAGGGGGCGTAGCAGAAAAACGACAGCTTAAATTGCGCCCCGGGCCAGAAGTAGCCGGTATTCCAAAGGGAAGCGGATTGCGCTACCTCCAGATTATTCATGTAGATACTGCGGACGGAGGCATCGGCAAAGAGCTGATCGGCGGAGTAGCTGTAGGCGTAGGAGCCCAAATGGCCTATGGTCTCGGCCGTAACGGGAGCCGCCCGCAAGGCTTGTGCCTCGGGGCGCACGGCAGTCGGCCGGTCGCTCTCAAATAGGTGCAGGTATAGGGTGGGGCAAGAAGGATCCGAGCTGCGCAGCGGGATAACATCAATACAGGCCTCATCCTCCGCCCTGTTGGGTTGGGCTTGCGGGTGAAGGCTTCTGAATTGGGAGGCGGTAGCCCTAAAGCCTATCACCTCCTGCCGGTGAGCGTTGGGGCTATCTCCCCCGCAAGAGGAAAGCAGCAACAACAGACCGGTAAGGGACAAGAGGAAAACGTAAATGCGGTGGTTCATGCGCAGCAGGAGAGAGGGGGAGTCTTATTTGATCCGGAGGAAAAGATCATTAGATCCGGATGAAAAAAACTTTTGGTGCGGATCAAATTTTCTTTAGGCCCGGATCAAATTTTCTTTAGATGCGGATCAAATTTCAGATGCTTTAGGGGGGGAATTCGGTGCACCTGTATCACTAAGGGTGTCGGGTGCCTATCTCCGGGCACGGGGATGGCGGGAGTAAGGGAAGCCCGAGGGGCTTGACGGCAGAATACTAAGAGGTGGGCTACCGCCCTCTTGGGAATCCCTTGAGGTAAGGACTCCCAAGAGGGGTAGCCGTAAGGGTAGGAGGTTAGAGGTTTATGTCCACTTCCTCGGGAGTGCCCCAACCCTCTATGCCGGCAATGTTGTAGCGGATAGGATCCAGCTGAGGGGTACCGTCTTCTTTATAGCCGGCGCCGAACTTAAGCGTATAGATGTACTTTTTGCCGGGCTGCCACGCTACACCGCCGAAGGGTACGTAGGTAGTGCCGAAGGTAGAGGCATCGCCTATGAGGTACACGCCGTTGAACTGTAGCTTAAGGGTAATCTTAAGGTAGCAGTTACCGCCGGCGGCAGGCAGCGCTACTTGCCCGGTGTATCCGGTAGCAGCGGGTACGGGCTGAGTGGTCCAGGCCGTAGCGGTTTGCGGAATTACAAAGAAAGCTCCGTCGGACTTGCTTAAGGTTACGGCTTCGGCACTTGTTACCTCGGTGGTCTCGGTCTCGGTGGAGTAGGTGGCGTTGGGGGTTTCGTTAGAAGTCCAAGCGCCTTGCGTGGAGGCGTCGGCGGTTTCAGCGGTGGGGAAGGTAAAGGTGCCTTTGCCCTTAACGTTTACAACCTCTATCTTCTGAACGGAGACTTTCACGTTGCTTTCCTTGCTCTGCCCCTTGAAGACAATCTGCGAGAGGGCGTGCTTAAAGACAAAGGGTACCTTATAGTCGGCCGGCTTGGTCAGGTTCAGCTTAGAGGCGTACATAAGGTCAATCTGATCTGCATTGGCAGTGGGAACGGTAAAGTCGAAGCTCTGAGCCTCGTCGGTTACGTTTACATTGCTCAGGGCAGTGTGTCCAAAGTCGGAAACGGCAAAGAAGTTCATGGCTTCGCTCGGCCAGTAAGCCAGGTCGGCTGCGTTGGCGTAATCCCACGGATAGGTGGCGGTGGTACCTTTGTACTCAATCTTTGTACCCACAGAGGCGCTTGTACCTACGTATCGGTTGTGGTTAGACTTGATGAAACCCCAAACGGCAAAGTTGTTGCCGTCGGCATTAAAGGCGGTGGTAGTCCGCTCCGTGGCACGAAGTGCGCCGTCGGAGAGAACGTTAAAGGAGATCTTGTTCTCTTGTTGGGGGCGCACTTCCTCTTTCTTAGTGCAAGAAGCACCTAAGAGCAGGAGGGAGGCTGCGAGAACGGTCAGAAGCGTTTTCTGTTTCATAGAGTTTTTTAATGATTAAAGTTAGAGTTTATTCTTGGTTTAAGTCCGCCGGGGGCTGTGCGCCGGGGCGGAAGACAGTCTCGGTTCCACGGGTTGAGTAGGGTAGGGGATGCGGGTACTATAGCGGCAAATCTTCCTCCTCATCTTCCCATTCCTCCACCTCGGGATCAAATCCGCCCCCTGTTCCGCCGCCGATAGGCTCCGGCAAACTCCAATCCGTGTTGATCTGAATGTGAATATGTACGGTATGGTCTTGCGGGGAGAGCGGGGGTATCTGATCGGTAACGTCAAAGGTGCGCACTTGCATCCCTTGCTCGGTGTAGATGTACAGGGAGAAAAGGTGTTTTAGAGACCCTTGCGGCACCCCGAAGAGGGAGCAGGAGCCTACCACCGTACCGGAGTTGTTATTGGCCGGTAGGAGCATCTGCACGGGGGTATCTGTATATATTCCCTGTCGGATTAGGTACCCGTCGGAGACATTTCCCAGGGAGGCGAGCATGGGGTAGGATATAGAGGAGCGTAGGTTCTGTATGCCGTGCACTTCGTAAGAGAGCCGGTAGAGACACTCTCGCGGAAAGAGGGTAACGGTGCGGTTCGCTGCGGGCTCCTGCGGACTTACCTTGAGGGTGGAGAGGAAGGCGCGGCAGATCCGATCGGGGGTTTCGTAGATGGTGGCGGAGTCGGTGCGCAGGCCGTAGAGCGAAAGATTCAGCTTTTGGGCGATGGCCGACGGGATGGTGGAGAGTAATAGATCGGGGAGGCCGTGGGGCGTGGTAGCGGGGCGGTAGAGAATATTTTGGGTATCGGTATTATAGGCGGCTACTTGATAGGTGCCTTCGGGCAGCTCCACGGTGCCGCCGGTTTGGCCGGGGAGGTCGTAAACGATAGGCTCCGTAGATCCGTCGGCCGAGTAGAAGAATACGCGCATGGCCTCGGCCGGTTGATCGGCCGTGCTCCAATCAAAGCGCACCTGCATGGGCGTAAGCTCCCCTTTGGGGAAGCAGAGCGGTTTATGGATGCAGCCCGCCAGGAGCGGCAATAGGCATAAAACCGCCGATAGTGCAAGTCGTTTACCGCTCATAGCCGTGCACCTCCTTTCTTTTTGAGGGGTATAGAGAAGTTCTTCACCACAGATATCTCGGCTTTGAGCGGCCCCCAGTAGCGGTATCGTTCGGTTGCCTCCCAGCGGTAACACTCCTTTTCCGGCCTGTAGCGGTAGTACTTGCCGCCTGTATATCCCAAGCCGATGGCCCATTCAATAGCCCAATTGTCGCCGATGGACTGTGTGTATCCGTAATTGATGCCCACGTAAGGGTTAAACCTCCCCTGATGTCCTTTGCCGCCCCACTCAAAGTCGTAGGAGAAGAACCCCACATAAGCGCCTATAAAGTGGCCGGTAAGAGGGTGTAGTGCCTGATTGGGGTGAGGAAAGCGGAAGTGTACGCCCAAGTCTCCGCCGTAAAAGCGGTGGTAGAACCGGTGCGAGTCTCTGCTCCACCAAGCGTGCATATAGCTTAGCGCGGCACTCCAGTTGTCTTTGATTTGCACCTCTGTGTGTACGTTAGGCACCAAGAGCCAATCCAGCAGCAGGTTGGTCTTAACCGACAGCCGGATACTCTTTTCCTGCTCGGGCAGGGGCGCAAGGGCAGATCCGCCGACGCCGCCGGCGAGCGGTGCCTGCGCTTTAACCGGTATTACAAGCCACAGAAGCAGCAATACCAAGCCCACACGTTGTGCCTTCCCTGCTATTCGGCAGAATATCTGCCCGAGTGAACGGGTACGGCAACGGCTTCCGTTTATGGTTAGAGGTGTATGCCCCATCGGTTTCTTCATCACTACGCTTGGGAATGCTTATGGCACAGCGCACCCCTACAGCTTGATATTGAGTATTACGAGTTGTATTGTTAACCTTGCGCCCCGGCACAACTAATTCTTTTTATATCCCCGGGGAGCGAGGTTTTTCGTGGTAATTAGATTTTTGGTTAATGTCTTTCGAACACAGTGCAAAGATACAAAAAAATATATTAAGGCAAGCGATTTTGGATGCGAGTTGCCCTCCCCGGCAGAAAAACAGGCTTGGGATAGTACTCGGCCGCCCGCGCTCTCCCGTAAAATTAGTACCGAAACAAAGGAGGATTAGTACCGGTGCAAATGTTGATTAGTACCGGTAGAAAAAGGCATTACACCCGGCAGGAAGGAGGATTAGTACCGGTGTAAATGTTGATTAGTACCGGCAGAAAAAGGCATTACACCCGGCAGTATCATTTCTCGGTATCGGTAGTAATGGGCAAGGCATGCGCGGCCGGAGTATAAAAAGAGCAGCTCCCTTGAGTGCCGGCGGGGGCACAAAAGGGAGCTGTTCGGTAGGTTTGGTTATTGGGGAGGGAAGGCTTACATCATGCCGCCCATGCCTCCGCCCATACCGGCTTGCATGGCTGCTGCGTCGGCTTTCTCGTCTTTTATTTCGCCTATCACGCACTCGGTAGTGAGGAACATGCCGGCAATAGAGGCGGCGTTTTCCAGTGCTACGCGGGCTACCTTGGCGGGGTCAATCACGCCGGTTTGGTTGAGGTGCTCGTAGGTGTCGGTGCGGGCGTTGTAGCCGAAGTCGCCTTGTCCGTCGCGAACGCGTTGTACCACAACGGCGCCTTCCTTGCCGGCGTTGGCTACAATCTGGCGGAGGGGCTCCTCGATGGCACGTTTTACGATTTCGATACCGGTGGTTTCGTCGTCTGTATCGCCCTTCATGTTTTCCAGAGAGGCAATGGCGCGGATGTAAGCGGTGCCTCCGCCGGGTACGGTACCCTCTTCAATAGCGGCGCGGGTGGCACTCAGGGCGTCCTCTACGCGGTCTTTTTTCTCTTTCATCTCCACTTCGCTGCCGGCGCCCACGTAGAGCACGGCTACGCCGCCCGAGAGTTTAGCCAAACGTTCCTTGAGCTTGTCTTTATCGTAGTCGGAGGTGGTGTTCTCTATTTGGTGGCGGATTTGGTTAGCGCGCTCTTGTATCTGCTCTTTGTTACCGGCACCGTTTACGATAGTGGTGTTCTCTTTGTCTATTGTAACCTTTTCGGCGGTGCCCAGCATAGAGATGTCGGCGTTCTCCAGGGAGAGCCCGGTCTCTTCGCTAATCACAGTGCCGCCGGTAAGAATGGCAATGTCTTCCAGAATAGCTTTGCGGCGGTCTCCGAATCCGGGGGCTTTAACGGCGCAGATCTTCAGTCCGCCGCGCAGGCGGTTCACAACTAAGGTGGCCAGAGCCTCGCTGTCTATGTCTTCGGCTACGATTAAGAGGGGGCGTCCGGTCTGCAGGGTGCTCTCCAGAAGGGGCAGAATGTCCTTGATAACGGAGATCTTCTTATCGTAAAGCAGAATATAGGGGTTTTCCATGCTGCAGAGCATCTTCTCTGTATCGGTAACAAAGTAGGGAGAGATGTAGCCGCGGTCGAACTGCATACCCTCTACAATCTCTACGGTAGTGTCTAAACCTTTGGCTTCCTCTACGGTAATAACGCCTTCTTTCTTGACCTTTTCCATAGCCTCGGCAATGAGTTTGCCTATCTCTTCGTCTCCGTTGGCGGAGATTTTGGCTACGTGCTCTATCTTCTTCAGGTCGTCTCCTACGGCTTGAGACTGCTCTGCTATGCTGCTTACCACAGCTTTAACGGCGCGGTCTATACCTTTCTTTACCTCCATGGGGTTGGCGCCGGCGGTGATGTTCTTTAAGCCTACGTTAATAATGCTTTGCGCCAGCACGGTAGCGGTGGTAGTGCCGTCTCCGGCGTCGTCGTTGGTTTTAGAGGCCACCTCTTTTACCAGCTGAGCCCCCATGTTTTGAAATGTATCGGCCAGCTCTACTTCCTTGGCAACGGATACGCCGTCCTTGGTGATGTGGGGGGCGCCGTAGGTGCGGCCCAATATAACGTTTCTGCCCTTGGGGCCTAAGGTTATCTTAACGGCGTTGGCCAAGGCATCTACGCCGCTCTTGAGGAGGTCTCTGGCCTCCACGTTGAATTTTATCTCTTTAGCCATGATGGTTTAGTGTTGTTTATAAGGTGAATGTTCAGAGGGTTGCCAGTACGTCGCTTTGGCGCATGATGATCAGTTTCTGGCCGTCTATTTCTATTTCCGTGCCGGCGTATTTGCCGTAGAGCACTTGGTCTCCGGCCTTGAGCACCATCTCTTCGTCCTTAGTGCCGTTGCCTACGGCAAGCACTTCTCCCTTAAGGGGTTTTTCCTTGGCGGAGTCCGGAATAATGATACCGCCTACGGTTTTTTCTTCGGCGGAAGCGGGGCGTACCAGTACGCGGTCTGCTAATGGTTTAATGTTCATAACAACTGTATTTTTTTTATAGTTTATTTTTGTCTTTACACCCCTATTCCTGCAATAGCCGTGCCAATAGTATCCCCATGGGGGGAGTGTACGGCCGAAAAACACCCCCTGAGTATTGTGCTTAAACTTCTGATTATTAAACTAAACAGTGGCTTCTTTTTGGGGCGTTTAACCGCTAACCGGCCCCTTCGGGATCGGGCGGAGATGGCAGACGGGGCTGACTGTTTGTCCGCCCCCTTGCTGACAAAATAACAAACCGGCCGGGCTCTTTTGCGGCTGATTAGATGACCCTGTTGCAAAAAGCAACAGGGT
>R16__coassemble_1579_pt1 | contig 10602 bp, 6 predicted proteins | sample R16__metabat2_low_PE_011 | metagenome-assembled genome bin R16
CCCGCACTGTATCCACCCTGACCGCACTGCTCCTGATAGGGGCATCTGCCCTCCGAGCCCAAAGCACCCAACTCAAACCGGTAACCATAGCAGACGTAACCTCCGGCGTGTTTTATCCCATGAGTGCCGGAGGAAACTACCGCTCACTCCCCGACGGTAAATACTACACCGCAGTAGACCAAACCGGACGGATGCTCCTGAAATACTCCTTCGCTACCGGTGCCGTGTCTGACACCCTGTACAACGCCGCCTCAGCACGCGGCGCAGAAGCTATAGAGCAGATACAGGAATATCAAATCTCGGCCGACGGAAACCATATCCTGCTCCTTACCGATATAGAACCCATCTACCGCAGATCCTACAAAGCTCGGGTATTTCACTACGACGTACGCCGCAATTTAGTCTCCCCGCTCAGCTCCCAAGAGGGAAAAGTAATGATCCCTACCCTGAGCCCCGACGGTAGAATGGCCGCCTTTGTGAGAGATAATAATATCTTTGTACGGAAGTTTGACTACGACTCCGAGGTTCAAATTACCACCGACGGCGAGCAAAACAAAATCATAAACGGCACTACAGACTGGGTCTATGAGGAGGAGTTTACCGCCACACGCCTCCTGTCTTGGAGTACCGACAGTAGATTTTTGGCCTTTGTGCGCTCAAACGAAGAGGCCGTACCCGCTTACTCCATGCCTATGTACATGAGTAATCTCTATCCCGTGCCGTACACCTACAAATATCCTAAGGCCGGCGAAACAAACTCTACCGTCTCCGTTTGGATTCATGACTTGGATATAAAAACTTCCCGCCAACTAAAACTCCCCGCCGAGCAGAGCGCATACGTACCCCGAATTGAGTTTACGCCCATACAGAACCGCTTGGCCGTAGCAACGCTTAACCGCCGGCAGGACCATTTCTCCCTATATATGGTAGATCCCAAGGGACTGGAGCCCCATTTGACCCTTGATATTTCCGACCCTAAGTACTTCAACAGTGAGTTTATACAGAGCATGGTCATAGACAAAGACGGCTTTACGTTACTTCACGAGGAAGACGGTTGGGCGCATATCTACACCTACGGCACCACCGGGCAGAACAAACGCCGCGTTACAAACGGCTCCTTTGATGTTTTGAACCTATACGGCCGAGATGCGCAAGGAACTATTTATTACCTTGCAGCCGACCAAACCCCCATTCGCAGGCGGATACTCAAGACCGACAAACGGGGTAAAACCACGCCTTTGTCTCCGAGCGAAGGGGTAAACAGTGCAGTCTTCAGCAGCGACTTCTCCTACTTTATCAATACATTCTCCTCGGCTCACCGCGTGCCGGAGGTAACGCTGCGCAACGGTAAAGACGGCAAGGAGGTAAGAATGCTCCGCAACAACAACCGCCTCAAACAGGTATTGGCCACCTACCGAATGCCGCAAAAGGAGTTCATCTCTCTGCCTATAGAGGGCGGTGTATCCCTAAACGGCTGGATTATGAAGCCTACAGATTTTGACGCTAACCGCAAGTACCCCGTGGTAATGGTGCAGTACAGCGGCCCCGACTCCCAAGAGGTTTTAGACGCCTATGGGGTAGACTGGGTAGATGCTCTGGCCACTCAAGGATATGTAGTGGCTTGCTTTGACGGCCGAGGTACGGGCGCTCGCGGCTCCGAGTGGCGCAAATGCACCTACCTGCAGCTGGGTGTTATTGAGTCTGCCGACCAGATTGCGGCTGCAGAAGCCCTCAAGCACACTTACTCCTTTGTAGACGGCAAGCGGATGGCTATCTGGGGCTGGAGCTTTGGGGGGTATAACGTACTTAAAGCCCTCTGCAAGAACAAAGGAACATTTGCCGCCGGGGTGGCCATTGCGCCGGTAACCGATTGGCGATTCTATGACTCGGTCTACACCGAGCGGTTTATGCGCACTCCGCAGGAGAATCCGCAGGGGTATGACCGAGCCTCCTGTCTGGGTGAGGCCGGAAATCTGCAGGGCGATCTGCTGCTAATCTGCGGCAGTGCCGATGATAATGTACATCTGCAGAACACAATGCTCATGGACGAGGCGCTGGTGCAAGCCGGCATTCCGTTTGAAATGGCCGTTTACACCGACCGCAACCACGGCATCTACGGTTACAACGCCCGTCCGCACCTGTACAATAAAGTAATAGACTTCTTAAACAGAACCCTTAAAGCGCAGGAATAGCCGTGGCAAACGCTAACGCACACGTACCCAAGCCCGAGTGGCTCAAGATTAAGCTGGGCAGCAACCTCACCTATCAGGAGACCAAAGGGGTGCTGCGCGGACACCACCTAAACACCATCTGCACGGGAGGGCGTTGCCCCAATCAGGGGGAGTGCTGGAGCCGCGGTACGGCCACCTTTATGATCGGCGGAGCCGTATGCACACGCAGTTGCAAGTTCTGCAACACCCCCACCGGAAAGCCTCTGCCCTTGAACCCGGAGGAGCCCATGAACGTAGCCCTGAGCGTGCAGGCTTTGGAGCTCAAACACGCCGTGATTACCAGTGTAGACCGAGACGACCTACCCGACTACGGAGCAGCCCATTGGGTCAAAACCATTCAAGCCGTCAAGGCCGTGAACCCGCAGGTTACGTGCGAAGTGTTGATACCCGACTTTAGGGGAAACCTCGGCCTGGTAGACAGCATCATTGCAGCCGCACCCGAGCTCATCAGCCACAACTTAGAAACGGTAGAGCGGCTTACTCCGGCCGTGCGCAGTGTTGCCACTTACCGCACCAGTTTGGCGGTTTTAGAGCACATTGCCCGCAGTCCCATCCCCGCCAAGACCGGTATTATGCTGGGCTTGGGGGAGACGCCTCAGGAGATACTGCGTACAATGGACGACGCCCTTGGGGCCGGAGTGCAAGTGCTTACCATAGGCCAATACCTGCAGCCCTCGCGCAAACAGCTCCCCGTGGTGGAGTACATCCACCCCGACACCTTTGCCGAGTACAAAGAGATAGGCTTGAAAAAGGGGTTCAGGGTGGTAGAGAGCGGTCCCTTGGTGCGCTCCTCCTACCATGCAGAGCGGCACATTTTGCGCCCCCAAGAGCCGGCAGATTTACCTCCATGCAGCAAAGCAACAAATCAGTACCGATAGAAAAAAGTATTTGCACCGGTACTAAGCTCAATTTCTACCGGTACTAAGAAAAGTTTGTTTCCACTCCAATTGTGCTCCATTGTGTACACCCTCCTAATAGACAGCGGCAACACCTACACCAAACTCATCACCCTGCAGGGCGACGAGGTGTTGGAGCGTTTGCGCATCTCGGGCAACGTACGGGAGGCGGTGGTGCAGATTCAGACGGAGTCTCATCCCCAAAAATCCTTTACCCGGGCGGAGTGGCAATTGCTCTACAGCTCGGTAGCTTCCCCTCAGAAGGAGTTGGAAACCTTCCTCAGAGAGAGAGCCGATTATGTGCTGATTTTAGGATCCGATACGCCGGTACCCCTAAAAGAGATCCGGTACAATAGAAGTACATTGGGCGTAGACCGCTTGGCCGTAGCCGTAGCAGCCTTTAACCGAAGCCACCCTGCCGAACGTAATGCCTTGGTCATTGATATCGGCACCGCCATTACCTACGATTTTATCACCTACACCGGCATATTTATGGGCGGCACCATCTCTCCCGGCCCGCAGATTCGCCTCCGCGCCTTACATGAATTTACGGGAAGACTGCCTATGGTAGATCTCACCCCTAACCCCGATCCCGCGATGCGTACCCCGCACTCCACCCCGCAGGCCATTGCCCAAGGCGTAGGGATAGGAATAATCTTTGAAGTACAACAATACATAAACAACACCCTGATAGACAAACCTAAAACCGACATATACCTCACCGGAGGATGGGCCCCCTATTTTGCAGATCAACTAAAAAATGTAACCTTTGCACTACCGGAGCTCCAGATGGAGGGACTAAAAAGTATCTTAGCCTACAACCACCAATGAACAGACCCCTACTACTACACAGCATAACCCCGGGCCTCGTTACCCTCGTTGCCCTTTTTGCCGCCTTGACCCTCTCGTTGACGGAGACAAATGCACAGAACAACGACACACAATCCCCTTTCACCCGATTCGGAATAGGTACCCCTTCTAAGCCAAGCACCCATGCTACAAAAGGGATGGGTTCCTTGGGGCTCGCCGTCAGAGACGCATCCCTTATCAATCCCATGAACCCGGCCTCCTATACGGCGGCAGACTCCCTTACCTTTATCTTTGACTTCGGGTTTCACACCTCGTTGTCGGTGTTAGAGGAGGGCAATGACCGATTTGCCGGCATGCAGGGCAACATCAGTTACATCTCCCTACTCTTCCCATTTAATAAATATGCCGCCTTTAGTGCCGGCTTAAAGCCTTTCAGCTCGGTGGGCTATACGTATGCCGTGAGCGCTCCGGTAGAGAACGCCCCCCAGAGTACCTATACCTCCTCCTACAACGGCTCGGGTAATATAAACAGTGTATACGCCGGCCTATCCGTTCAGCCCGTAGAGGCGTGGAGCGTGGGCATAAACGGCGAGTTTCTATTCGGTACCATTACCCACAACAGGGTGGTAGCCTTTGACGAAACCCTAACGGATGCCTATAACCCCGCTTTTAATGACCGTTTGCAGCTACGGGGCTGGAGCTTAACGGCAGGCACCCAAGCCCAAATCCCCCTGAAAGACGATAACGCCCTGATAATAGGCGCCACCTACACCCCTAGGTTGCCCTTTAGCTCCGTGGCCATGCGCCACAATACCATCTCACGCTCCGGAGTGCCCGCCACTACTATCTTGGCCGATACGGTACGCTCCCGAAGCAGCTTCTATACCCCGGACACCTACGGCCTGGGTATAGGCTGGAAACAAGGAGACCGACTCTACTTGGGGGCGGACTTCTACTACAACCGCTGGGGCAAAGCCTTTACGGACACCGCCGGAGCGTACAACGGGGCCGACCAATGGCAAGTGGCCTTGGGTATGAGCCTTACGCCGGACGCCCGAAGCAGTGCCTACGGCCGAAAGATCCAATACCGTTGGGGTCTTACGGCGCAAAGCCCCTCCCTTAAGATTCGCAACCAAGAGGGCGGCTATGACGGGCTCTACCGCGCCGGCGTCAGTTTAGGTTTGGGGCTGCCCCTGGTAGACAGGCGCTCGTATGTAGACGTAGCCCTCTCCTACAACCGAGACATCCCCACGGGTGCCTTAAAAGTAGCCGATAACTACCTTGAGCTCTCCCTCTCGCTCCGCTTTAACGAGGCGTGGTTTAAGAAGATTAGGCTTGAGTAAGCACCCACCTATCCGCACCTACCCCATTAAACCTACCCGCCACAACATACTCTAATTAGGTATACAAAAGATACACCCCTAAGGCAAGAAAAAACAGACCCCGGTAGTGCGAATATTTTAGTCCGGATGTACGCAAAATTTGATCCGCCCCTAATTATAATTTGATCCGGATGTAAGCAAACTTTGATCCGGATCTAATCTGTCCCCCCACTCTACCCCATGAAAATCTGTACCGGGTGTACACGTAAAATAGATAAACCATAAAACCTGTTATAAACGATGAAACTGAACAAATTCTTCCTCTCGCTGACCCTGCTATTGGCTCCCTTAGCCATATCTTGGGCACAAACGGGCGTTGAAACCGGCACCCCCTTCGGCTCCGGCGAGGACAGCATCAAATGCCGTCAGAACATCACCCTCTTTATTGAGAACGCCAAAGCCAAAAACTACGCCGATGCCTATGAGTTTTGGAAGCAAGCCCTCACCGAGTGCCCGGGCGCAACCAAAAACATATACATCTACGGGGCGCAGATAATGGACTACAGAATCGGGCAAGAGACAGACCCCGCCAAGAAAGAAGCCCTCATAGACGAGCTTATGGCTCTATACGACCAACGCGCCAAGTACTTCGGCGATGACCCCAATAACGGAACCGACTGGATTATGGCCGCTAAGGTGAGCGAGTACATCCGCCTCAAAGGCCAAGAAGTAGACTTTGATAAGATCTACAGCTGGGTTAAACCCTCGGTAGATCAGTACCAAAAGAACACCTACGCACAAGCCGTTTACTTCTTTGTGTTCTCCTCGCTGAACAAAGCTATCGGCAATAAGGATTGGCACGAGCAATACGTAAATGACTACATGCTGGGCAACGCCATCTTAGAGGAGAGCGTAGAGAAGTATACCACCGCAGGCGATACCGTGCAGCTGCAAAACACCCTAAATATGAAGGGCCAGCTGGACGAACTCTTTGCCCAAAGCGGCTTGGCAGACTGCCAGATGCTTACCTCTATCTACGGCTCCAAACTGGAGGCCAATAAAGGAAACGTAGAGTTCCTGCAGGCTATGTTGGATATGTTCCGCTACGGAGGTTGCGACCAAGACCCCATGTACTTTACCGCCAGTAAATACCTTTACGGCATAAAGCCCACCGCTGCCGCTGCCTTAGGTCTTGCCCAAGAAGCCATAGAGAACAAAAACAACTCCGAGGCTACTAAGTACCTCAACGACGCCATTAAGCTCACTAATGACAATAGATTAAAAGGCCACTGCTACTACCAGCTGGGCGTAATTGCCATGAAGGCCGGCCAATACAGCCAGGCACGTACCTACTGCTACAACGCCGTAGATGCCAACCCCTCTATGGGTGCCGCCCTCCTTTTGGTAGCCCAAATGTACGCCTCCAGTGCTAAGTCTATCTTCCCCGGCGACCCCGTTAAGCAACGCTGCGTATACTACCTGGCCATAGATGTAGCCAGCAAGGCACGCAACATAGCCAAGGACGCTAAAGTACAGGCACAAGCAAGCCGCTTGATAGGAACCTACAGCTCCTATCTGCCCTCCTCTCAGGATATATTCTTCCACCCCGAGCTCAACCAAGGCCAGAGCTTATACATAGGCGGGTGGATCGGTCAATCCGTTACTATCCGATAAGGTTTCACCCCCGTACCGTTTAAGCGGAGCGTAACGCCGAGTCTGAATGATGATGACAGCCCGACTGTCTTACCACAAAAGCGGAGCTTCCCTATTGCGGGGGGCTCTGCTTTTGCTCTTCTTTTGCCTGGCATCGTTGGCTTGTAAGAAGAAGAAGACCGAGCTGGCTCGGTACAACATCAATATAGACTCTACTTTCTCCATGGTTACCTACGGGGTGAATGCCTTAGTCTCGGACTCCGGCGTCACCCAGTATCGGCTTATCTCTCCCGAGTGGTATATATATGATCGTAACCCGGAGCCCTATTGGCTCTTTCCCAAGGGGCTACGGGTGGAGCAGTTTGACGAGGCGAACCAAACCTTAGCGCAGATACAAGCCGACTCGGGCAGCTACACGCAGCCCACTCGTGAGTGGAACCTATACGGGCACGTGCAGGTATACAACCTCAAGGGAGACCGCTTCTATGCGCCTATGCTGCGCTGGAGTAGAGCAGACAGCACCTTCTCTTGCCCCGATACCGTACTCATTATTACTCCGGATAGAACCCTGCACGGCAGCAACTTCGTCAGCAACGAAACCTTCACGCGCTACTCCTTTACCAACAACTCGGGCAGCGCCACCGTACAGGATGACTTGTAACGCCCCCTACTGCCTGATCGGCATGCCCTAAGCCCCCACCCTGCGGGCAGTAGCACTCCGAGTCGGTGCTGTGTATGGCTCAATATTGCCGCCTTAGCATCCGCGGAGTACCTCTAACGCTATCAATAACCATTTATAATATAAACCACAGTACAATGAAGCATTCACTGCGTTTACTGGCTGCTGCTATTGTAGCCGCCATTCTTCCCATGCCCGCCTTGGCCTGCACCGGCCTACTGGTAGGCAAGAACGCCTCGGCCGACGGATCCGTAATGATATCCTACGCGGCCGACTCGCACACCCTCTACGGGGAGCTCTACTACTATCCCGCAGCCGACCACGCCCACGGCGCTCAACGTCAGATTATTGAGTGGGACACCAACCGTCCCTTGGGCTATATCCCCGAGATCGCTCACACCTATGCCGTAGTAGGCAATATGAACGAGCATCAGGTGGCTATTACCGAATCCACCTGGGGCGGACGCGAAGAGTTAGCCACCCCTAACGGCATCATAGACTACGGTAGCATGATCTACATTGCCCTGCAGCGCTCCAAAACCGCACGCGAGGCCATTAAGGTAATGACCGACTTGGTGGCCGAGTACGGATACGCCAGCAGCGGAGAGAGCTTCTCCATTGCCGACAAGAACGAAGCCTGGGTGCTGGAGCTCATCGGTAAGGGCGCGGCCGAGAAGGGTGCCGTTTGGGCTGCCTTCCGCCTTCCCGATAACGCCATCACGGCTCACGCCAACCAAGCCCGTATCCAACAGATTAACTTTAAAGACAAGAAGAACTGGCTTTACTCTAAGGACGTAGTCTCCTTCGCCAAGAAGATGGGCTACTACTCCGGTAAGGATGCCGACTTTAGCTTCCAGCAGGCCTACAACCCTTACACGCCCGGTGGCCTGCGCGGATGCGAAGCCAGAGTATGGGCCTTCTTTAACCGCTTCTCCGATAACATGAAGCAATACGAGGCCTTTGTGCGCGGCGACCTCAACGCCCCCAATCAGCCCCTCCCCCTATACATAGTGCCCGACCGCAAGGTATCCGTTGCCGATATGCGCAGTATGATGAGAGACCACTATGAGGGTACCTCCATGGATATGACAAAGGACGTGGGCGCCGGCCCCTATAAGTGCCCCTACCGTTGGCGGCCTATGGACTTTGAGGTAGACGGTAAAACCTACGTAAACGAGCGTGCTATTGCCACTCAGCAAACCGGCTTCGTGCTCGTGGCTCAGCTCCGCCACTGGCTCCCCGATGAGGTGGGCGGCATCTTGTGGTTCGGGGTAGATGACGCTAATACTGCCGTCTTTACCCCCGTTTACTGCTCCGTACTGAACACCCCGGAGTGCTACCGCGTTGGAAACGGCGACATGATGCACTTCTCCTGGACCAGCGCTTTCTGGATCCACAACTGGGTGGCCAATATGGCTTACGCTCGCTACGAGCCTATGATGAAGGACATCCAACCCCTACGCGACGGCTTAGAGAACCGCTTCGATTCCGAGATCCCCACTATAGACGCCCAGGCCATCGAGCTGCTCAAGGCTAACCCTCAAGACGCACGACGCTTCCTCACCGAGTACTCCTCCAAAACCGCAGACAACGCTACCGCACAATGGAAACAGCTTGGGGAGTATCTTATGGTCAAGTATATGGACGGCAACCTCAAGAAAGAGGAGAACGGACAGTTCAAGACTAATGGATTCGGCCTCAGCGCTATGCCCGACTTCCCCGGGTACAGCCCCGAGTACTATCGCCACATCGCCGAAACTACCGGAGACCAACTCATACTACCGGAGTAACACTCCCCGTCGGCCTCGCCCGGCACCCCCTATTCCGGTGCATTAGCGCACCCTACCCCGCCCCGCTAAAGGGGCGGGGACTCCTTTTTAGGGGGTACGAGAGCTTACCCGCTCCGCCCTACCCCTATAGCCCACTACCCCACAAGGCAGTGGGCTTTTTGTTTACTACACAGCCCCCTAACCCCCACCACTCCGTACCCATACAAGCCCCTCACATCCTCTAAAGAGACTGTTGCAAAAAGCAACAGGGTCACAAGATTGCTCGCAATCTTGTTTTAACTTTGCAGAATGGATGAAGCACAAGGCGCTGAGGGTGAGGGCTGATGGGAGCGTACCGGCGTACGTGACCGAAGCCGAATCCCGATAGCAAGGCAGTGATTCGCCATTATGCAACAGTCTCCTAAAAGGAAGCCCCCCAACCCCCTAAAGGGGGCATAACCATTTTCTTTATATACCATCCCTTTAGGGGGTCGGGGGGGCTTACCCTTCGTCTCCTACTCCCTTACCCACCACGCCTATACCGCCCCCTTTAGGGGGTACGAGGGGGCCCTCCCCAAAGTACCCCTGCACTTTGGGGCTACTCGGAGTGCTTGCCCGCTCGTTACTATCCCTCCCCCTTTAGGGGTTCCTCAAACTGTCCCTGCACTTTGGGGCTACTCGGAGTGCTTGCCCGCTCGTTACTATCCCTCCCCCTTTAGGGGTACGGGGGGCAAGAAGGCGCACTGAAGGTGCGCAACACCCACAGCCCGGGGTTCAGAACGTGGAGCGTAAGCGACACGTTCAAACCCCCGGTATAGTATCAAGAGATATAGGAGCTCTGAAAGAGCGCAGGAATCGTCCGAAAGGATAAGGTGCCCGTCGAGGTGGATTCTCGGGCGTAGATAATCCATTATGATTTGCCGGATAATCCCAGGCGGACGATTCCTGCGCTCTCACCTAGTCGTATCGTTTACTCCTATTCCTGCGCTCTTACAGAGCTCCGGTGGGTGTGAACCTTCTACCCGGGGTTGCCGGCTGCGGCTTACGCCTTGCCGTCTGAACCCCGGTCGGGCACCCGCTTCCGCCTACGGCGTTGCGGGGACCCGGGCTGACATACTGCGCGCCTTCAGCGCGCTTCCGCCTGCGGCGTTGCGGGGACAGGCGTACAATAGACGCAAGTCCCGAAGGGAGGCCCGATTGCCCCCTCTGAGCGAGGTGCACTAAAGGCGCGCTTGCCACAAA
>R16__coassemble_1586_pt1 | contig 10517 bp, 7 predicted proteins | sample R16__metabat2_low_PE_011 | metagenome-assembled genome bin R16
GCTGGTGTTGCTGCTGCTGCTAATGATCAACTCCATCGGAAACGATATAATCAGGCTCTTTTAATAACCACGCCGCTCAAACTTGTTTAGCAATGCCCCTCTCAGACCTACCCCATCGCTTAACGAACCAATCCCCCCTGCCCACGGAAACCCCGGGAGCAGCGCCCCGAGCCGACCACAAGCCTGCCGCAAAAGAGACCCGGGGTACCGAATCCCAAGCCTCCGCTTTGCGCGCCTATCCTAAGGAGTTTGAAGATAAAATCGGTTTCTCCGCCCTTCTCTCTCTTGTAAGTGCAGAATGCTCCAACCAAATAGGCAAAGAGCTGGTGCTGCATCTGCGCCCGTCTAATATGTTTCAGGCCGTAAGGCATAGATTGCAACGCGCCGGGGAGATGATGACGCTTTTGAGGAGCACAACCTCATTCCCCCTCCTTAATATTCAGGATCTGCGCCCTACGTTAAAGCGTATCGCCCGACCGGGCACCTATCTGGGGGTTGAGGAGCTGCCGCAGCTCCTGCGTGCGGCCAACTTATTTGCCCTGCTCCCCGAAGTTCTGTGCCGCAAAACCGAGCTCCCCTCCCCGGGAAACGGCACTCGTGGGGAACAAGCCTCTGCCTCCCCCTCCGCCCCCCGGGAAGAACAATTTCTATACCCTACTTTGGCGCAGATACTCCCCACAATTGCCGGCGTAAGGGAGGTAGCCCAAGCTATAGGGAGAATATTAGACAAAGAAGGGAATATAGCCGACAACGCCTCCCCGCAACTCCTAAAAATAAGAACCGAAGGCAAACGTTTACGCACAGAGGTGTCTCGAGTAATGGCTCGTATGCTGCAAGAGGCGGCGCGGGATGGGCTTTTGGAGGAGGATGCCAGACCTACCATTCGGCAGGGAAGACCCGTTATACCGGTTCCGGCTGCCAATAAAAGCCGTCTCCCCGGTATTGTACACGATGAATCGGCCACCGGTCGGACTATCTTCATAGAGCCCTTAGCCGTAGTGGAGGTTAATAACGCTCTAAGGGAGAATCAAGCCCAAGAGCAGCGAGAGATAGTGCGTATTCTTACCGAGTTGACCGATATGATACGCCCGTTTACGCCCGGTATGCACAAAATGTATCTGGCCGTTGGGCGGGTGGATGCGGTTTATGCAGTCGCTTCCTTTGCCCTAAAGGAGCATGCTGTCATTCCGGAGCTCAGCCGTAAGCCCCTTATTCGTTGGCAAGAGGCCGTGCATCCGCTTTTGAGGCGCACCTTAAAGCACGAAGGCAAGGAGATAGTGCCGCTGGATATCACCTTGCAAGCACCCGCGGGGCGTATACTGCTTATCTCCGGGCCGAATGCAGGCGGTAAATCGGTCTGCTTAAAAACCGTGGGGCTCCTGCAGTATATGTTGCAGAGCGGGATTCCCATTCCGGTACACCCCGATTCCTTAGCGGGCATCTTTAGTTATATTGCCTTAGACATAGGGGACAACCAGTCTATAGAGAACGACCTAAGTACCTACAGCTCCCACTTAAAGCATATGCGCACCATGGCGGCCATGGCTTCCCCCGCAGCGCTGCTCTTGATAGATGAGTTCGGCAGCGGTACCGAGCCGGAGATAGGCGGTGCCATAGCCGAGGGGTTGCTTAAGCTCTTTAACGAACAGGGCGCTTGGGGCGTTATTACCACCCATTACCGAAATCTGAAAGAGTATGCCGAGGCCACTCCGGGAATTCGTAACGGCGCTATGCTGTTTGACCGCGAGCACCTCCGGCCGCTTTTCAAGCTCTCTATGGGGCATCCCGGAAGCTCGTTTGCCATAGAGATAGCCCGTAAGCAGGGCATCCCTAAAGGGGTGTTGGATTACGCCTCTGCCAAGGTGGGAGAAGATCTGCTGCGCAGCGATAGTTACGTGCAGGACATAGCACGGGAAAAGGAACGCTGGGAAAGCAAACGCCGTGAGGTAGAAAGCCGGCAGCAGCACTTAGAGGAGGTGGTATCTCGTTACGAGCAGAAACTGCGTACCTTGCAGGAAAAGCACAATACGATTGTACGCCAAGCGCAAGAAGAGGCCAAGGAAATAGTAGAGAGCAGCCGCGCCCGTGTGGAGCGTACCATTAAGGAGATAGTGGAGAGCAAGGCAGATAAGGAGATTACCAAGCAGGCTCGCGCCGATCTGCAGGAGTATGCCCGGTCTGAGCTCCCGGCACAAGACACCGCAAGGGAAAACAGCCGTATAGAACGGGAAATAGCCAAGATTGAGCGACGCAACGAGCGCAAGAAACAGAAGAAAAACACCCCCGCCGCTGCTCCCGAAAAGACCCCCGTTGCTCCGCAAAAGCTGCGTGATCCCCTTCCGGGAGACCGAGTACTGGTTAAATCTAAAAATATACAGGGCGAGCTCTTGAGCCTCTCCGCTACCGAAGCACAGGTGCAGCTGGGCGACTTTATCAAACTTACCGTCAAACGCTCCGATGTAGCACTTCTCCCGGACTCCCCCGCAGCCGTTCAAGTACACACAACCCCGGATTGGGCACGTAAATCTATCTCTAATATCACCGATCAGATACTGAGCAAGAAGTCGGATTTCCCCCTTCAATTAGACGTTCGGGGGATGCGCGTCTCCGAAGCAGACCAAGCCGTGCAATATTACATAGACGACGCCGTATCGGTAGGGGTAGACGAGGTGCGTATCCTGCACGGTACAGGCACAGGTGCACTGCGCACCTATATTAGGGAGCTGCTGCGTGGGCTGCGCTGCGTGAAGGAGTTTAGAGATGAAGACGTGCGCTTCGGCGGAGCCGGCATTACCGTTGTAACCCTATTCTGATACGTGGGCTATTCCGGTTTTGAGGGCACCGGGCTTAGGCTTATACGCTCGCCTCAATCAACCTGATCCTCTTGATTAAGAACCTTTTGCTCACCCAAAAGAAGCAATAACCCCACACCGATACTTTAGCCGGACTACTCGGCTTAGCCGTTCGAGACCTCGAGCAGGCTATCGCCCTATCACCCAATAATGGCTATGCGTACTTCAACTTGGCCCTACTCACCCAACAAACCGCACTATACAACAAAACCATTGAGTACTATACCCAAGCCATTCGCCTCCTCTTTGACCCTGCCCCGGCACACTTTAACCGAGCTCTCCTCTACCTGCGCACCGATAATAAAGAACGCGCTATCCAAGACCTTAGCCAAGCAGGCCGGGGCGGCCTCTACAAAGTCTATAGACTCATCAAGTCTATACAACAGCAAGAACCCACTGCACCCACTCAACCCCCCTAACCCCCGCCGGATAATCTACGGGCGGACGATTCCTGTGCTCTTACAGAGCTCCGGTGGGTGTGAACCTTGTCCCCGTGGGTGGCCGGCTGCAGTCGCCCTATCGGGCTCCTTGGTTGTCTGAACCCCGGCCGGGCACCCGCTTTCGCCTGCGGCGTTGCGAGGTCCCGAGCTGACATCCCGCGCGCCTTCAACGCGCTAAGGGCTCCTGGCCTTGCAGAACCCCACGAGGAGGAACCAAAAGAAATTCCCACCCTGAAAGGTCTTAGAATAGGGTTCGCTACAAGGTTCTCATTAGATGAGACTGTTGCAAAAAGCAACAGGGTCACAAGATTGCTCGCAATCTTGTTTTGACTTTGCAGAATGGATGAAGCACAAGGCGCTGAGGGTTAGGGCTGAAGGGAGCGTACCGGCGTACGTAACCGAAGCCGAATCCCGATAGCAACGCAGTGATTCGCCATTATGCAACAGTCTCTAGATACGGATCAAATGATCTTTTGAGCCGTATCTAAGCAAAATTTGATCCGAATCAGACCATCATTTGATCCGGATCAAATTCTAAGCCCTCTTAGGGGGGCTCGTTTTCGTGTTCATCGGGATTATTCTGCACTTGTGCAAAAAGGTGCCTTCATCCGGCAAGTGCGCCTTCAGCGCAGCGATATTCATTGCCTTGCGGTTGCACGATTGACCCCTCCGAGCAAGGTGCGCTGAAGGCGCACTAGTTCAACACTGTGTAATGGTACACCCACTGCAAACCTTCGTAGCGTATGTACAAATTGTTTTCTTGGTCATCCGGAGCATCGGGTGAATAGAGGGTAAGCACCACCTCGTCTCCGTCTTGGTCTATGCAATCAATGTGAAGGCTTCCGTACGAATCGGCATCGCGCACCTCTACAATATCATACTCTTGAAGAGTTTCGGAATGGATTTTGATTCGTTCTCTATTGAGATCGATTACAATCAGCACGCTGCACTCTTCCCAAGGTCCCCAATCCCCTAAGATGTAGGTGGCGTAGGCCTGGGCTCTGAGTTTATATACGTGTTCGCTTTGGGCAGATGCTTGTGCTACTGCCAAGAGGGTACAGAGCAGTACCCCTAATGTCAACATTACTTTTTTCATGGCTTTATAGTTTTTTTTATCATTCTTGATACTTCTCTTGAGTAACGGCGGAGGAAACTACTTTCTTGCACGCATCTACTTATAGTACCGTACCGATCTTAATAGCAGCACCGTCTATGGTGGGAGCATGGTTCTACTATTGCGTACCGAGAAGTTCACTGTAAGCTGTCGCGTTGAGATCACTTCCTTGGCAAGTCTCCTTTATTCCGCCTTTATTTCGTTTCCGAAGATGTCTACGATTTTCCAGTTCTTCGTTTTAGCTTTAGCCAAAAGGATTTCACTGAAGCTATCGTTAGCAATGACACAGTACCCCTCTTCCCTGTCCGTTCTATCGGGTAGAGTATTGATCAAAACGGTCATAGCTGTATCCGAAATAAGATTCTCCCAGCAGCCCAGCATCGTGAGTACCGCATTCTTGCTGACATCGAGCGCGGTGAGCTGATTGGAGGCGCAGCCCAGCTCCGTGAGTGCTGCATTCTTGCTGACATCGAGCGCGGTGAGCTGATTGCCGGAGCAGTACAGCTCCGTTAATCCTCCTACATAGATGGTGTGCCGGCCCTCTTTATACGGAAGATTTATACTACAGTTACCCCCGGAATCTATATCAAGCTCTTCGCCTTCTTCGTAGGTACCACTTTCGTTAAGATCTATCCAAGGAAAAGTTGTCTTGTTATACCTCATGGATAAGTTAATTTCTGCGGATTCTGACTCAAAGGTAAAGTGCGAACCGGATACGGATGCCGGGTTCTGTGCGCCGACCAAAATCGGCACGGCGCAGAGCAACATAGTGAGTGTGTATCTGTATAAAAGATGTTTCATGGCTACTTTGTTTAGTACTTAAGCCTAAAGTGGATAGTTTGATTATTCCTGCTCTTGGGGTAAGAAGAACAGATACCCGGTGGATTTGTACCGATATTAAGCTGAATTATATCCGATACTAAGGCTTGTTAGTACCGGTAGTAAGTAAACTTAGTATCGGTACAAATATCCATGGGATACTCCGTATAGGGTTAGGGGAGGTACAAGCCAAAACCGGCATGCCTTCACTAACCGGTCTTATTCCCCTTTTCGGTTAGTTCAGCCCTAAAAGGAAACCTATGGTAAAGTTCACTTTTGTGTCAAAGACCACGTATTCGCATTCCGGAGCGGCATCCATTATGGCATCATATAGGTTGATGCCGTTTTGCATTTTCTCTCCTTCTGATTGAGCAAAGGCATTGTAGTCTGAGGCCTTAAGGCTAAGAGAGACATAGCGTGGGTCTATGTTTCCGCCGTTGGTAAACTTGGCCAGGTCATAGGGAACACCACCTATGAGGAAGCAATACTGACGTTGCGCGGCGGGGATTTGGGCTATTTTTTGTTTAAGGTCTTCATAGGCGGTATTGGCATCTATGTTCTTTTTTGTATACTTGGCGCCGTAAGATTCTTGTGTAACCGTCTTGCCCTGATCCATATAGGCGATTTTGGTGTTGCCGGACCCCATATCTACAAAGAAGGCCTTGGAGGCGAACTCGGCGGGTACTGTGGCTTTAAAGCCGTATTCGGCTTCCTGCTTCGGGGTTACGATGTTTACATAATAACCCTGTTTCTTGAGCAACTTCTCTATCTGAGGAATCATCTCTTCCTTGGCGGCTCCTGAGCTGACCACAAAGAATATTTTGGATCCGGGCACGCCTTGGTCTATGATCTCCTTAATATAGGTTTTCAGACGTTTCTCTACCTCTTCGTCGGAGGTGTCTCCTTCTAATACACCGCTCACGCCGTAATCGGCTTTTACCGGTTCCCAAGCTGTTTTATCTTTTTTAATGATAAACGAATTGAAGCCGGCAGCCCCCAGTTCAACCACGGCACATAAGGAGCCGTTTGTGGGTACCGGCGGGGTGTAACTAAATTGTTTGGCTACCGCCGGAGCCGTAGGTTCAGCAGTTTGCGCTGCGGCAGTCTCAGTCTGAGTTTGCTCTGCTTCTTGTTTTTTTTCTCCCTTGCACGAGAAGAGAGAGAGGGTAAGGGCGGCAAATGTCCCCAAAACCATTAGATGTTTTTTGTTCATAGGTTTAAAGATAGTTATAGTAAAACATGCGTGGCTATTTAAGTCCACTTATAAGTTGTTTCTGTCTTTAATGGCTCCCCAAAGCCAATTGGGCATGGGGTAATCTGTTTGGCGGGTGGGGTTATCTGCACCGTCTGCTATGCCAATAGTTCTATCTCCTTGCTGTAAATCTTGGGCAGGGAAATTAACAAAGAGTATTCTGTCTGCGCTCGGGACCCCTTTGTTTAAAAGTTCACTGACCACTACGTTGCGCAAAGACTCAGATTCGCTGGCATTCACTTGATCTGATGTAAAGTCTTGTACAAAGTTTAGCACTTGATATTCTATAGGAATAACCTTGGCGTCAACAGTAAAAATGGCGTAGTCTATTTGATTATTCCCGTGCTTATACACAGCGCCTCTCTTGGGCGCAGCGGGCGGGGAGGCCGTACGCCAGGTTTGCTCTATTGTAGGTTTGGCGGATCTGTCTTCTCCTTGGGCAGAAGAAGTCTCCTTGGTGGTATACGTAATACCCACAACAATAATGAAAACTAATATGCTCACTGCACTCCATGCCGTGAGTTTCAGAATCTTTTTGAGGGTTCTTTTTGCAGGCTGAGGTTCTGCCGGTTCCGCCGGTGGAACGATACGTATGCCTGTGCGTAGCTTTTTGATTAACTGCTCCGTAACAGGCTTGCTCATTAGTGTTTTAGCCCACATGCGAATGTTTTCTTCTCGTACTTTGATGGCCGTATGGTCGTTTCGCCCACAAGCCCGTACATATTCACGGCTGTGGCTGAGCAGAAAGGTAATATTCTGTACTACCTCTTCCGATCCGCCTGCTCGCTTATACTGCTCCATCAAGCTGAGCATATCTACCGCTTCCTCACTTTTTACCGCATGTACGATGCTGTCTATGAGTATTTGTTCAAAAGCTTTCATATGATTTATTCGGGACAGTTTACTTTTATGGCTACTGCGGTGGTGCCTATAACCCGCACCGTAATAATGGGAGATGTAATTCTAATGCGAGCTTGCTCCCATGCGTAAGCTCCCGTAGCCCCCTCGTAGGTAAATACCGGGCGGACGGAGTTTATTTTGTCTTTGCGACAATCATATACTTCTATTCTGTCCGGAGCTGTATCTGTAGTGTACTCAAAGAGAAATACCCCCGAAGTGGTGCCCATATTGAATTCTCGGGTAAAACCTACGCCTTGGTTTGTGCCTTGTCCCAGCTCTCCTACTTGACACTTAGGCAAGCTTAGAGGTATTTGTCGGTCTGTTGGGGGGGCGGCAAGAAGATCTTGTGCGGGTACGTTTACTATGTGGGTATTATTGTCTATGTAGGCATCACAGCTTGCTTGTGCGGAGAGCGTACTATTTACTTTTACAGATGCCGTAAAGGTACCGTTTCCGTTTGCAGTAAGCTCCGTAATCTCTTTGCCGTTGGCAAAAAGACGCAACCTGCTCTCGGGCAAGGGGGTTTGAGTTAAAGAATCTACTACAGTGAAGATAATTGTGTTCACCTCCCCTACCATATCTATAACAAGATTGGGATTACTGCCTACCAAGCCCTCTACCGGAAGGTTAGATACGATTACGGGCTTATACCCTGCTGCCGTTACTCGTATGCTGTCTATTGCGCCGCATATCGGCACCCCCGTGATGGAAGTCATGCCGGATGTATCGGTCTTAAGAGTGGCTGTGCCGGGCTCTCCGCTTTGTTTGTAGTGGGCGTATAACGTTGCCCCGGGAACCGCTTTTCCCAGATCGCTGTCTTGTACAAAGACCGTAAGAGAACATAGTTTCTCTTGCATCTTTAGTTTAAAGAGGTGATTGGGTAGAGTGAAGTGCAAAGTATGGGAGCTGAGACTGTCTACTGCTGTAAAGCACGGAGATTCTGCACGTAGACGGAGCTTTTGTGCTATATAAAAGACATGGGAGAATCCGCTCATCCCTACGTTCTTAAAAACTACCATGCCTGTTGTATCCACACGAGCAGAGCGAAGTAGTGTGTCCCTAGCAAACCACTTGCCCTCTTTGTACAAATAGTGAGAGATAAATTGTGCCTCCACCACAGCGTCCGTACAAGGTTGGCCCTTTTCCAATAGGGTCATGACCCGTACATCTCTGTGGTAGTTAAGAAATAACAGTGCTATAAAGGGAATAAGAAGCAGCATCCAAAGCCACTTGAGATTTCGTTTTTTCAGTTGCAGGGTATATCGGTCTTTTCCCGCACGGATGCGCACTTCCTTGTAAATAGTACGAGCCTGTTTAGAGGCTTCTGCTTGTGGTGAGGTAAGAGATAGTTTTACTTTTTTGCCTATCACAAACTCAGACTTGGGGTGTGCAAAGTGTCCGTCTGTATCGGTCATCTTCTGCACACTGTTTACTTTGTTTAAGAAAAGTGTTACAGGCAGCCCTTTTATGGGGTGCTCCTTGGCATCTATAATATTGAAGTGTATGAGCGGTACTTGGGGCTTTTGTACAGTTAGATAGGCTTGATCTTCTCCTTGCTCCGGCACTACTGTGGTACTGTTTTGAGGCTCATTCATGTCTCGGAAACAGATAGGCTTTAGGGGCATGGCAGGATCTACAAGGAGGCGACCGTTTTCGTCCGTTGCTTGAGCCGATTTTTCTCCTTCTGTTTCTATTTGAATAGGATACCGTGGTGCTATAGAACCATCGGGATACCGAACCGTTAGGCGGCAGGAACAGTGTACGTTAGCCGGCGTTTCCGAACGTACTTGGGGCTTTTGTATAGTTAGATAGGCTTGAGCTTCTCCTTGCTCCGGCACCACTGTGGTACTGTTTAGAGGCTCATTCATGTCTCGGAAGCTGATAGGCTTTAGGGGCACGGCGGGATCTACAAGGATTTGGCCTTGGCTATCCGTGTCTTGCTCCGATACATTCCCTTCTGCTTCTATTTGAATAGGATACTGCGGTGCTATAGAACCGTCGGAGTACTGAACCGTTAGGCGGCAGGAACAGGGTCTTTTACTGTGCACCGTTACCGTAAAGTGATTGGTCTCCGGGTCTGTACTTAAGGCAAATTCTTGAGATGAGCCTTCTGCCTTCACTATCAGCCGGGGCGTTGTGCCCAGATCTATATTGTTTAGTGTTATATTTCCGCGTTCGTCGGCTGTCTCTTGCTTTCCGTTTACGGAGAGGGCTACTTCGGCAATAGCCTCGTCTGATTGATCCTTAATATGCAACACAGCAGACGTATAGAGCGGAAAAACCGCTTCATGAAATTTTTCTGCTTTGTTTAAGGAGAAGGTATAGATAAACTCATTCGCTTCAGGAGTGAGTGCTATGTTTGCCTCTGCTCCGTCCGGTAGATGTGTTTGCAACAAATCATAGCAACCCGCACTGTCTGTAATAGCTTTCTGCGGAGTGAAATCTGTGCGCCACCAGTAGAACTCCTGTTGGCTAATTCTATCACCGGTGCTGTATCGTAGGCTCAGCAAATATCCGGCAGGGGGCTCTTCTTCCGGCCAAGGCATGGGGGGAATAGGAGGGTTGGGTATGTTGTACAAGGCATATCCCCATTGGGCAATGCATATTTCGGTGCCACCGCCTGCAGATTCCCTGTAGTAGAGAGAGTGCTCTGTGGGGAATTGAAGGATGTCGTTACTATAAGGCGCCCCATCTGTGCCTTTAAGAGCTTGCCGGACTTCATGAAGTAGATGCGGGAGTATCTCCTTGATCTCTTTTTGTTTAACCGTATCTGCCTCTTCGTAAGGCAGGAAATCCCCGTCACTGTTGTCCGCAACCCAAGCAAAATGGTTACTTGTGGGATAGAATTGCGCCAAAACATTTTTGTATTGCCGGGGTAGTTGCTCTTGAATAGCTAACCGAATGCGTTCATAGCCTATCCCTTGTACCAGCGGACGAAGTACGCCCACACTGCTACATTTTCTCAGAATTTGTGTACTCATAATCCCGGTTTACTTATTCCCGTATTCTCTGCTGTAACAACTCTCCTCGATAGCTTTTATAAAGATGCTTTGATAGGTGGTGTAGGGGGGAGATAGCTTCTTGCGATCATAGCCGATAGTTCTAAGGGTGCGTATCACGTGGTCGCAAAGTGCGCTTCG
>R16__coassemble_1598_pt1 | contig 10276 bp, 6 predicted proteins | sample R16__metabat2_low_PE_011 | metagenome-assembled genome bin R16
GTTTAACAGACTGCGCGCCCGACCGCTTGCGGATAGCCGTTCAGAAAGAGCTTACCTGCGGAGCGGACGTTTAACAGACTGCGCGCCCGACCGCTTGCGGATAGCCGTTCAGAAAGAGCTTACTTGCGGAGCGGACGTTTTACTCTCTTGGCGGGCTCTTTCTTGTCTTGGATGCGTTTGAGCGGAGATACGTAGTCGGGCCACATTACTTCCTTCTCGGCGGGGCGAATGTAGGCCAATACATCGCCTTTGCGCACGGTGGCACCCTGCTTGGCAGCCACCTCTACCAGTTTGCCGGTAAAGTTGCTTCGTACGGGTTGTACCTGTCCGAAGGGGGTTTGGATGTAGCAGAAAGGCTGACCGGTGGCGTATTCGGTGCCGGTGGCAGGTGCCATAGAACCCTCGGTGGGGTCTACCTCCCAGAGGATAGTGCCGGCAATGGGTGCGGGTATCTCTTGAGTACCGGCGCGCATGGCCTTCTTAACGTCTTCCTCGTTGAAGCCCTTCTTGGCCAGCGAGTCGGCTTTGGCCTTCTGTAGATCGGCCTCAAAGCGTTCACGGGCGGCACCGCTCTTAAAGTCGCGGTACTGGCGGTCGTGCATAGCCAGCTCAAAGAGTTCCTCGTCATCGGGGCCTAAGTCCCATCCGTTCTCCTTCATTTCCTTGCGGTACTCGTCCAAAGCGTCGGGGTAGAACTGCTGGGGATCCTCGGTACTGAACTCAAAACCTTTTTCCTTGGCCAGGTCTATAATCTCCTTGTCCAGCTTACCGGGCAAGCGGCCGGCTTTACCCAGAATCATGTTCCAGGTATTTTGGTCGATAGCCTGCCAGCGGCCTTCGCCGCGTACCATGTTGTACACGTTCATCAGGGCGATGTTCTTTACGTATTGGCTAAACGGGGTAACCAAGGGGGGATAACCCACGCGCGGCCACACGTAGGCTACCTCGTCGAACAGTTTAACCAGCAGGTCGTCTACGGATAGCTCTTCTTGTCCCTTGCTGCGCAGGAACATATTAATACCGCTGTGAACGCCCTTCAGGTCTGCCATCATGGAGCCCATCATACCGCCGGGGAGGCCGCAGCCTACCAGGAGGGAGGAGGTTTCCTTATTGGTGGAGCTCATGAAGTAGCCCAGGAAGTCATCTATGAAGCTTTGGGTAAGGGCGCGTGCCTTCATATAGGCGCTCATATTGATGGCGGGTACTTGGAATCCGGCGTCGGCGAGCATCTCTCTGATGGTGATTACGTCCGGGTGGATCTTACCCCAAGAGATGGGCTCCATGGCTACGTCTATGATATCAGCGCCGTTTTCGCACACTTCCAGCATAGAGGCTACGGAGAAGCCGGGGCCGGAGTGGCCGTGGTATTGGATAATTACCTCTGGGTGTTTGGACTTAATAGACTTAACCAGCTTGCCCAAGAAGCGGGGGCGGCCGATACCGGCCATGTCTTTAAGGCATATTTCGGGGGCACCGGCTGCGATGAGCTCGTCGGCCAAGTTGGAGTAATACTCCACGGTGTGCACGGGAGAGTAGGTGATGCACAGGGTGGCCTGCGGAATCATGCCGGCCTCGCGGGCGTACTTAATGGAGGGGATGATGTTGCGCGGGTCATTTAATCCGTCAAAGATACGGGTGATATCCACTCCCTGAGCCTTTTTAACTTTGTACATCAGTCGGCGTACGTCGGCGGGCACGGGGTACATGCGCAATCCGTTCAGACCGCGGTCCAGCATGTGGGTTTGAATTCCGGCCTCGTTAAAGGTTTTTGTGAAGGCGCGTACGGCATCGTTGGGGTTTTCGCCGGCCAAAAGTTTTACCTGTTCAAAGGCGCCGCCGTTTGTCTCCACACGGGCAAAGCAACCCATCTCTGCAATAACCGGGGCAATTTGAGCCAATTGCTCGGCGCGGGGTTGGAACTTGCCGGAGGATTGCCACATGTCTCTGTACATGAGGCTGAATTTGATTTCTCTCTTCTTAGTTGCCATTATTATAGTACTTGTTTTTAGGTTTATTCGTATCCCGAGAAAATGCAGCTCACAAGCAGCGTGCCTCACAAGTGCCCTGCCCCGTCTCTATACGAGAAGGCATAGGCACCAACGTAAGACATCGCAATGCTACGCGCTTTCTGCACCCACAAAGGTACATTAAATTCTTTAATTATACAACCCTAAAGCGGATTATATTTATAAGGGGATTCCTTTAGGCGTTTAGGAGCCGCCGACTTGCCCGAGGTGTTTAGGGGAATGCCGGCAAGGGGGATTCGGGGGCTGATGATTGAGCCCTACCGATGCGCTATTCATTAGGTGCGGATCAAATGTTTCTTAGGTGCGGACCAAATGTTTCTTAGGTGCGGATCAAATGTTTCTTAGGTGCGGACCAAATGTTTCTTAGGTCCGGACCAAATGATTCAAAGAAGGCGGACACCACAACGCATATGGGCTGAGGTGTCCGCCGGGAGGGTGGGGGGACTATAGTTGTGGTCCCCTATTTATGAAAAGCTTAGTCTTTAAACTTAGCCTTAAGGAACTCGCGGTTTAGGCGAGCAATGTTAGAGATGGAGACGTTTTTAGGGCACTCCATTTCGCAGGCACGGGTATTGGTGCAGTTGCCGAATCCCAGCTCGTCCATCTTTGCCACCATGGCTTTGGCGCGTTTAGCGGCCTCTGCCTTACCTTGCGGCAGGAGGGCAAACTGGCTGACCTTGGCCGATACGAAGAGCATGGCGGATCCGTTTTTGCAGGCAGCCACGCAGGCACCGCAACCGATGCAGGCCGCAGCATCCATGGCCAAGTCGGCCTTCTGCTTGGGAATGGGCGTGGAGTTGGCATCCGGTACGCCGCCGGTGTTAACGGATACGTATCCGCCGGCTTGGATGATCTTATCAAAGGCGGAGCGATCCACCATGAGGTCGCGAATGACGGGGAATCCGGCGGAGCGCCAAGGCTCAATGGTGATAACGTCTCCGTCATGGAAGTGGCGCATGTGCAGCTGGCAGGTGGTGATGCCGGTATCGGGGCCGTGCGGGTGTCCGTTGATGTACAAGGAGCACATGCCGCAGATGCCTTCACGGCAGTCGTGGTCGTATACTACGGGATCCTTGCCCTCGTTAATGAGTTGCTCGTTTAGGATATCCAGCATCTCTAAGAAAGAGGCGCTTTGGGATACTTCGTTGAGCTTGTAGGTTTCTATTCTGCCCTTCTCTTTGGGACCCTTTTGTCTCCAAACTTTAAGGGTTACGCTTATATTCTTGTCCATAGTACTGTGTGTGCGGATAGAAGGGTTAGTTTTTGTAGTTACGTTGTAAGCGCTCGGTGAATTCGTACTCCAGCGGTTCCTTGTGCATGGTGGGGGCGGAGTCCGGGCCGGTGTACTGCCAGCAGGAGACGTAAGCGAATTGGTCGTCGTGGCGCAGAGCCTCGCCGTCGGGGGTTTGGTGCTCAATGCGGAAGTGTCCGCCGCAACTCTCTTCTCGATCCAGAGCGTCGTGCGCCATGAGCTCGCCTATCTCTATAAAGTCTCCCAAGCGGAGGGCTTTCTCCAGCTCAATGTTCAGGTCTTGCGCGTTGCCGGGGATGTGCAAGTCGGTGCGGTATACCTTCTTTAGGTCGGCCAGCAGCCCGATAGCCTTCTCTAATCCGGCTTTGTCTCGGCCCATGCCTACGTACTCCCACATGATATTGCCCAGCTCTTTGTGAATGCTGTCTACGGAGCGGTGCCCCTTGATGCTCATCAGTCTTTCGATACGGGCTTTAACCTCCTTCTCGGCTTGGTCAAACTCCGGGGACTTGGTATCAATGTGGGGCACTTGTATCTGATCGGAGAGGTAATTCTGTATGGTATAGGGGATCACAAAGTATCCGTCGGCTAAGCCCTGCATCAGAGCGGAGGCACCCAAGCGGTTAGCCCCGTGATCAGAGAAGTTGGCCTCTCCTAAGGCAAACAGACCCGGTATGGTGGTCATAAGCTCGTAGTCTACCCAGATGCCGCCCATGGTGTAGTGGATGGCGGGATAGATCATCATGGGGGTTTCGTAGGGGTTGTCGTTGGTAATCTTCTCGTACATTTGGAAGAGGTTGCCGTACTTTTGCTCCACTACGTCCTTACCCATTCGGGCAATGGCCTCGTTAAAGTCTAAGAAGACGGCAAGGCCGGTGTTGTTTACGCCAAACCCGGCATCGCAACGCTCCTTAGCGGCGCGGGAAGCCACGTCGCGCGGCACCAGATTGCCGAAGGCGGGGTAGCGACGCTCCAGGTAGTAGTCGCGGTCCTCTTCGGGGATATCGTTGCCTTTAATCTCTCCGCGCTGTAATCTTTGGGCATCTTCTATCTTTTTAGGCACCCAAATACGGCCGTCGTTACGCAGAGACTCAGACATAAGGGTGAGCTTGGATTGGTAATCGCCGTGCTTGGGGATACAGGTGGGGTGGATCTGCGCCATGCAGGGGTTGGCAAAGAAAGCGCCTTTGCGGAAGCACTGCATAGCAGCGGATCCGTTGGAAGCCATGGCGTTGGTGGTGAGGAAGAAGGTATTGCCGTAACCGCCGGTAGCAATGATTACGGCGTGGGCGCCGTAGCGTTCTATCTCGCCGGTGATAAGGTTTCGGGCTATGATGCCGCGGGCACGGCCGTCTATGACCACCAGATCCAGCATTTCGTGGCGGGTGTAGAGCTTAACGCTCCCCTTCTTTACCTGTCGGCTCAGGGCGGAGTAGGCACCCAAGAGGAGCTGCTGGCCGGTTTGACCGCGGGCGTAGAAGGTGCGGGATACCTGTGCGCCGCCGAACGAACGGTTGTCCAGCAAGCCGCCGTATTCGCGGGCAAAGGGCACGCCTTGCGCCACGCATTGGTCTATAATGGAGTTAGACACCTCGGCCAGGCGGTATACGTTGGCTTCACGGGCGCGGTAGTCGCCGCCCTTGATAGTGTCATAGAAGAGGCGATAAACCGAGTCGCCGTCGTTTTGGTAGTTCTTAGCGGCGTTTATACCGCCCTGAGCAGCGATGGAGTGCGCGCGTCTGGGGGAGTCTTGTATGCAGAAGTTCAGCACGTGGAATCCCAGCTCACCCAAGGAGGCGGCGGCGGAGGCGCCGGCCAGACCGGTTCCCACCACAATTATATCCAAACGGCGTTTGTTAGCGGGGTTGACTAACTTCTGATGGTTCTTATAGTTGGTCCACTTTTCTGCCAAAGGACCTGCGGGGATTTTGGCATTTAATAGTTGGCTCATATGGTGTTTAGGGGGTAATAAAGTTCTTACTGAATAAATCTAAAGTACCGATGCAGAAGCAGGTTATCGGAGCATAGCGGTAACGGTTTGGGCGGCTTGCTCTACCACTTGTTGGGTTTGGGGGGCTTGGAGCATGGATGCCGGACCGTTGTAGATGAGGTTAAAGTAGACTACTACCACCAAGAAGGTAAGCAGGATAAGGGTAGTAACGATAAGGCCTATTACCTTAAGGCGGGGAAACCAGCGGCTGTTGTCTAAGCCCAAGGTTTGCAGGGCACTCCAGAAACCGTGGTTGAGGTGAAACCAAATGGCTATTAACCAAACCACCATCAGGCCGGATACCCAGTAGCTGGAGAAGAAGGTGGCCACGAGGTTGAATCCCTCGGCGGGCTCACCGCCCGTCCACTCCTGCAGTTGCATTCTGGCCCAGAAGCCGGTCAGGTGAAAGGCTAAGAGACCCAGCACAATAATGCCCAGCACGAGCATGTTTTTGGCGGGCCAGCCGGTAGCGGTTTTGGAGCTTACTACATAACGGTTGTGTCCGCGCGCCTTTTGGTTTTGAAGGGTCAGCACAAGGGCGTAGATGATGTGCACCAAAAATCCCAAAGCCAAGATGGGTACCATAATTTGCACCAAGATATTGGTGCCCATAAAGGTACATGCATCGTTGTACAGGTTGCCGGCTTGGCCGGTAGAGGTGTACTTAACGGCATCAAAGACCGCCAGTAGGTTAATGCTTCCGTGTAAAGCAAGGAAGGTGATCAGGAAGATGCCGCTGATACTCATCACGACCTTTTTCCCGATGGAAGATTTAAAGATCCACATAGATAGGCAGTTTATTAGGTTGTTATTGTTTTTGTACGTATTTTTAGGTAGCAAACCGTGTCCCACGGAGCGCTTTTAGGCTCGTCTGAAAGAACACTTCTTGAGGTTATTAGCCTCCTCTGCTGAACAGAAGTATCGGGCGCGGATCACTTTTCAAGAACAAAGGTAGTAAGAAAATACCAACAATTAGGTAATAAATGCCACTATTTTTCTACCGGACACGGCATCATATCGGCTCTATACGCCTAATATTTCTGCTCGTAGGCCTACACCCGAATCCCGTTGGATGCCTCATAGATCTGTTTGAGGGCAAAAAAGCCACCGCTTATGCCGCACTTGAAAAGCCATCTGAGCCTTTTTAATACGGGCAAGGGCCCCACACCTCTTATTGCCCTTAAGCCCATTCTTTTTGTAGAGGAGCAGCCCGAAATTTCGGTAGACGTGGCAGCGGATTGAGCCTACCCCGTACAGGCCTCAAATTAGGTGCGGATCTAACGATCATTAGGTGCGGATCTAATTTTGCTTAGGTGCGGATCTAACGATCATTAGGTGCGGATCTAATTTTGCTTAGGTGCGGATCTAATTTTTTAGTTGTTCCGGTTGCTTTTTGCACCGCGCTCCTTAGGCTTCCCCCGGATACGGTTGCTTTTACAATAGGAGTGCGGTTGTATAACAAAAAGGGCCGACTCCGAATCTCGGAATCAGCCCTTTTGAGGGTTTTGTCTAAGCAATCCGTCTGCCTTCAGTGCGGGGGCATCTCGTTATAAGATGGGAAAGCAAAACGGGCGTACTACCGGGGAACGCGAGCGGCACAAGTGAGCCCCGTGGCCACTTCATCCCCGGCCGTCTCCTTTTACAAGTGAGCCATGCCCCAATTTTACTTGAGGCCTAACTTGCCCTTTACGTCTGCCGTGATGTCTATGGCGGAGGCGCCGGTGTAGAGCATCATTCCTTTTTCGCAGACGTAGGCGTAGCCTTTCTCATCGCCCACCTTCTTAATGGCATCCATTACCTTTTGGCGGATAGGTGCCATGAGGGTTTCCTGCTGACGTTGCATATCTTCGTCCATAGCAGTGGCGGCTTGCTGCATGCGGTTTTGCATGTCTACCAGTTCTTGCTGGCGGCTCTTGCTGATGGCCTCGGTGAGGGTGGGTTGCTCCTTAACGTAGGCACCGGCTTTTTTGTCGTACTCGTCTTTCATGGCTTGCAGCTCAGCGGAGTATTTCTTGTTGAGCTCTTGCATCCGGGCATCGGCGGTCTTCACGTCGGGCAATGCCTCTATGATGGCTTGGGTGTCTACAACGGCAATTTTTTGCTGAGCCATGCCGGCTAAAGGTAGCATCAGAACGGCCAGCAGGAGGAGAATGGTTTTCTTCATAGTGTGTGGTATAGTAATGATTTAGTTTGTACAAATTGGGTCCGGAGGCGCACCGGGGGGCTGCCTCTTGTGTGAGTTGTATCGGGTAAGCGGGGGGCTTATTTGCCGAATCCCATTTTGTTCAGCACCAGGTCGCTGATATCAATGGAGGGGTTGGCAAAGATGATGCCGGAGGTGCTCTTGTCTAAGACCAGTTGCAGGCTGTTAACCTGCGCCAGATCCTTAATTACCTTCCAGATCTCGTCTTGAATGGGCTTCATCATCTCGGTGCGTTTTTTGTATAGTTCGCCTTCGGGGCCAAAGTACTTGGTCTTGAGCTCGGCGGCTTGTTGCTCCAGTTTTACAATGGCCTCCTCGCGTTGCTTTTTCTGCTCGGCCGAGAGAAACACTAAGTCGCTCTGATATTTTTTGTACTGCGCCTCGGCGTCGTTTTCCAGCTTGGTCACCTCTTGCTCGTATTTCTTAGAGATGGTTTCCAGCTGCTCGTTCATCATCTCGTAGTCCGGAATATTTTTAAGGATATACTCCATATCTACCAGGGCAAACTTCTGTGCAAAGGCACTGCAAGCGGTAAGGGCTGCCAATGCCAGGGCTAAGAATAACTTTTTCATAGTTGTATTGGGTTTATAGGTAAGACTTGTTTAGGTTTAGGGGAGAGAGGGGTTAGAACTCTTGGCCTATTACAAAGTGTACGTTGCTGCCGCCGCGTTGGGTGGAGCCGTCGGGGCGGTCAAATCCGTAGCCCCAGTCTACGCCCAGCATGCCCAGCATGGGCAGCGTGATGCGGAAGCCTACACCGGCAGACCGCTTCAAGTTAAACGCATTAAAGTCCGGAATATTGCGCCAAGCATTACCGGCTTCGGCAAAACCTACCAGCCAGACATTGTACTGGCTTTGGAAGAAGATGGGCACGCGCAGCTCCGCTACTAAGCGTAGGAAGGCGTAGGCGTAGTTGTAGTTGTTGCCGGCAATAGAGCCGTTTTTATATCCACGCAGGGGGATGGTTTCGCTCATGTAAGTGCCCACATAGCCGCTCATGCCGTCGCCTCCCATGTAGAAGTTGCCGAACGGAGTGCGTTTATTGGGGGTGTAGGTGCCTATGAAGCCGGCATCAAACCGGGTCATCAGTACGGGCGTGTACTTAACGGTGGCGGGGTTCATCAGGGGCGAGAAGACCTTTCCGCTCAGGCGCCATTTATGATACTCCACAAACTTGTAGCGTTGAGAGGAGGGGAGGTTGGGATCGGCGTAGTCAACCTTATCCCAGAGGGAGTAGGGGAGGGTAGCGGTTACGGAGAGAGAGAAATCCGACCCTTTTCGGGTAAAGATAGGATTGTCTATAGAGGTGCGGGAAAGGCGCAGGTTTAGGTTTATGTCGTTGGCCCATCCGTTGTGGAACCCCTCAAAGGTGTCGTAGATCCAATCTTTCAGATAGTAGAAGGTGTAGTTTAGGGAAGCGTAGTAGGAAAACCAGTTGTCCGGCCAGTTGAGCCGTTTACCGAACCCCACGGAAGCCCCGGCAATGTGTAGGGCTTGGTTGGGGTTATAGGACTTATCCAGCAAATCCTGCCCGTAGTAAGCACCGTAGCTGTCGCCGTAACCATACCCGCCGTATCCGTAGGATCCGTATCCGTACCCGCCGTACCCTCCGTAAGGATAGCCGTACCCATAGCCGGGGTATAAGCCGGAGTAGTTGCTTATCTGGTTATTGTAGTAGCGGGTATCCAGGGCGGTTTGCATGGAGTAGAAGATACTTGCGGAGAAGTAGTTGGGCCGCTTGCCGCCGAACCAAGGATCGGAAAACTGTATGCTGTACTGCTGATAGTACCGGCCGTTGGTCATGGCATTGATGGATAGTTGCTGCCCTTCGCCGTGCGGAATGATGCCTTTGAGCCCTTGCTTAAAGAGGTTCTTGGCCGAGAAGTTGGTGAAGTTTACGCCTACACGGCCGATGAATCCGGCTTGGCTCCACCCGCCGGTTACCTCAAACTTGTCATTACTTCTGGGCGTGAGCTTGTACTCAATGTCTATGGTGCCGTTCTGCGGGTCGGGGATGGGCGTAGGGGTAGAGGTCTCCGGATCAAAGTGCCCCATCTGGTTGAGCGCCATCCAGGAGTTCATCAAGTCGTCTCGGCTGAACAGCTTGCCGGGTTTGGTGTAGAGTTCCCGGCGCACCACATCCTCGTAGATTTGGCTATTGCCCTTTATGATCACCTTATTAATAGTAGCCTGCGGCCCCTCCGTAATGCGTAGATCTAAAGATACGGAGTCATTTTCAACGGCTACCTCTACGGGTTCAATAGAGGCAAAGACGTAGCCGTTGTTGTAGTATAAGTTTGCCACGGCGTCTTCGTCACTAAAGAGCCTTTTAGTAAGTCTCTCTTGGTTGTAAACGTCTCCGGGCTGCATGGCCAGCAGAGTGGTTATGAGCTCTGTGGGGTACTTAGTGTTGCCCATAACCCTTACGTTTTTCAGGTAATAGCGTTGGCCCTCGTTTACCTCCACTTCTATGTTTAGGCGGTTGGGGTTTCGGGGGTCTTGGGTTACCTTTTCGCTTACGATTTCAGCGTCTCTGAAGCCGCGTTTGTGGTATTCTTTTATGATGTTGCGCAGGTCCTCTTGATATTTCTCTCGGATAAACTTTTTGCTGCTGAAGAGCTCTTTTACGGCAGTGGTGAAGTTACCTCCGCCTAATCGGAAGAGCTCGTTGGTTTCCTTCATAGCTCCTTTCAGGGCGGCGGCGCTCACGTGGTTGTTTCCCTTAAAGGTAATGTTTAGAATGCGCGTACGCTCTTTCTTATCCACCGCTATTTTCACGGCCACGGTGTTGGGGTCTTTGGGGT
>R16__coassemble_1599_pt1 | contig 10240 bp, 9 predicted proteins | sample R16__metabat2_low_PE_011 | metagenome-assembled genome bin R16
CCGAAGCCGAATCCCGATAGCAACGCAGTGATTCGCCATTATGCAACAGTCTCCGTTCGTTTGCACCGGTAAGAGAAGGAAATCAGTACCGGTAGAAAACTCCATTCGTACCGGTAAAAAATAAAATTAGTACCGATACTAATTTTGCTTAGTACCGATACTAATTTCTCACCCCCTTAGGGGGGGATTTATCGGGGTGCTGCCGCTCGGCCGTTTAGCCCGGGCTCAAGGCGAGTTACTGTGGGGTAGGAAGGGATTCGTAGAGCAAGGTAAGCCGGATAAAATCCTGTGGTGAAAGACGTTCGGCTCGGAGCTTAAACACGGGGTAAGCGTCATAATTAAACTCTTTGCCGAAGAGGCTCATCAGGGCATTCCTAAGGGTTTTGCGTCGCTGTCCGAAAGCTGTTTTTACCAGGCGCTTCAGGTTTGCTTCGGCACAAGGGATCTGCGTGCGCTCGTTGCGTGTAAGCAACAACACACCTCCGTCCACCTTGGGCGGCGGGGCAAAATCTGTGTGGGAAACGGTAAAGACGTAGCGGCAATCGTACCAAAGCTGCAAGAGAACGCTCAAGATGCCGTAGTCGCGTCCTCCGGGCGGAGCGCAAAGTCTTTGGGCAACCTCTTTCTGGAGCATCCCGCAGGCACACACCACGCGATCTCGCTCTTCCAAGACTCTAAAGAAGATTTGCGAGGAGATATTATACGGGTAGTTGCCTATGATCACCAGCGGGGAGTGCGGGCGGCCGGGGATAAACTCGTCCGCAGGGATACGTAAAAAGTTGCCCTCTATAATCCTACCCGCCCGGTAGAGCTCGGGAAAGCGTTGTTTTAGGAAGGCAACGGACTCGGTGTCTATATCTAAAGCGTAGAGGTCATGCCCGTTGCGCATAAGCGGCTCGGTAAGCACACCGGTACCGGGGCCTATCTCCAATACCGGCGTCCCTACGTAGGAATCAATCAGGTGGGCGATTCGCTCGGCTGCAGATAAGTTGGTAAGAAAATGCTGGCCGAGTGCCTTCTTGGCCTTAACGGGTTGCATCTGACGGTTTAATTTCTGTGGCCGTTTTTGCTTCTTGCGGAGTTATAGCGGCCGCCTCTATCGCGATTATTATTTCCGGCGGGGGCGGAGTAGGAGCGTTCCCGGCGCATATCCCTACCCTCACTGCCGTTGCCGGAGAAACGGCGCGGGCTGTCGTTGTGCGTGCCGGGGCGGGCGGCTCGTCTTTGGGGGCGGGCTCCTGCGGCTGCCGGGGCATTTCTGTCAGATCGGCTGCGCTCGGAGATGTTTCTGCGCCCCCGCTCCGCACCGGCATCATCGCCGGTGTGCTGACGCATAGTGCGCACTTTATGGTCGTCTCTGAGGGAGTGGCAACGGCAGGAAGCCTCTTTATTAGATCGGCGTGAATCGGGCTCGTCCTCGTCATTGATGGAGGCCAGATACTTGTCCATGGAGGAAATCTCTCTGAGCAACTCGTTCACGGGGAGCTCTTCATCGTCAAAAGTTACGACGTCGTCTTCCACTACAATGTCAGATAGTTCGGCCGGCTCGTTGTTCAGCTCCACACGGCCCTGGGCAATAAATTGCTCTACTTCGCGGCGGGAACCCAGTCCGGCCTCGCTTAGCAGTCTGTTAATACGGACGCTCATCTCTTAGCAATTGTAATAAGTACGGGTTTATAACGTAAATAGAAGGTATGTTCAAAAGGGAAGTTGCCTTGCAAAAGCGGCGCACGGCAAAGCCCGTGTCGCCCCCCAAACGGGTGTTCGGTGCCGGCCGTACGGGGCTCGCTGCACCTCAAGGCAGAATCAGAAACAGGTATGTAGCACTACTTTCTCAATAGGGGTTCGGTACTGTAATCCGGTGCAAAAGTATAAATTTTATCTTTCACAGCCAACAGATGCGGCTATTTTTCCCGCCATTTTGCCTCTTACGCCGCCCCCGGTTACGGAGTGCATCGGTTTTTTACGCCCAAACAGCCCCCCGCTTAGCGGAAAAGGTGGGGTTGACCGAGACGAAAAAATGTGCTACCTTTGTACTCTTCTAAATCAGCCCTTGCATGAATCACATCCGCAACTTCTGCATCATAGCCCACATAGACCACGGAAAAAGTACCTTAGCCGATCGTCTCTTGGAGAAAACCGATACACTCTCCGCCAAAGACCTACAGGAGCAGGTACTGGACGACATGGATCTGGAACGGGAGCGAGGCATTACCATTAAGAGCCACGCCATTCAGATGGAGTATACCCACCAAGGGGAAACCTATACCCTAAACCTGATAGACACCCCGGGACACGTAGACTTCAGCTACGAGGTTTCCCGCTCTATAGCGGCTTGCGAAGGAGCTTTACTCATTGTAGACGCCTCTCAAGGGGTACAGGCGCAAACCATCTCTAACCTCTACATGGCCTTAGAGCACGATCTAACCATTATCCCCGTTATTAATAAGATAGATTTGCCCGGGGCTATGCCCGAGGAGGTATCTGATCAGATTACCGAGCTATTGGGAATAGACCACGAGGAGATCCTCTACGCCAGCGGCAAAACAGGCCAAGGAGTGGAGGAAGTACTGCAGGCCATTGTAGAACGGATCCCCGCCCCCAAGGGAGATCCCGATGCGCCGCTGCAATGCTTGGTGTTTGACTCCGTCTTTAACTCCTACCGAGGCATTATTGCCTACTTTAGAGTGGTGAACGGCTCCATCCGCGCCCATGATAAAGTAAAGTTTATCTCCACGGGCATGGAGTACGACGCCGATGAAGTAGGGGTACTCAAGCTGGACTTACACCCCCGAAATGAGATTAAGACCGGAGACGTGGGCTATATCATATCGGGCATAAAAGACAGCAAAGAGGTTAGAGTGGGCGATACCATCACCCACGTAGACCGACCCGCCCCGGAGGCCATTGCGGGCTTTGAGGAGGTAAAGCCCATGGTATTTGCCGGGGTTTACCCTATAGACACAGAAGATTTTGAGGGCTTACGATCCTCCTTGGAGAAGCTTCGGCTCAACGACGCCTCCCTAACGTTCACCCCCGAGAGCTCGGCCGCCTTGGGCTTCGGGTTCCGTTGCGGGTTCTTAGGGTTGCTGCACATGGAGATCGTACAGGAGCGTCTGGACCGGGAGTTTAATATGAACGTAATCACCACGGTGCCCAACGTATCCTACCTGGTGTACGACAAGCAGGGCAAATCTACCGAGGTGCATAACCCGTCCGGCCTGCCCGAACCCACCAAGATAGACCGTATAGAGGAGCCTTACATACGCGCCTCGGTCATTACGGATGCGGCTTATATCGGCCCTATCATCACTCTTTGCTTAGATAAACGCGGTACTTTGGTCAAGCAGGAGTACATCAGCGGCAACCGCATGGAGCTCCTTTTTGATCTTCCTCTGGGAGAAATTGTAATTGATTTCTATGATCGCCTGAAAAGTATCTCCCGCGGATACGCCTCATTTGACTATCACATCAGCGGATTCCGCCCCTCTAAACTGGTCAAGCTGGATATCTTGCTCAACGGAGAGCCCGTAGATGCGCTTTCTACCCTTACCCACGTAGATAACAGCGTACCCTTTGGCCGACGAATGTGCGAGAAGCTGAAGGAACTCATCCCGCGCCAGCAGTTTGACGTGGCTATCCAAGCCGCCGTGGGAGCTAAAATCATTGCCCGAGAAACCATAAAAGCCGTCCGCAAGGACGTAACCGCCAAATGCTACGGCGGCGACATCAGCCGTAAGCGCAAACTATTAGAGAAGCAAAAGGAAGGTAAGAAGAGAATGAAGCAGATAGGCAGCGTGGAAGTACCGCAAAAAGCCTTCCTGGCCGTGCTTAAGTTAGACTAACCTACTCGCTCCTAACGGGGAACAATCACTTTCCTAACGGGGAACAATCACTTTCCCAACGGGGAAAAGTCTCTTTCCTAACAGGGAACGATCTCTTTCCTAACAGGGAACAATCTCTTTCCTAACAGGGAATTTCACGCCTTATACACCCTATTTCATATGAATGAAAAGTCTAAATCCACGGCCTCCGGGCGCAAGGTGAGCCAACCCCAAACCGCCCACGAGACGATAGAGGGCAACATGCCGCCCCAAGCCGTAGAGGTAGAGAAGAACGTATTAGGGGCTTTGCTCTTAGACAAAGATGCCTACTCCCGGGTAGCTTCTATCCTGCGCCCCGAGTTTTTCTACCTCAAGGCGCACGAGTACATCTTCAGTGCCATGTCTGAGCTCAACCAGAAGATGCTCCCCATAGACCTTTCTACCATAGTAGAGGAGCTCCGCCGCCAAGAGCTTTTGGAGCAGGTAGGGGGGCGCGCCTACTTAGCCGAGCTTACCAACAACGTTTGGAGCGCCTACAGTGTGGAGGCGCACGCCCAGATTATAGCTCAGAAGGCCATCAGCCGAAACCTCATCACCTTTGCCAACAACACCCTAACCGATGCTTACCAAGACACCATAGACATAGACGAGCAGCTGGAGCGGGCACAAGGGGCGCTTTTTGACCTCTCTGTAAACAACATGCAGCAGAAGGTGCGCCCCATAGATGAGCTGGCAACGGAGGCTTTTCAGGAGATTCAAGCAGCGGCCAACCGTGAGGGGCTGAGCGGCGTTACCTCGGGGTTCCCGGATATAGACGCCGTTACGTCGGGCTGGCAGAAGTCCGACCTGATTATTATTGCGGCTCGTCCCGCCATGGGCAAGACGGCTTTTGTGCTTTCTATGGCCAAAGCCATTGCCGTAGACAATAATATTCCGGTAGCCATCTTTAACTTAGAGATGAGTGCCGTGCAGGTAACCAAGCGTATACTCTCTAATGTTTGTCAGATACCCAGCACGGTGCTCAAGAACGGCCGCATGGAGTCTGACGACCAGTGGCGTCAGCTCTCAGACCGCAAGCAGTTATTGGTAAATAAGCCGCTCTTTATAGATGACACGGCCAGCCTATCGGTTTTTGAGTTACGCACCAAAGCCCGCAACCTGGTGCGCAACCACAACATTCAGCTTATTATCATTGACTATCTGCAGCTCATGACGGCCAGCGGAGCCAAGTTCGGCAACCGTGAACAGGAGGTGAGCATCATTTCCCGCTCGCTCAAGATCCTCGCCAAGGAGCTCAATATCCCCATTATTGCGCTCTCCCAGCTGAACCGCCAAGTAGAAGCCCGCCGCGGCGAGAACAGCAACAGCAAGATTCCCCAACTCTCCGACCTGCGTGAATCCGGCGCCATTGAGCAGGATGCCGATATGGTTTGCTTTATCCACCGCGAAGATTACTACAAACGCAAGGGCGCCGGCCAAGAGGACAGCACCAAAGGCGAGAGCGACTTTATCATAGCCAAGCACCGTAACGGCCCCGTGGGCGAGGTGAAGATACTCTTCCGCGCCGAGTATGCCCAGTTCCTGCCCCTGCCCAAGGTACGCGGCAAACGTTTCACCATCAGCGACGCCGCCCCGGATGATGAGATGAACGGCCTTACCGGCAGGCTGCCCGAGCAGTTTATCCAACAGTTTGCCTCCGGCGCCCCGGAGGACGACCAACCCTTCTGACATCCCTCTGAAATCAGTACCGGTACTAAGCTTTATCAGTATCGGTACTGATTTTGCTTTCTGCCGGTACCAAGAAACTTCTCTACCGATACTCATCCGCCGCCCAAGCATTCCCACTCAAAACCTCGGGCTGATCCCCTTTCCACCCCAACGGGGAGCCCATTCTGCCTTTACCCCGAGCAAATGTTCTAACCAACGGCAAAAAACCGCAAGCAGTACACCATGGCCTTTATAAGAAGAATAGACCGCAGTATAGTAGTGGTGAATAGTATCCTCCCCTTGGGGCACTTCACCGCCATGAACCTGCTGGGCATCGTCTTTTACCGCCGGCGGGCGTTTGGCCAAACCACCCCTAAGCATTTACAAGAGGTGCTGAACCACGAGGCTATTCATACCCACCAGATGCGCGAGCTGGCGTATATAGGCTTTTATTTGCTCTATACGGCGGAGTTTTTGTGGCGTCTATTTCAATTCAAAGGCCGCTGGATGCAGGCTTACAGAGCTATACGGTTTGAACAAGAAGCCTACACGCATCAAGCCGACAGGCACTACTTGTCCCGTCGCAGGCTTTTTGCTTGGCATCGCCGCAGGTCTTAACCCGGCCGGAGCCCCTTCGCGCCCTAATCTATCGCCGCCTTTGAGCCAATCGTATCCGCCGACAACCACTTTCCAAAGGGAGGAGTAAGCGGCCTCAAAACCCAAGTCCTATCGTTTTTCCTCCCCAAATCGGCTCCGAGGTTCGGGAGAATTTCTTAACTTTGTACTATCCTCTTGCGCTCGGGGCTCCCTGCCCGCATCATCAGCATGCCGGCAGAGGTGCCGTTAGGCGGGGCGGAGATCTGCAAAAAAGCCTATTAAGATTAGGATTAACTTAGATACAACATAACAGTATGAATATAGCTATTGTGGGGGCTACCGGGGCTGTGGGACAAGAGTTTCTGCGTCTCTTAGAAGACACCTCCCGGTTTCCCATAGATCGTTTAGAGCTCTTTGCCTCGGCTCGATCGGCCGGAGCAGAGCGCGTCTTCCGCGGAAAGACCTATACTATCCGCGAACTAAAGGATAATGACGACTTTAAGGATATAGACGTGGCCTTTGTTTCGGCGGGGGGCGACACCTCCCGAGCCTTTGCTTCCGCCATTACCCGCCACGGAACCCTGATGATTGACAACTCCAGTGCCTTTAGAATGGACGATCAGGTGCCTCTGGTGGTGCCGGAGGTGAACGGAGACGATGCCCTAACCGCCCCGTTGCGCATTATAGCCAACCCCAACTGCTCCACCATACAGATGGTAGTGGCTTTAGATGCCATTCATCAACTATCGCCTCTGACCGGCGTGCACGTGGCTACCTATCAAGCCGCCAGCGGTGCCGGATACAAAGGCATGTCTGAGCTCCTCAACCAAACCCGCAGCTCCGTAAATGACACGCCCATTGCGGTGAATCATTTTCCCTATCAGCTCCTCTATAACGTAATCCCCCAAATAGATATCTTCTGGGAGGATGATTATACAAAAGAGGAGCTGAAAATGCACTACGAAACCCGCAAGATACTGCATGCCCCCACCCTTAATGTGAGTGCTACCTGTGTACGGGTACCCGTGCTCAGGGCGCACAGCGAAGCAATCTGGGCGCAAACCCAAGATCCCCTCTCGGTAGATGAAGTGCGTGCCGCCTTTATGCAAAAGCAGGGGCTGGTAGTGGTAGATAACCCGGCGCAAAAACAGTACCCCATGCCCCTGGACGCTTCCCTAAAAGAGCCCGTTTTTGTGGGGAGACTGCGCAAAGACTTGGCTAATCCCCACGGGATAACCTTTTGGTGCGTAGCCGATCAAATCATGAAGGGAGCCGCACTAAACGCCATACAGATAGCGGAGCATCTACTCCGCAAGGGAGCACTCGCGTAGCGGCATTCCCCTTTTAGAAACCATCCTATGTCTGAGCTCAATCAAACCCATTCGTCTCTTTACAGTGCCACGCTATTGGCCTTTGCCTCGGTAGGGGTGCGCTATTGCTCGCTTATAGAACAGGCAGGAAAGGGCTCTTTGGCAGAGCTGATAGAGCAGCTTTGCGGCGTGGTGCCGGCACTGTACGTAGCGCTCCGAAACCTACGCCGAGACCAAGCCGGACAAGAATCCGTCTTTGCCCCTACCGATCCGCCCGTATACGTTACGGCCGCTACCTATGCCGCACTGCAACACACCTTAGAGGATCTGTTCGGCTCCTACGATACGTTTATAGAGATAGACAAACAGGACGAGTGGGGCGAAACCACCAACACCCTGCGCATGTCTGAGCTCTTGTGCGATATCTACCAACCCGTAGGAGACCTGCTGGGTATTCTCAGAGATGAGAATATAGTAGCCTTGGGACCCGCCACGGAGCGTTGCGCCGAGCAGTTCGACCTCTACTTAGGGGCCAATTGTTTGAGTGCCGCCCGGGTGTTGCATTCGTTGGATTATAACCCCGAGCTACACCAAAGCCAAGACGCAGAAAACAGCCCCACCCTCCGAGCCGCCTCCCCGGACGATCTATTCTCTTCAATCCTTTGAATAACACCCCCCGCTATGTTTGATGCGCATATCTCTAAAGAGAAACTCTCCTCGCTGCCGCTTGCCGATCACCCCAATCCCATTGTTGTTATAGACACGCCCGCTAAGGAGCAGACGGCCTTAACGGAGATACAAGAGCACTCCGTGGTGGGCTTTGATACCGAAACGCGCCCCTCCTTTACCAAGGGAGAGGAGCATCAAGTGGCACTCATTCAAATAGCTACCCCGGTTAAAAGTTATCTTTTTAGGGTACACGTCTTAGAATTCAGCACCGCCCTAAAAACATTCCTTACAGACGAAAAGATAAAAAAGGTGGGGCTCAGCCTCAGAGATGACGCCCGTGCCATACGCCGCCGCGGCAACTTTACCCCGGAGGGGCTGATAGACTTGCAACTTCTGTGCCCGGCCTTTGGCATATTAGACTCCTCGCTGCAAAAAGTATATGCCATCCTTTTTGAAAAGCATATGAGCAAACGCCAACAGCTCTCTAACTGGGAGGCCGCTCACCTATCCGACGCCCAGCAGCGCTATGCGGCATTAGACGCCTTGGCTTGCCTGCAGATATACAACAAGCTCCTAACACTTCCCGTGCCCGCCCTACAAGACTTTGGGCTATTGCATTTAGATTAAGATTTTGATCCGGCAGTAAGAAAAATTTGATCCGGCAGTAATTTAGACACCCCCCTCGGCCATTGCCTCCCCACAGATGAGTACCCATTATCCCGTTGTTACCCTTAAGCCCCACAGAGACGAGTCTCTGAAGCGTTTTCATCCCTGGATCTTCTCCGGTGCCATTGCCCATACCTCCGCATCGGTTCCCATAGGCGACGTCGTGGCCGTACAAAGCGCTGCGGGCGAGCCGCTCGGATTCGGATTTTATGAGGGGGGAAGCATCGCCGTGCGCATGATCAGCAACTCACCCACCCCCATAGACCTGCCGTTTCTGATTCAAAGCAGACTCACGGAAGCCTTTGAAATGAGAAAAGCTTTGGGCCTGGTAACCCCCGGCGGGGAGCAGGCAAACGACACCTACCGGCTCTGCTACGGCGAGTCCGACGGGCTTCCCGGGCTGATCGTAGACGTTTACGCCCAGGCCGCCGTTGTGCAAGTACACGCCAGGGGGATTTATCCCTATCTGCAAACTATCTCCCGCACCCTACAGGAGCTGCCCGGCGCCGGAATTAGATATGTGTACAACAAGTCCGACGCTACCCTACCCCCTACCCCTCACTTCACAGACACTTCCGACGGCTATCTGACCGCCCCGCCTCAAAGACAAATCATTGCTACCGAGAACGGACTGCAATTCTACCCCGATTGGGAACGCGGCCAAAAGACCGGATTCTTTACCGACCAACGAGAAAACCGCGCCTTGGTGGAGCATTACGCCCGGGGCAAACGGGTGCTTAACCTCTTTAGCTACACCGGCGGATTCTCGCTCTACGCCCTGCGCGGCGGAGCCTGCGAGGTAACCTCGGTAGACAGCTCGGCCAGAGCTATGGAGATATGCGAGGCTAACGTAGACCTCAACCGGTTTGCCCATCCCGAGCGGCACATTCCCCTGCTGAGCGACGCCTTTGACTTTCTCAAGCAAACCCCGCAAGGACGCTACGATCTGATGATAGTAGATCCGCCCGCCTTTGCCAAACAAAGGCGTAGCCTGACCCACGCCTTGGCCGGGTACCGCCGCCTCAACGCTTTGGCCCTTGAAAAAATCTCCTCTAAGGGATTGGTCTTTACCTTTAGCTGCTCACAAGCCGTCTCCACCACAGACTTTACCTTGGCCGTACTCACCGCCGCCGTGCAAAGTAAGCGCAAAGTACAGATCATAGATAGGCTTACACAAGCCCCCGATCACCCCACGAGTATTTATTTCTCCGAGTCCGATTACCTAAAAGGCCTGCTCTTATACGTAACGGACTGATACAAACGCGCTCCCAAACCCATACTCCTATTCCCCCACACCCCCGGAAATTTCTATCGGACTCCCCCCCCCGGAAGGTCGGCAGCGACCTCGGGGATGAGGCAAGGACAGGCTTTGCCAAAATAGAGCATCGTTACCCGATGCTGTCCCTGGGCAACACATACAACATCGAGGAGGTCGAGGCCTTCTCCCAGAGGGCTGACAAGACCCTC
>R16__coassemble_1635_pt1 | contig 9781 bp, 4 predicted proteins | sample R16__metabat2_low_PE_011 | metagenome-assembled genome bin R16
GTATGAGGGGGTGGAGGGAGGTTAGTACACCCATAGGAGTGTGTTACAAAAGCAACACGCTCCTAGTTGTAAACAATGGCTTTACCGGTACTGATAAAAAGCCGGCGGGTGTGCCGAATTAATGCCTACTGAGTTTATCGTCGGCCTGCAGGCGCAAGAAGATAAAAAGCATCAGCGTAAAGCTCCAAAGCGAGGAGCCCCCGTAGCTACAGAAGGGTAGGGGAATGCCAATCACCGGCACTAACCCCAGCACCATACCGATGTTAATAATAATGTGCATGAGCAGAATGCAGGCCACGCAGTAGCCGTAGATGCGACAAAAAGCGGAGTGGCTCTCGCCGGCCAGGTGCATAAGCCGCAATATAAGAGCCAGGTAAATTAAGAGAAGGGTTGTAGCGCCTAAAAAACCGTATTCCTCCGCCACCGTACAGAATATGAAGTCGGTTTCTTGCTCGGGTACATAGTTTAGCTTGGTTTGTGTAGCCCCCATAAATCCTTTGCCCACCAGGCCGCCGGAGCCAATGGCTATCTCGGCTTGGTGCACGTTGTAGCCCACTCCTTTCAGATCCTTTTCTAACCCGAGTGCCACGGCAATACGCATCTGCTGGTGGGGCTTGAGTACCTCTTCGTAGACGTATTTAACGGAGAAAGAGAAGCCCAGCGCCACCAGCCCGGTGGCGGCAATGAGCAAAAATCTACCGGAGTAGTGCTTGACGGCTTTAACCAAGCAGAACACAATGAGCACCCCCAGCACTCCCATCGTAACATAAGCGTAATTAAACGGAAGTAGGTACTTGGCTACAAAGTATCCTGCCGATAAGACGAGGGCAGCTATAAGGCTTATACGCACAAAGAGGCGGTTTCGCCGGGTGTAAATGCCCATCAAGATGAGCATTGCCCCTAAGATAATAAGACTCACCATCAGGTGATCGGCCGATATGCTTCCCCACATATCTCCGCTGAGCGAGAGGGCCGACACAAAGAGCAGCACCAGTAAGGTGCCCACCCCCAAGAAAAAACCGGTCATGCCCTCGCGGTAGAGCACTAAAAAGAAAGAAAGAAAAACTAAGGCCGATCCCGCTTCACTTTGCAGAATAATAATGCCCATGGGCACCAATATAGTGGCAAAAAGCTTGGCATAAGTGCGCCATCCGTGCAGCTTAAATCCAAATTGCCCCATTAGGTGCGCCAGCATGAGGGCTGTAGTGAGCTTGGCAAACTCGGCGGGTTGCACTCTTACGGAGCCTATTACAATCCAAGAGTGGGAGCCTTTTACGTTGGGTGCTATAAAAATGGTGGCCAGCAACACCAGCAGCATAAACAGGTAGGCCGGCTTGGCAAACACCTCGTATAAGTCCGATTTTATAAAGAGCACCAAAAAGATCAGCACCATACTCAAGCCTATCCAGATGAGTTGCGCTACGGGACGGCTCCCCGGCGTAAAGGGAGACGTTTGGGCAAAATCTGAGGTGGCTCCTACTATCAAAAACCATCCGCATACCAGCAGCAGTACGTAAAGCCCTACGGTGGGTAGGTCTAAGCGGAGCAGGAAACCGGGCGGTTTGGTAGATAAACGATCGGGCATGGGAGCTGAGGATTGTGTGGGTGTGAGTAGTGGGGAATTTTGTATCGGTACAAATTTGTATTTGAACCGGTAGAAAGGATCATTAGTACCGGTAGTATTGATTTTTTCTACCGGTACTAATTACAGATGCCGTAGAGCGGATATAAAAATCTAAGCAGGGGTCGGACGCAAACAGCCGGGACAGCTTGCCGGGCGTGCAAGAGGGAAGCTCTGCTTTTTTACGCACTTAAGATTGCAGCCGTTGGGAGAGAAGCGGACGCCAGTCCTTGCCGTTTTCGCCCAAAAGGGTCTGAAATCCCAAAGCGGCGGCGGCGGCAATGTTGTCTTTGCTGTCATCTATGAAAAGCGACTCCGCCGGATCCATACCGGTTTGCCGTATCATCTCTTCGTAGATCTCGGCATCGGGCTTCATTTTGTGCATCAGGTGCGAGGCAAAGAGCCCGTCTATGTAATCCATCAGCCCTTTGCTGTTCGGTAAGAAGGCGGCACTACAGGCGTAACCCATCATGTAGGGGTTGCTGTTGCTCAGTACGTACACTTTGTATCGGGGGCGCAAAGCGGCAATATACTCAAAGCGTTCGGGGCGGGGCGGGCGTACAAAGTGCACCAGAGCCCGGCGGACGTCTTCGGTAGAGATGGTACGGCCGGCGTGTTCACTCAAGGCGTGCGCAAACTCATCCGCGCCCAAGAGTCCCATCTCCAGTTGGTAGAACAATCCCTTCTGGCGGTACGGGTTAAGCATCTCCTCTATATCGTGCACGCCCAGTGCTTTAAACTCCTGAAAAGAGACTTGGGGGCACAAGTCTACCAAGATGCCCCCAAAGTCGAAGATGATATTTGTGATTGGTTTAACCATACACGTGCGCCTTATTTGAGCCATTGGTCCAGCCATCCGAAGAAGGTGCGTTGCCACAGAAGGGCGTTCTGCGGCTGGAGTACCCAGTGCGTTTCGTCGGGATAGAGGAGCATTTTGGTAGGCACGCCGCGCAACTTGGCCGCATCAAAGGCCATCATTCCTTGGGAGGCCAAGATACGGTAATCGTGTTCGCCGTGAATTACTAAGATAGGCGTATCCCAGTTGGCCACGAACTTATGGGGCGAATTGGCAAAGGTGCGTTGCGCCACGGCGTTGTCCTTTTCCCAAGGCGCTCCGCCCATGTCCCAGTTGGCAAACCACTTCTCTTCTGTTTCTAAGTATTGGGCTTCTAAGTTAAAGATACCGGCATGGGCAATAAAGGCGGCAAAGCGTTTTTGGTGATTGCCGGCGAGCCAATAGACCGAGAATCCGCCGTAGCTGGCTCCTACGCACCCCATCTTATCGGGAGCAATAAAGGGTTCCTGCTTCATTAGGTCGGCCGCTTGCATGTAATCCTTCATATTCTGGCCGGGATAATCACCGCTAATCTGCTCGTTCCAGGCCTTACCGAATCCGGGCAGACCGTGGCGGTTAGGCAGGATAACTACGTATCCCTGCTCGGCCATCAGCCGGGGATTCCAACGGTAGGACCAGAACTGGCTGATGGGATCCTGGGGCCCGCCTTGGCAATACAGGATAGAGGGGTACTGTTTATTGGGGTCGAACGTGGGCGGATAGAGTACCCAAGTGAGCATTTTCTCTCCGTTAGTGGTGGGCATCCAGCGCTTTTCGCAGCGCACCTCTCCCAGCTTGTCCATTACTTGAGCTGTTTCCATGGTTACAGCCGTAGCTTTGCCGGATTTGAGGTTTACGCTGTACAGCTCGGTGGGGGCGGTCATAGATTGGCGGGCGGCCAGCAACACTCCGTTTTGGTATTGGAAGCCGATGTAGTCGTGGGTGCCCTGGGTCTTACGGGTTATCTTACCGGTTTGAACGTTTACGGAGAAGAGATTTGCTTCAGACTCTACGCAACTGATAAAGAGTATTTCCTTGCCGTTGGGCATCCAAGTGGGGGCGTCTATGTTGTACTCAAACTCTTCGGTGAGCAGACGCATGGATTTGTCCTCCATACTGTACACGGCCAGCACTCTGAGGTCGGATTCGTAGCCGTCGCGCTCCATACTGCTCCACGCTATCTGCTTACCGTCCGGGCTAAAGGTGGGGTTGGTATCGTATCCTTTGCGCGCTTCACTTATGTTTACGGTAGTGCCGGTTTGCCTATCAAAGAGGTATATATCCGAGTTGGTAGAGAGGCTGTATTCCAAGCCGGTTTTCTTTCTACAGGCATAAGCTATGTACCTACTGTCGGGGCTGAAGGTGAAATCACTCAGGTCGTTAAACGGGGTCATGGGGGCTTCATAAGGCTCCCCCTCCAGTAGGTCTTGACCGCCGGTAACGGGGAGTGTGCTCAGAGAGGCTATAAAGGGGTGGGGAATCTCCGTTACCCAATGATCCCAGTGCTTGTACATGAGGTCTTCTACAATAAATCCGCTGGCTTTATCCAAGTCGGGGTAACGTTCTTGGGTGGTTTTGCCGGAGGGGATGTTCTTAGAGTAGAGTATTTCACTGCCGTCGGGCGAGAAAACGAACTCATTAATGCCCCCCTCTATATCGGTAAGAGCGGTAGTGATACCGGAGGCAACGTCTCGTTTGTACACCTGTACGGATCCGCTTTGGGCACTCAGAAAGGCTATCTCGCGGTCGTTCATCCAAGTAGGGGCAAATTCAGACGCCCCTTCAACCGTAAGTGCCCGGCGATTCTTGCCGTTCATATCTATAACATAGAGTACGGAACGGGAGTTGTTTTCCTGAATACTGGGGTAGGATACCGCATATACGGCTTGTTTGCCGTTAGGCGATAGGGCAAAACCTCCCACGCGCGGCATGGTAAGCAGCATCTCCGGAGTCATGGGCACGGTTTGGGTAGTGCCCGCAGTAGGTTCGTTGCCGGCAAAGGTCTCAAGCGGAGCGCAAACGGCTACCGTTAGTCCTAAGGCAAACTGAAGTAGTTTTTTCATATTGTTGCTCTTTAGATTTATACAACTATTCTCTTATATATTTTTACGTTATCTCTGTATATGCAATGAAATGGGGCTTAGGTGCAAAGCCCACACCCCCTACCTGATTGTCAGAAGAAGGGGCACCTTTAATGTAGAGCAAAGGTATCAAAAATTAAGCACCTAAACGCTATCAAACGGTTTGGATATTCCTAAGGGTTTCTCCGTTGGGCTGATTCCGTTAGGGGAATCGTTGCTTTTCTACTCAGCTATGAACCGTCTGTCTATTGCGAGCGTTGAACCGTCCCTTTTCGGTCTGACAGAGCCAAATTATTTGATCCGGCTCTAATGTTTTTTTTTGTCCGGACCTAAAGATCATTTGATCCGCACCTAAGCAAAATTTGGTCCGCACCTAAGCAAAATTAGATCCGGATCTAATTTTTGGCCTTTCCCGGCCCGATACTTGGGCGGGTGTGCCGGGTGCCCCGGCGCTCTCCTGAACCAAGCCATAATGAGTGCACTCAAGCGGCAACAAAGAGGCCTATACGCCCGCCTGTTGCTGCCCTAAAAAAGTGGTTTAACGCCCCCTTTTGCCCTTTGCTAAGCCGAAGGGCAGATGATTTTGCAAAGACTTTTTTCGCTTTGAATATGCTGATAAATAGAATTATAACCCGTCCGCTACTCCCTTTGGGCCTTTGCGCGCTCAAAAAAAAGTCCTCAAAATGTATTGCAGATTCAAAAAAAGGTTGTACCTTTGCATCGGCTTGAGAGAAAAGAGACCCTCAAGCCTTCCCTTCCGAGGCCTCCGATAGAGGCGATCCGGAACGGAATTACAGACAACCGGTGCGGTAGTTCAGTTGGTTAGAATACCTGCCTGTCACGCAGGGGGTCACGGGTTCGAGCCCCGTCCGCACCGCCGGTTAAAAAAGACAATAGGCACATGGCTCGGACAAGCGGTTTGGCTATGTGCTTTTTTAAGAGAAAAGAGAGTACAAAAAATTGGTGCAAAGCACCTAATAAGTAAGAGCCCAAGTGGCGGAATTGGTAGACGCGCTAGTTTCAGGTACTAGTGGGCGAAAGTTCGTGCAGGTTCGAGTCCTGTTTTGGGCACTCAACTCTTAAAATACGTTTAATATACATCTGTTGCGCGGGTGGTGGAATTGGTAGACACGCTACTTTGAGGGGGTAGTGCCGGTTACGGTGTGTGAGTTCAAATCTCATCCCGCGTACATAGCATGGAAAAGGGAGGCATTTCGGTACAGAAATGTCTCCCTTGTTCTATATTCCCCCTCTTTGTCTCTATTCAACCGAGGCCCTTGTTCTATTTTACCTCCCTTTGATTCCCCGGTATTTTTGTACCTTTGTTGGGCTATTCAGCCTCTAAACTTCGCCTCATTTGTATGACCAAGAAAACAACTCCGCCCCCGATAAGCGCAGATCTAATCGTTAATCGTTACGCCCATCATCCGCTTTTTGATCAACTTAAAGCCAAGGCGGAGCATGGTACTTGGGTAGATGGGTTGACCGGCTCCGCGCCGTCTTGCGTGGCGGCGGCTCTGTTTACCACCGCGCCCCTCCTGGTCATTGCCGAAGATGCCGATAAGGCCGGTTACTTCTACAGCGACCTAACGGCATTGCTCCCCGGAAGGTTGGTGGAGTTCTTTCCCTCGGCTTACCGCAAGCATATCAAGTACGGGCACGCCGATACGGCCAACGAAATGATGCGCGCCCAAGTATCCGCCGATCTGCGTTCAGGCAAGCTCCCGCTCATAGTTACCTATCCGGAAGCCTTGGCCGAAGCGGTGATCCAACGGGAGGACCTCCAAGACGAGCTCATGATTATCAAGCAGGGCGACACCATCCATAGGGCAACGCTGCGGGAGCAGCTCTTCTCTATGGGCTTTACTATTACCGATTATGTCTTTGAGCCCGGCCAAGCAGCCTTCCGCGGATCCATAGTAGATATATACTCCTATCACGACGAGTACCCCCTGAGGTTGGATTTCTTTGACGACGAAGTGGAAAGTATCCGATTCTTTGACGTGCAGAACCAGCTCTCCCTGCAAGAGACTCCCGAGGGTGTAATTGTGCCCCCGCTTAAAACGGAGCGCACCTCAGACAAAATAACTGCCCTAACGGCTCTGCTCCCCACCACCTACCGCTTATGGGTAAGCGATCCCGAACAAACCCTGGGACGCATGGACGCCCTCTTGCGGGAGACCCCCACTGTGGTAGAAGGTGAAGGGTTTCAAAATAAGAATCAAATGGATCGCCTCTTGATCTCCCCCCAAGAGGTCTCGGCTATCATGCAGGGGCATGATGTACTGATGCAACGCCCCTCGAAAAAACTATTCCCTCTATGCCGCACGATATCCTTTAGTACCACTCCGCAGCCCCTCTATCATAAGAATTACGACCTCTTCATTTCCGGAATGAAGGAGTATCATGAGCGATCCTACGGCCTCTACCTGCTTACGGAGTCCTCCGCTCAGATGAAACGTTTGCAGGAGATTCTTTCGGGAGCAGACAGTGCCTATCTCAACCCCGCCCATCTGCCTATTACCCTGCACGAAGGGTTTGAAGACAGCACCCTGCGTTGTGTGTTTCTGGCGGATCATATGCTATTTGATAGGTATCATAAGTATCGCCTCAGAAACAGCTCCGTGCGTAATGCCGCCTTGGCCGTCAGTCTGGAGGAGTTAACCCGATTTCATATCGGGGACTATATAGTGCACACCACGTATGGAATTGCTCAGTTCGGCGGTTTGGGGTACACGCAGATAGGGGAGAACAGGTGTGAAATAGTAAAGCTAATCTTCCGAGACGGAGATGTAGTGGCCGTTGGGCTCCATAGCCTACACAAGTTAGCCAAGTATAGGGGCAAATCGGACCAACCGCCGGTACTGAGTAAGCTGGGAAGCTCGGCTTGGAGCCGCATCAAGGAGCATGCCAAGAAGAAGATAAAAGACATTGCCCGAGATTTGATTGCCCTTTATGCTGCCCGCAAGGAGAAAGAAGGTTTTGCTTTTTCTCCCGACAGCTACCTACAGCACGAGTTAGAGGCCTCTTTTATGTACGAAGACACCCCCGATCAGGTAACTGCTACGGAGGCCATCAAGAAAGATATGGAGAGTAAGCGCCCCATGGACCGCTTGGTGTGCGGAGATGTGGGGTTCGGTAAAACGGAAGTGGCCATCCGTGCCGCCTTTAAGGCCGTAGCCGACAGCAAACAGGTGGCCGTATTGGTACCCACTACCATCCTGGCCTATCAGCACTACCGCACCTTTACGGAAAGATTGGAGGCCTTTCCCTGCACGGTGGCCTACCTATCACGCGCCCGAAGTGCCAAAGATGCCAAAGCCATCCGAGAAGGGGTAGCCGCCGGCCGTATAGACATCGTAATAGGTACCCAGAAGATCTTGGCCAAAGACTTTAAGTTTAAGGATCTCGGGCTTCTGATTATAGACGAAGAGCAGAAGTTCGGCGTTACGGCCAAGGAGAAGCTGCGTACCATGCAGGTGAACGTAGATACGCTCACCCTCTCCGCCACGCCCATTCCCCGCACTTTGCAATTCTCCCTGATGGGCGCCAGAGACCTGAGCAATATAACTACTCCGCCCAAGAACAGATTGGCCGTGCGCACCCGAGTTATCCGCTTTTCTCCCCCTGAAATCAAGGAAGCAATCGAGTACGAGCTATCCCGTAACGGGCAAGTGTATATAGTACACAACCGCATTCACAACATATTTGATTTAGCCAAAACAATAGAGAAACTGGTACCGGGGGCTCGCATAGCCGTAGGGCACGGCCGTATGAACCCTGCCGAGCTGGAGAAACTTCTATTAGATTTTTCGCGCTATGAGTACGATGTACTGGTAGCTACCTCTATCATAGAAAACGGCATAGATGTGCCCAACGCCAATACCATTATGGTGAATAATGCTCAAGACTACGGTCTGAGTGATCTTCACCAGATACGCGGGCGAGTAGGGCGCAGCAACAAAAAAGCCTTCTGTTATCTGATCACCCCCCCGTTGGAAACTCTGCCCGGAGACGCTCGCAGACGCATTCAAGCCATAGAAAGCGCACAGGATTTAGGCAGCGGCATGCGCATTGCCATGCAAGACCTGGATATTCGCGGAGCCGGAAATATCTTCGGAGCCGAGCAAAGCGGGTTTATAGCCGACTTAGGCTTTGAGACCTACAAATCGGTCTTTGAAGAGGCGGTTAGGGAAGTGAAACTGGAGGAGTACCCCCAACTCTTTGAGGAGGATGCCCGGCAAGGTACGCTAACGCCCGTGAGTGAATGCGTAGTTGAAACCGACATAGACCTCTCCTTTCCGCCCGATTACGTTCCGCAAGACGGAGAGCGTATAGCCCTTTATCGCCGAATAGACAGCCTTAAATCTGAGGCCGATAGGGAGGCCTTTACTGCCGAGCTGACCGACCGCTTCGGCGCTCCCATTCCCAATCAAGTGCAAGAGCTGCTCTTGGTGCCGCAGGTGCGCCGTATGGGGCTCTTATTCGGAATAGAAAAGATTACCATTAGGCAAGGTAGACTTACCTTCTTCCTGCCCCAAGACAAGGAGAGCCCGTTCTATGAATCTAAGCAGTTTGACGCACTTATCGCCTACGTGTCTACTCATCCGCAGGAGGCCTTGTTTAAGGAAACCGGTAAGGGCAACCGTTTGGTACTCTTCCCCGGTGTTACCAAGATAAGCCTTGTGCGAGACCTCCTAAACCGCATCACTGCCGCCTCCCACCGTACATAACCGCACTTACCGCTACGTCTAACCCTCCTTTGCATACCCGGCTTGATAAAGGCTAAGGGTAGGGGGGTATAGTACCGTAGGGATGGGGGGACGAATTTGATCCGCATGTAAAGATCTTTTGATCCGGGGGTAAAGATCTTTTGATCCGGGGGTAAAGATCTTTTGATCCGGATATAATTCCGGCCCCCTCCGGGTAGTAATGGTGTGGGGTATACCGGCGATGGGCTAACATCCTGACCTATGCGCAGTTTCTTGCGGTACAACTTGAAGTTTTGTAGAGGGGGTATTATCGTCCGGTTTTGAATGAGCAAAAATCCTTGGCGGGATTATTAGAATGTTGCTTGCAAGATCAGATTCTTTTGTATACCTTTGTGAAATTAAAAGAGACAAAGCCCAATAAAAGATTTGGCTCAGAGGTTAGATATTGTATTCAGTAAAGTTTCATCATGATAATTATATCATCTATGAAAAGACGTTTAACTGTAATGCTATCAACGCTCATAGCGTTGCT
>R16__coassemble_1655_pt1 | contig 9561 bp, 7 predicted proteins | sample R16__metabat2_low_PE_011 | metagenome-assembled genome bin R16
GGTTAGAGGGCGTTTAGGGGCGGGTTAGAGGGCCGAGCCGGTAGCTATGCGGCAATCAATCACGGCCAAGTGGTATTCGCTTAGGGCGTCGCACTGCGCCAGGTGGGCTTTGAGCCACGTGCTTTGCGCATTGATGAGGGTGGCCAGCTCGGTAACGCCTTCCTTGTAGCCGGTTTGGGCCAGCTGTAGGTTCCTATCGGCCTGCCCGGCAATGGCTTGGGTTTGGGTGTTGCTTCCTTGCGCCCGCTGCAACCGTTCGCGGGCTTGGGTGGCTTGTTGGGCTAAACCCTCCGCAGCCTTCTTGTGATCCAGCTCCCAAAGGGTTTGCTTGGCCTTTGCTTGGGCGTAGTCTTGATACCCTTGGGCTATGCCGGTGAGGGGTACCTGCAGAGAAAGGCCTACCATCCAGCCGGTGCCTACATTGCGCTCCAAACCGCCGTAAACGTTAGGGGTTAAAAAGTGAAAGTTGGCCATGAACCCCAGCTCGGGCAGCATACTGCCCACGGCTATGTCCCGTTGCAGTTGGTTGGCGCGGCGGGCTAAGTCTAAGCTTTGCAGCTCTTGGCGGCCCGAAGTGTCGCGGAGGTCTTGCGGGGCCCTCAGGTATACGGGCAAGCTGCTCCCCGCGGAGGTCTCTTCCTGCAGCACAATAGCCACGTCTTGGGGGAGCTTAGCTTGGAATTGGATCAGACTCTTAAGGGCGCGAAGCCCGTCCTGTGCCTGCATCTGTTGCAGGGAAGCCTCGTTATGGGCGATTTGAATGGTGAGCAGATCCCCGCTAACGGCCAATCCCTCCCGTTTAAGCGCGGCTACATCCGCCTCTGAGCGAGCGAGCATGGCGTTAAACTCCTGCAGAAGGCGTATCTTTTGGGCTAGCGCGGCGGCCTTGACGTAGTTTTGGGCCAGCTCAAACTCGGCCTCGCGGGTCTGCGCTTGGGTTTGCAAGCGGCTCTGCTCCTGCTTGAGCCCCGCCAGTTTGTAGCCGTTTACCAGTCTTCCGCCGGCAAACAGGGGTTGCTGCACGGTTACAGCCCCCAGCAGCACGTTGCCCAAGCGGTACTTACCCCAATTCTCGGGCACCAATCCCTTTAGGTAGTCGGTTACGCCGGAGAGATCCACCGCGGGGAGTTGGGTAGGGAGCCCGGGAATCTCTACGGGCAGGCCGGGCAGGGAGACGGATTGCCCCCCTAAGGAGATTTGGTTGAGGGGAAAGAGGGTGCGGGCGTATGCGGTAAAGTCTATGGTTTGGGGCAGATACATCCAAGTGAGAGACCCTTTGGCTTGCGGAAGCATCTGAATGAGCACTTTGTTTTGCTCGGCTTTGTCTGCTATTTCTTGGGCTTGAGCACGGGATACTTGGGCGGTGTCTGCGCGCAGAGCCCGTAAACAGTACCCTAAGTCCACCGTTACGGTGGGTTGGAAGTCTTGGCAATAGGCGGGCGGTGCGGGCAGGAGCACCGCCATCAGCCCCATGAACAGTGCGGTGAGAGCGCCGCGGCGCAGGAGCAGTGTGCGTGGCTTATGAGTGGGGTGCGGTAGTGTTTTCATAGCGAGAAGGCTTGTTTGCCTATTAAGTGCCCGTCACAGAATAGATCGGCTCTGTAGGATCCGGCCAAGAGGGATTCGGTTACGGGTTTGTAGATGGTTATTTGCATTTCCTCCCCGGTGTATTCTACCGTTTTACGGGCGGTAGCGGAGAGTGTGCTGCCTTCGTAGGTGAAGGTGCCCCCGCCGGAGAGGGGTTCGTCTGTAGGCGAGAGGATTCGGAGCACGAATTCCTTATTTCCGGGCTGAGCGGTTACGTTTTGGGGGATGGTAAATGTAACGGCCAAGGTCTCTATCTTGCTCAGTTTACCGGTTTTCTTGCCGCGTTTATCCAGCTTTTGCACGGCTATTCCCGTAGCGCGGAGCACGGCAGCCCGCTCCACTACGTCGGTGAGCTCCGCTTTTTGCTTGGTGAGTTCTTCGGCTCTGCCGGTAGCGGCACTCAAAGCCTCCCGAACCCGCGTGTTTTCTTCGGTAAGGGCTTGGTTAAGGGAGTGCAGGGAGTCTATCTGCGCGATGTACTCTTTGAGCAAATTGCGCAGCGTCTCTATCTCTGAGGTAAGGGCTCGGATGCGTTTGGTGTCTGTGGCCTTGGTTTGGCGGAGCTCCTCCTTGAGTTTTTCTATTTGTGCCTTTTCCTGCTCCAGCTGTAGGATTAGTGAGTCGGTTCCTAAGCTCAGTTGTACTTCTCTGCCCTGCAGCTGGGAGATTTGCTCCTGATAGTTTTGCGCCAGTTCCTGCAGCTCGGTTTCCATACGTCCCTTTTCTTCGGCCATAAAGAGCTCTTGCTCGGGGTCCATGCCGGTAGGGCGGGAGCTTATGTACCACCATAAGCCGCCTACAATTAGGAGCAAGAGCACGGCACCGCCGGCTATAACGGCGGGCGAAAGGCGTCGGGGGCGCAAGGGGCGTGAGTCTTCCATAGGCTTTAGGGGGCGGGAGTTAGTTTTTTGTTCTTTACCGTAAAGAAGAGGGTGCGGTCTAAGAGCCCTTTTGAGCGGAGCAGGGCCACGTTTTCCTCCGATATAAATCCGCTCGGGCTGAGCTTAACGGCCAATACGGCCCCTTTCTTGCCCTCTTGCAGCCACCAGTAAAGGGGCACCATGGGGCTGAGTTGTTCCAAAAGAGCCCGCTCTTGAGGCGAGAGGGCGGCTTGCGCCTCGGGGGTTAGAAAGTGGGTCAGCTGCGGCAGGCCGATAGGGTGCTCTTGATCCGTTAGCGGCTTGTATTGGGCGGAGAGGAGTTGCAAACGGGAGTAGCAGTAAGGGGCGTCTTGCCAAGTGGTAATGAGGCAGCGTACGCCGCCCGGCAGGATACCCAAGCGGTAGGAGATAACATCGCCCACGGACGCCCCGGCAATGTGCTTGCTTAAAGAGGCAAACGGGCGCACCGAGTTATCACTTTCCAAGCCCGTGTTGTGCAGGGGCAGGAGTTCGCCGGGCATCCGCTTGAGGGCTTTCTCTATAGACTGGGCGTGCAGCCCGGCGGTTAAGGGGCTCAAGAGCACGGCCGCTGCGGCCAGGCACAGGAGCAGGGCTTTGACGGGGAGTAAGCGGCGTATGTATCGGGAGCCCGATGGGGTGTAGTGCATCATTATATATAGTGGCAGACGGCGGCTCCGCTTTTGCGAGCCGATCCGTTTGTATTATAGCTAACTGCAAAGGTAATAAATTTGCGCTACGTACCATAGGGGTTCAAACTTCTCTTTACCCCTTTTTATATACTTTGCGCGGGGGCGGGCTCCTAAAGGCGGCTGTGCCCCAAAACGCACACGGCACCTCCCGCTGCTATAGGCCCGCACACCTATTTCCCCCGGGGGTACCTACGGCTCTGATTAGGTCCGGATCTAAGCAAAATTAGGTGCGGATCAAAAGATCATTAGATCCGGACCTAAGCAAAATTAGATCCGGATCTAATCTTGCGCCCCCTTTAAGCCGCTTGCAAAACGCCGGGAATGCCCCCTGTAGAGCATGCGCACGGAGGCTTGAGGGGCGCCCCCCCTCGGAGCTTCCGTTTGTCTCTATGCCCCCGGGGTTATAATGCCGCACGGTTTAGATTCGCACCATGGCCGATTCCTCCTGCGGTTGCACCGATTCCTCTTGGGGGTCGGGCTCTTGGGGCGATTCCTGCAGTAGGGTTTGCAGCGAGGGTAGGGGGTGCCACTGTACGGCCTCCGGCTGCTTTTGCGCTGCACGGTAGCGGTAGCTGCCCCAAGCGGGGAGGGTAGCTTGGGCAGTATGGAACCAACGGGTGGCTGCCTGCAGACGCATAAACAGATTGCCCTGCAGCAGATAGGTGTGCGCCGGCAATGCACTCAGGTAGTTTGTAGGTACGGCGTCGGCATCTAAGGGGATGATGAGCGTAATACTGTCGGCTGTGCCTTGGGGCAGCAGCGGCTTACACTTGGGGTGGGTGGGGTTGTATCCCGGGGGAAGCACCACCACGTAGCCTTGGGGGTAGGCCCGGGGCGTCCAATAGAGGGTGTCTTTTGAGCCGATGGCTTGGATAGAGTCTTGGGGGAGGGGCACTTGGGCGGATTTTGCGCTCAGCCACGCCCCGGCCACGTCCGCCCGGTTGATAATCACCTTGCCCTTACTTGCTTGCGATACCTGCTCCCTGAAGGCGCTCCACTCGGCCTCGCCGGTCAGAAACCCGTTCAGCCAAGAGAAGGCCTCCGGGTCATCTTTTCTATAATGCTGTGCTGTAAAGGCGGCCATTGCACAGAGGAGTGAATCGCGCAGCGGGGCCATAAGCGCACCGTCGCCTGCCGCCTGCGCCTCTTCGTGCCGCTTAATCAGCCCCTCCTCCTCCCGGGCAAAGCGCGGATAGAGCGAGCGCGTGGGCTCTTGTACGTAGCACAGGAGCGGATAGGTGGGGTCTAAGTGAATTTGCAGCGAGCCTTTGCGGGGCACCCGGGCTCGGAACTCCTCTCCGCCCATGAGCGGCCTAAATCCCAAAGCGAGTACCGAGTCGCTGACCCGAAACTCCGCCTCCAAACTGTCGGGGGCAAACCGTAAGGTGTCCTCAAAGGGGATGCCGCCTACCGAGTAGACGCGGTACTCCGTGCCCAACGAATCGCACGCCGATAGGACTACCCGCACGGGCCGGCCCTCTTTTTGGGAGCATCCCGCCCATATAAATAAGGAGGTAAACAGCAGTAAGGAGGTAAGAATCAGGCAGTGTGGCTTCATAAACGGAAAGGACAAGGGGGCTCGGAGGCGCGAAAGGCGGGAAACGGGGTGAAACGCACCGGAGCCCTCTCCCGCACGCGTGCGGGAGAGGATTGGGTTATCAGAAGAAGTTGTAATCGGTGAGGATGGGGGTGCGGCCGGTGGTCTTATCCCGGAAGTACTCGTAGTAACTCAGCCCTAAGAAGGAGCCCTGCAGGTTGATGATATTGCGGAACCCCAGTCCTTGCAAAGCGCGCACGGCATAATAGCTGTACCAAGCCGTACGGCAGTGCAGATAAACGGGCACGTCTTGGGGTATCTCTCGGTAGCGTTCTCGTATCTGACTTAGGGGAATATTTACGGCTCCCTTGATGTGGCTGCGTTTGTAAGCGGGTGCCTCGCGCACGTCTATGATGGTAGCTCCGCTCTCTACCAGGGCGCGCACCTCCCGCATGGGCACCTGTTTGAATTCGCCGCTCAATAGGTTTAGCCCTACATAGGCGGCAAAGTGCAGCGCGTCCTTGGCGGTGCGGAAGGTGGGGGCGTAGCAAAGCTCGGTTTGGGCCAGATCCTGCAGGGTGCCGCCCTTGCCCAAGAGTGCCGCCGCTACGTCTACCCGATCCACTACATTCCCTTTGCCCACGGCTTGGCATCCTAAGAGCCGTCCGGTGGGGTCCTCAAAAATAAGTTTTAGGTGGATGACGTTGGCGCCGGGGATCACGCCTACGCGATCAAAGGGCAGCACGTAAGAGGTCATGTAGGGGATTCCGTGCTTTTGGCACTCCCGCTCGTTGAGCCCCGTGGCGGCGATGTTTAGGTCAAAGAGCCTGAGGCAAGAGGAGCCTATCACCCCGCGGTTTTGGGCAAAGTGCCCCATCAGATGGTCGGCGCAGGCGCGTGCGGCCCGTTGCGCAGGCCCGGCTAAGGGCAGTTTGGTCTTGGCGCGGGTTAGGGCGTTGAAGGTCTCAATGCAGTCGCCTACCGCATACACGTCGGGTAGATTGGTCTCGTAGTAGGCGTTTACCAGGGCGCCGCCGGTTTCGCCTACGGCTAGGCCCGAGCGAACGGCAAAGTCTAAGTCGGGTTTTACCCCGATGGCCAGAACCACGCACCCGGCGGGAATCTCTTTTCCGGAGGCCAAGGTAATCTTATCGGGGTGTACGGCGGCCAAGGCGTCTCCCAGATAGAGGTTTACGCCCCGGTCTAAGAGTTCTTTGTGGAGGATCTGCACCAGGTCTTCGTCCAGCGGCATCATTACTTGCGGGGCGGCTTCGGCTACGGAGACGGTATATCGGCCGGTTTTGGTAAGGTTTTCGGCCACTTCCAGGCCTATGAATCCGCCGCCCACCACGGCTACATCCTGCACGTTGTGCGTGTGCAGATAGTGGTCTAAGGCGCGCACGTCGGCTACGTTGCGCACGGTAAAGACATTTGAGCCGGTAATGCCCGGGATGGAAGGGGGTACAACGGCCTTAGCGCCGGGCGAGAGGATGAGGGCGTCGTAGCGGTCTTCAAGCTCCTCTCCCGTGGATAGGTTGCGCACCAGTACGGTGTGTTCTTGGGGGTGGATGGCTATTACCTCGTGGCCGGTTAGGGCCTCTAAGTTAAACATTTTCTTAAAGTCGGCGGGGGTAAAGAGGATTAGGTTGTCGGCTTCGGGCACTTCTCGGCTCAGAAAATTGGGTAGACAGCAGTTAGAAAAGGCTATGTCAGGCCCTTTGTCGTAGATTTGTATTTGGGCGTTTTCGTCTAAACGTCTCAGGCGAGCGGCCACGGAGGCACCTCCGGCCACGCCGCCTACAATAATAAATCGCTTGCTCATAAGGTACTACATGGTTTTTAGATAGGGGTTAATAGGGCGTTCAGCGCGGGCCGGATACCGTGTGGGGGCCCGTCTGTAGCTTGGGGTAGGGGTGGGGGGTTAAAGTACGTTTAGCACCTGTTCTTTAATCTGCTCCAGGTGGTCTTTCATCTCTACTACTATGCGTTGCATATCGGCTTGGTTGCTTTTGGAGCCCAGGGTATTGATTTCGCGTCCCATCTCTTGGGCAATGAATCCCAGTTTCTTGCCGATAGCTTTCTCGGGGGTGTCTATGGTTTCTCTAAAATAGTGAATGTGCTGGGCCAGACGGTTCTTCTCTTCGTTCACGTCCAGCTTCTCTATGTAGAAGATGAGCTCTTGCTCCAGGCGTCCGCGATCATAGTCCACCTCTTTGAGTTCGGCGAGGCGTGCCGTGAGTCTTGTGCGGATATCGGCAATGCGGGCGGCTTCAAAGGGGGCAATTGCCTCCAGCCGAGCCTCTATAGAGGCCACGCTCTGCAGTAAAATCTCCTGCAAACGGTTGCCTTCTCGGCTGCGGAACGCCTCGGTTTCCCGTAAGGCCTGCTTCACGCCCGCCAAGAGCAGTTCCTCCTCGTGGGCGGATAGGTCGGCCTCGGTCTCTTCGGGCATGATCCAAAGATCGGGCTTGTTCAATAGGAGGGCAACGGCGGCGGGCGGCGTGTCGGCCCCCACGGATGCCAGTGCTTGGCTCACCTCCCGGTAGGTTTCCTGCAACCGATCTCGGTTGAGCTGTGCCCGTGGGCGCAGGGTTGCTCCCGGAGCCGATAGGTCGGCACTTACCGTCAGTTCAATCTTGCCCCGCACCAAGGTGTCGGTCAGCAGGGTACGGCAGGCCGGTTCGGCACTCCGCAGGGCGGCGGGGAGCTTGACGGAGAGGTCGGACTGTTTGCCGTTCAGCGTTCGTATCGTAATCAGATACACGGTATCACGCACCGTGCAGGCGGCTTTTCCGAAGCCGGTCATGGAGTAAAGCATAAGCCTTGAATTGCTGCTGTTGTGGGGGGGGCTTAGCCGTGCGCAAGCCCCGGGGGTTTTGTAATGGGTGCTCCCCGGAGGATTGCCTGCAACGCTCCCGGGAATCACGCTCTATCTGCAAAGGTACTAAAAAGAGGGGGTTCTGCCAATATGCTCCCCCCGGGAAAAACCATCGGTTTACTGCCCTTGCCCGTCTCTATAGTTGCGGCCGGAGCACCTTGAGGGGTTCTGCCGGGGAGGCGCTGCAATCGGGCTGCGTTACGCCCGGCGCGAGACGCCTCGGCATCCGCCCCCAAACCGACTTTTGATTAGGTGCGGATCAAAAAAGTATTTGATCCGGATCAAATGATCTTTAGGTCCGGATCTAATTCTTTTTAGGTCCGGATCAAATTTTGCCCCTATTCCCCCCCCCTCGGAGAGCCTAAGGAGACCCGGATCCGCTTGTGCCTACCCCCAATCCGGCCCGCCGCCGGGCACTGCGGGTCAAATAAAAGCAGTACCTTTGCCGCCGATATGACCCAAACCCACACCGCTCCTCCCCATCCCCGCGTACGCGACCACTACGCTCCTACCCTGAAGCTCGGTTGGCCCATCATTGTGGGTCAGTTGGGCATTATCTTGGTGGCGTTTGTAGACAATATTATGATCAGCCACCACTCGCTCTCCGAGCTGGCCGGCGCCTCCTTTGTCAATAACTTCCTCAACCTGGCTATTATATTCGGGATAGGCATCTCCTACGGCCTGACCCCCTTGGTGGCGCAGGAGCATCATCTGGGTCATAAGTCCGCCTTGGCCGCGTGGTTCTACCACTCCCTTTTTCTGAACGGGCTCTTTGCTTTGGCGCTGGGGCTGGTGATGTTTCTGCTGCAGTACCGCCTAAGTTGGTTTAACGTGGAGGCCGATCTGATACCTCTGCTGCTGCCCTATTACCGCATCCAGATCTACGGGTTTGTAACAACCATGTTCTTCGGAGCCGTTAAGCAACTGATGGACGGAATGCACCATACCGCCACGCCTATGATCCTAACGGTAGTAGGCAATCTGCTGAACATCTTTCTGAACTGGCTGCTCATCTACGGCCGTTGGGGCTTCCCCGAGCTGGGGCTCACGGGCGCCGGCATCGCCACCCTGCTGAGCCGCATCTTTATGCTGGCGGCCGGTCTTCTGATTCTCTTTACCTCCGCTACCTACAGAGACCTGCACCTGCTGCAAACCCTGCGCCAAAAGTGGCACATCAGTGCCAAACGCCTGCGCTCCCTGCTGCGCATAGGGCTGCCCGTGGCTACGCAGATGGGCTTGGAAGCTACCTCCTTCTCCATCGCCGTGATCTTTGTGGCCCGTATGGGGCAGGCGTCTCTGGCTACCTTTCAAATTGTAAACACCATTACCACCTTGGGGTTTCTGGTCTACTACGGATTCGGATCCGCTACTACCATTAGAGTGAGCGTTTTGCGCACCCAAGGCGATCTGCCGGGCGCCCGCCGAGCTGCAACCGCCTCCCTGCGCCTCTCCTTTCTGTGCGGATTCGCAGCCATGCTCTTTGTCTTTCTGTTTGACCGTCAACTGGCCGCCCTCTTTAACGCCGACGACCAAATAACCCGCATGGTGCAGTGGGGCCTGCTGGGCATTTACCTCTTTCAGGCCGGAGACGCCCTGCAGGTTATCTACTCCAATGCCCTCAGAGGCTTGGCCCGCGTGCGCCCCTTGGCCCCCATGGCCTTTATCTGTCATATACTCATAGCCCCTACACTGGCCTATCTATTCCCCTTTGTGGCGGCCCCCGCCCTATACGGATGGATCACTGCCGGCTCCCCCGTGGGATTCACCCCACACAACACCCCGCAGATCTGGCAACATACCGCCCTCTGGTTGGCCTTCCCCTTCAGCCTTACCACCCTAGGCCTCCTCTTGAGACACTACTTTAACCGATATACCCGCCCGCAGAACCGAATCTAATCCCCTTTAGGAGGGGTAGATACCGCCCTCCGGTCGGCCTACCCCTTCAGCCTTACCACCCCGGGCCTCCTC
>R16__coassemble_1658_pt1 | contig 9516 bp, 9 predicted proteins | sample R16__metabat2_low_PE_011 | metagenome-assembled genome bin R16
GTTTTCGGGTGGGTAATCCTATCCGGAGGAAGGGGGTTGGGGCGTGCCGGGTTACTTAGCGAGCGGTTTGAGCACCAGTACGGGGGTTTCTTTGCTTTGGTCGGGGTATAGGTAGAGGCGGTTGCCGTCTATAACGTAGTAGCGTGCTTTAGAAAGGGCTCCCATGATCATGTTTTCGTACATAGTACCGGAGCAGGCCACGCGGGTGGAGGTAAATTCGCCGGTTTGCATTCGGCCGTCTTTAGTGGCGCGCAGCGAGCTGCCGAAGCTGTTGCACATGCCGTAGCCGCCTACCGTAGCTGCAGCCACGTCAAAGGTAACCTGCATGCCTTGTGCGTTGTTGGGCAGTTTCTCTTCACCGGAGAAGCCGATTACTTCCCAAGAAGCGTTTAAGGTGCCCAATTGGTCAATCTGTTTTTTGGGGCCGCAACTAACCGTTAAGAAAGAGAGTGCCAGGGTGGCAACGATGGTAGTAAAGCCTAAGGCGTATTGGTGGAATGTTTTCATATTAGTGGGGTTAATAGTATTTAGTCTAAGTCTAAGTGATGCGCGGTAATGGCTTGCTCCATAAAGATGGAGGCTTTGGAGGCGAACTTCTCCTCGCTCTCGGTTGTGTAGTAGGTTACGGAGCCTTCTTTGGATAGGTTTTGTTCTATCTCGGGGTGGCGCAGGAGGTAGTTTTCTAAGGAAGCGGCTACCAACTCGCCTTGCGAAACGATCTTGAGGGTAGGGGTTACCAGTCTTTTTATCTTGGGCAATAGTAGGGGGTAGTGGGTGCAAGCCAGCACTATGGTGTCTATGCGTTCGCCTTTCTCCAGGATATTGTCTAAGTGTTTGCGGATAAAGAAGTCGGCTCCCGGGCTGTTGCTCTCACCGGTCTCTACTATGGGCACCCACAGCGGGCATGCCTCTTGAAATACCTCTATATCGGGAAAGAGTTTAGCCACCTCCAGCGGATAGCTGTTGCTGCTTACGGTACCCTCCGTGCCCAATATTCCTATTTGATTGGTAACGGTAATGTCGCCCAGAGCCTCCACCGTGGGGCGGATGATGCCCAAAACTCTGCGGTGGGGCAGGTTCATCTTGGGCAGGTCTTCCTGTTGGATGGTACGCAGAGCCTTTGCCGAGGCGGTGTTGCAGGCCAGTATGATGAGCCGGCACCCCATTTCAAAAAGTTTCTTTACGGCTTGCAGCGTAAAGTCATAGACTACTTGATAGGAGCGAGTGCCGTAGGGGGCGCGGGCGTTGTCGCCTAAGTATACGAAGTCATACTGCGGAAGCCTTTTAATGGTCTCTGCAGCAATAGTAAGCCCCCCATAACCGGAGTCGAATATACCTATCGGCCCGCACGTATGGGGGTAAAGCGTGTGGTTTGAAGTCTCCATTATCTGGTGTTTATCCGTTTGTACGGCATTGCTAATGCAAAGGTACAACATTTTGCCGCTATATTCAACCCTTTTTCTCTTGCTTCTCCTCCGGCCAGCCCCCTGAAGCGCTAAAAAAACGGGCAGGGAAGGGATGCAGATTTGGTCCGCACCAAATTTTCTTTTGATCCGCACCAAAAAATAATTTGATCCGCACCTAATGATCTTTAGATCCGCCTCTAATTTTTCCCGCCTCCCTATACCCCCCAAGCGGGTACCACGGCAACGTGCAGATCGGGGGCTGGCACCCCCGTTGTATGCCGGTATTCTAAAATTTTTTTTGCGGTCTTATACAAGCTTGAGGGCGGTACTGAATTCCGTTCGTTTGCTCATTTGCACCTTTACAACCCATGCTATGACGGTCTTGGGTTGACGCTTTGAGAATTTATAGGTACCTTTGCATATAAATATAGGAGTATGGATGCGCACTCATTCCCGGCCGGGGCTGAGCGCACTGCGCACAGTTCCTTTGCGTGTATTAGTCAAACTTCAAAGCCGAACCGCTTATTACGCTAAGCTTGCCTTGCTATATGAAGAAAAAAATGGATCACATCATAACGGAAACCGATAAGGAAGCAGTGATGCATATCATGCCCGCACTGTATAATCCCGACAAAGAAGATATTCCCACCCGACAAGAGCTGCAGAAAGGGGCTAAGAACCCCTTTGCCTTCGTCTCTATGGGCGATAACGTGCTATATCCCAAGATAGTTGTGCCGCTTATCTTCCCCGAGGAGGAGGCCAAAAGGATTATCAAATCCGTCAGAGAAACCAATGCACCGCTTAACAGAAGAGCCTTTTTGGTGCATCTGACCCGGGCTCAAGAGGATTCAGATATGCCCCTTGTGGGGGGGTATCACCAGATGGGTACCCTGTGCGAACTGCTTACGGCCGACAAAATCCCCGGCGACAACATGGTGCTCTGGGTCTATGGCTGGTGTAAGCTTTTGGTACAAGAGGTAAACGAATCTATCCATAGGTGCAGCGGCATTCCTAAGTTTGAGCGGCCGCTCCCCTCCCCCGATAAAAGCCCTAAGGCCGCCCAAGAGCTGGAGGAGCTTACCGGCATCGTGCGAGACTCCGTGACGCTCATCTTGCGCCATCAATCTACCGACGGCACACTGCCCGACCCCCTGTTGCACGACCTTAAGCTGACCGCCGACCCCGAAGTGGTGATAAATTTTGCGGCGGCAATTGCCCCCTTTCGCGGAGCCTTGGGGCTTGAGCTGTTGGGGGAATCCAATATAGCTAAGCGCGGCATAGCCGTTCTTACCGCCATAAACGGGCTGATAGATCGTATTGCCCTGCGCAAATCTATACAGCAACGCACCCGCTCCCAAATGGACGACCAGCAAAGGGAGTTCTTCCTCAGAGAAGAGATACGCTCCATTCAGGAGGAGCTGGGCGATAATCCCGATGCTACCTCCCCCGTAACCAAACTCGCTGCAGAGGGCGCCCGTAAGCAGTGGCCCCCCCGGGTGAAAGAAATCTTCTCCGACGAGCTGGAAAAACTGCCCCGCCTGCACCCTCAAAGCCCCGAGTATGCTATTCAACTCCAGTACTTACGCACTATGTTAGACCTGCCCTGGGACACTTACTCAGAGGATGTACTGGACTTGGCACGAGCCGAGGAAATACTAAACCGAGACCACTTCGGATTAGAGAAAGTAAAGGAGCGCATCCTGGAACACTTGGCGGTAATTAAACTTAAAAATAACCTCAAAGCACCTATTCTTTGCCTCTGGGGCCCTCCCGGCGTGGGAAAGACCTCACTGGGTAAAAGTATCGCCGATTCCTTGGGCCGTAAGTACGTGCGTATCTCATTAGGCGGCATGCATGACGAGGCTGAGATACGCGGGCACCGCCGTACTTACGTCTCGGCCATGTGCGGACGCGTATTGCAGGAAATTCGCAAGGCCGGCACCTCTAATCCCGTCTTTGTCTTAGACGAAATAGATAAGATAGGTGAAGACTTTCGCGGGGATCCCGCCTCCGCCCTGCTGGAAGTATTGGATCCCGAGCAGAACAAAAACTTCCACGATAACTACTTAGACATAGACTATGACCTGAGCAAAGTGCTCTTTATAGCTACTGCCAATACCCTCTCTACCATCTCCCGCCCCCTTTTGGACCGTATGGAGCTGATACAGGTATCGGGGTACGTGCGCCAAGAAAAGGTAGAGATAGCCAAACGGCACCTCTTCCCCAAAGAGATGGAGGAGCACGGATTTAAGAAAGACGACTTTGAAATTACCACCCCCGCCGTGGAGTTTATCATAGATCGCTATACCCGGGAGAGCGGCGTGCGTCAGTTGGGTAAGCAGTTCTCTGCTATTATTCGTAAGAACGCCCGCAAGTATGCTACAGACCAAACCCTGGTGAAAACCGTGGGCGTAAAAGAGGTAAAGGAGTTCTTGCGGGAGCCTATTTATCCCGTAGATATGTGGCAGGACTTTGGCATCCCCGGCGTTGTAACCGGCTTGGCTTGGACCGAGGTGGGCGGAGAAATCCTTTTTGTGGAGAGTAATCTGATAGACTCGGAGAAAGGCGAAGACCTTATCCTTACCGGAAACTTGGGCGACGTGATGAAAGAATCCGCCGTTATAGCCTTTGACTACATACGCGCTCACTTCGCCGAGATTGGCATAGCCCCCGAGGTGCTCCTTAAAAAGCGTGTACACGTGCACGTACCCGAAGGCGCTATCCCAAAGGACGGCCCCAGTGCCGGTATCACAATGGTTACCTCCCTGGTCTCTACCCTTACGGGCAGACGCGTTAAACCCCGCATCGCCATGACCGGGGAGGTAACCCTTACCGGGCGCGTGCTGCCCGTGGGCGGCGTAAAGGAGAAGATATTGGCCGCCAAAAGAGCCGGAGTAACCGATATCATTATGAGTAAGGAGAACCGAAAAGATATAAACGAGATACAGCCCCTGTACATAAAGGGTATTACGTTCCATTATATCAACCATGCCCGGGAGCTATTCCCTTTGGCCTTGGAGCCCGACGGAATTACCCCCTCTGTCCCAACCGCTTAAAGATACAGCTCTATGGAAAACCCACTCACCCGTCAGGAATACTTTGCCACGGTGGCCCTTTGCCGCGATATATTCACCAAAAAGCTCCACGATTACGGGGCTTCGTGGCGCCTACTGCGCATCCCCTCCCTCACGGACCAGCTACTCATTAAAGCCCGACGGATTCGCACCTTAGAAACATCCCCTACTCACATGGTAGAGGACGGCATCCCCGCCGAGCTGACGGCCATTGCCAATTACTGTGTGATAGGGCTCATCCAGTGGGAGCTCCCGCCCGTTTTAGAGGCCGACCTGTCGGAAGAGCAAGCCGTGGCGCTCTATGACGAAAAGGTGCTGCAAACCTATACCCTCATGACCGGTAAAAACCACGATTACGGAGAGGCGTGGCGATCCATGCGCTTGACCTCCTTTACCGACCTAATCCTTACCAAGCTCATGCGCATCAAGCAACTGGAAGATTTGCAGGATGCCGGCGGCGCCTTGGTCTCAGAAAACATAGACGCAAACTACGCCGATATTCTTAATTATGCTATCTTTGCGTTAATAAGAATAGGTGAAGCCGACAATGAATAGCACAAACAGAAGAAAAATACTTACCTTCCTTACCGAGCTGTCTCGTATACTCCTGGCTCTGGTACTGCTCCTCTCGGGCTTGCTCAAGGGGATAGACCCCGTGGGCGGTGCTATTAAGGTGGGGGAGTACTTCACCGCTTTCGGATTAACGGCCTTAGCTCCCCTCTCTCTTGTCGTATCCATTGCCCTTTGTAGTGCCGAATTCCTCTTGGGCGGCCTCCTGCTTATGGGTTTGTGGCGCAAGTTTTCTACCCTACTGACGCTCCTCTTTATGGGCGCAATGACCTTGCTTACCCTTTATCTGGCTATCTATAACCCCATAAGCGACTGCGGATGCTTCGGCGATGCCGTTAAAATATCTAACCAAGCCACCTTTGCCAAGAATGTCCTCTTCTCCGTACCGGCTTTGATCCTCTTTGCGGGGCGTAAACGTATGGCTCCCGTATCCCCCAAACGCCCCGTACTCTACACCTTGTCTCTGATGCTCCTTTTCGGGTGGGGGCTCTTTGTGTGGGGCAACCTGAGGCATCTGCCCGTGGCGGACTTCCGTCCGTACAAGCGCGGGGCTTCACTGCGCAGTTTAATCCTGCGCCCGGACGATGCTCCCGAACCCGTCATTGATTATAAGTTTATCTACGAGCGTGCCGGCGTGAAGGACACCTTTGATATTAACCATATCCCCACTACGGAAGACTGGGAGTACGTAGACCGCATAGAGGAGGTGATTGCCAAAGGGTACGAACCCCCCATCACGGACTTCGCCCTTTTTGACGGAGAGGAGGAGCTTACCGAACGATTGCTCCGCTACCCCGGTAAGATGATCTGGGTCACCACTACCCATTGGCCTACTCACAAAGGAACTATAGCCCATAAACTGAATGCCTTAGCCCAAGAGGCCAAGGAGCAAGGGGTGCAGTTCTATGCCATTGCTGCCTCCGAGCCCGAGGAGAACCTCCGCTGGCGTGAAACCTCCGCCGCCGCTTATCCCATACTCTTTGCCGATGCCGTAACCATAGAGACCATGGCGCGCGCCAACCCGTCTGTGTTCTTCCTTGAAGACGGGGTAATATTAGATAAGATTAACGCGTTGGATATTCAGTCCGCCTCTAAGGTAGAAGCACAGTTGCAAAAGATCTTCGGGGCTCCGGCCAACACCTCGGATGTACATTTGGGGCGTTGGTTACTCCTCTTCTTATGGCTGGTGATCACCTTGGTAATGTACTTTTTGGTAGTAGGCAAAGAACCTTCCCCTCAGATAGAATCGGAGCTTTTGCCCCATCAAACCACCCCCTCCGCCCCACAAGAAGAGTCTGAGCTTACCGCTAAACAGCATTAAACCACTCCCTCTGTAGAATCAACACCCTTATCCTTTAAAACAAAAAGTATTATGAGAAAACTTGTAGTTGCCGGGAATTGGAAAATGAATAAGTCCCTCCAAGAAGGCGAAACCTTGGCGCAGGAAATTGTACGTCAAGTGGCACAAACCCACCCTTCTTGCCGTGTAATATTGGCTCCGCCCTATCACTTATTGGCCTCCGTGGCCAAGATAACCGCCGGCTCCCCCGTTATAACCGCCGCCCAAGACTGCTCTGCCTTTGCTTCCGGGGCCTATACGGGCGAGGTTTCCGCCCCTATGATTGCCTCTTGCGGAGCGCAGGCCGTGATCATCGGGCACTCCGAGCGTAGGCAGTACCACCACGAGGATGCCCCCTTGCTGACGGAAAAGATTCGCCGTGCCTTGGCCTCCGGCTTGGAAGTGATCTACTGTGTAGGCGAAAACAAGGAGGAGCGGGAGCAAAACCGTCATTTGGCCGTAGTGCAAGAGCAGCTGGAAAGCGTACTCAAAGCCTTCTCGGCCGCAGAGTTTGCCCGTATTATTGTGGCTTATGAGCCGGTTTGGGCCATTGGCACCGGGCTGACCGCTACGCCGGAGCAAGCGCAAGATATGCATAAGCATATACGTGCCGTATTGGCGAACCTATTCGGCCCGCAAGCAGCGGCGGATACCTCGTTGCTCTACGGCGGTAGTTGCAACCCGCAGAATGCTGCCACCCTATTTGCCGGCCCCGATGTAGACGGCGGGCTGATAGGCGGCGCTGCCCTGGTTACAGAGAAGTTTATGGCCATAGTGGCCACTCGCTGATTTATCCCCCCCTGTAATTGCTGATGAATTAAGGCCGGACAAAAGTTTTCTTAGTGCCGGATCTAATTTAACTTAGATCCGGATCTAAGCAAAATTAGATCCGGATCAAATTTAACCCCTTATCGGGGGCTATGCTGCATACGGATGCGCCCTATATAAACAGCACTCCGTAATATCAACCGGCCCTCCCCCCGATAATAAACAAGGACTATTATGACCGTTACAGCCCTTAACCCCAAATCAAAGCAACGGCTTATGTACGTTGCTCTGAAACTCTGTGCCGTATTGTGCTTTATTGCCATGCCCCGTAACCTCCTCCGGGCGCAAACCGAAGACCCCACCGGTACCAATGCCATTATTAACGCCTTGGGGCAAACCTCCGGATCGGGCGCGAAGGTAGTGGTGAAGGAGCCGGACTTTGAAGAAAAAAAACTCCCCCGCCAACCCCAAAAACAGTCCACAAAACACGAGGCCTCCGGGGAGCTGCCGCCTTTGGAGTCTTCTGCCGACCAAGAGGCTGTGCCCATAGGAATAGTGGGGGAGCAGCTTAACGCCGCAAATGCCGCCACCTCTACCGGCTATCGTATCCAAATCTACACCGGTAATATGGCCAATTCTAAAAGAGAAGCCTTGGCCAGAGCAGCGCAGATAGAGGCACGTTACCCCGGTGCCGGCACTTACGTGGAGTATCAAGCCCCCTTCTGGAAGGTCTTGGTGGGCAACTACCGCACCAAAACAGAGGCCCAGCACGACACCCGTCTGCTTAAAGACGCCTTCCCCTCCTTCTCAAGGGAAATATACGTGGTGCGCAGTAAGATATTCGTTGCCCGATAACCCTTATTATTACCCCCCCTTCTACGGATTACTTTATGAGTACAGAAGATTCTATTGTAGAGTCCGCCGCTACACGCCAAAGCACCTTTAAGCCCAATCCCGCAGTTACCGCCCGAATGCAGGAGCACGTATCTGCCCTCTTGTCTCTCTTAGGGCAAGATACCACTCGGGAAGGGCTGCTGAAAACGCCCGAACGTGTAGCCAAAGCAATGCAGTTTCTAACCAAAGGTTATCAGGAAGACCCCATTGAAATACTCCGAGCCGCCACCTTTAAGGAGGAGTACAGACAGATGGTAATCGTAAAGGACATAGATTTTTTCTCCCTATGCGAGCACCATATGCTTCCCTTCTTTGGCAAAGTACATGTGGGGTATATCCCCAATAAATACATAACCGGGCTCAGTAAGATTCCCCGAGTGGTGGAGGTCTATGCCCGCAGATTACAGGTTCAGGAGCGTTTAACCACCCAAATAAAGGATGCAATACAGCAAACCCTGAACCCATTAGGGGTTATAGTGGTGGTGGAGGCGCAGCATATGTGCATGCAAATGCGCGGCGTGGAGAAGCAACACGCCCTTACTACCACCAGCGACTTTACCGGAGCCTTTGAGGAGGCACGCACCAGAGAGGAGTTCCTGAACCTTATAACCGGACACTGATCCCCGCGCACCCAAACACCAATCGCTTGTGCACCCGGAGCAGACTTCTGCTAACCCGCCGCTTATCACCAACCGTTTCCGCTCACTGCCTAACCGGCCTTGCCCGCAGCTTTACCTTGTATACCCACTTCCAACCGTTATGATACATAAGTTTACCCTCACAGACCCCGAACAAAGCGACTTTAAGTGCGTAGTAGAGATTAATTCGGAGAGTACCTTTCTGCAGCTTAACCAAGCCCTGCTCCGTTTCATGGGGTACGATCCGCACCTCTTTACCATTATATCCTTAACCGACGACTATTGGGAGAAGCAGGTAGACGTTACGCCTATGGATATGGGCGGAGACACCGAGGTACTCTCCTATGTTATGGATGAAACCGTGCTGGACGTAATCTTGGAAGAGAAGCAACGGATGCTCTTTGTGTACGATCTGTTGCGCAATAAGTCCCTGCGCATGCAGCTTACCTCCATTAAAAGCGGATCTTTAGAGGAGCCCAAGCTGGTGCAACTGCGGGGTAAGGCCCCCATGCCCTCCAATGAAGGCGAGTTTTCGGCTCAAGACTTGGCATCCTTGGACGTGGCTTCGGAGTTCTTAGATCAGGACCTGTACGGAGACTCTGAGTACGAATTAGACGAGATATCCGACGGGTTTGGTGAATACCAAGAGGACTAACCTGCTCTGTGGCTCTTCTGTACACTGCTCTTGATGGCACAGAAAGAGTGTTGCGGCGTACCGGAAAGCCCATTTGTACCGGTACCAATGGAATAATACCACCGATACTCAGGAAAGATACCACCGTACCAAGGGAATAAGACTACCGTACCAAAGGGAAAATACCACCGGT
>R16__coassemble_1683_pt1 | contig 9280 bp, 5 predicted proteins | sample R16__metabat2_low_PE_011 | metagenome-assembled genome bin R16
GGGTGGGAGTGGGGGCGGAGACGAGGGCTTTGAGGCGAGGCAAGAGGGAGCGGAACTCCAGCTGAGCAAAGAGGGCTTGAGCGTGTTGCAGGTCGGGCTCCCGGTACAAGAGGTCGTCGGGCTGATAATCCAGGGGCACGTTGCACACAATTCGGGTTAGGCGGCGGGAGAGCTCCACCGAGTCTCTTCCGGCCTCCAGCTTCTTGGCCAGGGCGGGTTTTACGTGGGATAGGTGGGCGTATATATCGTCTATATCGTGGTATTGTTGCAGGAGGGTTTGTGCGCCCTTGGGGCCTATGCCGGGGCAGCCGGGGATATTATCGGAGGCGTCTCCCACCAGGGCCAGGTAATCTATCATCTGGGCGGGGTATTGCAGGCCGTACTTAGCGCAAACGGCGGCTCCGTCCAAAACTTCGTATCCGGTGGAGCCGCGGCCGGCGGGGCGGTAAAGGTAGACGTGTTCCTGCACCAGCTGGGCGTAGTCCTTATCTGAGGAGACGAGGTAGACCTGATAGCTATGGGCCAAGCGGTGGGCCAAGGTGCCGGCCACGTCATCGGCCTCGTAGCCGGGCTGCTCCAAGATGGGGATGCGATAGGCCTGCAGCAGCTCTCTGATGTACGGCACGGCCTGCAGGATGCCCTCGGGGGTTTCGTCTCGCTGAGCTTTGTACTCACTGTACTCCTCCGAGCGGAAGGTGCCCCCGGGCAGGTCAAAGCAGGCCACAAGTGCGTCGGGATGCTCCTTCTCTATAATCTCGTGGAGCATTAAAGTGAACCCGAAGGCGGCACTTGTATCCATGCCGTGGGAGTTAATGCGCGGGTTAGAGATAAAAGCGTAGTAGGCACGGAATATAAGTCCGTAGGCATCCAGTATAAAGATACGGGGCAGGGCGGGAGCGGTCATAATGATACAGGGTTATGAAAGGGCAAACCGGGTACAAGAGAATATAAGAATGGGGGGTGAGCCCACTACAAAGGTAATATAATTTGCTTGGGGAGCGAACGGGTTTGCCGGCCAATCCGCCCTACCCTATCCCCCCCCCGGAAGGCGGAAAAATTAGGTGCGGACCAAAAAAGTATTAGATCCGCACCTAAGCAAAATTAGATCCGCACCAAAAAAGTATTTGATCCGGACCTAATTTTGCGGGAAATCGCCCCCCGTTTTGATCCGCTCTTTTGTTTTTTCTTTTTACCTTTACACACCAAGCATTATACACCTCTTTAACCACGCTACACTATGGATGCAAACACCCCCCACACCCCGTTGGACTTCACCAATACCGAGGTAGCCTTTGCCCTTAAGAGCACCTCCGAGCTCAAGCAGGCCGCCCTTCTGTTTAAGGCCCTATCCTATCCCCGCCTGGTAGGCGCCGGCAAAGTGGCCTCAGATCTTTCGTCTCGGTTGCACCTGCCGGTGGGCTGGGCGCTTAAACCCACCATCTACCGCCACTTTGTAGCGGGCGAAACCCTCGTTAAGAGCCTGCCCGCCGTGCGCCGCATCTACGCCCAAGGCGCACAATGCGTGATGGATTACTCTGCCGAAGGGGGCGATACCGACGCCGCTACCCGAGATAACTACGAGGCCAACCTGCGCGCCGTACGTTTTGTGGGCACCCACCCCGAGCTGAGCCACGCCGTCTTTAAGGTGAGCGGCATAGCCAAGGTACCCGCTCTGGTTAAGTTCAGCGAACAGACCGACTCGCTCACCCCGGCCGAGCAGAAGGAGATTATGCTGCTGCGCGAACGCTTTATGACCCTGTGCCGCACCGCCCACGACCTATCCGTGCCCATCTTGGTAGATGCCGAACACTACGCCTATCAAGACCTCATAGACCAGCTGACCGAGGAGGCTATGGAGCTTTTTAACCAAGAGAAGCCCATCGTCTTTGCCACCCTGCAGATGTACCGCCGAGACCGCCTGCCCTATCTGCACCATCTATTAACCCTGGCTCAGGAAAAGAACCTCAAAATAGGCGTTAAGTTTGTGCGCGGCGCCTACATGGAAGAGGAGCGCGAACGAGCCGAAAAAATGGGGTACCCCGATCCTATCTGCCCCACCAAGGAGGCTACCGATGTAAACTACGACCAAGGCGTGGCCTTTGCCCTGAGCCACCTGGAGGTCTTTGAGCTCTTTTGCGGCACCCACAACGAGGAGAGTTGCCTTAAGATAGCCCAAATGATGCAAAACCTGGGGCTGGAGCCCAACGACCGGCGCATATACATGGCGCAGCTCTACGGCATGAGCGATAACCTCACCTACAACCTGGCCCACGCCGGGTACCGCGTCTCTAAATATGTGCCCTACGCCCCCGTGAACAAGGTACTGCCCTACCTGGTGCGCCGTGCGCAGGAAAACACCTCCTTGGAAGGCCAAACCGGACGCGAACTGCAGCTCATACGCACCGAGCTACGCCGCCGCAAAGAGGCCGAGAAAGAGTAAAATTTATCTCCCCCTCCTATATATAAATGCCCGCTGCACCCCCGGAAGACCTTTACTGCCGGGGTGCGCGGGTGTTTACGTGCGCCCTGCCGCCGAGCCTCCGCAGCGGCGAATATACCCTCCCCCCGGGAAGGGGCGTTTGCATGAGCAGTCTCAAGTTATTTGTGTACCTTTGTAGCACTGAAGACTAACACCTGTAGCATGAACACAAATCAGCACCTCTACGCGGCCGGCGCCGCCCGCACCCGCTCGCTCGGTGGGCGCCTTAATCTACTCAAAGGCTTAACCTTTACCCTTATATTGGTGTTCTTGGGCTGCACCTCCGCTACAACCCAAACCCGAGGACAGTCCGCCCCGGGCACGAATGCAGAGCAGCCCGCCGGAAAATCTTTGGTGGAGCAGGCCGTGGCTCTGGCGCAAAGCGAAGAAGTAAGGGATCGCGTGGAGAAGATGAGCCCAGAGGAGCAACTGGGCCAACTGATCATGCCCATCTTTAACCCCACCTGGGCTCAACGAGAAAACTACCTTAAGCTTATCCGCGAGTGCCACCTGGGCGGCATCCTGTTTCAGAAAGGCACCGCTTGGGAGCAGTATAGGCTCACCCGCTATCTGCAGGAAAAGAACAAAAAGCTGCCGCTACTCATCTCGTTAGACGGGGAGTGGGGACTGGCCATGCGCCTCACCGACGCCCTTAAGTACCCCCGTATGGCCGAGCTGAGCCACCTGAGCGAAGAGGATCTGCGGCAGTACGGAGAAGACGTAGCCCGGCAGTGCCGCGTGATGGGCATACACGTTAACTTCTCACCCGTGATGGACGTGAACAACAACCCCAAGAACCCCGTTATCGGTACCCGTAGCTTCGGCTCCGACGTGCAGACCGTTATCCGCTGCGCCCTACCCTACGCCCAAGGCTTGGAGGCGGGCGGCGTGCTCTCGGTGGCCAAACACTTCCCCGGGCACGGCAACACCTCCGCCGACTCCCACAAGACCCTGCCCGTGGTAAAGGGCACGCGCAATTCTCTGAACAAGACCGAGCTGGCCCCCTTCCGGGCCTACATAAACGCACACCTGGGCGGCATCATGTCCGCTCACCTCTTTGTGCCGGCTTTAGACTCCACCCCCGGTACGCCCTCTTCCCTCAGCCCTAAAATTGTAACCGACCTGCTGCAAGGGGAGATGGGATTCCGAGGACTCATCTTTACCGACGGACTGGGCATGCAGGGGGTTCAAAGCAAAGGCACCCAACCCATAGCCGTGCGCGCCCTATTGGCCGGAAACGATATTCTCTTGGGAGCCACCGACACCCGCGCCACCTACCGCCAACTGCTACAAGCCTACAAGGAAGGCACCCTATCCCCGGAGCTCATACGCGATAAGTGTGCCAAAGTACTCGCGTGGAAGATAGTACTGGGCCTGCCTATAGACGGTAGCATGAAATCCCTACCCGAGTATAAGACAAAAGAGGAGTTCTACGAAGCCCTTAACCCCAAAGATCTGGTAGAGCATAACCGGGAGATATGGCGCAAAAGTCAAGACAAATCCACCCCCCCGGCGCCTAATGATACAGTCCCGGCAGAGCAAAAAGCGCAAGAGGAGGACCCCACCCTGCAACTCAAGGCGCAAAAAACAGACTCCGTCCCGAAAACCGAAGCTCAGGCCCCCGAAAACATAGCTCCGAAGGCCGAAAAAGGAAACAGCAACCCCAACCAACCAGCAACGGGATCGGATCGGAGCGCTCACGGCCCCCTCGCTCCGCAAGACAGAGCCCTGCCGTTTCAAAACAGCCCCCTGCTGTTTGAAAATACCCTCCCGGCGGACAACGATAGACCCCGCAAGCCGGACGAGGACAGGTTCCGCGAACTGGACAATATAGCCCTGCAAGGCATAAAATTAGGCGCATACCCCGGATGCCAAGTGGCCGTCCTGCACCGCGGCAAACCCGTCTACCTGAAAAGCTTCGGCACCCTTTCCTACAAAAAAGGAGCCCAACCCGTAACCGTAGAAACCCTTTACGACGTTGCCTCCCTCTCTAAGGTATTAGCCACCACGCCCGCCATAATGCAGCTGGTGGGCTCTGAAAAACTGCGGCTCAATGACACTGTAGAAGAAATACTCCCCGAGTTTAAAGGAAGCCGCGCCGGCAAAATACGAGTAAAAGAGTTATTACTCCACTGCAGCGGCCTGCCGCCGGTGATTAACTTCTACTTAGAGCTCTTGAAAAGCCGTAAAGCAGGAGAGAACCTACTCTCCTACTCGGCTAAACCCGGCTGGATATTCTTGGGAGGAAACGTCTACGGGAATCCACAAACGCTCTATAACAGCACTTATGTGCGCCGCGAGCGATCAGAGGAGTATCCGGTGCGCATTGCCCGGAAGATGTACCTAAGCCGAGACTTCTACACCTCCGTTATCGTGCCCAAGATTAGGGAAGCAAATCTCTCTTCGCCGGGCTCGTATCGGTACACCGACGTAGGTTTTTTGCTTTTGGGGCGGATAATAGAAGCAAAGAGTGGGCTAAGATTAGACGAGTATGTGCAGCAAAACATCTACCGCCCCATGGGATTGGATCGTATCACCTACTTGCCGCTGGATTACGGCTACACACAAGCCGAGATTGCTCCAACTCAAAACGACAAGTTCCTGCGCAAAGAAGAGGTTTGCGGGAGGGTAGAAGACGAAACAGCCCTTTGTATGGGCGGCGTATGCGGCAACGCCGGAGTTTTTGCCAACGCCTACAGCGTGGCCCTACTGGGAGAAATGTTTCTTAGGGAGGGCCAAGCCGAGCACAAGCGCATTATCCCGGCCAAGGCGGTGCGGCAGTTTGTGAGCACCAAGGGTGCCGGAGGCAAGCGTTACCTGGGCTTTATGGCCAATTACAAGGGCAACTCCAACCTACCCGAATCTGCCTCGGCTCAGACGTACGGCCACACCGGGTTTACGGGCACTGCGCTTTGGATTGATCCCGCGGCCGACTTGGTGTTTGTTTTCCTCTCTAATCGCACGCACCCCAACCGCACCAACGGCAAGCTTATGAGCCGGGAAATCCGCCCGCGTCTGATGCAAGCCGTTTACCGCGCCATAGGTAAGTAAACCGCCCAGCAGATGAATGGGGCTACAGATCCGTAGGCAAACAACCCCCGCACGCTGCACAAACAGACCATGATCCGTAGGCAAACAACCCCCGCACGCTGCACAAACAGACCATGATCCGTAAGCAAACAACTCCCGCACGCTGCACAAACAGACCCGCAGTATAGTGTAACCGGACTACAACCTGCCTTAACACAGATTATACTCCCCCGGGGGAAATCCTCAAATCCACCCCGAACTATATTCTTACCCCCTACAGACAGTACATCCACACAGAGCCTATGAACAATAACAATACCCCCGCCGGTGCCGGCGAACAGACCCCCCGCGAGGTGAACTTTGCCTCCACGGCTTGGAACGAATTCGGCTACGAAAACCTTCTGGAGCACCTGGCCGAGCTCACGCCCTACGGCATCAGCAATTACCCCGAGCCGGACAATATTACGCTGCGCACCATGCTGGCCAAGCGAAACAACCTGAAGCCGCAAAACTTTGTGGTGGTAAACGGGCGCACCGCCGCCTTCTACCGCATAGCCCAGGCGTGGGCAGGGGCGCGCGCCGCCCTACTGGTGCCCTACTACCCCCAATACAAAGCCGCCACAGACCGCTACGGCTGGAAGCACAAGCTCCTCTCTAATGATCTTTCTACCGAGGAGATTGATCTGAGCGAGTGCGACTTTTGCTGGCTCTCCTCCCCCAATAACCCCGACGGCAAGGTGCGCTCCCGCGCCGAGCTACTGCGCCTTATAGATGCCCATCCCCGGGTTAAGTTTGTTTTGGATCAGTCCTACAGTACGTTTACCACGGTGCCGGGCATCACCATGGCCGACATCAAAACCCACCCCAACATTATAGTAGTGCGCTCTTTTACCCATGCCTACGGGCTTCCCGGCCTGCGCATCGGATACATAGTGGCCGACGTGCCGGTGGCGCAGCAGATAAGCCGATTCTTAGAGCCGTGGAGCGTAAACACCCTATCGGTGGAGGCCGTTAAGTTTATCCTCATACACCCGGCCCAGTTCACCTTGCCCATTCGCAAGTGGCAGCGCTCGGCCAAGGAGCTGATAGACAAACTGCGCACTATAGACGGGCTGACGGTCTTTCCCGGCGATGTGCCCTTCTTCTTGGTGCGTTTGGAGCGCGTTAAGGGGGCGGCACTCGTTAAGCACCTGCGGGAGCAGTACGGGTTTCGCATCCACGACGCCTCCGGGTTTGAGGGGTTAGATGATCGCTACGTGCGCATCACCGCCCGCAGCGAGGAGCAAAACAACGCCTTGGTGCAGGCCATTCAAGAGTCGCTGTCCCTGCCGGAATTCGCCAAGTAACCCTTCCGCCCCGGCTCCTTCCGCCCCGTAGGATCGCTGTAGAGGCGGTGATTTACCCCCCTACCGATTTCCACTTCTATGCGTGCCGATACTAAGAGGTTTCTCTACCGGTACAAATAATCGTTAGTACCGGCACTAAATTCCCCCCTAAACCTGATGCCAAAACAAAGTATTTGATTAACTTTGCCACGGCTTACGGTAGGCTCCGTCCCCATCACCCCGCCCTCCCCAAAATGACACAACCCCAAGAAGGATCAGACAAACAGGCCGAGCTAGACAAACGCTACCTGCGCATGGCGCGCATCTGGGCGGAAAACTCCTACTGCCGGCGCAGGCAAGTGGGAGCCCTGATAGTGAAAAACAAAATGATCATCTCCGACGGCTACAACGGCACCCCCGCCGGCTTTGAAAACATCTGCGAGGACCCCGAGACCGGCCGCACCAAGCCCTACGTACTGCACGCCGAAGCAAACGCCATTACCAAAGTAGCCTCCTCGGCTAACGACTGCACCGGTGCTACCATGTACGTAACCACCGCCCCTTGTGTGGAGTGCGCCAAGCTTATTATCCAATGCCACATACGCCGCGTGGTGTTCGGGCAATACTATCATGCGGCCGACGGTCTGGAGCTGCTCCAACGCGCCGGCATTGAAATCTGCTACTACGATATAGACACCCTGTAACCAACCCCCGGAGCAATGAACCGCACCTCCCGTCGCATCCGCCTCCTGCTGCTTACCCTCTTGGCAGGCATAGCTCTGGGTGCCCTTGCCGTTTACCTTCTGGGCCGTCTCTACCGATACGCCCACCGAGACGCCCTCTCCCGTACACTGGACCTCATTGAGTCGGACTACGTAGACTCCGTAAACCTACCGGAGCTGCGCAGTGCGCTTATTCCCCTGCTCTTAAAACAGCTGGACCCCCACTCCGATTACATTCCCCGCGAGGAAAACATTGCCGAAAGCCAACGCCTGGAAGGCTCCTTTGTGGGGATAGGCATCGCCTACAACATCATCACCGATACCATTGTAGTGGACCGAGTAGAGGAGGGGGGGCCAAGCCAAAGAGCCGGAATCCTGCCCGGAGACCGTATATTGGCCGTGGGCTCCCTTCCGTTGGTGGGCGACTCCCTCTCGGGCGACTACGCAACCCGTCATCTGCGCGGTCCCGAGGGCTCCGTGGCCCAACTGCGGGTACTGCGCGCCGGCCGCCTGCACACCATTAACGTAACGCGCGGGGTGGTGCCCATTAAAAGCATAGACGTAAGTTACCTCATAACCCCCGGGATAGGCGTTGTGCGCCTGAACACCTGGGGCGCCGCTACGCCGCAGGAGTTCCGCGCGGCCGCCTCCGAGCTTCTCAATCTGGGCGCAAAAAGCCTTATTCTGGACCTAAGAGACAACGGCGGTGGATATATGGGTGCGGCGGTGGAGCTGGCCAACGAATTTCTGGACGCCGAGGATCTAATTGTCTACTCCATGGGCAGACAGATGCCCCGCGAAGAGATTTACGCAGACGGGAGGGGGGCGTACCGCCGGATCCCCTTTGTGATTCTGGTGAATGAGTTTACCGCCAGTGCCAGTGAAATCTTCTCGGCAGCCATGCAGGACCACGACCGCGCCCCCATCATAGGCCGGCGCACCTTTGGCAAAGGGCTGGTGCAGCGCAGCTATCTCTTCCCCGATAGCTCCGCCATACACCTAACGGTGGCCCGCTACTACACCCCAAGCGGTAGATCCATCCAAAAGGAGTACCAAATGGGCAATCGCTCGGCCTACGACCAAGAGCTCCTGCGCCGCTTTACGGACGGCGAAGTTTACGCCACAGACTCCGTGCCGCATCCCGAGGGCGATACCACCCGCTATTACACAGACTCCGGCCGCGTTATGTACGGCGGGCAGGGAATATTGCCGGACATCTTCATTCCGCGCGAAACTATGTACCCCAACGCCTACTATAATAGGCTTATAGACAGCGGGGCACTCCCCCAATTTGTATTCCTCTGGGTGGACAAGAACAGACGCCGGCTCTCCGCCCTAAAGGATATCCCCGCCCTCAGAAATTATTTGGCCGATAAAGATTGGCTCGTCTACCACTTAGCCGACTATGCGGCGGCCGAGTGCGGCGTGCCACAGCGGGCGGCTATGTTGGAGGAGGTGAAGGCCCCGCTCTTTAAGCAGCTAAGCGCGCTTATGGCCTACCAGCTCTTTGGCGTAGAGGGCTTGTACCGCTATTCGGCTCCGGACGATGCCATGCTGCAGGAGGCGCAAGCCCTTTTGCAAGAGATGAGTGCCGAGGGCAAGCTGATGCCCTTCTGAGCCCCTTTTGAGGAGCCCTCCCCCCGCTTCTTATGGGGGCCGGGGGGGCGGGGGGTGGGGGGTGGGCGGCGGGAGGGGTGGGGGGGGAGGGGCGGGGGGGGGCGGAG
>R16__coassemble_1715_pt1 | contig 8996 bp, 5 predicted proteins | sample R16__metabat2_low_PE_011 | metagenome-assembled genome bin R16
GGATATGGGGGTGTGGGTCGTAGTCGGCCAGGGAGAAGTCTTCGTATTCAAAGTGAAAGAGGTCTTCTCCGCGGCGGGCTATATCCATTCGGGGAAGGGGGCGGGGCGTACGCTCCAGCTGGAGCCTAGCTTGATCTAAGTGGTTAAGATAAAGGTGCGCATCCCCCAGCGTGTGCACAAAGGTGCCGGGTTTGAGGCCGGTAACCTGAGCCATCATCATCAGCAGCAGGGAGTAGGAGGCGATGTTAAAGGGTATCCCCAAGAATACATCGGCACTACGTTGGTAGAGTTGCAGGCTAAGCTGCCCGTCTTGCACATAGAACTGCATCAGGCAGTGGCAGGGGGGCAGCTTCATGTAGGGCAGGTCGGCCACGTTCCAAGCCGAAACGAGAATTCGTCTGCTGTAGGGGTTGTGCAGGATGGTATCCACGGCCCGGCTCATTTGGTCTATGGTTTGGCCGTTGTGGTAGTCCGTCCAGGTGCGCCACTGGGCTCCGTAGATGGGGCCCAAAGATCCGTCGGGGTCTGCCCATTCGTCCCAGATGGAGACCTTATGATCGTGCAGATAGGACACGTTGGTGTCGCCGTTCAGAAACCAAAGCAGCTCGTATATGATGCTGCGCAGGTGCAGCTTTTTAGTGGTCAGGAGGGGAAATCCTTGGCTTAGGTCAAAGCGCATCTGGTACCCGAAGATGCCCAGAGTACCCACGCCGGTGCGGTCTTCGCGCTTTTGGCCGTGGGTCAGTATAGTATCAAGTAGGTCTAAATACTGTTTCATGGGGATGTCTGTTCGCTACTGCAAAGGTACATAATCTGTTTCACTTGTGCCAACCTGTGGCGGTAGCCGTGTGGGGGAGCTGCTTAGAAGCTGTATTGCAAAGCCAGCATACCGATGTGCATATCGGGCGCGTAGGTAGGGGCGCCGCTTGCGGTAAATCCGTTAACGGTACGGGTGTATTGATAGCCCAGCACCAGGCGCAGATAGTCTCGGAAGAAGAAAAGCTCGGCGCCGGCTCTTACCGAGTGTTTAACCCCTTCCAGGTCGGGGTTCTGTATTTCAAGGGGGTGCTCCGACCACTCTTGTTTAAAGTTTGTGTTCTGGTCGTAGTAGGTATATCGGGCAAAGAGCCTGAGCGGAGTGCCGGTAAACCTATTAGCGGCCAGTAGGGTGAGGCCGGTAAAGGGGCGCACGAGCATATCGCCGGGGGCTATTCCGGCGCCCTTGGGGTCGTAGGTGTAGGCCATAGTGCGGGTGCCGGGTTGCCGGCCCCATACGCCTTCGGCGCGGAGGTCTAATTCGCCGCCGTTGTAGCGGCTCTTCACTTGGGCATGCGCCCCGTAATATTGTCTGGCGTAGCGTTTACCGGATAGCTCTACTCCGCCCACGTAGGCCGATATGCCGCCCAAGAGATAGGTGCTGCCCGTTTGGTGGTGTACGGCGGCGGTGCCCAAGAGGTTGGGGATGGATTGGGGCATGGAGTTGAAGCTGTTGCCCGAGAGGGCGGAGAGGGAGAAGTTAGCCCCGGTGGGCTTATCGGCCGGGGTTGCGTACCGAGCGGAGACGCCCAGATCAATGGCTACGGGCGCCATTCGGGAGAGGAAGAGGGGGCGGTCTATGAGCTCTATGGCCCCGGCGTAGCGGCTTATTTCGTTGCCGAAGGGCACTTTCATCAACCCGGCATCCAGTGCAAACCCGGTATTGCGGGGGGCGTAGGTAATCATCACTCGGTTGGGGGTGATGCCGCTCTCCCGCAAATTGATAATAATCTGCGCCGATAGCTCATCCCACCGGGCTTCCGTTACCAAGGAGGCGCGGCGTATGCCCAGGCGGCTCTGTATGATATCCGTGGTGCGCTCCACCCCTTTGCCCACGGTAAAGGCGTTGTAATCGTTTCCTACCTGCAGCAGGGTTTGCACGTATCCGCTGAATTTGATTTGCGGTCGGTCTGTGTCTTGAGATTGGAGGCTGTTCACTCCCAATGCCGTTAGAGCAAGCAGCAGCAGCAGGGTGCGTAAAGGTTTATTCATGGTGTTATTAATAGAGTATTAAATGGGTTTGGGGCTGTGGCGTCCCCTTATAGATGATTGGATTGGGGGGATATTTCGGCAGCCGTTAGTCCTTGCAAAGATAGCGATATTTAGGAAGATAGCCGCGGCGCAGACCGTCCTGCCGCGCACTTACTATGAGGGAAGAGACAAAAAAGAAGTTCCTCTACCCCGTGTACTATTGGGATAGAGGAACTCGTTGGCTACCGAGGTTTTCGGTTACAAGGGGCGCGTATTAGGCCGCTTTGGGGGCCTCTTTGGGCTCAATGAGTTTCCAGATACCGGCCGAGAGGGCTGCCCCTACCAGCGGGGCTACGATAAAGAGCCAGAGTTGCGAGAGGGCTACGCCGCCGTCGAACAAGGCCGGGCCGATGCTGCGGGCCGGGTTAACGGAGGTGCCGGTGATGGGAATGCACACAATGTGCACCAGTACCAGCGTTAAACCGATGGCCATGCCGGCTGTGGACCCGTTGCCCCACTTAGAAGTAGAGCCCAGTACTACCAATACAAAGATGCAGGTGAAGACGGCCTCGGCTATAAAGGCTTGCAGCATGCCCCCCTCCGCAAAGGAGTTAGAGCCGGTGGCCGTGGGGCCGTTGTGTGCGCCGGTGCTCACCAAAGCGTACAGGATGGCCGCGCCCAGTATACCGCCTATTACCTGAAAGAGTACGTACAGGGCAAAGTCTTTGGCGCTCATGCGTCCGCTCAGAAATACCCCTAAAGAGATGGCGGGGTTGATGTGGCAGCCCGATACGCCGCCTATGGCATAGGCCATGGCCACTACGGAGAGCCCGAAGGCCAGGGCTACGCCCAGTGTTCCTACGCCTGCGCCTACCGCGTCGGCGGCATTACCTGCAAATACGGCACTGCCGCATCCCATCAGCACCAGTACGGCGGTGCCGATCAGTTCTGCTAAATACTTTTTCATCTTGAGTTGAGTGTTAGTTAATAGTGATTGTTTAAGGTTGTTTCGCCTGCAAATATACTAAAGATTGCCTTATCTGCAAGTATCAGCCCCCGGGTTTATCCCGCCGGGATGCGCCGCCTATCCCCCACCTTAGGGCAACAAAGATACGCCGTGCGTACCCGTTATAGTCGGAGGGGGGGGGAGTGGGCGGAATTAGGTGCGGACCAAAAGATCATTAGGTGCGGACCAAAAGATCATTAGGTGCGGACATAAAAATGCTTAGGTGCGGATCTAATTTTGCTTAGGTGCGGATCTAATTTTAGTTTGATCCGGATCTAATGGATGCTATGTTCCGTTTACCATACCTTAAATGTATAGCAAAGGTGGCAAAAAGGCTTAAAAAGCCAACTTTCTCCTACTTCTCCCCCCAATCCCACCCCCAAAATTTCAAAGAAAAAAGAGCCTCAAGAATAGCTTTTAATCGGCGTAGATTCTTAATGGGCGCATTTATTTTGACAAAAAAGCGGCTATACCAAGCTTTTATAGCCCTGTTTTAGTCTCTTGGGGGCCCTTACAGGGGGGTGAAGCGGGGGGATAAACGCTTTTTTGCCCCCGAGCAAAGCGTGGCGCCGCTCTATTGCTTTATTGCCCAAGACTTCTTATCTTTGATACCGGAAGTGTGTCCGACCCGTATAACACCCGCCGTAACCCCCCTTCCTATGCACAGAGGGTACCCAAAAAGATTTATATACATTAATTATACTACTATGAAAAGATCTCTGCTTACCGGAGTATTGGCCGGCTTTATAGCTTGCGCCTTTATCGCCTTCTCTTGTCGGCCGGATAACCCCGAGCCCAATCCTGAGCCTAACCCGAACCCCGATCCCGTCCCCACTACCGGCAAAACAGTAGTGGAGGTAGATGACCAAGGCCGGCTGCTCAAGCTGCCCATGCCCATTATCCCGTTTACCGCTCACGTTAAGGACATGCAAGAGGCCGAACAGAAACTCGGCGCTACCTCTATGGGCGATCCCTCCGCCAGCGGTAAATACCGCATCTACTCCTACAAAGCCAACGACCCCGCCGGCCTCTCCATTGCCCGTAGCTATATCTTTGGAGAAAACGGTACCGGCTTCTTAGAAATGGCCGGCGCTACCTTTAAGGCCTCCCTCCTGTACAACGAAGAACATAAGTTTCTGCCCGAGGTGAAGAAGCTCCTTACCTCCGACGGCTGGGAGTGGCAAGGCCAAAACGCCGACGGTGATGAGCTCTTCCAAAAGGAGTATCTCTCTATAGAGATTAGCTACAGCTCCCAGTCGAACTACGCTCAAATTATCTATATCCCCGATCTGAACAACCTGCCCCCCTCTAAGACTTTCTACCCGCAGGTGAAAGACTTCCCCTTTACGGCCCAATACCTAAACAAAACTACCAAGGAGCAAATTAAAGCCTACGAGGATCAATTGGGCCTGCGCACCTTGGCTAAAGAAGACGAAGTCTCCCTGACCTACAGAATTAAATCCGGCGCGGAGGGCAACTTGGAGCTGGTGCGCTATCAGCTGGTGCCCACAGAAGGCTCCGGCGGCACTACCCTGGCGGCCAACCTCTACTGCTCCGGCTCCGCCCTTAATAAGGAGATGCTCCAAAATAACGCCGACGTGGCTAAATGGTTTGCCCTAAACGGATTCAATAACTATACCACAGACGGCGCCTACGGATACGCTGCTAATACCTACTTCCGAGTAACGGCCCTGGCCGACCAACCCGGCTCCTTTACCCTCTTCTTCCAACCCAACCAAGAAGGTACTACAGACCCCCTGCTGCAACGCTACTTCTTCCTCCCCTATGACAAACCCGGCGAATCCTACAAGGAAAACGGCCCTGTCTGGAAGTTTGAGCAGGAACGCGGCATGGAAGTATCGGTGGAAAAAGAAGACGGTCTGGATACCCACTACCTGCGCGCCGCCCATCCCCATCGCGGCAAAGCCATTACCGCCGTTAACTACTACACTACCGAGGTGGATTACGTCTATGACTATGCCGTGATAAGCTTTGACTTTTCCTTCCCCTTAGACGGAAAAGAAAAAGAACTGGCGGACTTCCTCACCAAAGAAGGCTATGAATTTGTGGGCGAAGAGCCTTACGAATCCGATTACTCCATTACTACCTACAAATGGTACTGGTACAACAAAGCAAAAGGCCTGCTCTTGGAACTCAACAAACAGGAGGGTACAGAAACTTTTAAGTTCCTGGAAGGCCTACTCTCTAAGGACGATATGCCCGAGCTGACCCGCCGAAACCTCCCCGCTAACCGTACACAAGCACAACTCCGACGCATGAATTTGCTCCGCCGATAAGCCCCCCGTGTACCCAAATTAGGGAACACAAAATAGCTTATAAGAGGAGTGAGAAGAAAACTTATAAGTAATCAGAAGAAAACTTATAAGTAATCAGAAGAAAACTTATAAGGAGTAAGAAATAACCCTTTACCAAGGACCAACTAAACCCATTATACTGATGAAAAGTATCAAGAACAGGGCTCTTTTAGCCATCGCAACCCTCGCGTTGCCCCTTTTCTGGGCTTGCAATAAGCCTAACCCCAACCCTAATCCCAATCCCAACCCGGGCCCCGACACTACAAAGGTGGAGCCGGAACCTAATCCCAACCCCGACCCGGAACCTAATCCGGACCCCGACCCTGATCCCGATCCCCAGCCCGGTACCGGCGAGCATGCCCCCGACGGATTCCTGGCCAACGCCAAGGATATGCCCCTTATCTCCGGTAAAAAAGCAATGGATGCCTATACCGCCGATGAGATAAAGGAGTACGAAGCTACTTTAGGCCTGCGTGAAATGACCGCCGAATCCGCTGCCGAGATCGTTTTTGCTCCCAAAGCCGGCGCTCAAACCAACATCTCAAAGGTTATTTACGACCGCGACGGTACCGCCTCCGTGCCGGGCGCCTTTATCAAGTGCGTGGTATCTAACATGACCTATGAGGCTGTAAACGGCCAAGAGTTCAACACCTACATGAAGGCCAACGGCTTCTATTTTATCACCGAGAAGGCCTATGCCGACATATTGATTGCCACCTACGTGAACCCCACCCTGGGCATTCGCATAGATATAGACAATAAAACCGCCGACGCCTCCGGCAAAACCATTCAAATGAGCCTGGACTTTAATGAATCCCTCATAGTGGAAGACGAGCCCGAGCCCGAGCAAAGCAACCGTGAGGCCTTCTATATGCCCTTCTTTGACTACTGGAATACGCCCGTGAAAGAGACCAACCCCGTAATGGAAAAGGAGAAGGCCCGCGGCTTTGAGGTGAAGTACGTACCGGCCGGCGAAGATAAGTACGGCCCCTACTCCTCTAAGATCCAAGCCGACGTGCCCTTTGACGCCGCTTACGCCTCCACCGGCACAAAAGGCGGAATCACCGGGTTCTATTATGACGACCTGTATTGGAAAGACCGCCCCGATGCCGAGGTTATCTCCCAGATAGAGGTGTTCTTTAACATGCCTTTTGAGAAGGCTAAGCGCGTGGGCAATGACCCTGAGCTGAAGAAATTCTTAGAGGACAACGGATTTGCTTACCAAGGCTACTCGAAACAGAATGTGGGCGGTGTGCCCGTAGACCTCTACACCTACACCAATGCTACGGCTAAGCTGGACTTTCTGTTTGCCGTCATGTACGGAATGCCCATGGCATCCTTTACGCCCTCTCAAGAAGCGGCTACCCAGGCCGGCTTGGCTCGCTCCCTGCAGCAAAGTGCCCGGGTTCGCTTACAAATGAAGCGTTAAAAAAACGCGAAGTAAGTAGAATATAATATCAATACAGATACACTATGAAACAACTTTCCGTATTACTCAAAGCCGTGCTTCTGCCCGCACTGTTTGCCTTGCTTACGGCGGCAGGTTTGCACGCTCAAACCTCTCAGGTAAACTTCTCCGCCGCCCCCGGCCAGGAAGCCACCGTTAAACTCAGAGGCGAGTACCTCAACTCCTCCTACGAATTTACCTCTTTCCAATCGGGCGAATTCATAAGCAACAACTACACCAATATCTACCTCTATGCCGAGCCCGCAGAGGGGTATATGATAGAGAAGTGGACGCTGAACGACGAGGAGATCAACCTCGCCGACGGTACCCTCACCTTTGCGCAAAAAAACTATAGCTCCAGTCTTAAGACTTCCAGCCCCGCTATACTCAATTTTGTCTGCCACACCAAGAAGATAGAGGGGGAGCAACTGTATCAGGTGCAGTTCGGCGCTCGTTATACCTCCAAGAGCCGACTCTATTTCACCGCCACCGCCGACGGCAAACCCATCCAGTCCGGCGCTATGCTGCCTGCAGGCACAAAAGTACTCATCACCCCGCACCTGCAACCCGGCTGTACCTTTACTAAATGGAGCGTCTCCAGCTATGAGGATAAAAACCACGGCAAACAACAGTACACCGAGGAGGCTGATCACGTTATCAGCATAGAAAGCCTCTCTACCGACGTTCTGGCCGAAGCTACCGCCACAGGTGAGCCTACCGGCGTTAAGGTTCCGATAAACTTTGAGGTAGCCGCCGGTAAGGGCGAGCTCAATGCTGTTGACGCTAAAACCAACGAGGTGATCACCACCGGTTTGGTAATCCAAAAAGGCACCGAGATTCAGTTCACCGCTACCCCTGCTGAGGGTTACGTGATAGACAAATGGGAAAACAACGGCGCTCAGATCAAGGATTACTGGTTAGAAGAAGAGGGCACTAAGTTTAAACTCATCTTAGGCGGCGAGGAAACAACCATAAAGGTATACTTCAAGAATGCCGCCGCCGAGGTGAAGAACTATAAGGTGGAATACGCCGTGGCTCCGGGCCAAGAGGAATTGGGAGGCATCAGCGTGGGCCTCAACGGTAACCCCGAGGATGGCTTTGAGAGTGGTGCTGAGCTGCCCGAGGGCACTGCCTTTACCTTCTATATGTTCCCCGAAAAAGGTTACCTCTTTGATAAGCTCACCATTAACGACGTAGACGTCTCCGCCGATGTGGAGGTAAACTCCGCCGGAGCCCTCTATCGTGTGGTCGCCTTAGACAAGAATCTCAGCGCCGTGGTGTCCTATAAGGAGAAACCTGCACAAGAAACCACCTACGAACTCACCTTTGAGGCCGGCGACGGCGGCACACTCTCCGCCAAGGACGCCGACGGTACCGCCATCTCTTCCGGCGCATTGATCAACGAGGGTGCCGAAATTACCTTTACGGCCATTCCGAACGATAAGTTTGAGGTGAAGGAATGGGTGGTGAACAACGAGACAACCGCCTCTAAAGAGACCTCTAAGAAGATTAAGATTACCCAAAAAACTACCGTAAAAGTGGTCTTCCAACAGGTGGGATCCGTAGCACACGTGGCGCCCGCTCAGCTAAACGCCTACATCGCTGCCGACCGCTTAGTGGTTACAGGCCTGACCAAAGCCACTGCCGTGCACATGTACTCCATCACCGGCCAAGAGGTGCGCGCTCAAGCAACCCTGAACGGCTTCGGCGTATCCGATTTGGCCAACGGCATCTACCTGGTAAAGGTGGGCAAGAGTGTCTTTAAAGTGGTAAAACGATAAGACTATATAACCGGCCGAACTCCCGGCGGGGGGGGATAACGATCCCCCTCGTTCGGAGCGGTGCCGCCGGTGCAATTTCCCGGCGTATAGGTCCATTTGCTTGCATTTGGCCTATACGCCGTTTTTTTTGCCCTTAAGCCTAACCTTTTTCTGCCCCTGAGCCAAACCTTTATTAGATCCGCATCTAAAGATCTTTAGGTGCGGATCTAATTTTCCTTAGGTGCGGATCAAATGATCGTTAGGTGCGGACCTAATTTTGCTTAGGTGCGGATCTAATTTTTCCGACATTCGGGGCCGAAAAGATTATACTTAACGAAAAATTATATTACCTTCGTACCGGGAAAATAATACCCATGGAATAACACGCATAACACACTTATAGACAGACCAAAGCATCCGCAGATCTCAGGGACTTCCTGCACCCGATGTTTCTCTTAAAT
>R16__coassemble_1725_pt1 | contig 8917 bp, 3 predicted proteins | sample R16__metabat2_low_PE_011 | metagenome-assembled genome bin R16
CTCCTAACCACCCCATTATGACTACCCCTGCCACCCCTTCTTTTCGCCCGCTCACCCCGCAAGAGATAGAAACCCTGAGTGCCAACCGCTGCTCCGCCCAAGACTGGGAGCTGATAACCGTCTCCTACGAGGGATTTGACCCCTCTCATTGCCGAAACGTCTCCTTCTACGGCTCCTGCCGTCTGGGCCGAAACAAGGGTTACAGCGCCAATAAACTGGGTTACCGGGAGACCTACGGCATTTACAACGCCACCATTGTGGATTGCAGTGTGGGCGATGACGTGATTATAGTGAACGTATTAGACGTTATAGCCCACTACGACATTCAGCAGGGGTGCATCATTAAGAACGTAGGCAAGGTGTACGTAGACGGCCTGACCGCCTTTGGCAACGGCTCCCGGGTGCATGTGCTCAACGAAACCGGGGGCCGAGAGGTGCGTATATTTGATGAACTCTCCGCCCAAACGGCCTACATGATGGCCTTCTATCGGGAGCAACCCCAATACCTGGGTGCCCTAAACAGTCTGGTGGACTGCTACGTGCAGCAAGTGCAGTCGGACCGCGGTACCGTAGGCGCCCACTCCGTGATCAAACACATCCGCAAGATGAAAAACGTACGCTTGGGCCCTTACAGCTACGTAGAGGGTACTACCCTGCTGGAGAACGGCACCCTGTGCAGCACCCAAGAGCACCCCGTGTACGTGGGGCACGACGTAAACTGCCGAGACTTCATATTCGCCGCCGGAGCACGGGTAGAGGACGGCGTGCAGATACGCTCCTGCTTTGTAGGGCAAGCCTGCACCCTGGGGCATTCCTTCCTGGCACACGACTCCCTTTTCTTCTCTAATTGCCATTTAGAAGCCGGCGAGGCCTGCGCCGTCTTTGCCGGTCCGCACACCGTCTCCATGCACAAGAGCTCGCTTCTGATTGCCGGCTACTATTCCTTCCTGAACGCCGGCAGCGGATCCAACCAAAGCAACCACATGTACAAGATAGGCCCCATTCATCAGGGAGTGGTGGAGCGAGGAAGTAAGACCACCAGCGATTCCTACGTGATGTGGCCCGCCCGTATAGGGGCTTTTACCCTCATAATGGGGCGGCACGTAGCCCATATAGACAGTACGGACTTCCCCTTCTCCTACCTCATAGAGCAGGAGAACCGCACCTATCTGGTGCCCGGGTTCAATCTTAAGAGCTTAGGGACTATACGAGACTCTAAGAAGTGGCCTAAACGAGACCGGAGACCCACTCAGGGGCGCTTAGATGTGGTGAACTTTAACCTCCTAAGCCCCTACACCGTGGGCAAAATGTACGACGGGTACAAACACCTCTCCGAGCTGAAGCAACTTTTGAGCAGCCAAGACGTGGTCTATGCCTACCGCAATATGTACATTCGCTCCTCCGCTCTGGAGAAGGGGCTGCACTTCTACACGCTGGGTATCCGTAAGTTTTTGGGCAACTCCCTGGTGCAACGCCTGAGCGAATCCTCCTTCTCTACCCCGCAAGAGATGCAACGCGCCTTACAGGTGCCCCTGCCCCAAGACGACAGCCTGCGCTGGACCGACCTGTGCGGCCTCATAGCCCCGCAGAGCGAGATCAACGCCCTCTTAGAGGGGCTCGTGGCCGGCGCTTACCCCTCCGCCCAAGACTTTAATGCCGCCTTGGCCCGCTTGCACCAAAACTATTACGCCTTAGAGTGGCCGTGGAGCTACCGCCTGCTCCTTAAATGGTACGGCCTATCGGCCCAAGAGCTCACCGTGCCCAAGGTAAAGGAGATTATAGGGGAGTGGATTGAGGCCGTAACCGAATTGGACCGCGAGCTCCTCAAAGACTCCCGCAAGGAGCACCGCCTCTACTCGGCCACCGACCTGGTGATGGATCCCTTTGCGGCCGATAGGGAGCACCCGCAGGACGAGCTGCGCGGCCCGTTTAAGGATAACGCCTTTATCCGCGAGGTGCACGAGCACATAGAGCGTAAGCAACAACTCTACCAAGAGACCCTGCAGCGTCTTAACGCCCTCGCCTAACCGTCTGCCCCCCGTGGATGGGCCGAAAAATAGGTCCGGATCAAATACTTTTTTGATCCGCACCTAATGATCTTTTCATGCGGACCAAATAAATCTTAGGTCCGGATCTAATTGAGCAGTCGGTCCCCCCCGGTCAAATGCCCCCTCAACCCCCGTTTGAAAGGCTCTCGCCTCTCGGGCGTTTCCGCTCGCCTACGGCCGGCACCTTTCCGGCGGTATGCTCCGTCCGTAGCGAGGCTTATTTGGGGGCGGATGGGGGGGGTTGCTGCCCCGGGTGAGGAAAAAAGTAGGCGCAAGTGTTGGTGGAAATGAAAAATGTTTGTACCTTTGCCGTCGGTTAGCACCGGTATTGTCTCATGGTGTAATGGTAGCACAACAGGTTTTGGTTCTGTTTGTCAAGGTTCGAATCCTTGTGAGACAACGGTATTATTGGTCGGGAACCCTCTTTTAACGGAGGGTTCCTGTTTTTTTATGCAGTAGGGTATAGCACTCCCGGTGAGGGTTCCTGTTTTTTTTGCGGTAGGGAATAATCCTGCGGGCGGAATAGCACCCGCCCCCGGGGGGAGGGTAAGGAGAGAGGCGTCCGCCTTGATGAGACTGTTGCATAATGGCGAATCACTGCGTTGCTATCGGGATTCGGCTTCGGTTACGTACGCCGGTACGCTCCCTTCAGCCCTCACCCTCAGCGCCTTGTGCTTCATCCATTCTGCAAAGTCAACACAAGATTGCGAGCAATCTTGTGCCCCTGTTGCTTTTTGCAACAGTCTCTTGAAGTGCTGCGCGCTCCGCGCTCCTTTTGGCTAAATTTAGTACCTTTGCACAAAATAGTATCTATATGGTTCGCGTTAGATTTGCTCCCAGTCCCACGGGAGCCCTACACATAGGCGGCGTGCGCACCGCTCTGTACAATTTTCTCTTTGCCCGCCGGTACGGCGGAACCATGATTCTGCGCATAGAAGACACAGACTCCAAACGATTTGTGCCCGGAGCCGAAGCCTACATACAGGAGGCTTTGCAATGGCTGGGCATAGAAATAGACGAGGGCGTGGGGGTAGGCGGTCCGCACGGCCCGTACCGCCAAAGCGAGCGCAAGGAGCTATATAAAGAGTATGTAGAGCAGCTGCTGCAGAGCGGCCGCGCCTATCGCGCCTACGATACACCCGAGGAGTTGGAGGCAGCCCGTACCGCTACCCCAAACTTTCAGTACGATGCCGCCACCCGCACCGCTATGCGCAACTCCCTCACCCTCTCGCCCCAAGAGGAAGAGGCACTCCTGGCCTCCGGCGCCCCCTACGTGGTACGCTTTAAGGTGGAGCCGGGTGAGGAGATTACGGTGCACGACCTCATTCGCGGGGACGTAACCATTAACTCCTCCGTGCTGGACGATAAAGTGCTCTACAAGAGTGCCGACGAACTGCCTACCTATCACCTGGCCAATATAGTAGATGACCACCTGATGCAGGTAACGCACGTTATCCGCGGCGAGGAGTGGCTGCCCAGCTCCCCCTTGCACCTACTCTTGTACCGCGCCTTTGGGTGGGAAGAGACAATGCCGCAGTTTGCCCACCTTTCCCTTCTGCTCAAACCGGAGGGCAACGGCAAGCTGAGCAAACGAGACGGAGACCGACTCGGCTTCCCCGTCTTCCCCCTTGAGTGGCAACCCGGCCCGGACGAAAAGCCTTGGCCCGGCTTCAGGGAACAGGGCTATCTGCCCGACGCGGTGGTGAACTTCTTGGCCCTGTTGGGCTGGAACCCCGGCACCGACCGAGATATGATGAGCCGCCGGGAGCTTATACAGCTCTTCTCCTTAGAGAAATGCAGCAAGAGCGGCGCCCGATTTGATATAGAGAAAGCCAAGTGGTTTAATCATCAGTACCTACAAGAGCTCGCCCCCGATGAGTTGGGCAGTCTGCTCCTGCAACAAGCCCCCCAAGCCCTGCGCCCCCTTATTGCCCCCGAGCGCGCCGCCGCCGCCGCCCTCTTAATTAAGGACAGACTCACCTTCAGCCACGAGGTGTGGGAGCAGGCCTACTTCTTCTTCCAAGCCCCCACCGAGTATGACCCCAAGACCGTGAAAAAGCACTGGAAGGAAAACTCGCCCCGCTACCTGCAAGAGTTCGCCGCCCTGCTGCCCTCCGTACAACCCTTCTCCCAAGACGCTATAGAGCAAGCCCTCTACCGCTTCATAGAGGAGCACAACTACCCCACCGGCGGGGTTATGAACAGCCTACGCCTGGCTCTGGTGGGCATCTCTAAGGGTCCGCACATCCATCAGATTATAGCTTTCTTAGGCCCGGACGAGTGCGCCCGCCGCATTGAGCACGCCCTCTCTACCCTTACGGCCTGACCCCTCGGAGCCCCCCTGCCGAGCCCCCTTGAGTGGGGTGGGGAGGCGGCGCCCTGTGTGTATCGGTACTCATTCGGCTCCGCTCCCGTGCACCGCCCCGTGCCTCCGCCCGTAGTGCCGCACCGCAACCCAACCAAGCATCCTTACAACTTATGCAAAATATCAGAAATATTGCCATCATTGCCCACGTAGACCACGGCAAAACAACTTTGGTAGACAAAATGCTGCTGGCCGGCAAACTCTTCCGCCAAGACAAAGCCGCCGAAGTAGACACCTATCTGGATAATAACGCCATTGAACGCGAACGCGGCATCACCATCGTCTCCAAAAATGTGAGCATCAACTACAGGGACTGCAAGATAAATATCATAGATACCCCGGGGCACGCCGACTTCGGCGGCGAGGTGGAGCGCGTACTGAACATGGCCGACGGCTGCCTCCTCTTGGTAGACGCCTTTGAAGGCCCCATGCCGCAAACCCGCTTCGTGCTCCAAAAGGCTATAGCCATAGGCCTAAAGCCCATTGTAGTGGTCAATAAGGTAGATAAACCCAACTGCCGCCCCGCCGAAGTGCAGGATATGGTCTTTGACCTCATGGCCGGCTTAGACGCAACCGAGGAACAGCTGGACTTTGTAACCCTCTTCGGCTCCGCTAAGCAGGGCTGGATGAGCCCGGATTACAAATCCCCTACCCAAGATATCACCCCCCTGCTGGACGCTATCATAGACAATATCCCCGCCCCCGTGCAGATAGAAGGCCCCGCCCAAATGCTTATCACCTCTCTGGACTACAACTCCTACGTAGGGCGCATTGCCGTGGGCCGCGTGCACCGCGGGATTATCCGAAACGGAGACACCGTTATGCTCTGCCGCCCCGGCGAAGAACCCCACCGAGAGAAAATAAAAGAGCTGCAGACCTTTGAAGGGCTGGGCCGCGCCAAAACCGGCCAAGTGCACAGCGGCGATATATGCGCCCTCATAGGTCTGGAGCGCTTTGAGATAGGAGACACCGTGGCGGATGTGGCCCATCCCGAGCCCCTCCCCGCTATTGCCGTAGACGAGCCCACCATGAGTATGCTCTTTACCATTAACAACTCTCCCTTCTTCGGTAAGGAGGGTAAGTTTGTTACCTCCCGGCATATATACGAACGCCTGCAGCGCGAGCTGGACAAGAACCTGGCCTTGCGGGTGGAGCAAACCGGCAGCGCAGACTCGTGGCTGGTCTACGGCCGCGGAGTGCTGCACCTCTCCGTGCTCATAGAAACCATGCGGCGTGAGGGATACGAGCTGCAGGTGGGTCAGCCTCAAGTGATCATTAAGGAGATAGACGGGCAGAAGTGCGAGCCTATAGAGGAGCTCACCATTAACCTGCCGGAGGAGTTGGCCAGCAAGGCTATTGATATGGTTACCCGGCGCAAAGGCGAAATGCTCTCTATGGATAACCGAAACGGACGCATCACCCTGCTCTTCTCTATCCCCTCCCGCGGCATCATAGGCCTAAACAACGCCCTGCTTACGGCCACGGCCGGCGAGGCAATAGTGGCGCACAGGTTCATAGACTTTCGCCCCTGGCGCGGCCCTATTGAGCGCAGAAGCAACGGCTCTATCGTAGCCATGGAGACGGGCACCGCCTACGCTTATGCCCTGAATAACCTGCAAAGCCGCGGCCGATTCTTTATAGCCCCGCAAGAGGAGGTGTACGCCGGGCAGGTAGTAGGCGAGCACACCAAGGAGGGAGACTTGGTAGTGAACGTATGCAAGAGCAAAAAACTGACCAACATGCGTGCCTCCGGCAGCGACGACAAGGTGGTTTTGGCTCCCCCGGTAGTCTTTAGCTTAGAGGATGCTCTGGAATACATAAAGGAAGACGAATACGTAGAGATAACGCCCAAGTCTATGCGCATGCGCAAGGTAATCTTAGACGACTTGGAGCGCAAGCGCTTGGCCAAACGCTCGGAGGAGAAGGAGTAACCGATGCGCCTCGGCCGGCGCCCCCGAGCACCTGCGCCCAAAATCAGTACCGGTACAGAAAAGCATTGCTATCGGTACGAATCTAAATTGCTACCGGCACAAAAAAACATTGCTACCGCTACTGATTTTTGCTTAGTACCGGTTCTGATTTCTACCTGCTCCTCACCTCTTAAGAGCCTGTTGCAAAAGAAACGCAGCAGCCGTTAGGCACCGGCACCCGTATACAACCCTACCCGCCATGAATCACTTTGAACTCACCGCTCAGTTTGCCCCTACGGGCGATCAGCCGCAAGCCATAGAGCAGCTGGTGCGGGGCGTGCAGGAGGGGTTGCCCGCCCAGACCCTCTTGGGCGTAACCGGCAGCGGTAAAACCTTTACGGTGGCCAACGTGGTGAGCCGCCTGAACCGCCCCACGCTCATTCTGAGCCACAACAAAACCCTGGCCGCTCAGCTCTACAACGAGTTTAAGCTCTTCTTCCCCAACAACGCAGTGGAGTACTTTGTCTCCTACTACGATTACTATCAGCCCGAGGCCTACATCGCCAGCAGCGACCTGTACATAGAAAAGGACATGGCCATCAACGCCGAGATAGAGAAGCTGCGCCTGCGCACTACCGCCTCTCTGCTCAGCGGCCGGCGCGACGTGCTGGTGGTCTCCAGTGTCTCCTGCCTCTACGGTATGGCCAATCCCGAGAGCTTTGCCGCTAAGATTATCTCCCTGAAAACCGGCATGCAGCTCCCCCGTGCCGATCTGATGCGTCTATTGGCCGAATCCTACTACGTGAACAACAAAGTAGAGTTCACGAGCGGATCCTTTAGGGTGAAGGGCGACACCGTAGATATCTTTCCGGCGGTGGAGGGGTACGAGGGCGTGGCCTACCGCGTGGAGTACTGGGACGAAGAGATAGAGCGCATCTCCGTCATAGACCCCGTGACCGGCACTACCAAAAGCCGCTTAGACGAGCTGAATATCTACCCGGCCAACCTATTTGTTACCACCAAAGAGGAGACCTTGCGCGCCGTGGAGCTCATCCGCCGAGACCTCTCGGACCGGGAAGCCCAACTGGAGCGCGACGGCAAGAGCATAGAGGCCAAACGGCTGCACGAGCGCGTAACCTATGATGCCGAGATGATTGCCGAGATAGGCTACTGCTCCGGCATTGAAAACTACTCCAGGTACTTTGACGGACGGGCACCCGGCCAACGCCCCTTCTGCCTCCTGGATTACTTCCCTAAGGACTTCCTGCTGGTTATAGACGAGAGCCACGTTACCATCCCCCAGATACGCGCCATGTACGGCGGCGATAAAGCCCGCAAGGCCTCCCTCATAGACTACGGGTTCCGCCTGCCCGCCGCCGCCGATAACCGCCCCATTACCTTTGAGGAGTTCCGGTCCGTTACCGGCCAAACCCTCTACGTGAGCGCTACGCCCGCCGACTATGAGCTGGAGCACTCCGGCGGCGTGGTGGTGGAGCAGCTTATACGCCCTACCGGCCTCCTAGACCCCGTTATAGAAGTGCGCCCCATCTCCTACCAAGTAGACGACCTCATGGAGGAGATAACCCAACGCAACGAGCGCGGCGAGCGTACCTTAGTGACCACCCTGACCAAGCGCATGGCCGAGGAACTGAACGAATACCTCTCCCGAAACGGCTTTAAGTGCGCCTACATCCACAGCGAGGTAGACACACTGGAGCGCATTCGCATCATGGACGCCCTGCGCCGCGGCGAGTATGACGTGCTCATAGGCGTTAACCTCCTGCGCGAAGGCTTAGACTTCCCCGAGGTCTCTCTGGTGGCTATCATGGACGCCGATAAAGAGGGCTTCCTGCGCTCCCACCGCTCCCTGACTCAAACCGCCGGCCGTGCCGCCCGTAACGTGAACGGAAAGGTGATCTTTTACGCCGATAAGATAACCGACAGCATGCGCCAAACTATAGACGAGACCAACCGCCGCCGGGCTATCCAAGAGGAGTACAACGCCGCCCACGGCATCACCCCTACCCCCATTCGCAAGCAGAGCGTCTCCGCCTTTCAAGAGGAGGGGTTCATTTCCGTTAAAAAGCACCAAGCCCTCTTCGGCGCGGCCCCCTACGTGGAGGAGGAACACACCTCGGCCGCCTCACCCCTCTGGCACAACCTCTCCGCCCCGGAGCTCAACCGCCGAATAGAGGAGACCAAGGCGCAAATGCTGCAGGCCGCCCGCGAGCTGAACTTCACCCAAGCCGCCTCCCTGCGCGATACCCTGCTCTCCCTGCAGGAGACCTTGGCCACTCTTGAACAGGATCAGACTGCCTAATCCTGAGGCCTTTGAAAAACTTTTCTTCCCATCCCGTCTACTCCTTAAACTCCGCTCGGGGGGCTTTTTGCCCGGTCTGACGTTATCCCCCCGGGGAGGAAAGATGAATTTAGGTGCGGATCAAATTTTCCTTAGGTGCGGATCAAAAAATAATTAGATCCGGATCTAATTTTCTTTAGGTGCGGATCAAAAAATAATTAGATCCGGATCTAATTTTCTTTAGGTGCGGATCAAAAAATAATTAGATCCGGATCTAATTTTCTTTAGGTGCGGA
>R16__coassemble_1727_pt1 | contig 8895 bp, 5 predicted proteins | sample R16__metabat2_low_PE_011 | metagenome-assembled genome bin R16
GGGTGCCGATAGCGTAAAAAATTGTACCTTTGCAGTTTGAAAAGTTATACCCACGTAAAAGCTACCCCCTACCCCACCGGTGGATGCGCATCGGCCTATGTGGCTCAGCTCGGATCCGTACGGTAGGGAGCGTTCGTACGGCTGTACGTTCATGGGCATAGGCCTATACCGTTTCCCTAACCCCCTACTACACGTTTACAATACCTACCTATCAGTTAACCCCCCTATGGCACTATTCAATTCTAAAATCCTGCCTCCCCACGAAAGAATCAGACGTAACAAACCCAACGCCTCGGTCTTTTTGATGATCACCACCGTGCTGGCCGTGATTATAGCCAACTCGCCCTTGGTAGGCCTCTACAACGAGATACTCAACTACCCCATAGCCCTGCAAATAGGTTCGCTTAATATCTTCAGCCACCACGGCGAAACCATGAGTCTTCTGGCCTTTACCAACGACGTGCTCATGGTGCTCTTCTTTCTGCAAGTGGGCTTGGAAATTAAAACCGAGAGCCTGGTGGGCGAATTGTCCTCCTTTAAGAAAGCCCTGCTGCCCATAGTAGGCGCCGTGGGAGGTATGATCTTTCCCGTTTTGATCTTCCTCTCTATCTGCCACACCGCACCCGCAAGCAACGGCGCAGCCATACCCATGGCCACCGACATAGCCTTTACGCTGGCCGTGCTGGGGCTCATGGGCAGCAAAGTGCCCCCTGCACTTAAAACCTTTATCACCACGCTGGCCGTGGCCGACGACATAGGCGGCATCATAGTCATAGCCCTCTTCTACTCCACCGGCATACATCTGCAAATGCTCCTCTGGGCCGGCCTGACCCTACTGGCACTATTTATAATAGGTAAGATGGGGATAAACAAGCTCTGGATCTACTACCTGGGTCTGTTTGTTACCTGGTTCTTCTTCCTTAAGAGCGGTATCCACACCACTATTGCCGGGGTGCTGGTGGCCTTTACCGTACCCTCAAGTGCCCTTATCTCTACCAAAAACCTGCGTACATACGCCGGCAGCTTGCTCAACACCTGCTCCGAAGACGAACAGCGCACCAAGAAAAAATCGGTACTCCTGCCCCACAAACAGATAGAGGCGGTCAACTACGTGCGTTACTACGCCACGGCCGCCATCTGCCCCATACAGAGAATGGAGTTTCAGCTGGGCAACTTGGTCAATTACCTGGTACTGCCGCTCTTTGCCTTCGTGAACGCCGGCGTTACCTTTGGATCTATTCAGATTTCCGAGCTGGCGGGCATACCTTTGGCCATCACTTTGGGACTTTTCTTAGGCAAGTTTGCGGGCATTTTCCTCTTCAGTTACCTCTTTATACGCATTATGGGCAACAAGTGGCCCACCCGTATGACGCCCGCTAACCTGGCCGGAGTATCCATACTGGGAGGCATAGGATTTACGGTGTCCCTGTTTATCTCTACGCTCTCGTACAGCCACCCGGAAACCGCCTCCCTGCTTAACGACGCTAAGCTGGGCATCTTTGCCGGTAGCTTGATATCGGGCTTCGTAGGATTCTATATCCTTAAATCCGTACTGCACCGCGAACACGCCAAAGGGCTCCTCTGAGCCTAATCCCCTACCCTGCCCCCGGCAGGCACACAAGGGCTTCCCTCCTCCTTCGGCGGGGAGCCCTTGCCGTTTATTTTATAGCGTTACAAAAAAAAAAACGGCTTAAGCTACCCCAAAAAAAACGCTGCACCGGGGCGAAAAAGGAGTACCCCTAAGTAGAGGAAAAATTAGGTGCGGACCTAAGCAAAATTTGATCCGCACCTAATGATCATTAGATCCGGATCTAATTGTTTTTTGATCCGGGCCTAATTGATTCCCTTATCGGCAGGAAAAATACTCCGCCCAACGGAAACCATAAATACATCCGTAGAGACACTATACTCCGCCCGAACAGACGCCCAAGAAATGTTCAAAACTTGTTCAAAACCTGTTTACAACCTGTTCATAACTCCCGGGGTTATGAACATCCGGCACCGGCCGGCGGCGCGGCATATCGGGGGGTATGTTCATAACTGTTGAGGAACAACGGGGGTTTTGAACAAGTTATAAACAGAGCCCCGGATAGGCTAACCGATTGTAATCTTTGTACCGAATACCGCCTTTATCGGATGGGTTATATAGTTATACAATAGGGAGATAGATCGTGGTGCCAGGGTGCCGATTGCCATTAGCTGCCCGTTCAGTTAGCCTTCCCGTGGAACAAGTTATGAACAGTGTGAACATCTTTATTACTACTATTACCTCCTTTTTAATTAAAAAAGAGAATATAATGATAGTAATAACCCACCCAAGGGAGCCCCGGTATCCTACCCCCCCACTTGGTTACTACCCAAAAAGTAGTTAAATTTGTACCGGTGTAATTTATCGCCCCTATCCCGGTAGGGGTTAAGCAGGCCCGGGAGTAGCCCAACGGCCATGTGGGGAAAAATAAAAATGTTCCACGTGGAAAAATTAGGTAGGTTCGCTGCCAAGTGCTCACAGAGGGCAACCCAAACAGCAACCCAAACAGATTAAAAAACGATGCCCACCGGCTATAATGTGATATGAATAGGGAAGAGATATTGGTTTACATCAAAGAGCTGCCGCCCTCGCCGGGGTGCTACCTCTACTCCGACGCCTCCGGTGAGGTGATTTATGTGGGCAAAGCCAAAAACCTGCGCCGCCGAGTCTCCTCTTACTTCCAAAAAGAACACACAAACGAGCGCATCCGCCGCCTGGTAAGCCGCATTGCCGATATCAATTACTACGTGGTAAGCACCGAGGCCGACGCCCTTATTCTGGAAAATAACCTCATCAAAAAACATCAGCCCCGGTATAACGCCCTGCTTAAAGACGCTAAGGATTTTCTGCGCATCGTACGCACAGACGAGCCCTACCCGCGCTTTGTATTAAGCCGCTCCCCTAAAACCAGAAACAAAACCTTTGGCCCCTTCTTCGGCTCCGGTGCCGCTCACGAACTCATGCGCCTCATTGCCCAAGTGTACCGCATACGCACCTGCTCCCTTAAGCTACCGGCACAAATCCCCTCCGATAGCCCCTTCCGCCGATGCCTTAAGTACGACATAAAACTATGCGACGCCCCCTGCGTTAACCTCATCTCCCGCTCAGATTATCTAAACAACGTGGAGCAAGCTACCCTTCTCTTGCGCGGAGACGTAGACTCCGCCATAGCCTACGAGCAGAAGGAGATGGACCGACAAAGCGCACTCTGGAACTTTGAGTGGGCCGAGGTGCACCGCCGACGCATAGAACTCCTGCACGGATTCCGCTCTAAACACACCGTGGCCCCATATATTACCCACGACGTGGCCATCTTTTCTTACCACCATACCGCCGAACTCCTGTTTGTAAACCTTACTTACTTGCATAGGGGGAGTGTACAGTATATGCAGAACCTGCGCATGGATGCTCCCGGGGGAGAAGATTTGCAAGACCTCTTTGCCACCGCAGCTTGGGAGCTCATTAAACGTACCGGCGCAGACCCCAAAGAAATTATTCTACCCGAGCCCCTCTCTTGGCTGGGGGGCTGGGCCGCCGGCCGGCAGGTTACAATCCCCGAGATAGGGGATAAACGCAAACTTTTAGACCTATCGGAGCGCAACGCCAGGCAGTTTGCCGTAGATTATTTCTCTAAGAGAAGTCTATTTGCTACAGATGAAGACGGGCGTATGCGCCTGCTCAGGCAAATTCAGTCCGATTTAGGCCTGAATAGACTCCCGGTAATGATGGAGTGCTTTGATAATAGCAACATACAAGGGAGTGATCCGGTATCTTCTTGCGTGGTGTTTAAGAATGCCCGTCCGCTTAAGAGCGCCTACAGAAAGTTTCACGTTAAGACCGTAGTGGGCGCAGATGACTTTGCAACCATGCGAGAGGTGGTATATAGGAGGTATAGGCGGTTAGTAGACGAGAATAAGCCCCTACCTCAGGTAATAATTATAGACGGCGGGAAGGGGCAGCTGCGTGCTGCCTATGAAACGCTTCAGGAGCTGGGGCTTGACGATAAGATAGAGATACGCGGATTAGCCAAACGGATGGAGGAGATCTTTCTTCCCGGGGATCCCGATCCTATTATTATCCCCAAAACTTCGCCTTCGCTCAAGATAATTCAGCAGATAAGGGACGAGGCGCACCGCTTTGGCATCACTTTTCACAGAGACACCCGCAGCAAGCGTCAAACTCGGAGCCTACTTTTGGATATTCCCGGCGTGGGAGAGAAAACGCAGGCCGCCTTGCTGAAAGAGTTTCACAGTGTAAAAAGGCTTACGCAAGCCTCCCGCGATGAGATAGCAGCGGTAGTAGGATTGGCTAAAGCAGCACTTGTCTATGCACGCCTCCACCCCGATGAACAAAAGGTAGAGGCTAATGATATGTTCCACGAGGAACAATTTACCCCACCCTCCCTACCGGATACAAATGATCACCACAAATAGATTGTGCTCCTCCCCTACCGAATACAAATGTCTACCCGCATAAACAATCTCTCCCCCGCAGAGATACAACCCGTTTGTACCGGGGGTGCAAATGGGTTGATAGGGGTGCCGTGAATGATTCGTGCAGCTACCCATAAAACCTATATTAGTGCCGTACCTAATTTGATCCGGCAGTAAGCAAAATTAGATCCGGACCTAATGATCGTTAGATGCGGGCCTAAGCAAAATTAGATCCGCATGTAATACTTTTTTGATCCGGATCTAATAAGAGACCTACTCGGCCCGGGCCAACTTGCCCCCTTAAACCCCCGCCCGTTATCCGTTTGTTTTGTTTTGTTTGTAGTCGGGAGCGGGCTGTATGCCGTGATGAACCCGACGTATTCATTCACCCGCCCTCCCCTAACCTTATGGATCAAGCGTTTCAAAAAGCCATTCAGGCAACCGTAGAGGTGCTTCGCCGCGGCGGGGTGATTCTTTACCCCACCGACACGGTTTGGGGCCTGGGCTGCGATGCCACCAACTCGGCCGCCGTGCGCCGTTTAGAGGAGATTAAGCAGCGCCCGGCCGGGCAACCCATGCTTTTGCTTCTGGAGAGCGAGGCCAAGCTCCCCTACTACGTACAGGAGGTACCGCCTATCGCCTACGACCTCATAGACGCGGCCGTGCGTCCGCTTACGCTTATCTATCCGGGCGCCCGACGGATTGCCCCCGAGCTCCCCGCCGCCGACGGATCCATTGGCATACGCATTACCCGAGAGGAGGTCTCTGCAGCGCTTTGTGCCGCCCTGCGCGCCCCCTTGGTCTCTACCTCCGCCAATATATCGGGGCATCCCACCCCACAAAACTTTGCGCAGATAGAGGAGGAACTCAAGGCAAAGGTAGATTATATCGTACCGCTCCGGCAAGACGAGCCCGCAAACCCCACCCCCAGTGAGATTATTAAGATAGGTACCGGGGGGCAAGTGACCCTTATACGCTCCTAATGGGGCATACCTACTCGGGGGGCAAGCAACCCTTACCCACCCCCTGACGCGGCACAGACACCCCGGGGCAAGCAACCCTTACCGTCCCCTGAACCACTCCGCTGCACCCTATGAAAAGCCGAAACAACCTATACCGATTGCTGTACCTGGCGGTAGATCTGCTGGGCGTATCGGCTGCTACCGGAGCTTTTAACTACATCCGCTACCGCTGGGAACGTCAGGAAGCCGTCTGGGGCTCCCTCCAAGCCTACCTTTTCAGCCCTAAAATGATAGCCGTATCCCTGGTGATTGTGCTCTTCTGGCTGTTGCTTTTTGCCCTCTCGGGCTACTACAACAAGGTACTGGCCAAGAGTCGGCTGGACGAGTTCTTTCTTACGGTGGGCAATCTGCTGCTGGGTACATTTGTAGAGTTTCTGTTTTTGGTTGTAGACGATGAGGTGCACGCTACCGGCCTTTACTTGCCGCTTTACGGGGCTCTCTTTGCGGTACATATGGGCATCATTTATCCTTTGCGCCTTCTGCTTACCTCCATCGGCCGCCGGCAAGCGCAAAACCCCGGGCTCTGGCCGCGGGTTGTCTTGGTGGGCGGTGAAAAAGCTCTGGCCAAATTGCGGGCCGAGAGGCTGAAAATGCGGTTTGTGCCCTTGGCGGAGGTGGTTTTACCGGCAGGGGAGCTCGCCGGCGGCGAGGAAGCTGTGCGGCGTTTGGTGCCTGGGATTGAGGCCTCTGTGCGCCGGGCGGTAGAGCAGCATGCGCCTTCAGCCATTTACGTGGCCCCGTCTACCGGAGACAAGCTCCTCATCAGTCCGCTTTTGTATCGGTTGTATGCGTGCAACCTGCCCATTAAGATTGCGGCTTTTGAGGACCCTTTTCCCGGGTTTATGCTCACCAACCGCGTGCTGGACGGGATTCCCCTGTTTGATGTAACGGCCACGCCTATGAGCGAAGGCGCTAAGAACGTCAAGTGGATCCTGGATCGCTTGCTTGCAGCCCTGCTGTTGATTGTCTTATCCCCTCTCTTGGCGGTGATAGCCCTGTTGGTGCGGCGTTCATCCCCGGGAAAGGTTTTCTTCTCTCAGGAACGCATCGGCAAAGGGGGCAAGCCGTTTCTTATATACAAGTTTCGCACCATGTATCAAGACGCGGAAGCGCAGGGCCCGCAGCTCAGCAGTGAGGGTGATGTGCGTATCACGCCCATCGGGCGCGTGCTGCGTAAGTATAGGCTGGACGAATTGCCGCAGTTGTACAACGTACTTAAGGCCGATATGTCTTTTGTAGGGCCTCGGCCCGAGCGGAAATACTACATCGATCAGATGATAGCCTACGCTCCGTACTACTTTTTTTTGCATAATGTCTTGCCCGGCATTACTTCCTGGGGAATGGTTAAGTACGGCTATGCCTCCACTGTGCCGCAGATGGTGGAGCGGTTGCAGTTTGACCGCCTGTACTACTATAATATGTCCCTTAAGTTGGATCTCACCATCCTTTTTTATACCGTTTCTACGGTGTGGCACGGGCGGGGCAAGTAGCGCTCCCCTACCCTTTTGCCCAGGGTTAATCTTACTTTTTTTACTCCCCCGGAGGCGCCTTAGTACGCCGCTCTTTTTCCTCGCCCCCGGAGCGAGGTCAAACCACCCGTATACAAAGAATTCATTTGATCCGGACCTAAGGAAATTTTGATCCGGACCTAATGATCATTTGATCCGGACCTAAGGAAATTTTGATCCGCATCTAATTTCAGTCCTCTTGGGGGCTATACCTCTTGGGGGGCGCACCCCTCCCCTACCCCCCGCTCCTATTCAGGCCTTGCGCAAGATGGGGCCCCATGCTCTTCGCTCCGGTCGAGCTGATCGGTTTTCGCACCAAGGGTGTACTGTTGCCCCCGCAAGGGATCCTTTCGCTCCCCCGAAAGGCGGGTGCCGAGGGTGGGTGGCGCGTGCCGTTTTGGCCCCGTAAGATGTTAAAGAATCCCCCGTTTTACCCTGCTTATACCCGTTATTATTGCTTATTTTGTGGGATATTATTACCTTTGTCTCCGATATAGTAGAATCATAAACCCGCCTATTTAAGTCCAACCTGCCGGCGCAGCCCTCAAATAGAGGCGAAACAAAACAGCAATAAACCAGCAATAAAACAACCACAACATAGCATTATGAAGCTTAAACTTTACACCCTTTTGGCGGCCTGCTTGTGCACGGCCAACCTATTTGCCACGGAGCCCCCGGTTACCCCGCGCCCCATGATGAATAAAACCATGAACCCTTGGAATCACCCCACCCAAAATACCTACCGTATGAAGGGTTACGCCTCTCACGACGGCGTGGAGACCTACCAATACTACTGGGATGATAAGAACCGTTTGGTAGCCTTTACCACCTACATGCAACGCCAGTCGGGAGAAGATTTGGATCGTGTGGACTCCTTCTTCTATAACGACCAAGACCTTTTGATCAGAATCAACTCCTATCGAAAGGTAAACGGCGAGTATGTGCAGAGAAACCGCATAGATTATACTTGGCATCCCGGTACCCAAAACTTGGCCACCCGCACCAACTACAACTTCCTGGGCAGTGAAGCTTTAATCGGGGGTATATATCACTACGAGTACGACGAGCAAAACCGCTTGGTTTCCTACTTAGCTACCTGGGATAATGGCGACCCCATTAACAGAGCAGACTACAAATACAACGCAGAGGGCCTGCTCCAAGAGGAAATTTGGCAGGACGTAGACCTGAGCGGCAACTTTATAAATTCCGCTAAGTGGGAGTATACCTACAACGAGGCCGGGCAAAATACCCATTACAGCGAATACAAATGGGACGCTACCGCCGGCGATTGGGCTTTAGACGTGGAGAGCAACTTTACTTTTGACGAGAGAGGCAACTGTATTATCCGCTCAAGGGTGAACGCCTCCGGTAGAGAGATAGAAAAATCGGAGTTCGAGTACGGCGACCAGCCTTTAGACCAAACGTTGATTCCCTACTCCCCCGAGTTTGTCCGCCCCGATTTCTTCGGCAGTAAGTATGCGGCTACCGTGGAGCACTTCTGGGTACAAGACGACAACGGAGTATTGCAGTATGTATTTGATTATAACTACACCTACGAGAAGGCCAACGGCATAGCCGAGCCCCTACAATCCCTCACCCCCGTGGTGCTCTCTCCCAACCCCGCCGATGAGTATACCGTAGTGAGCGGGCTGCAACCCGGCTTGGAGGTAGTACTGCTCTCTGCCCAAGGTACCCAAGTGCGCACGGCCGTAGCCGATGCCGCCGGCGTGTGCAGGATAGACTTAACCGGAGTAGCTGCCGGCAACTATATCGTTTCCGCTCAGGGTACCACTGCCAAGCTGGTGGTGAAGTAATACCCTTCCTGTAAACGGAGGGCGGGGTGTGCACTCATTGCGCCCCCTGCAAACGTGAACAGAGGGCGGGTGTGCACTCATCGTGCCCCC
>R16__coassemble_1730_pt1 | contig 8873 bp, 5 predicted proteins | sample R16__metabat2_low_PE_011 | metagenome-assembled genome bin R16
CCCTTCACACATACCCCCCTTCCCTCCCACTACTCTATACACCCGTTTCATTAAAAACTCCCTTCTGAATGATACCGCTTCCGCTCCTGGAAACCTTTGCCGATATACGCTTCACCCCCCCCGTGGGCTCGGCCCAGATTATCTTACTCACCCTTCTATTGCTCATCTTGTGCGTCCTATTGGGGCTTTCGGCCTTTATGTCTTCTTCCGAAACCTCCTTCTTTTCACTTACCCCCGCAGAGGTAACCGAGATTAAGGAGAGTAATAGCCCAAAGGACAGGAAGCTACTCCAACTTATGAGCCGCTCGGAGCAGCTTTTGGCCACTATTTTGATAGGCAACAACGTGGTAAACGTAACCATTGTGATGCTTGCCGGGGTGATTATAGCCCGCTCGTTTGATTTTAGTGCCACACCGGTTTTGGGTTTTGTCCTGGAAACCGTGGTACTCTCCTTCTTGCTTTTGCTTTTTGGCGAGATTATTCCCAAGGTGTATGCGCAGAGAAATCCGCTTAAGTTCATCCGTTCTATCGCTACGCCCATACATTTTGTCTTTAGGTTCCTATCTCCCGCCGCTAAAGGCCTGATGAAAATAGTGCCCGTAGGGAGCAACAAGGGCAAACACTCCTCCGGCGCGGAGATATCTGTGGATGATCTGTCTAACGCGGTGAAGCTAACCACCGACAAAAAGGATAAGGAGACCGAGATGATCCACGATATTATCCGTTTCTACAACAAGACCACCGACGAGATAATGGTACCACGCATAGATGTAGTGGACGTAGACATCAGTTTACCCTTTACCAAGATGCTCTCTACCGTCTTGGCCTCGGGATACTCCCGCATCCCGGTGTACGAGGGGTCGGACGATAACATAAAAGGGCTCCTTTACGTGAAGGATATGATTCCGTATATGGACGAGGGGGACGACTTTAACTGGCAGCGCCTCTTGCGCCCCGCCTACTTTGTGCCGGAGAAAAAGAAGATAGACGACCTCCTGGAGGAGCTCAGGCACGAGCACATCCACATGGCCATTGTGGTAGATGAGTTCGGCGGTACCGGCGGCATTGTTACTTTAGAGGACATTCTGGAGGAGATAGTGGGGGATATAGCCGATGAGTATGACGAGGAGGAAGTGCCGTACATCAAGCTTGCCGAGAATATTTACCTCTTTGAAGGGCGCACCTCTTTGACCGATTTGTGCAAGGTATTTGATTGGGAGCCCGATTTCTTTGAGCCCATTCTCTCTGATGCCGACACCTTAGGCGGCCTCTTTCTGGAGTTGCGCCGTGATATACCCAAGGAAGGGGAGATTGTGCACTACAAGAACTTAGCCCTGCAGATTACTAAGATGGATAGGTTTCGTATTCTGCAGATACAGCTCACCATTGAGCCGCAAGGGGCTGTGCATAGTGTAGCCCAATAACCCCGTTAGTCCATGACGTGGCACCTGCCTCTAAGCACCCCTGACGGAGCGCAGCTGTGGGGTTCGGACGATTACCCTGCCGCTGCAGACGCTCAGACCCCTGCTCAAAGAAGGCTTAAGCAAGAGGAGGCACTGCTTGGCGAGGCCTTAAACGGGGAGCCGTTTGCCTTCTCGCACGCCCCAAACGGTGCCCCGCTTCTGCAAAGCACGCCCCCCTTGCGCCTTTCCGTCAGCCATTCGGGAGAGCATTTGGTTCTACTCCTGAGTAATCCGCACCACTTGCCCGGAGTGGATTTGGAGCGAATAGGCGCCAAAGCCGAGCGGGTGCGGGAGCGATTTATGGATTCTACCGAGCTACAGACCTACCACGCCCTGCTCGCCGCCCATCCGCAGGCTGCCCGTATTTGGGCGCACGCCGTTTGGACGGCCAAAGAGGCGGCCTACAAAATCTTTTGCCCTGCCGATGCTTCACTCAAGAATAACTTCCGGCTTCAGGCGGCTCCCGTTATGCCGGCCCGGGCTACCGGCTGTCCCCATCCCAACCTTCCCGAGCAATCTGTTTCCTATTTAGAGGAGCTGACGGCGGCTCCGCAGTTTACCCTTGTTTGTAGCCTCTCCGAGCCCCAAACCGTGCCCCGCCTCATAGGGGCAATACCCGTAGAGGCAGCTCCTACAGGCCGTCCCGATTCGTATCACTACCCGGCCGGGTGGGCGATTACGGCGGAGTTTAACGCCGCTCTACTCAAGGGGTATCTGCTTTGTACCCTCACGGTACCCGTATGCACTCCCTGAAAAAAAACATGCCTTCTCCCGGCTGATATACATTAGGATCCTATAGCCGAACCGGGGGTACGGGGAGGTGAGAAAAATTAGATCCGCACCAAAGTTTCCTTAGATCCGGATCAAAAGAAAATTAGATCCGCATCAAAAGAAATTTTAGTGCGGATCTAATTTCAGCCCCCATAGGCCCCCCGGTTGCGCTCCATACGCCCCACTGTTTTTCGCCTCTGCCGATAGGCTCCGACAGAGCCTTTACGGAACAAAAAAAGTGCCGCCGGTCATAATCTTGAGCAGCGGCACTAAGTTTAGACTTAAGTTCTGCCGGCTTAAATGCTGCGCCGATTCGATAGGGGAAAAACAGGGCATCGGCACAAAAGCGGACTTACTCCGCCAGGTGCCCGCGCAGCGTGGCGGAGGTAACGTTGGTTACGACTACCTTAACGGTAGAGCCTATACGGGTATTTTCTTTGGGGAAGACGATCACTTTGTTTTGGCTGCTGCGTCCGAAGTACTCTTCTCGGGAGCGTTTACTGAATCCCTCCGTCAGAATCTCAAACTCCTTGCCCACGTCGGCTTGATTGCTCCGTAGGCTGAGTTTGTTTTGCAGGGCAATCATACGGTTCAGGCGCTCTATTTTTACCTCCTCGGGGATAGTGTCGGGCAGATGACGTGCAGCAAAGGTGCCGGGGCGTTGGGAGTACTTAAACATAAAGGCGGAGTCAAAGGCTGCTTGCTCCATTACCGCCAAGGTTTCACCGAACTCCTCCTCGGTCTCCCCGCCGAACCCGCACATCAAGTCGGTGCTCAGCCCGCAGCCGGGGAGCAGTTCTCTGATGCGTGCTACCCGGCTTAAGTACCACTCGGCCGTGTAGCCGCGTTTCATTGTTTTGAGTACACGGTTGCTTCCGCTCTGCAGCGGCAGGTGAATGTGTCGGCAGATATTGGGGTATTGAGCCATAACCGCCAGGGTTTCGTCTTGCATATCCTTGGGGTGTGGGGAGGTAAATCGGATGCGCATACGGGGCACGGCTTGGGCTACTACGGCCAAAAGCTCGGCAAAGTTGTGGGCGGAGCCCTCCTCACGGTGGTAGGAATTGACGTTTTGCCCCAGCAGCGTTACCTCTCGGTAGCCCATCTCTTGCATTTGCCTCAGCTCCCGCAGGATGCTCTCTACGGGTCTGCTCCGCTCGTGCCCGCGCGTGTAGGGCACGATGCAGTAGGTGCAGTAATTATCGCACCCCCGCATAATAGACACAAACCCGGAGATGTGCACCCCCGGTAGGCGCACGGGCAGCACGTCTCGGTAGGTCTCGGTGCGAGACAGCTCTATATTGATGGCCTTTTCCCCCTGCTCCACGGAGGCTACCAGGTGGGGAAGGTCTTGATAGGAATCGGGCCCGGCTACTAAATCCACTCCGTGCTCGGTGAGTAGCTCCTCCTTTACGCGCTCGGCCATACAGCCCAATACGCCTATAATGGCCGGGTTTCCGTGTTTTTTGCGGAGCCCGTTTAGCTGTTGCAACCGATGTATGACCCGTTGCTCGGCGTTGTCTCGTACCGAGCAGGTGTTTATCAGTACGGCGTCGGCCGCCTCTATCTGCTCCGTGAGCCGATAGCCGGCCTGCTCCATCAGGGCGGCTACAATCTCACTGTCCGCTATATTCATCTGACACCCATAGGTCTCTATAAAAACTTGTTTCATCTTTATTTTGTTTATCCGCTAAAGCGTTGTACCTTTGCCGAAGCAAACACAGTGCAAAGGTACAAAGAAGCAATGAGTTTGCCGCTTCTTTGCCGGGGTGGGTGCCCTTAAAGAGAGTGCCTGCGCCCCTTGTGCGGTACGTTAATATCACTATTATATAAGTATGGCTTTACCATTTATGACGGCTCAAGAGGCCGCAAAGTTCGTTCACAACAACGACAATGTGGGATTCAGCGGATTTACTCCGGCCGGATGCCCCAAAGTAATTCCCGTAGCAATTGCACAGCTGGCCGAGGCCGAGCACAAAGAGGGGCGCCCCTATGCCATAGGCGTCTTTACCGGAGCCTCTACGGGCGACCGCTTAGACGGAGTGCTGGCGCGTGCCCATGCCATGAAGTTTCGCACCCCGTATCAGTCCAATAAGGATCTGCGTGCGGCTATAAACTCCGGCGAAGTGAAGTACGTAGACATGCACCTCTCTCAGCTGGCTCAGGAGATCCGCTACGGATTCTTGGGTAAGATAGATGTAGCCATCGTAGAGGCCGCCGAGGTAACGGAAGACGGGGAGATTGTGCCTACCACCGGAGTGGGTATATTGCCTACCATCTGCCGCTTGGCCGATAGAATACTGGTGGAGCTGAATGACCGCCACCCCGCCGCCATTCGCGGGTTGCACGACATAGCCGAGCCGCTGGACCCGCCCTACCGCCGCGATATGCCCGTGTACAAACCCTCCGATAGGGTAGGGCAACCGTTTGTAAAGGTGGACCCCAAAAAGATTGTGGCCGTAGTAAAGACCAGCGAACCCAATGACGACGGCGGCTTTGCCCCCTTAGACGAGGTTACTTTGGCCATAGGTAAGAACGTGGCGCAGTTCCTGGCCGATGAGATTAAACTGGGGCACATCCCCGCCGAGTTCCTGCCCCTGCAGAGCGGAGTGGGCAACGTAGCCAACGCCGTACTGGGTGCCTTGGGCGAGAGCCCCCTTATCCCCGCCTTTGAGGTCTACACCGAGGTGATACAGGATGCCGTTATTAAACTGATGAAGGAGGGTAGGGTTAAGTTTGCCAGCGGTTGCTCCCTCTCCGTGAGCCGCCCGGTGATCTTAGATATCTACCAAAACCTGGACTTCTTTAAGGACAAACTGTTGCTCCGCCCGCAGGAGTACTCCAACAACCCCGAGATTGTGCGCCGTTTAGGAATCATAACCATCAATACGGCGCTGGAGGCCGACATCTTCGGCAATATTAACAGCACCCACGTCTCCGGCACCCGCATGATGAACGGGATAGGCGGCTCGGGCGACTTTACCCGCAACGGTTTTATCTCCATCTTCACCACGCCCTCTACCGCTAAAGCCGGTGCCATCAGTGCCTTTGTGCCCATGGTTTCCCACTTAGACCACAGCGAGCACTCCGTGAAGGTAATCATCTCTGAGTACGGAATTGCCGACCTGCGCGGTCTGAGCCCCCGCGAACGCGCCGAGGCCATTATAGAAAACTGTGCCCACCCCGATTACCGTCCGCTTCTGCGTGCCTACCTCAACCAAGGCGTTAAGGGGCAGACCCCCCAGAAATTGGACAACTGCTTTGCCTTCCACAAGGCTTTGGCCGAGACGGGTAGCATGCTGAACGCTAAGTTCTGATCCCGTCCTTTGCTTCGTCCTTTGGCCGGAGCTCGTCCGTCCCCCTACTCAGCCCTTACATCGGGGCCGGGTAGGGGGTCTATCTATATAGCACTCCCCAAAGGTTGCGGGCTCCCGTGCTGCCCGGAGCCTTAACCCTCACCGATGCCTTGATGACGGCAGGGGGCTATTCAAAGAATGGGAAGGGGCGCGAGCACCGAGCCCAAAGGCCCGGAAATTTTGATCCGGCTCTACGTTTCTTTTGATCCGGATCAAAGAAACATTTGGTCCGGATCAAATACTTTTTTGATCCGCATCAAATTCAGCTTTCTCCCGGCTCTGATTTCAATCCGTTGTGCCTCCCTGTAAACTCAGCTCCCATGCATTTGCACGGATAAGATATTTCTATTACCTTCGTACCCGGTAATAAAGAAGAACGGTGCCTGATCCGCTGGGTCGGATCAGCCCGATAGAGATAGTACACCCATTATAACCAATCAATAACAGAACTATGAAGAAATTTCTACTTTCTTTATTGGTATTCCTAACCTCCTTAGGTGCTGTTACAGCCCAGGAGCAGGAGTACACCACTATTACCACTAATCTGCAGAAAGGTAATACGTTTACGCTGTATGCCATAGCCGCCACGGGCGAGACCCTGACGGTGGAGGGCGGAAACGGTACCTGGCTGAACAGCCAGTACTGTAACTTTGTCTTAGACGGCCCCGTGCTCACCATTAAGGGCAAACTCACCAAGCTGTATCTGACCAAGATGACCAACTGCATCACGGCTATAGATGTAACCCATGCTCCGTCGCTCGACTACCTACACGCCCCGGGGAACCTGATCTCCTCCATAGACCTAACGCAGAACCCGCTCCTCAATGACCTGGCCCTGCACGGCAATCAGCTTAAGAGTATAGACTTAACCCATAACCCCGAGTTGGTTAAGCTGAACCTATACAAAAATCAGCTGAGCTCCTTAGACCTGAGCCATAATACCAAGTTAGAGGAGGTAAACGTACAGGAGAACAGCCTAAAAGCACTCAACTTAGTAAACATGCCCAACCTGCAAAAGGTGATAGCGGCCGCTAACCTTATTGCTTCGGTAGACCTTACCGGCTCCCCCAAGGTGGCCAGACTATACCTGCACGGCAACCAACTGGAGTCTATAAACGTATCTGCCCTAAGCGATCTGGAGGAGTTTTCCTGTTATGAAAACAAGCTCGCCCAGTTAGACGTTACCCAAAACACACATCTTGTGGATCTGCGTTGCTCCGGTAACCTACTCACCGATATAAACCTTAAGAACAACGCCGAGCTCGCCATCCTGTACGTCAATCAAAATGCCCTCACCAAGCTAGACCTCTCCGGCAACCCCAAGCTGCGTGAGATAGTCTGCTTTAACAACCAACTCACCACGCTGGATACCTCGGCTCAGCCTGAGGCGGATCTGATCTCGTGCGGATACAATAACATCACCGAACTCGCCTTCCCCAACAACCCTAAGCTGACTGCTCTGTACGTGAATATGAGCAAGCTTACTAAGCTGGACCTCAGCGCTAATAACAACTTAACCGAGATAGACTGCTCGGACAATCAGCTCACCGAACTGAACATAAGCAACCTGACCAAGCTAACTAACCTGGCCTGCGCCCGCAACCAAATTGCCACCTTAGACCTCTCTCATAACCCCGCTCTCACTAAGTTAGACGTCAATAGAAATCAGCTGCAAGAGCTGAACCTGAGCAATCAGCCCGAGCTCGTTACTTTAGACTGCATCTTTAACAACCTTAAAGAACTGGACGTTACCAATAACCAAAAGCTTACCCGCGTGTTCTGCCAAGGAAACCGCATTGAGGGAGAAGCTATGACCCGCCTCTGCAACGCTCTGCCCAACTTTGTGCCGGAAGGCTACCAGGTAACCGAGTCTAAGGGTATGTTCGGCGTCTATGATAAGTCTACTTCAGACCCGCAGAACATATGCACCGCCTCCGACGTGGCTATCGCTAAAGCTAAGGCTTGGCGCGTGCTGCAACACGACCCTACCGTGGGTAAGTTTGTAGACTACCCCGGCTACGGCGTTGAGCCCCAAGTGGGAGACGGCAGTATTATCATAACCCTCGGCGAGGAAATCCCCGTAGGTACCCGCATCACCGTGGGCATAGCTTATACCGGATCCATTACGGTAGAAGGCCTGGACCAAGTACCCGTTAACGGAGTAGTGCAAAACTATCTTACTACCAACGATACCATAATCATAAAGGGCGACAACATTACCGACCTGGATATGGGGCAAACTACCTTCCATACCATTAACTTATCCGGAAACAAGACCATCCAAACCTTAGAACTCTCCGGCGTGGCCGGATTACAGTCCATTAACGCTATGGGATGTACCGCCCTGCAGAGTATCCGCGCCAATATGAACAGCTTCTTAGAGGAGATACTGCTCTGGGGTTGCACCGGTCTGAAGCAAATAGAAGCTGCCTTGCTGGGCCAACTGAAGTCGGTAGACTTATCCGGCCTGACTGCCTTGCAGAGCGTACAGCTTGGGGTGGGCCAACTGGAGAACGTGAAGTTAGATAGAAATACCTCCCTGACCTATTTCTCTGCTATGGGGAATAAGATTACCGGCCTCTACCTCAACCAGGCTCCCAAACTGGATGTACTGGAGCTGAATGCCAACGAGATTACCGTAGTAGACCTCTCTAAGTGCACCGATCTACGCGTGGCAGCCTTCTCCGATAACCTACTCACAACCCTAAACTTTGCCGGATTAAACAAGCTGGACTCGGTATACTGCGATAACAATGCCATCAAGGGCCAAGAGATGACCCGTATGATAGAGAGCTTACGTACCCAGAACATAGATCCTAAGCAGCATGGTTTCTTGTGCGTGTACCGTAAGGATTCCGCTACCGAGAAGAACATATGCCTGACTACAGACGTAGATAAGGCCAAAGCACGGAACTGGGACGTCTTCTCTTGGAGCAATACCACCAAGCTGGAGCCCTATGCCGGAAGCGTAGCGGTAACAGACGTGTACAAGACCGGTGTGGAAGTATTCCCCAACCCCGTGGCCGAAACCTTATACGTGCGCGGTGCCGGCGCCGATAGCCCCCTCAGACTGTTTGCATTAGACGGCCGGGAGGTGTTGCATACCACTACCGATGCCTCCGGCAGCGCTCAACTCAATGTTTCCGCGCTAGCACCCGGCACTTACCTGCTGTTCGACGGCCGGTCCCTGCTGGGCAAAGTACTCGTTAAGTAAGCTCGAGCCGAGTTTCCGGTAGGCCCCTATACACTATTACAAAGAGTGCTATACACTATTACAAAGAGT
>R16__coassemble_1743_pt1 | contig 8756 bp, 5 predicted proteins | sample R16__metabat2_low_PE_011 | metagenome-assembled genome bin R16
CCCCGCCCCCGATTTTTTTTTTAATGATAGCGCGCCTCCCTTCATTAATATTCGCTCCGTGGGGGGCCGGGGCATTTTTTTTTATGAGCACGTTAGAGCGCATGCCTTCCGGAATTTCGGCTCTGGGCGGGGGCGCGTAAGGATACTGCTGAGGAATAGGTGTCTTTCGGCTCCGGAGCCAACGGGCCGGTGGGGGGGGACGGGCATGAAATTAGATCCGCATCTAAAGATCATTAGGTGCGGATCAAAAGATCATTAGGTGCGGATCAAAAGATTTTTAGGTGCGGACCAAATTTTTTCTTGTATCCGGAGGTGTTGAACCCGCCAAAACGGCTCGGCTGATCCCGGGCGTGGCACCCGGATCGGCCGCTTAGGGGAGTAAAAAGTTCCCTCACCGTCTCAAAATGGCATTATCTTTCAGAAAAAGGAAAATCCGGGGTGGTTATACTCTTAAAAAGTGGTCAATCAAGACACGGTTAGTGTGAAAAATAAATACACGTATTGACGGGTGGAGTTGTCATTATCAGGTATTTTTCTCCCCGTCTTGTCCGCTATCTGCCATAAATGGTTTGCTAAAATAGTTAAAAAGTCTATATCTTTTGCTTTCAGCCCCGCTTGTAAATCTTTTTTTGTTGCAGTTTGGCGGCCACTTTATTACTTTTGTAGCGATCAAAAATTACCGTTACATCGTATGAATAAAAACTACTGCTTAAAGGCCTTAACGGTCTTAATCATTACACTGAGCGCCACGCTCTCGGGGTGGGCTCAGAGCATTCCCGCAAGTGAAAAGCAAGCCCTTGTAGACTTGTACAACAGCACCAAAGGTACTTCTTGGGGCGGCACCGTGGCCCCCTCTAAAAGCTGGGATTTGAACGCCGACGTCTCCACTTGGCGGGGCGTAACCATCAAGGACGGCCACGTGGATCAACTCAAGCTGGACGGCTTCTTCTTAGACGGTCCCATACCGGCCTCCATAGGAAACCTGACCGAGCTGACGTGGCTGGACTTGAGCTCCAACCGCATCACGGGACCCCTCCCCCAAGAGATGTTTCTAATGAAGAAGCTGCAGGTGCTCCGCCTGGAGTCTCAGGTACTGCCCCAAACAGCCTCCGAGGGGAAAAGAACCCTGCTCACGGAGCTCCCCGCTAAGATAGACCTGCCGGAGCTAACTATGTTTCTTTTGAACAACAACGGACTGCAGGGAGCCCTGCCCTCAGACGTAAATATGCCCAAAGTGCAATGGGTACTGCTGCACGACTGCCGCTTCACCGGCTCCATCCCTCAGGCTTGGTTCAACTTACCCAAGGTTCAATACCTCTACCTGCACAATAACCAATTCGACGGCAAGGTTTCTGAAGTTTGGGGAAATATGCCCGAGCTGAAAGACCTCTTCCTGAACGGAAATAAACAGCTGGAAGGCTCTATCCCCGCCTCCATAGCCCAGTGCAAAAACCTACTGCAACTCAACCTGCAGAATACCCGCATGGGCGGCACCTTGCCCGAGGAAATAGGCGAGCTCTCCGCCTTAAAAGCCTTGGTGCTCTCTAATGCCAACTTCTCCGGCACCCTGCCTAAGTCCTTAGAAAACCTCACCAACCTGACCCTGCTGGGGCTGGGAAATAACCACTTCTCCGGCAAACTGCCCAACCTGAGCAAGCTCACCGAGCTGGCCACCTTGGAGCTATCCGTCAATGACTTTGAAGATACCTTCCCCGCTTGGCTGGGAGACTTGAGAAAGTTAAGACAAGTATACATGGCCAAATGCGGCCTCAGCGGCCAACTGCTGCCCGAGCTGGCTCCCGTCTCCCCGGACGACGGCGAGGACGACGGCAAGGGCATTAAGAGCCTGCTGGAGCTGGACCTGAGCCTGAACAACCTCTCCGGCGAAATCCCCGCCCGCTGGAGCGGCCTCAGAGACCTGACCGTCTTGATCTTGGAGGGCAACCAACTCACCGGCGAACCCTTTAAGGTACTCCTTAAGCTGGACAAGATATCCAACCTACTCCTCTCCGATAACAATTTCAGCGGCACCATTACCGGCACTTTTGACGGCAGAATGCCCCATATCGCCCAGATTAACCTGGCTAATAACCACTTCTCCGGCGCTATCCTGAGCACCTATCAAACCATTCCCTTCTCCGGAATATTCGGCGTAGACGAAGAAGACTTCGGTAAGAGGAGCAACCTGAACCTGTCCGGCAATAACTTCCTGTTTATAGACTTTGAGAACATCGGAGACAACCTCTCCCAACCCGATATCGTGCAGAAAGGATTTCTCTTCTATCCCCAACGCCCCTTCGGCCAAGAATCCGAACACGTACTCAAAGAGGGCCAAACACTCACTTTAGACGCCACCTTGGCTCAACCCAAGAACCTCAGCGCTCTGGAGGACGGGGTGATATTTAAGAACACCTACAACTGGTACCTAAACGATAAACCCATTGCCGGTGCCGTGAAACCTACCTTAGAGATATCCGGCGCCCAAGCTACCGCCGGCGTATACCACTGCAAGGTAACCAACGATATAGCCCCCAAGCTGGTTTTACAGAGTGCCCCCGTTACCGTTAAGTACGAGGCCTCCGTTGCCCAACCGGCTCCCCAAGGATTCTTCTACCAAGACGGCTCCCTATTGGTCTGCCCCTCGGCTCAGCAGCTGGTGGTATTTGACCTTAACGGAGTGCCGGTGGCCGCCGCTTCCGCCTCTCAAGTAGAGCTCTCCGCCCTGCCCCAAGGCCATTATCTGGCGGTGGCTTGGGTAAACGGAGACAAGTGGGTGCACAAGTTTAACTACAACGCCCGCTGAGACTATGCGCATTAAAGCATTCCTACTTGCGGCTACGCTGCCGGTTATGGGGCTGATATATCCCGTTTGCCTCCCGGCACAAGTGAGCCAAGGCGGTGTGCCGGCCTCCTTCTACGACACCGGCGCTGCGCTTCGCACGGCTGATTTGCAGGCCGAGCCCCGAGTGCACACATTCGCCCCCGATGTTAATCCGCAAGACTTCCTAGCTCGAGCCTCCTGGCAGGCGGGTCAAGGTGCCCCCGTATCGGTTGGTAAACCGGTGCCGGCTAGCTTAGACCTGGAGCGCGACGGGGAGCTAATCACCCTGCAAGACGGCACGGCCGTCAGACGCCTCCTGATCTCGGCCCCGGAAAGCAAGGCAATTGTTTTGTACTACGCCCGGTTCTTTATCCCTGCCGGCGGCAAGCTATTTATCTATTCGCCCGATAAAACACAGGTGCTGGGCGCTTATACTACCCAAACCAACCCCTCCGGCGGTATATTTGCTACGCAGGAGATTGCCGGTAGCGACGCGGTCTTGGAGTATCAGTACCCGGCCGACGGAAGGCCCGCTCAGGTACAAATCTCTCATATAGGCATGATCTTTCTGCCGTTGAACCACCTAAACGGAGCCGTTAACCCCAATGAATTGCGTGAAGCCACCGGCGAAAACGCCGCGGAGAGCTGCTACGTGAACATTAACTGCCCCGAGGGCGCCGACTGGCAGAAGGAGAAAGACGGACTTGTGCACATATTGGTGTACAGCGAGGAGGGCATGAGTTACTGCTCCGGTGCCGTGGTAAACAACGCCCGCGAGGACTTTACCCCGTATATACTCACTGCCGCTCACTGCTCCACCCGCAGGCCCGAAAACTTTAACGTGCCGCACACTGCCGACGAATTCGCCCGCTACATCTTTTACTTCCACTACGAAAAATCCGCCTGTACCGCCCCGGACATAGCCAAGAGGCACGTGCAGTCTTTGGTTGGAGCGCATCTGTGTGCTTGGATAGACCAGGAGGGCAAGAGCGACGGCGAGCTGCTGCGGTTAATAACCCCCATCCCGCTGCAATACGGGGTCTACTACAATGGTTGGTCGCGCAGCAATGCGCCCTCTCCGCGAAGCGGCGTGGGGTTGCATTTCCCTATGGCCGATGCCTTAAAAGTCTCCACCTTTACGGAGCCGGCTCAGACTAAAAACTGGGAAGGAGCCAAGGAGAACGCGCATTGGAACGTACTCTTTACCACCACGCAGAGCGGTGCAGGGGCCACGGCTGCCGGCTCCTCCGGCTCTCCGCTCTTTGACCAAGACCACCGCATACGGGCTACGCTCACCGGCGGCAACTCCTCCTGCACGCACTTAGACGGCACCAACGTTTACGGCAAGCTGGGGTATCACTGGGATTACTTCAAGGAAGACGGCAAAGACCCCACGCTCTACATGGCCTATTACTTGGATCCCGAGAACACCGGCCTCACCTCTATAGACGGTAAGTATCAGACGCCGCAGTATCCGGCCCCCGCCCGGTTTGAATCTTTCTTTGACGGCACAAACGTCCGCCTGGCTTGGCGTGCCCCGATATCCGCCGCAACGGGCTTGAACGAGACCCCCACCCATTACGTGCTGACCCGAGACGGGCTTGAGATAGCTACGCCGGCAGCCGGTGATACCACCTACGTAGATGTGCCGGCCGGCCGGGGAAAAGTGCATACCTACCTGCTTACGGCGGTCTACGGCTCCGAGCCTGAGCAAACTTCCGCCCCCCAAAAGAGCCAAGTGTTCTGTACGCCCGATGAAGAATTGGCGGTTTCCTCTTTTAATAAGAGTGCAGAGCAGGGTGGGGTAACCCTTACTTGGCAACCCCCTGTGATGCGTCAAACCATCAGTAATGCGCGGCACTACCAAGAGGCAAACAGCGTGCGCTTTCTCTCCTTCCCCGGCGATCAGTCGCTCTGCTTGGCTCATGCTTGGTCTCCCTCTGAGTTGAAGCCCATTTCGGACTGCTACATTACCCGTATAGGACTGCAGATAGTTACCGATACTATTCCCTACTATCTGATGCTTAGGCAGGGGCAAAACTTCTACAAACAGGAGATTAAGAAAACCTGGCGCTCGGCTCAGGATGAGATTCAGTGGGTCTCCTTAGATAAGCCTTTCCCGGTGAACAGTAGTGCTGAGCTGTATGTGGGGTATGGTCTCTTTGGTATTCAAGGCCCCGATGACCTGCTCCCCGGCACCTTAGACTTTGACTGCGTCTCTGTGGACAACGGCCCCTGCTTAGACGGAGGCGGTAACTTAATGTCGCCGGACTTTGAGGAGTTCTCCACGCTGACCGTTTCTATGAACTTTACCCTGCAGGCCGAGGTGAGCACGCTGCCGTACAAAACCCAAGCTTTCACCTCGGTGCCCCTGCTCCAACCCGATGCCGTGCTGCAAAAGCCCTCGCCCTATCCCGCCGTAACCGGCTACGAGGTGTATAAAAACGGCACTCGTGTGGCAACGCTGCCCATGCAGGACCGCTCCTATACCGATAAGGACGGCAATGCGTCCGACGAGTATCTGGTTAAGCCCCTCTTTGGCTATGGCTTGAACGTATCCGTAGAGGAGATTACTCCTGCGCATCAAGCTTGGCAAGCCGTTTGGGATGCCTCGGCCGGGGCTATTCGCCTTGCCGATGCCCCCGCCTTTACGGCTGCCTACCTATTCGACGCCCAAGGCAAGCAACTCGGCCTAACGGCCTACGGAGCCTACTTGCATACTGCTCCCCTCGCCCCCGGCGTTTACTTGCTCACCCTTTCCCTTCCCAACGGAGACGTACAGTCCGTGCGGGTACTCGTTCCCTAATCTCCACTTGACACAAAAACTCAACCTAACACACAATGAAAAAGAATATCTTACTGCTCTTAGTGCTGCCCGCTATGCTGCTCTTGGGTGCTTGCCGTGCTAATGACCCCAATCCCGACCCGGCCGAAGACCCTAAAGCTCAAGCCCAAAATGCCTTAAACGGACGGGTTTATCAGCTGGATCTCTCTTCCGAAAGCGAGAAGGCTCAAGAGATGGTTACCTTTGTACTCTCCTTTATGGGCAACGGCTTGGGGGTTATGGAATACCGGCTCACTGCCGATAACGGCGTGATCAGTTACCAATATCCCTTCTCCTTTGTCTTAGACGAGAACGGCACCGATCTAACCTTTACCCAACTCAGAAAAGATACCTTTGTGGGCAATAGACTTATCAAGGCGGTGCGCAAAAACAATGACCGCGAGTTGGACATCACCTTCTTTGTGGCCGACGGCGGCGTAGAGAAGGCCTATCCCGCCAACCTCATAACCCCCAACAGCTGGTCCGGTACCAAGTGGAAAAGCCGCTCCGACGGCCTCTCCAGTGACCTATGGCTCCTCTTCCCTACCGAGCTCAGTGCCGTGGTGATCACCAATAGCCCTACGGCAGACGCCCTCTACAGCCACAACGTTTGCGGATATATCTCCAATAGCAGCGAGCTTGTGCTCACCTCTTTTAATACCATCTTGGGAAAGGCCAAGGTAACCGACAGCCCCGTTAAACTGAGCCTATTGGTGGGAGACGGCTTGAAAGGCGATTATGAGTTTGACCGCTTAGAGCCCAACGGCTTGGTGAATACCTTCTGGCTGGATCCTGCGCTGCTGAGTAATGGCTCGTTTGGCCTCACCGGATTCTATTTTGTAGACGAGCAAACCGTGCTGCAGTTCGGCACCCCTCAGGACGATAAGGATGAGCCTTTGCTCGTGGCGCCCAAATATCCCTACACAAGAAACGGCAACAAGGTTACAATTGCCCGCCCCGACGGCGAGATTGTTATGGAGCTCTCTAAAGACGAGCAAACCGCTACGTACAACGGCAACAAACTGGTGCGCCGTTAAAAGCCCCCCCTTCCGGGAGGTTTGATTGGCCGATCGGAGAAAACAAAAAATTCCGGCTTGGGTGCCGGAAAATATCAAACGGAGGTCTGCCCACACCCACAGACCTCCGTTTTTTTTTGTTCTTTACGCCCAAAATTTTGGTCCGCACCAAAAGATCATTAGATCCGCATGTAAAGATCATTAGGTGCGGACCAAAAGATCATTAGGTGCGGATGTAATTTATAGAACCTCCCGGGGGGGGCGTTATTGCCGGTGGAAGGCGTCCCGAACGGGGATGAATGTTAGGGATTTTCTTTTAAAGCCTGAGCGCCCCGTTTGAGGCGTTGGTAGTGGCAGAAGAGCAGTTTGCCGGAGTCGTCGTGCAGGTGCATGCCGTTTCCTTGGCAATAGCGCCAGACTTCGCACTTAGCGCAGGCGTCGCGCTTGGCCCAGGAACGGTCTCGGTAGGGCTTGAAGCCCTTCTGCCAGACGGTCCATAGGTCGTCTTGATGCACATTGCCCTGTTTGTAATCAAAGCGTATACTGGGGCAGGCGCTGATAGTGCCGTCGGCCAGCACGGAGGCCACCGATAGGCCGGCTTGGCAGGTGTAGTAGTGCGCGCGCACCTCCCCCTCGTAAGCCCCCAAAAAGCCTTCGCAACCGTAGGAGGCTCGGATGCCGTTTCGCTCATTAGTGGCTTTGATAAACTCCATGAGGCGCACAAAGTCATCGTCGGAGAGTTGCAAATTAGGGTCTTGGGCGGCACGCCCCACGGGGAAGATGGTAAAAAGCCGCCACGCCGGCACCCCGATTTCCTCTAAGTGCGCCCTAAACTGCTCTAAGGTGGGGAAGTTCATGGGATTGACGCAGGTAACGATGTCCCACGCCACCTCGTTGGAGTGCGGAACCATCAGCCGGGCTGCCTGCTCGGCCCGCTCGTAGCTGAGCGGATGGCCGCGCAGATAATTATGCGCCTTGGCAAAGCCGTCTAAACTGATGGTAAGGGTGTGCAACCCGCTGCGCAGTAATCGGCTGAGGCGTTCCTCGGTTAGGAGCATACCGTTGGTAACAATGCCCCACGGATAGCCGCGCTTGTAGAGCTCCAGCCCCACCTCCTCCAAGTCCGGCCGCACCAAAGCTTCGCCGCCGGTGAAGATGATAAGCACTTGGTGCGGATCTACGTGCGGCGTGAGCGTGTCTATGACGTGCAGAAAGCGCTCTTTGCTCATCTCCTGCACGGAGCTGTCTACCCGGCAGTCGCTGCCGCAGTGCTTGCAGTGCAGGTTGCAACGCAGCGTACACTCCCAAAAGAGGGTGCGCAGGCGGGGCTCGCGCGCCTGTTGTAGCAAAGCACGCCTATGCCCCTCCAGGCCTATGCGTTTTCTAAAGGGAATGCGGGTGGGATCCGTAGCGGAGGATTGTGCCATGATAGGGGGCGTAATGGGTTTGAGGGGGGGGGTTACTTTTGCTTTTCCTGCGGCCGGAGTACCACAGTTACCTCTTTGGTGGTTTTCCCATCGTACCACTTTGCGTCTCCGCCCTGCCCCTCTTTTTGGAGGTCGGCGTATACAGAGTCGGTTTTACTCTGCCAAGCACCGTTTTGGTCCCCGTCTATGTCCTTTACCCGGTAGCGGAAGTAGTCTGCATGGGGAAAGGTGGTTTGCTCAAGCCGGGCCCGGCCCTCTTCGTCCGTAACGGCCTTGGGCATGGAATCGGGATCTTGGTACTCGTCGGGGAGCAGAGAGACCTCCGCTCCGGGGATAGGCTTGCCTTCCGGGGAGGTGACGGTGGCTTTCAGCTCAAACACGGCCGTTGGGGTGCCGTACTCAACCGGAGCATCGGGGTTAGGGGTGCCGTACTCCAGGGCAATATTAACGTTGCCGGACCGGCAAGACGAAACCCCCAGCCAAGCGAGCAGCATGGCAGCTCCCACTGTGAGCAGGTGCGCTACCTTATAGGTGATTCTCTTCATCGTTTTCTTTGGGCTTTGCGTTCTGTCTCTTTGCCTCTTGTGTTCTGGCTCTTTGCCTCTTGTGTCCCTTTTCCTTCTGCTCCCCGGCATAACCTTTTGTAGATGCCGTGGGAGCCGACGGGG
>R16__coassemble_1751_pt1 | contig 8647 bp, 6 predicted proteins | sample R16__metabat2_low_PE_011 | metagenome-assembled genome bin R16
TGGGGGGAGGGTAGAGTGGGGCGGGAGGAAGCTGCGATAATAGGTGGTAAAGGCGGCTTGCGAGGCGTGTTGTACCAGAAAGGAGAGGGTGGCATCGTTGCGCAAAAGATAACTGCCGCCCACCGTGCCGTTGGCCGATAAGTTAGATCCGTAGATAAGTTGAGTAGGAAAGAAGCCCAAAGAGGCACGCACAAAGGTGGCGTTTCGCTCGGCCTCCAAGGCGGCGGCCACGGAGCTCAAGAGGGGGCGTTGCGGAATGGCCAGGGAGGGTGTATAATCCTCGGTAGGCTTGGGGGGTACGGGTTTTAGGCGGGTAACCTTGGGTTGCTCCAATACGGGGTTTGCCTCTATGGGCTCGGCTTCGCCTATGGTTACCACCTTATCGCTCACCACCGTTACCTCGCGGCTGATGGTGTCTCGGCGGACAGGGGTTTGTGCTTGTGCGTACAACGCCGGGTTCAATAGCAGTGCGGCCACACCCAAAAGGAGTGTAATGCCGGCCGGGAAGGGGTGTCTCATAATAGGGATACGGGATGTTTGGTTTATTTCTTTTGTGGGGGAATACAATTTGAGGCAGATGCTATTTTGCACACTACCGCCGGGGGGGTATCACTTAGTTTTGGCCAAACGGAGCTCTATTTCTCGGCGTATTTCCTCCGAGGCCTCGTCTCCGTAATTCTTCTGCAGGCTTTGCAGGTACTGGCGGGCCGTTTGCTTGTTGCCTGTTTGCAGATAGTAATCGGCCAAAGTAATAATCCCCAAGGCCAATTGCTCCGGGCTGTCGGATCCTTGGTCCAGGAGCTTATCCATAAGGGTTTTGGCTTGCGGGAGGGTTTCTTTCTTCTTCAGATAGAGACGGGCACGGCGCACCGCTGCTTCCGATCCCTCTGCCGTACTGATAGCGCTCTCTAAATGCTTATAAGCCTCTATGGCGGCGGCCGTTTGGCCCAGTGCTTGGCAGCTTTTACCCAGTAAAAGGTATAAGCCGGCCGATTGGTCTTTAACGGCTGCTTGGATTCCGAGCTGCGCCCATTCCTTACTCTGCTTAAAGGATTCGGCCGTGTAGGCTCGCTCGCCGGCTCGCCGATAGGCCAATGCCTCCTCCTGTGGGTCTAAAGGCATCTTCAAAAGTTCCTTTAAGCCCTCCAAAGCCAAGGCGGCGTCCTTGGAATTGTGCGCCAAGGCGTCTAAACGAAAGTAGAGTGTTTTGCGCTGAGAGGCGGTAAGGGATGCGCGCTGCGGGTAAACCTCTTTATAGAGAGCCAGGGCGCGGTCGGTTTGCTCGGCGCGGTAGTACAAATCGGCTTCATAGAGCCGGGCTTGCAGAGCCTCCTTGGTACCGGGGTATTTTTGCGCCACCTCACGCAGCAAATCGGCCGCCTTGGGGCTGTTCTTTTGATAGGCTTCCTCGGCGCGGGCAAAGGCCAACTGAGCTACTTGAGCCGTCTGCAAAGTAAAGACACCCCCCAAGGAGTGGGAAAGCGACAGGAGCTCGTCTTCCCGTCCCTGCTCCACATAAATGGTTTTGAGCGCATCAAAGGCCACTTGCGCCTCATCGCTTTGGGGGGCGGAGCGGATAACTCGTGTGTAGGAGCGGATGGCTTGCTCGGTTTGCCCGCTGTTGTAATAGGAGAGAGCCGATTGCAAGATGGCACTGCGGGCATACTCGTTTCCGGGGAATCGGTCTGCCAAGGTGCTGTAAGCGTTTCGGGCCTTGGCGTCCTCTCCCATAAACTCATATCCCCGTCCTAAGTAATAGTAGGCGGCCGGAGCGTAACTGCTGCGCGGATGGGTGGCAATAAGCCGCTCCAACGTAGCCGTCTGAGCCTTGTACTGTTTGAGGAATCCCTCTATATCGGCCTGCATAAAGAGGGCATACACACTTCCCTGCGGATAGACGGAGTACGCCTGACGGTAGGCCTCCTGCGCTGCGGAATACTGCTCTGCCGAGTAGAGACAGTCTCCCTGCCTGCTCCAAGCGTCGGCGCGTAAGTCGGGGCTCAACTCCGAGGCGCGGGCGGCTAAGGAGAAGTCTTGCAAAGCGGAGGAGTACTTTTTGCGGGCGAAGCGGGCATACCCCAAGTAATATCGGGCTTGAGCTCTGTTGTAGGGGGTTGCGGCCGAAGCGTATTGTGAGAAGAACTGCGTTAAGTCCGCCTCGCTTTGGGCATAGTCTCCTTGTAAGCGATAGATGCGGGAGCGCAACAGCAGGCTCTCCCCGTCGAATACGGCATCAGAGACCTTCAAAGCCAACGCTTGGTTTATCTGTTGGAGTGCCGAGCGGAGGGCGCCTTGGTTTATCAGCTCTGCGGCGAAGCCGTTGAGTACGTACTTTTTGGCCACCAAGAGAGACGGGGCGGGGTTTTTAATTCGGTTAATGGACTCCGCCGAGAGGGCAAAATCTCTATTGGTGTAGTAGAATTCCCCCAAGAATTGGGTCATAGCCGGGGCGTACTTAGATTGCGGAAACTCATTGAGGAACTCCTCCGTAATGCGGATCTCGCTGCCCAAGTTGCCGCCTCCGCGTGAACGCATCAAAAGCGCCATTTCGTACATAGCAGCGGCGCGCACTTCCCGGGGAGCCGAGGGGGCGGTAGCGGCCTCAAAGGAGGCAAGGGCGTCGTTGTAGTACCCTAAGTCTCTGCGCACGCGCCCTAAGTACAGGTTGGCTCCGGCCGCTGTTTCGTCCTCTGAGGAGGTAGCTTGCAGCAGAGGCGCAATGGCCTCCTCTAAGCGATTGGTTTGGGCATAGGCTGCGCCCAAGGTGAGGTAATCCTGCGCCGAGAGGGCGTGGGGGTCGTAGGCACGGAGCCTTTCTAAATAGCGAACGGCCGCCTCGGGTTGCTCTAAGCGGTAATAGGTATTCCCGGCCACGTGCAGAAAGAGGGCATCGTCCCGTAGGGGTGTGGGGTAGCTTTGGGATTGTTGCAGCAGGTCGGCCGCTTGGGTAAACCGTCCGTTGTAGTAGTTTACGGAGGCGAGCCCCACCAGTGCCTCGCGGGCTAAGTCCGGATGGGCGGTCAGTTCCCGATAAAGGTTTTCGGCTTGGGCCGAATCGCCCTCAGAAAGCACTACGGAGGCCAAGTAGAGTTTGGCTATATCGCCCCAAGTATTGCTTTGGGCAGCGGCCAAACGGAATAGCTGCTCGGTGCGCTCCCCGCCCACCGAGTTTTGCTCCAGTGCATAAGCCAAGAGCACCTGCCATTGCGTAAGGTCCTCGCTTGTAAGTGCGCCTTCGTGTACGGCCTCCAAGAGGGTTATAGCCTTTGGGTAGGCTTTCTGATTCAAGGCATATCGGGCTTTAAGCAGCAGAGCGGATGAGTGTGCCGGGTCATTGGGGGCTTGCGCCGCAAAGCGTTCTACGGCGGCGCGGGCTTCTTGGCGCCCTAAGCGAAATAAGCTTTGCGCTGCCGACCATGAAATGGGTCGGGCTGAGGTTACGGCCGGAGATAGATAGGTGGAAATAGCGGTTTCTATCAGGTAGCCGACCGGCGAGCCGGCACGGACAACATCACCGGCCGCCAACTCTTGCATCACTTGCGGGAAGCAGGGCGTATTTAACGGTTCTTGAGCGCAAAGGGAGCCGGCAAATGCCGTTGCGGCCAGCGCAGAAACAACTATTCTGATGGGGTTTCCGGTAAATGTATTCATCGTGCAATCTGTTTAAAGGAGGGGGCGAATGAAATGAACGGGCACATTGCGTATTGAACGGGGGGGGGAGCGGCCGAAATTAGGTGCGGATCTAATTTTGCTTAGGTGCGGATCTAATTTTGCTTAAGTGCGGATCTAATGATCTTTAGATCCGGATCAAATTTTCAGCAGCATCCCGGTCGGTGCCGCACACGTTTGTACCCCCTTTTATATCAAGGAGAGGAGGGGCGTCAAGCCGTATCGGCTAAAGGGGTGTCCCGGGCGCCTACTTACTGAGGGTTTGTTGCCACCGCCAAGCGTTTCGCAGGGAGTCTTCTATAGAGACCTTTGCCTCCCACCCCAATAAGGTCTTGGCTTTTGTAGCATCGGCCCAGACTTGTATGATATCTCCGGCTCTGCGGGGGGCCATACTGTGGGGCACAGGCACGCCGGTGGCCGCCTCAAAGGCGTTTACCAGCTCCGAAACCGATCGGCCGCTCCCGGTGCCTATGTTCACGGCATCCACCCCTGCGGGAATAGATTGGGGCTCATCTAAGAGTTTACGCAAGGCGGCTATGTGTGCCCCCGCCAGATCCATTATATCTATGTAGTCTCTTATGCAGGTGCCGTCCGGCGTGGGATAATCGTTGCCGAATATCTTAAGCTCGGGTCGGATGCCGGCCGCCGTTTGGGTGATAAACGGCACTAAGTTTTGGGGCACGCCGTTGGGTTCCTCCCCTATAAGTGCCGAGGGGTGAGCACCTATGGGATTAAAGTAGCGCAGAAGCAGGGCCTTGTAGGGGGCTCCGGCGGCCACGTGATCCCGTATAATCTCCTCGTTTATCTGTTTGGTGTTGCCGTAAGGGGAGGTAGCCTGCTGAATGGGGGCGTTCTCGTCTACGGGAAGGCGGTCCGGCTGACCGTAAACGGTGCAGGAGGAGGAGAAGACCAAGGCGCGCCCGCCGAACTCCTCCATCATTTGCAATAGCGTAACCAGCGAAAGGATATTATTACGGTAATAAAGCAACGGCTTCAGAACAGACTCCCCCACGGCCTTGGACGCGGCAAAGTGTATGGCGCCTGCAATATCGGGGTGTGCCGTAAACACCCCACGCATGGCGGCCTCATCATTACAATCCACGGGGTAGAATAGGGGCGCAACGCCCGTAATCTGTTCTATCCGGGCGGGAATATCCGCCCTTGCATTGGAAAGATTATCCACCAGAATGGGCGTAAATCCGTTCTCTATGAGCAGAACGGCGGTGTGCGAGCCTATGTATCCGCATCCGCCGGTAACTAAAATCTTAGGCGTCATGGCTACTGTTGGTTATTTCCGGTAAGGCAAACTATTTATCTATCTTATCTATCTGACTTATCTATCTGACTGAAGTAGGTTAGGAGTGCGCGGAAGGGGTCTCCCCAACGTCGGAGGGGTCTTGCGGAGCATCCCAAGGATTTTCTCTCAGCTCCGAGGGATTGTCCCCTACATCCGAGGGGTTATTGCGGGGATCCAAGGAATGGTTGATTTCCTGTATGTAATCCAGCAATTCGTCCCTGCCGATTTTCTTTTCCGAGGAGGTAACGAAAATGGGCGGCAGTTCCTCCCATCGTTGCAGGAGCTCCTCTTTGTATCGAGCCACGGAAGCGGCACCGGCCGAGCGGGATATCTTGTCCGCCTTGGTAAATATTAAGGCAATAGGCACCTCCTCCTCTCCCATTTTATCTATGAAGGCCAAGTCTATCTTCTGAGGAGCGTGCCTTATGTCTAAGAGAATGAACAATAGCGTCAGCTGAGGGCGGAGCTTAACGTACTCGCCTATCATCTGGCTGAAGAGTTCGCGGCTCTTCTTTCCGGTAGAGGTGTAGCCGTAGCCGGGCAAATCTACAACATGAAAGCTGTTATTCACCAAGAAGTGGTTTATAAGCTGTGTCTTGCCCGGTATTTGAGAGGTCTTGGCCAAGTCTTTTTTGGCTAAGAGCATATTAATGAGGGAAGACTTCCCTACATTTGATCGGCCTATAAAGGCGTACTCGGGCATACTGCCGGGCGGACATTGATCCACACGGGCACTACTTTTAAGAAAGACGGCACTTTTGATCTCCATGGGGTGTGCAAATTAGGCAACGAGGCGCCACAAATCAACAACCGGGGCGGTAGAGGCAACAGACGAGGCAGCACGGCTCTGCAAACCAAGGCGGCACGGCTCTGCAAAGCGAGGCGGCACGGCTCTGCGAAGCGAGGCGGCACGGCTCTGCGAAGCGAGTGGCACGGCTCTGCAAAGCGAGGCGGAACTGCCCAGCGCATCGGTGCGACAGAGGCAACCATTGAGGTGGAATGGCTCAAGAAACCAAGCGGCACTGCTCCGCGCACCAAGGCGGCAGAAGCAACCATCGAGGGCGGCACCCTTCACCGGCAGCGGCAGCGTAAGTCCAAACAAGGCGGGGCGGTATGCAAAAGGCCTGCAGATAGAATGTTTTTCCTCTGCAAGCCTTTTAGAACGGATGTGCGCGGTGGGTTTTAGGCCTCTACCGGCTCAAAGTCCTCTTTAGAGGCTCCGCAGATGGGGCAGACCCAATCAGCGGGGATATCTTCAAAGGCAGTGCCGGGAGCTATACCGCCGTCCGGGTCTCCTACTTGTGGATCATAGACCCATTCGCACAAGCTACATACGTACTTTTTCATAGGTGTTGAGTTGTCTTGTATTGGTGAATGATAAACTTAACTATAAGTATAAGCATTACAAAGATACAAAAACTTGTTCTATCAGAAGGCCTCCGAGCCACACTTCTTGCCCGGCAAAGCGCAAAGGCACCCGGGGGAGGAGGCCAAATACCCCCGGCAAGAAGGAGTTTTGCAAGGGGCTACAATGAGCGGAGGTGGGCGATGAGAAAGAAACGGCGAAGCGGCTCCCTATCAGAAGAGAGTGGCAAGGGAAAGAAACGGCGAAGCGGCTCCCTATCAGAAGAGAGTGGCAAGGGAAAGAAACGGCGAAGCGGCTCCCTATCAGAAGAGGATGGCGAGGGAAAGAATAGGGCTTATGGGCAGAAAAATGGTTTATAGGCAAAAAAAATCTTCCGACGGGGAGGCCGATAAGCTTCTCGTCGGAAGATTTAGAGGTGCGCCGGAGGATCAATTCCGCCGGCGGTACCGTAGAATCGTTAGGGGAGCGGGTATCACTCTCCTAAGGGATGCGGAGCTACTCCTGAGGGAGCGGGTATCACTCCTCTAAGGGATGCGGAGCCACTCCTGATGGAGCGAGTATCACTCCTCTAAGGGATGCGGAGCCACTCCTGATGGAGCGAGTATCACTCCTCTAAGGGATGCGGAGCTACTCCTGATGGAGCGGTGCATCAGAAGTTTTCGCGCATGGGCTCAAAGTAGGCCTGCGGGTGGTCGCAAGCGGGGCACTTAGCGGGAGCCGTTTTGCCTTGGAACACGAAACCGCAGTTGCGGCACTGCCAGAAGATAGGCTCGTCTCTGGTGAAGAGTTTTTCTTCTTTCAGGCGCTCCAGCATTTTAAGGTAGCGGCGCTCGTGCTCGGCCTCTACTTTAGCGATGTTGCGGAACACGGCAGCAATGTTGTTAAAGCCCTCTTCCTCGGCAATCTTAGCGGCTTCGGGGTAGAGTACGGTGTGCTCTTCGTTCTCGCCCATGGCTGCGGCGGCCAAGTTCTCGGCGGTGGTGCCTATAACGCCGGCGGGGAACATAGCGGTAATCTCCACGGCGCCGCCTTCTAAGAACTTAAAGAAGCGTTTAGCGTGCTCCTTCTCTTGGTTTGCGGTTTCCTCAAAGAGGGCGGCAATCTGTTTGTACCCTTCTTTATCTGCTACGCGAGAGAAAAAGGTGTAGCGATTACGGGCTTGGCTCTCTCCGGCGAAGGACTGCAGGAGGTTTTTCTCGGTTCTTGTGCCTTTAATAGATTTTTCCATGATGTCTTTTTAGAGTTGTGATTTAATGAGTTTGTTTATGATCTTTTACCAATGCAAAGTTAACAAATTCGGGGAACACATGCAATTCTCGTGCCCGTGTTCTACGCCGCATTCAGGGGCCGGGGGCGGGGTTTCGGGCGTTTTTTTATGCGTCAAAGGTGCGCAGTTTGGCCAGGTATTTACCTAAGATGTCAAACTCTATGTTCACCACCGTGCCGGGTTGGATGTGCTTAAAATTGGTATGCTCCAAGGTGTAGGGGATGATGGCCACCTCAAAGCTGTTGTTCTTAGAGTTGCACACGGTCAGGCTCACGCCGTTTACGCACACCGATCCCTTTTCTACGGTTATGTATCCTTGGCGGGCCATAGCGTTGTCTACTTCGTATTCAAATAGGAAGTAGTAGCTTCCGTCGGCCTGACGCACGTTTTTGCAAACGGCAGTCTGATCTACGTGCCCTTGTACGATGTGTCCGTCCAGCCGTCCGCCCACTTTCATACTTCGCTCTATATTCACCTCGTCGCCCACCCGGAGCAAGCCCAAATTAGAGCGGTCTAAGGTTTCTTGTATGGCGGTAACAACGTATTCGTTGGGGGTGCATTCCACCACGGTAAGGCATACGCCGTTGTGGGCGATGCTCTGGTCTATGGTCAGCTCCCCGGCTATGGGAGCGGCAAGGGTGAGGTGCAGGTTGCCCCCTTCGCGGCGCAGGGACTTAACTTGGGCGGTACCCTCAATAATTCCTGAGAACATGTATGGTTGTAAAGGTTTAGGTTGATGGTTTAGGAGAGAGAAAACCTTCCGCTCCCCTATTTTCAGTACAAAGTTAAGCAAATTTACGCAAACAAACAACAGGCGTTGCCGTGGAGATACGTCCCCACGCCCCTAACATTCCTGCGGGGAGCAATCCCTTTTTGAGACGGTTCAATAGCAATGTAAATACCAAATAAAGCCCCGATACCGCGTTTTCGGCCTGTAACCCGGGTTTATGTCCGGGGAGACGGCAGAGAAAATTTGATCCGCACCTAAGAAAGATTTGATCCGCACCTAAGGAAAATTTGATCCGCACCTAAGAAAGATTTGATCCGG
>R16__coassemble_1768_pt1 | contig 8533 bp, 5 predicted proteins | sample R16__metabat2_low_PE_011 | metagenome-assembled genome bin R16
GGATCTAATTTTTCTTAGGTCCGGATCAAATTTTTCTTAGGTGCGGATCAAATTTTTCTTAGGTGCGGATCAAATTTCCTCCCCCTTTAGGGGGCGGGGGGCTGACCTCTCTTGGGCGGGCTCTTTTGCGCCGCCCTCCCCCGTATACGCTTCTGCCGTAAAATTGTGCCGAGAGAGCGAGTAAAGGGGTGCTCCGGGCGTGCCTCCTATTGAGATACGAGGTACTCAATGGCGCGTTCTATGAGTGCATCCTCTTGGGCTTGGGTAGCTTCCGGGGTTTGGGTTTGACGGATGTCCGGTTCCACGCCCCACTCAATGAGTTCCTTTTGGGCGTTGTAGGTGCGGCTTGCGGAGAAGCGGAGCCACCAACCGTTGGGCAGCTCGTAGGAGGAGGGGAGGCCGCCGCCGCCGCCGGTCGTAGTGCCTATTTGTACCACGTTGGGAGCCGTTTGGAGGTAGGCGGCCACACTGTTGGCAGCACTGTAAACCCCGCGGTTAGTGAGTAGTGCCACGGGTTTAGCCCAACGGGCGGCAGCCGGAGCCGGGTCTACCACGATGGGATCAAGCGGCCCGAAGTGGTGATGCCCGGGGCCGGTCTTGGCGGAGAGGTAGGCCACTGTGGTGGTTTGGCTCAGGAAGCAGGAGGCCATGGTGGAGGCGTTAGAGACGTACCCTCCGCCGTTGTCTCGGATGTCTATGATTAGGGCGCGGCAGGAGTCCAGTCGGTTGAAGACGGCGCTCCAGTTGGCCAAGGTAATGGAGGCGGAGAAGGAGGGGCACACAATCAGCCCCACGCTGTCTTGGGCGTGGTTGTTGTACTGTATAGGGGCGTAGTAGAGCCCACCGGCACGGCGATAGGAGCCTAAGTAGCGGTTGCGTAGAGAGGTGTTCAGCGTGGGTTCCTCTTCACTGCTCCACTGCCAATAATTAGAAACGTCAAAGGGGGAATAGAGATTAACGTGCCCGTCTTGCAGCTCGTTTACCAAAGAAGCCATCAAGTCAAACAGCTCGTCTTCGGTCATTCGGGGCGTGAGTTGGGCGGCGTATCGGTCATAAACGGCAGCCCAGTCTCCCTCTTGCGGGAAGCGTTCGGGAAAGAAGCAGTACCCCTCGTCTAAAATGCGCCACAGCTCCCGTAGGTTGGTTTGTGGATCTGTAGTAGCCGGGGTGGGGGGCTCGTTGCGCCGGCAGGCAGTAGCCCAGCTGAGGAGCAACAAAAGGGCGCAGAATACGCGCAGAATCTTATTCATTGGTGAACATGGGGTTAGAAAAGTGAGGCGTGTGCGCAGCGGCGTAACCGCCCAAGGAGAAAAGATCCAAACTTACTCCGGCAGTAAAGAGATGGGCGGAGTGGATGCGGTCTAAACCCCGCATGATCTTGTCTGAGTAGGCGTATTCGTACCCGAGCTGAAAGGAGCAAACGCGCGCTACGGGGAGGTACAGTTGCACTCCGGCGCGGGCAATGCGTCTTGCCCCCCAGCCGTGTAGGGTTAGGTGGCGTGCAATGCCCGAGAGATCGGATACTTGCCACCAAGACTCCTTAAAGTTGGGTGTTACGCCCAGCCCCACTACGCCTAAACGGGCGTCTATGAGGATACGCATGGGAAACTTGTGCCAGGGGAGCTGATACCCGCCCCGAACGGATAGGAGCAAATCTAAATCTGCGGCTGTGTTTTCTGAGTTATTTTGGTTTCGGGTATGGGTGGTGCGCTCGTAAAGTGCCGCCAGCTCGGGTCCTACGGAGAGCTTGATGCCGTAGGGTAGGGGAAAGATGCATTCGGCGCCTATGTTGTAGCCGAACGAGTGGATGAGCATGCCCGCACTGTAGGCTTCGCTGATGGGAAAGGAGCCCAAGGCCAGCCCCTTTTGGGTGAGTATCCAGGGATACTTACCGCTGCTGACGGGGGTGTAACCGGCTGCTTGTACTCCGTAGGATAAGCCGCTGTAGCGGAGCGGACTGAGGTAGCTGTCGGTACGCTCGTTGACTCCCAGCACAAAGGAGATGTCTTGAGTGCCGGTCAAATAGCGCGGGGCGGGGGTGAAGAGCGTGGCCGAGTCTGAGGGCTGTAGTTTGCGGCCGGTCTCCCGCAACGTTTGTGCCTGCCCCGAGGCAACCATGCCGCCCCATAACAGTAGAGCTAAGAAGCGTAAATAGGAAAGGAGCGGTAGCTGTTTCATAGTAGGAACGGGTTTAGCGGGTGTTTGCGGAGGGTATAACGGTACGTATAGGGCTTGCGTCTTATTTAGATAGCGGGATTGGCCGTCTCTTGCTCCGCATCGCTCTCCGGGTTGGGAGCGGGTTCATCGCTTTCCGGGCTTGTGGTATCCTCCTCTTGCGGTTCCGTGCCAAAGGAGGTGAGGGTCACGGCACCCACCTCTCGGGTAGAGACGCGTTTGCCCTTGGCATTAACGCTCTTTATGCCTATAAACTCCTCGGCGTTTAGGCTGATGGGCGCGCGAAACTCGTCCTTGCCCGCGAAGCTGAATTCTATTTGCGGAGCAAGCTTATCGGTAATAAGCATAAGGGAATTGCCTTCGCCCTGTATGGGGTAGGGTTTAGGGCTGTCCGGGAGGGTGCAGCGCTTGAGGTACACTTGACCCTGCTCGCTTTCCCGGTAGACCGCCGTCCAAACCTTACCGGCTTGGTAGCGCTCTAATAGGAAAGGAGTCTCGGCAAAGTGGGTACTCTCTTCAAAGCCACACGTGTAGGCCTCCCCGCTCGGGCGTATTACCAAGAGGCGGTCGTGCCCGTCAAACTCGCCCAATAAGCGGCCTCGCCCCTCGTAGTTGAGGCGGTTGACGTCGGCATCAAACCATACCTTGCGCCCGCCCAGGGTGGTACCGCCTTGCTTGTAGAGGGCTACGCGCAACATCTTGCGGCGGGTTACCAGATTGCCCTTACTGCTGCGGTTGCGAATGGCCATGGCACTGAAGTCGGCTTTGCCCTCCTTTAAGGCTCCCGTTTTGGTGGCAAACTTGTAGGAAATAACCTCGGCTTCGCCGTTGGGGTTGGCCGAAAAGTAAATGACCTTGCTGCCTTGGGTGCCTTGGGTGAGGTCATAAACCTTGTCTCTGATGCAGGAAGAGACGTCAAAACGCTTGATGTAAAACGCACCGTCCCGTCCGTCTCGGTATACGGCGTTGTAGATAGTGCGTTTATCCCCGCGTATGTATCGGGCAATGTGGATTACCTCCTCCTTGCCCAGGAACTTCTTTTCCTCTACCTTAGAGACTACGTAGGTGCCCCCTCGGTAGAAGGTTATAAACTCGTCTATCTCGGAGCAATCGGCCACGTACTCGGCACTCTTTAAGCCGGTACCGGCAAAGTGCGCCTCCCTATCGATGTATAATTTAAGGTTTGTCTCGGCTACTTTAGCCGCTTCAATGGAGGCAAACTTGGCTATCTCGGTGCGTCTTGTCCAAGCCGGTTGGTCTCCGAAGGAACGGAGCAGGCGTTGGTAGTACTCAATGGTGTAATTTACCAGCTCCTGTAGGTGCTTTTGCAGGGCGTCGGCCTCCTTTTGCAGGCGCAGCATCATCTCCTGATGCTTGGCAAGGTTAAACCGTAGGATGGCGGCCATGCGTATAGCCAGTAGCTTCTTTAGGTCCTCTCGGGTAATGGGGCGTACGGGCGGGGCTACAAGCAGGGCCTCTATGCGGGTGCGTATGTGGGTTAAGGCTTCGGTTTCGTTTTTGGCCTCTTCAAACTCTTTGTCCTTGTAGATGCGATTAACGATAAACAGCTCTTCCAGCGAAGCGGATAGGAACTGCTCGCGGTTGTCTCTCAGACGTATTTTTAGGTCTTGGCGGAGGTATTCTTTGGTTTGGTCGGCCGAGTAGCGCAGTAGGTCGGACACGGAGAGGAAAACGGGCTTGTCCTCTTGTATAACGCAGGCGTTGGGCCAGATGTTTACCTCGCAGTCTGTAAAGGCGTAGAGCCCGTCAATTGTTTTATCGGCAGAGACCCCGGCGGGCAGCGTGATGCGTATATCGGGTTCCTCGGCTGTCATATCGTCTACCCGCTTAATCTTTATTTTCCCTTTCTCGTTGGCTTTGAGAATGGAGTCTATGAGGGTAGTGGTAGTCTTGCCAAAGGGAAGGCCTTTAATGCTCAGGATGCGGTTCTCTATTCGCTCTATTTTAGCGCGGCTGCGTACGGATCCGCCGCGGCGGCCGTCGTTGTAGCGTTCTACGTCTATCAGGCCGCCGGTGGGAAAGTCGGGGTAGAGGGCAAACTCCTCACCCTTTAGATAGGCGCAAGCGGCCTCTATGAGCTCGCGTGGATTGTGGGGTAATATCTTACAGGAGAGCCCCACTGCAATTCCCTCGGCACCTTGGGCCAGGAGGAGGGGGAATCTGACGGGCAGGGCAATGGGTTCCTGCGCCTTGCCGTCGTAGCTCTTTTTCCATTGTGTGAGGGTATCGCCGAAGAGTATCTCTAAGGCAAAGTTAGATAGCTTGGCTTCTATGTATCTGCCGGCGGCTGCTTCGTCGCCCGTGTAGATATTCCCCCAGTTTCCTTGCGTATCTATGAGGAATTGCTTCTGCCCCAATTGCACCAGCGCGTCGTTAATGGAGGCATCACCGTGTGGGTGATAGGCCATTGTAGCCCCTACTATCTTGGCCACCTTGTGCAGCATGCCGTTTTCCATAAGGTGCATGGCGTAGAGTACGCGGCGCTGCACGGGCTTGAGCCCGTCGGTAATGTGGGGCACAGCTCGCTCTAAGATAACGTAGGAGGCGTAATCTAAGAACCATCCGCGAAACATCCCGCCCAAGGTGGTGAACTTGGGCCCGTCTGTACCCGAGTCTGCCTCCGGGCGTTCGCTACCGGGCTCTTGGGGGGCGTGGCTGTTTTCGGCCGTTGCGTTGTTCAAAGGCTCGGCTATAGGGAGTTGATCGGCCGTTTGGGCAGACGGTGTGCTACCGCTCTGCTCCTGCAAAGAGGGCTCATTCTGATTGTTCTGCAGGGGGGTATTGCTAAAAAGATCTTGAGAATCCTGATCCATAGGGTCATTAGGGGGTTAATGCGCTTACACAAAGGTACACTTTTTTGGGCACATAACCCCTCTATGCCCGCCCTCCCACGTTGTACTACGGGCTTTGGAGCGGCTCTGCGGTCTCTTTAAGGCTAACGAACTTTTCTACCGGTACTAATCCTAATTGCTACCGGTATGAACTTTGGGGTTGAGGTACTGCGTGTAGAGAAGGTCTATGATGCCGTCGGCCAGCCCGGAGGTGGGTACTATTATATAAGGCGCCTGTAGTGTCTTGGCCACCTGCAGGAATACGGAGGCGGCGGGAACGATTACATCGGCACGGTCCGTCTTTAGGTTGTAGCGAACCATTCGCTCCTCTTGGGTGAGTTGGCTCATACTCGCATAGAGCTCCTGCAGATTGTGTACGGAGATGCAGGGGAGGCCCTCGGGCGACTTGCCGGATCCGTTCAGGCGCACCAGTCGGTTTATATTTCCGCCGGAGCCTATAATACGGCAGGGGCCGTAGTCTGAGTATAGTGTTCTGAGGTACTCCTCCATAAGCTCCCACTCAGAGGTGTGCACCGAGCCGGTGAGCATGCGCACGGTACCTATGTTAAAGGAGCGTTTCTTTAGGGGGCGGCCATTCTGAAGGAGGGTCAGCTCGGTACTACCGCCACCCACATCGGTAAATAGAAAGGAGCCCTGTGCGCGCACGGCCGGATTGATACCGGTACGGGAGACCAGCTCGGCTTCTTCTTCACCGCTGATTACCTCTATCTTAATACCGGTTCGGTCATAGATCTGTGCCACCAGTAGTGAGGCGTCGGCAGCCTCACGCATAGCGGAGGTGGCACAGGCTCTATAAGCCTGTACGTTGTAGATCTTCATGAGGTACTTATAGGCTTTCATCAGGCGGAGCATATCGCCCCCTTTTTCCTTACCTATGCGGCCCTTTATGAAGGCCTCTTGCCCCAGCCGGAGGGGTACGCGCACCAGTTGAACCTTAGTGAGCGGATCGGCCGAGTTATTGGTAGTGCATTTAATGAGTAGGCGCACGGCGTTGGAGCCCACGTCTATGGCGGCAAAGGTCAACTTCTTCATTGGGGCTCTTCTTCCCGGTGGGTGTAGTATTGATACAGCTCATATTGCGATCGGGTAGCGGGCTGTGGGCTGCTTAGGCGTCGGGGGGCGTTGTTGCGGCAATTTACATAGTGCCCGTGAGATACGTCCTGCAGCCCCAGGGATACAATCAGCGCTAACTCCTGCTGTATCAGGGGATCCTTAACGGGTACCATCACCTCTATACGCCGGTCTAAGTTGCGCTCCATCCAGTCGGCCGACCCGATATAGTATCGTGGGGCTCCGCCGTTGGCAAAGATGAGTATTCGGGAGTGCTCCAGAAACCGGTCTATTATAGCATTGAGGCGAATGTTCTCGCTCATGCCGGGGATGCCGGGTATAACGGAGCAGGTGCCCCTAACCAGTAGGTCTATCTGCACGCCTGCACAGGAGGCGTCGTACAGACGGCGGATAATCTTCTTGTCGGTTATATGATTCATCTTAACCCGTATATAGGCCGGTAGCCCTTTTCGGGCGTTGTGTATTTCCTGATTGATAAGGGCGGTAATACGTGGGCGCATATCGTTAGGGGACACCGGTAGCTGTTTGAATCGGGTAGTCAGGTAGGGCTTCTCTATGTAGTTGAATACGGCGTTCACCTCTCGGGTAATGCTTGTGCTGTGGGTGAGCAGCATAACGTCGGTATAGACTTGCGCGGTACCTTCGTGCATATTGCCCGTGCCCACGCAGGCTATGTTACCGCGTCGGGTGGCCAAGTAGAGTAGCTTGGCGTGTATCTTCAGGCGCTCCGGGCCGAACAGCACCTTTATACCGGCCTCCTGCATTACTTTACTCCAGGCTACGTTACCGGCCTCGTCGAATCGGGCCATCAGTTCTATGGCGGCGGTTACTTTTTTGCCGTTCTTAGCGGCTGCTATAAGTGTGTGTACAACCCGGGAGTCCGGTGCCAGACGATACAGGCTAATCTTTATCTCTTGCACATCGGGGGCTATAGCGGCTTCCCGGAGCAGCCGGAGCAACCGGTCAAAGCTTTGGTAGGGGAAGTGCAGCAGCACGTCTCGGCTCAGTATCCGGTCTATACAGCTTTGGCTCGGCAATGCGCTTGGGGTTGGGATGGGCGCCATAGGCGGGTAGAGCAGATCGGTGCGCCCACAAGTGGGGAAGTGGGTTAAGTCTCGGGTATTGTGATAGCGTCCGCCGGGTATGCGGGCGTCTCGGTTGTCTATACCGGCTTTAGAGAAGATCCTCAGACGCATATACCGGGGCATATCACGGTCATAGGCAATGCGCAGCATACGCCCTACCTTGCGCTTCTTTACGCCCTTAGACACCTTTTGCAACACGCCCGCCTCCGCATCCTCCGTCAGGTCTATCTCGGCGTCTTTGGTGAACTTAAAGGCGTAGGCCTTAAAGCTATGGTAGGGCAACCCGGAGAATATATACGGAAGGTTGTAGCGGATTAGGTCGTCCAGAAACATCACGCAGGTATTGCCTCGCTCATCCGGCGGCAGCACAATAAACCTTCGGCTCCCCTCTTGTGGCAGACGAATCAGTGCTACGCTTTGCTTGCGTTCTACTCCCTCTCGGCTCTCTTCTTTACGGAGCTCCACTGCCAGGTAGATAGCCTCGTCTACTTGGGCGGCCGATAGGTTGTCCTTATTCAATATAAAGGGAATGGTGAGCGTACTGAGGTGCTTAAGGAAGTACTTCAGTACATACTGCCCTTGCGCTTGTGTAAGCTGTGTCTCATTCACCACTCTGATGTGCTCTTGTGCCAGCAGACCGAGGAGCTCATCAAACGTAGACTCAAATGCTGCCGCAAGCGTATCGGTAAGCCGATAGAGACGTTTGAGCAGGGCCACAATTGCCTTTCTGTTTTTAGAGGAAACTACGTGGGTGTCATCTATCAGACGGCGCAGGGAGGCCACCCGCACCCTAAAGAACTCATCCAAGTTATCGGAGTAGATGCCCAAAAACTTAATACGCTCCAATAGGGGGATATCGGGGCGTTGTGCCTCAAGCAGTACGCGTTGGTTAAAGTAGAGCCAGCTAAGGTCTCGTTCTATTATTCGGTAAGGGGTGGTCTTAGGGGGAGTAGTCATATGCACAACGCTCTGTTAGGGTACGGCAACCGATCCGATCGGCCCGAGCAAACCGGCGAAAGGGCTTGCTCTTGGGCTCCGTACTATACAGTGCAAAGATACACTACTTTAGCTAAATATCCGTTAAGTTACGGTTAAGAATCTTCCCGAGATACGGATAGGAATCCCCCCGAGATACGGATAGGAATCTCTCCGAGATACGGATAAGAATCTTCCCGAGATACGGATAGGAGTCTTCCCAAGATACGGATAAGAATCTTCCCGAGATACGGATAGGAGACTTCCCGAGATACGGATAGGAATCAATCCGAGATACGAATAAGAATCTTCCCGACTAACGGATAGGAATCAATCAGAGAGACGGATATGAAT
>R16__coassemble_1799_pt1 | contig 8323 bp, 3 predicted proteins | sample R16__metabat2_low_PE_011 | metagenome-assembled genome bin R16
GTGCTTCATCCATTCTGCAAAGTCAAAACAAGATTGCGAGCAATCTTGTGACCCCTGTTGCTTTTTGCAACAGTCTCTAAGAGAAACTGTCGCCGCAGTCTTCGGAGGCGATTGGGGCTACAAAGCGGCGTCTTCCGGTATTTAAGCCGGTATTTGCACCCAAACAACTTTTTTCTAACAGTCTTCCGTAAGTATTGCAATGGGGGAGCGAAGCGGCGGGCGCGGGCTGTTATTCCGCTGCAAAGGGGGTTAAATAGCGGGGAGAGGGGCGGTAATTGCGTTTATTGGGCGGATTTTTTTGCGGCGGATTTGGATCGCGTTGCCGTTGATTTAGCACGAGTAGCTGCAGGGCGTTTGGCAGCAGTGGTTTTAGCGGGAGCCGTGGAGCGCTTGGAGGCGCTTGCAGCGGCGGTTTTGGAGGCAGATTTGCGGGTACGACGGCCGGCGGGGGTGCCGGCTTTTTCCTCCTCGCGTGCTTTTTGTATTAGCTCCTCCACCTGTTGCAGGGTCAGGCTCTCGGGGGGCAAATGGTCCGCCCCGGAGAGTTTGATATTCTTTTTACCCAGTTTCAGGTAGGGTCCGAAACGGCCTTGGCGCACCTCTGCCACCTCGCCGGAGGAGAGGGTAAAGCGGTTCAAGAGGGAGGCTTCGTCTTGCGCTATCTTAGCCTTTATGAGTTCCATAGCCTCGTCGCCGGTAATGGCGTAGAGGTCCATATCCTTAGGGATGGTAGCGTTTACCTGCTTCCAATTCACGTAAGGGCCGAATCGGCCGGTAGTAGCAATCACCTCGGAGCCGTCATACTCGCCCAGGCGGCGGGGGAGCTCCAGCTGTAGGAGTGCCTCTTGCAGGGTAATAGTGGCAATGCCGGTGCCTTTGGGCAGGGACACGAATCTGGGTTTAACGCCGGATTCCTCCTCGGGGGCGCCCAATTGAATAAAGGCTCCGAATCGGCCGATGCGCACGGTTACGGGCAGTCCGCTCTTGGGGTCGGAGCCCAGTAGGCGTTCGCCGGAGTATCGGCCTTGGGTGGTGTCTAACCCCTGCTCTACCAGCGGGTGAAACTTGCGGTAGAAGTCTCCCATGAGGGTTTGCCAAGGCAGCTCGCCCTCGGCTACGCGGTCGAACTGCTCCTCTACGTGTGCCGTAAAGTTATAGTCTACCACTTGCGGGAACTGCTCCAGCAGGAACTTATTCACCACTACCCCTATGTCTGTGGGCAATAGTTTATCTTTTGTGCCGGCGTAGGAAACGGTTTCCCGGCGGGTTTCTATCTGTGTTTGGTTTGCGCGCCTCCAGGCCAGTCTCAGCACGGAGCGTTTGAGGGGCTCGTCTGTGTGGGGCTCCTGCACGTATCCGCGGGTTTGAATGGTGCGGATGGTAGGGGCATAAGTAGAGGGGCGGCCTATGCCCAGCTCCTCCAGTTTTTTCACCAGAGAGGCTTGTGTGTAACGGGGGGCGGGGCGGGAGAACTGTTCATCGCCCTGCAGGTTTTCTAATGTAATGTGCGCGGCGGGCGTAAGGATGGGCAGCAGACTTTGCTCGGAAGTCTTCTCTTCGTCTGCGGGCTCTGCCTGCGGTACGGGAGCCTTTTGTTTGGTCTTGGTATCCTCTTTGTACGCTTTCAGAAATCCCTCAAAGGTAATCACCTCCCCGGTAGCGGTAAAGGAGTAAGGGCATTGGTCTGAAGAGAAGAGGGCCACGGTGCGCTCTATCTGAGCGTCGGCCATTTGGGAGGCCAAGGTGCGCTTGCGTATTAAGCCGTACAGGGCGCGCTCCTCGCGAGTGCCTTTAATGGTCTCCGCTTGGGGATAGGTGGGGCGTATGGCCTCGTGCGCTTCCTGCGCGCCCTTTGTTTTGGTCGTATAGGTGCGTTTTTTGTAGTATTCCGAGCCCCAAAGCTCTTTTACCACGGTAGCGGAGGCGGCCAGAGCCAGCTGTGAAAGCGCCACCGAGTCCGTACGCATGTAGGTGATATACCCTTTTTCGTAGAGTTTCTGAGCCACGCTCATGGTTCGGGAGACGGGGAATCCGAATCGCCGAGCCGCCTCTTGTTGTAGCGTAGAGGTGGTAAAGGGAGCGGAGGGGGAGCGTTTGCCGGGTTTTTGTTGCACGTCGGCCACCAGATAGGAGTCTTGGGCTTGGATAACGGACTGCATAGCGGCGGTGGCTTCTTGGGCGGAGGCAAATTCTTGGGTACACTCGGCGCGGAAGCTTTGGCCGTTTATATCGGCAAAGGTGGCTGTGAGTTTAAAGGCGGAGGTGGGCGTAAAGTTTTGTATCTCCCGTTCGCGCTCGGCCACCAGGCGCAGAGCCACGCTTTGCACCCTACCGGCGGAGGGGGCGTGGCGGCCTATGCGTCGCCAAAGTACGGGCGATAGTTCAAACCCCACGATGCGGTCCAGCACGCGTCGGGCCTGCTGCGCATCCACTAAGTGGTAATTGATCTCACGGGGGTTTTGTATGGCCTCTTTAATGGCACGCTCGGTAATCTCGTGAAAAGCGATGCGGTAGGTGGTCTTGTCTTGCAGCCGGAGCACCTCATATAAGTGCCAAGCAATGGCCTCTCCCTCACGGTCTTCATCGGAGGCCAGCCAAACGGCAGTGCTTTTTTTAACGGCACGCTTGAGCTCGTTTACCACGCGTTCCTTATCTTGGGGAATTACATACTCCGGAAGAAAGTTATTGGGGATATCTACGCTCATGGAGGAGGCGTCTAAATCCCTTATATGCCCGTAACTGGAGAGAACGGTGTACCCCTCCCCCAGAAACTGAGAGATGGTTTTGGCCTTAGCCGGGGACTCAACAATAACCAGATTATCGCTTTTTGTACTCATAGGTGTATTAAAGAAGAGCAAACCGGTGTAGATAGTTTGCCGACTGCAAAGTTAGCAGAATTCTTTTTCTTAGCACTACTCCCCGCCTGCAAATCTTCCGGAGTGGTTTCTCGGGAACAAGTGCCGGTGGGGAGCAGAGCGGTTGATTAGGTAAGGGGGCGGGTATCCGGTTAGGCCTCGGGCGCAAGGGGGGTGAAGCGTACCTCTCCCTGAGCGGTTATATCGGCGCGGATGGGAGTATCGGCGGAGACCGCACCCTGCAGAATGGCTTTGGCCAAGGGGTTGAGCAGGCGTTGCTGAATCACTCGTTTAACGGGGCGTGCGCCGAACTCGGGATGGAATCCCTCCTGTGCCAAGGCTTGCTTGAGGGCGGGGGTGAAGGTGATCTGTATGCCGTTCTCCCGCAGGGCGGCAGCTTGCCGAGTCAGCTGAATATCCACAATACGTTCTATCTGCTCTCGGTTCAGCGGGGTAAAGAGAATGGTCTCGTCTATTCGGTTTAGAAACTCGGGGCGGAGGGTACGTTTGAGCATCTGCCCGATCTCCTCCTCCAGCTGCGCCTGTATACGGGGCAGGGTGTCCGGGGTAGCGTCTTCGGTGCGTTGGCGTATGAGGTCGGAGCCCAAGTTGGAGGTCATGATAATAATGGTGTTCTTAAAGTTCACCACGTGGCCTTTGTTGTCCGTTAGGCGTCCGTCATCCAGTACCTGAAGGAGCACGTTAAAGACATCGGGGTGTGCCTTTTCTATCTCGTCAAAGAGCACCACGGAGTAGGGTTTTCGGCGGATAGCCTCGGTGAGTTGTCCGCCCTCGTCGTACCCCACGTATCCCGGAGGGGCTCCAATCAGGCGGGTAGCGCTGAACTTTTCTTGGTACTCACTCATATCAATTCGGGTCATCATTCCCTCGTCGTCAAAGAGCACCTCGGCCAAAGCCTTGGCCAGCTCGGTTTTTCCCACGCCGGTAGAGCCCAAAAAGATGAAGGAGCCGATAGGGCGTTTGGGGTCTTGGAGGCCGGCGCGGCTTCGGCGCACGGCGTCGGCCACTGCGGCAATAGCTTTGTCTTGGCCTACCACACGTTTGTGGAGCTCCTCCTCCAGGGTGATGAGTTTCTCGCGCTCGGCGGTTTGCATTTTGGCCACGGGAATGCCGGTCCACTTAGAGACAATTTCGGCTATATCGGCGGCCTCCACCTCTTCCTTCACCAGGCTTTGGTTTTGGGCGCGCATGCGTGCCAATTCATCTTGCAGGCGGGCTATCTCTTGCTGCGTCTCTTTTTGCTTACCGTAGCGTATCTCGGCCACTTTTCCGTAGTCGCCTTCGCGCTCGGCTCGCCGGGCCTGAAAGTTTAGCTCCTCTTGCTCCTCCTTTCTTTGCTGTATTTGGTTCACCAAGTTCTTCTCGTTTTGCCATCGAGCGCTCATCTGGGATTGTTCTTCCTTCAGGAGGGCAATTTCTTTGTCTAAGGAGGCCTCTTTTTGGGAGTCTTTTTCGCGTTTAATAGCTTCGCGCTCTATTTCCAGCTGACGGATTCGGCGAGAGGTTTCGTCCAGCTCTTCGGGCATAGAGTCTATGGCCATGCGCAAGCGTGCGGCGGCTTCGTCTATGAGGTCTATGGCTTTATCGGGCAGGAATCGGTCTGATATGTATCGGGTAGAGAGGCGCACGGCGGTGAGGATGGCCTCGTCTTTGATGCGTACCTTGTGGTGGTTTTCGTACCTTTCTTTGAGGCCGCGTAGGATAGAAACGGTGGCGGCCTCGTCGGGCTCGTCTATAGTTACGGGTTGGAATCGGCGTTCCAGAGCCTTATCTTTCTCAAAGTACTTACGGTATTCGTCCGGGGTAGTGGCTCCCACGGCGCGCAGTTCGCCTCGGGCCAGGGCGGGCTTAAGGATGTTGGCGGCGTCCATAGCGCCTTGTGTAGCGCCTGCGCCCACCAGGGTGTGTATTTCGTCTATAAAGAGAATAATCTTGCCGTCGGCTTGGGTTACCTCTTGCACCACGGCTTTGAGGCGTTCCTCAAACTCACCTTGATACTTAGCGCCGGCTATCAGGGCGCCCATATCCAGAGAGAAGATTTGCTTATCGGCCAGGTTTTCGGGCACGTCTCCGCGCACGATGCGGTGTGCCAGTCCCTCGGCAATGGCGGTCTTGCCCACTCCGGGTGCGCCCACCAGTATAGGGTTGTTTTTGGTACGGCGGGAGAGGATTTGCAGCACGCGGCGTATCTCTTCGTCTCGGCCTATAACGGGATCCAGCTTGCCGTCTCGGGCGCGTTGGCACAGGTCTACGGCGTACTTCTTAAGGGCTTGATATTGCTCTTCGGCGGAGGCGGAGTGCACGTTCTTGCCTTTGCGCAGGTCGGCCACTGCCTCCTGCAGACCTTTAAGGGTGATACCGGCGTCTAAGAGCAGCTGACCGGCACTGTTCTTAACCGATACAAGAGCCAGCATGAGGTGCTCCACGGCCACGTAGGAGTCGCCCATCCCGGCCGATAGGTCTTGGGCCTTGGTGAGGATTTTCTCGCTTACGGAAGAGAAATAGGCGGATCCGCCCGAGACCTTAGGCAGGCGGGACAGGGCTTCCTGCAGCTCTTTTTGCAGATAGCCCTCGTTTACTTCGCTCTTTTGCAGCAGATAGGAGACCACGTCTTTGCCCTCCCCTTGCAGAAGTGCCTGAAGCAGATGCTCCGGTTCTATGGCTTGTTGGCCGGAGCGTTGCGCCAGAGACACCGCGTTTTGCAGCACTTTGGCGGATTTGACGGTTAGTTTTTCGCTGTTTATCATGGTAGTGTTTATCTTTATGGTTAGGGGCTGATTGCCTTTTATAAGGATGGTTGCAAAATCCGTTCCGACCTCCTGCAACCGCCAATATGGCACACTTACACCCTATTGGAGGCAAAAACAACGGACAATATGGCATATTTATCTACTAAGCCCGATTGCAAGCAGGGCTATCCGGCGGGCAAAAGGCGGTGCGGCGTGCCCTTGTATTGACTTAAAATAGGTACCTTTGTAGGCTTAAAGCACACGCGCCCAAAGCTTAGATCCTTTTTAAACGACCCTTCCCGCGGGCACGCGCACCGTAACATATATAATAAGGATAATATGAGTACAGCCACCACGGAAGCCCCACGCGAACATCTACTGAACGCCAACTACCTCAAGGTAATGATAGCCAACTTTATGATGTTCTTTGCCTTCTACCTGCTCACCCCGTTGCTTCCGCTCTATATGACCCAAGCCTTCGGGGCTACCAAAGACGTGATAGGCATCGTGCTCTCGGGCTACTCGGTTATAGCCCTTTTGGTGCGCCCCTTTAGCGGATATATAGTGGATACCTTTCCCCGCAAGAAGGTACTCATGGTCTGTTTCTGGAGCTTTGCCCTCTTTTTTGGGGGGTATATAGCGGCGGGCACCCTGCTGTGGTTTGCGCTTTTTCGCATTCTGCACGGCGGCCCCTTCGGAGCGCTTACCGTAGCCAACACCACCGTGGCCATAGATGTTCTGCCCTCCTCCCGACGCAACGAGGGGTTGGCTCTGTTTGGGGTGAGCAACAACATAGCCATGGCCGTAGCGCCCACTATGGCCCTGTGGATCTACCACGCCACGAACAACTTTCAAATTCTTTTTTGGATTGCCTTAGCCGCCGCCTTCATAGGGCTGGCAGCCGACGCCCTGGTAAAGAGCCCGCAACGCCCGCCCGTACTAAACAAACAAAAGCTCTCCTTAGACCGCTTTTTGCTTCTGCGCGGTTTGCCGGTAGGAGCCAACCTCATCTTCTTTGGGTTCTGCATCGGGGTCTTTAACTACTACCTGGCCATTTACAGTGAGCAGGAGCGGGGCATCACCGAGGGGGCCGGCACGTTTTACTTTCTTCTGGCCGGCGGGCTCATACTCTCACGGTTTGTGGGGCGTAAATCGGTGCGCGCCGGCAAACTCTCGCGCAACGCCGGCATAGGCATAGCGATCTCCACACTGGCTTACCTGCTGTTTATAGCGGTGCCCACCCATTGGTCTTACTACCTAACGGCTGTAGGAATAGGCATCGGCAACGGGCTTATGTTTCCCGGCTTCCAAAACATGATGATCAACATGGCGGATCACTCGCGCCGCGGCACCGCCAACAGCACCACGCTCACCGCGTGGGATCTGGGCTTAGGGCTGGGCATCCTCTTTGGCGGAGTCATAGCCGAGCATTGGGGGTTCGCCTCGGTTTTTTGGACCTGCTTTGGGGTGCACCTGGCCGGGCTAATCCTCTACTTTGCCGCCACCCAAGGGTTCTTTGAGCGGCACAAGCTGCGCTGACGGCTTCCCCCCGCACCCCTCTGAGCGAGGAGTGCGCGCCCGTATCCCCCCCCGGGGGGGAGCAGTGCAAAATTTGATGCGGATATAAAAAGTATTAGATCCGCATCTAAGGAAATTTAGAGGCGGATCTAATTTTGCTTAGGGGCGGATCAAATAATCAGTAGTAATTGGTAGGAATAAAACTCCTATCCCCAACTACGGCGCAAAAAGTGGGCGTAAATAAAAAAACTTTTGTACCTTTGCCCTCGGTAAGACACGCCCGGAGGCCCAACACACTCCCCCGACTTACCGCACTCCCCCCTTTGATTTCATCTGTTATAAGCGTAAGCGGTTAGCTTTTGAGCCACTTCCTGCAGTGCGTACGGCCATTTCCGTGCCACAGCAAACACCCTCCTTCTTCTTCCGGCACGGAATCAAAAAAAAGCCTGCTCCGCGAGGGTTGCGTTGCAGTTTGTCCACCCCCCACTTGCGCCCTAACGCCAATCCCATACACATTTATGCCTATATACACACAGGTAGAGTTAGAGAAAAAAACGCCCGAGGAGCTGGAGGCAATAGCCCGATCCTTGGAGATAACCCGCATCCCCGAGTCTAAGCGTGAGCTTGTCTTTGACATCATAGACGCCCAAGCCGCCCGCGAAAGCCAAAGAAAAAGCGCCAAGCGCACTGCCGCCCAAGAGGCCGCTCCGGCTAAAGCCCCCGCCCGCCGCGGCCGCCCCCGTAAGGACGCGCAACCCCAAGCCGAGCAGCAGGAGGCCACTCAGCCCCAAGCCGCCGCTCCCGCACGCCGAAAAAACAACAACGCCAAGCGGACGGCCGACGAGACGCCCGCCAATGAACAATCTACCTTAGACCTGCCCGACCGCGACGAAGCCCTGAAGGTAATTGCCGCCGCCGCCCGTCAACAACGAAAAGAACAGAGCCAAGAGCCTAAACCTACCGCGCCCGCCAAACGGGAGACCCGCCACCGCAAATCCTCTATTGCCGTTACTCCCATGGCGCAAGGCGAGCCTCTGGACGAACACCAGCGAGACCTTCCCGGAATAGACCCCATGCAGGACCCCCTTATCCCCCTATCCGAGGAAGACTTGAGCTACCGAGAGCCGAAAGAGCAACCCGCTGCCCAAGCTCCGGAATCTGCAAACGATCGGGAGCCCTCCGGGGATAATCCCACTCCTG
>R16__coassemble_1813_pt1 | contig 8247 bp, 3 predicted proteins | sample R16__metabat2_low_PE_011 | metagenome-assembled genome bin R16
GACTTAGGCCGCGCACCAAGTTGTGGATGTCTTGTGCGGGTTGCGTCCAGTCTATACGGCTGTTCTCTTTGGTTATCTTGGGGGCGGGCAGCAGGGGCGGTGTGGTGTCTTGTTCCCTTGCGGGCACGTGGCCGTCGGCCCTTAGGAAGTTGCTTAGGAACGCGCACAGGAGCTCGGCGCCCATAGCCATGAGTTGGGGGTAGAGTTCGCCCAGGGTTATGGTCTCGTTTAGGGGGGTGGCGCGTTGCGCCAATATGGCTCCGGCGTCCAACTCGTGCCGGAGCTGAAAGAGGGTAACCCCGGTTTGGGGCAACCCGTTAATCAGAGCCCACTGGATGGGGGCGGCGCCTCGGAGCTGCGGCAGAAGCGAAGCGTGCACGTTTATGGTGCCGAAGGGGGGCAGGCTCCAGAGGATCTGCGGCATCATTCTAAAGGCCACCACGATGCCCAGAGTGGGACGCAGGGCACGCACCCGGTCTATAAACTGCGGGTCTTTGAGGGAGGTGGGTTGCAACAGGGGCAGACCGGCCTGTAGGGCGTACTCCTTGACGGCGGAGGGAAGGAGCTTGTGCCCGCGGCCGGCGGGTTTATCGGTAGCGGTAACTACGGCCACTACGGGGTATCCGGCCGCCACAACGGCCTGTAGGCAGCCCACGGCAAAGGGGGCGGTACCGTAGAATATAATGCGGAGTTCGTTTTGGTTCATACCGGGGGTAGCAAGAGTGAATAGGGGGGGGGGATCGGCTGCAGATTAGGTGCGGATCTAACGAATCTTAGGTGCGGATCTAATGAATCTTAGGTGCGGATCTAATGAATCTTAGGTGCGGATCTAATGAATCGTGGCATCGGTAGAAATGATCATCGGTAGCGATGCGAAGCAACATTTCTGTTCTGTCGGTTCAAACGGAGCCGGGCGGGGGAAGGGGGTTAACGGTTAATCTTCCGGAGTAATTACGTTGAGTACTTCTCGGTAGGTGTTAAATATCTTAGATTTAGAGACGAACCCCTCGTACCGGCCGGCGGAGTCCACTACGGGCAGGTTCCACGCTCCGGTTTCGTCAAACTTGCCCATAATGGATTCCATAGACATATCGGAGGTGAGGATAAACGGGGGCTCCACCATAAACTTTTGTACGGTAAAGCGGTTGTAGAGCTCGGGGCGGAACATGATGTTGCGTATATTGTCCATAAGCACAATGCCCAAGAGGCGGCCGTCTTCGCCCACTACGGGGAATAGATTTCTCTTGGCGCGCCCTATTACCTGCACCATTTCGCCCAGGGTCATGCCGGGCGAAACCACGTCAAAGTCCTTCTCAATTACACTCTCTAAGGTCATTACGGTGAGCACGGCCTTGTCTTTGTCATGGGTAATGAGCTCGCCCTTTTGAGCCAAGCGCAGGGAGTAGATGCTGTGGGGCATGAACAGGCGTATGGTGCCGTAGGAAGAGATGGAAACCAGCAAGAGGGGCAACAATAGATCGTATCCGCCGGTAAGCTCGGCTATCAGAAACGTGCCCGTCAGGGGCGCGTGCATCACACCGGCCATCACGCCGGCCATTCCCATGAGTACAAAGTTCTTATTGGGAAGGAAATCGCTCACAAAGGGGAAGTAGTTGAGGGCGTAGGCAAAGAGAAATCCGCACAGGCCGCCCACAAACAGACTGGGGGCAAAGAGCCCGCCGCATCCGCCCCCGCTGTTGGTGGCCACCGAGGCGAAGACCTTCACCAGCATAGCCGCCAGCATAAACAGGAAGAGAAACCAATAGGACCCCGCCTCCCCTTGAAAGAGACTGCCCTTGAGCAGCAGGTCGTATTGCCCGCTCATAAGCGTCTCCAGGGTGGAGTAGCCCTCGCCGTACAGGGGCGGAAAGATAAAGATGAGCACGCTCAGTATGAGGGCGGAGACGGCAAACTTAACCGGGTAGCGGGAAATCTTCTTGAGGCGCGTCTCTATAAAGAACATGGTGCGGGAGAAGTAGAGCGATACAAACCCGCAGGTGATGCCCAGCAGCAGTACGTACGGAATGCGCTCCGTGATAAAGGGATCGTTTTGGTAGAAGCTGAAGAGCGACCGCTGCCCCGTGAGGATATACGAGAGGGCTGCAGAGGTTACCGACGCCAAGAGCAGCGGCAGTACACTCCCCAAGGTGAGGTCCATGAGCAGTACCTCTATCACAAATACCAGCCCGGTGATGGGCGCCTTAAAAATACCCCCTATGGCACCGGCGGCTCCGCACCCCACCAGAAGCATTAAATGGCGCTGATCAAGCCTAAACGTGCGGCCTATATTGCTGCCGATGGCCGACCCCGTGAGCACAATGGGCGACTCGGCCCCTACAGACCCGCCGAATCCTATGGTAATGGCACTGGACACAAGCGAAGACCACGTGTTGTGGGGCTTGATTCGGCTCTTGCGCTGGGAGAGTGCAAACAGTATCTTAGTTACGCCGTGCCCGATATCGTCCTTTACTATATAGCGCACTATCAGGTAGGTGATTAATATGCCCACGGGCGGCAACAGCAAGTACAGGTAGTTGCTGTGCCTGAAGTCGGTCATCAGCGCCTCTTGTATCAGCTCAATAGCCCCCTTGAGCAGAAACCCCGCCAAGGAGGAGAGAATGCCCACCACAAAGCTGAGGATGAGCAGGAATATGCGTTCACTGATATGCTTTTCTCGCCAGAGTATAAAGCGGGTGAGTAGGTTGGGCTTATGATTGGCTGAGGTGCTTACTTGCGGCATGGATATAGGTCTTAGTAGGTGAGAATGGGGGGCAGCGACTGTAGCAAACGAGGGCAAAAACGGCACTAAACGGGTGCGGCCCTCAGATGACTTTAGGTTCACCCCCCCGTTTAATCGGTTAGGTGGATGGTTTGAGCCTGTTGCCCAAAAGCATTAGAACGGCCGGTTTGCGTGTCAGACGGCTTTCATCGGGCAGCCGGAATGAACTGCAAGGGGCGTAGGAGGCGGCGCAAAGGAAGCGTGCCCGCGTACGCAACACAAGCCTCTCGCTCCCCAAGGCAAGGCGGCGTTTGGCCCTTATGCCGCACGCCGGGTGTACGGTTATACCCCATGCCCCGAAGGTACAAAAAATTAGGTGCGGATCAAATGATTCTTAGGTGCGGATCAAATGATTCTTAGGTGCGGATCAAATTTTTTATTAGATCCGGATGTGATTTTTTCATTTGATCCGCATCAAATTTTTTGTTCCTTCCGCCCCTTCCGCTCGGCAGTGCGGAACGGGTGGAAAAGCGGTGGGGAGGCTTAAACCGGCATTGGGTACGGTAGTTAAAAGTTTTTGCAACAGTCTCAATTCGCTACAACGGCGCTCTTAACTCGGTTGGGTGTGGCTTAATCCGGTACAAATATAAGAAAAAATCACCGCTCAAGCCCCGACGGTGCGGGACTTAAACGGTGATTTGCATCGGGAGAGGCCCTTTTTGACCCTCCTATCTGCCGTAATCCTTCCGAATCGGAGCCCCTGTGAGGGCTTCACAAGGCCTCTCAGAACGGGGGAAACGACAGCAGGCGCAGCGGAGCCTTTGCCCCGCAGGGGACGCCCCGGTTAGGAGGTACCGGGCGTGGGCCTACCCGCAGGGAATTACTTATCCAAGAGGATCTCCAAGCACTTAACGGCGGAGTAAGCCACCGGCGTGCCGGGACCGAAGATGGCCGCTACCCCGGCTTTGTACAGGAAGTCGTAGTCCTGCGCAGGGATAACCCCGCCGGCGGTAACGATGATGTCCGGCCTACCCAGCTTCTCCAGCTCGGCAATGATTTGCGGGATCAGGGTCTTGTGTCCGGCAGCCAAGGAGCTAACGCCTACTATGTTCACGTCGTTCTCCACAGCTTGGCGGGCAGATTCCTCGGGCGTCTGGAACAACGGTCCCATATCTACGTCAAATCCGCAGTCGGCATACCCGGTGGCTACCACTTTGGCGCCGCGGTCGTGGCCGTCCTGACCCATCTTAGCAATCATAATACGGGGTTGACGGCCGAACTTAGCCGCAAACTCTTCGGCCAGCTTCTTGGCCTGCAGGAACTCAGAGTCCTGTCCACTCTCCTTTGAATACACTCCTGAAATAGTTCTGATTACGGCATTATAACGGCCTACTACCGCTTCGCAGGCGTCGGAAATCTCGCCTAAGGAGGCGCGCAAGCCGGCGGCCTTAACGGAGAGCTCTAACAAATTGCCTTTCTTGGTGCGTACGGCCTCGGTGATGGCCTCCAAAGCAGCCTTAACGGCGGCTTCGTCTCGGCCGGCGCGCAGCTCTTTGAGGCGCTCAATCTGCTGGCTGCGCACAGAGGTGTTGTCTATCTCCAGAATCTCAATGGGGTCTTCGTGCTCTAAGCGATACTTGTTTACCCCAACAATTACCTGCTGGTGCGAGTCTATACGGGCTTGCGTACGGGCGGCAGCCTCCTCAATGCGCATCTTGGGCAGGCCGGTTTCAATGGCTTTGGCCATTCCGCCCATCTTTTCAATCTCCTGAATGTGCTCCCAAGCGCGGTGCGCAATCTCGTCGGTCAAGCTCTCTACATAGAACGAACCGGCCCAGGGATCCACCTGACGGCAGATCTGCGTCTCTTCTTGGATATAAATCTGCGTATTGCGGGCAATGCGGGCAGAGAAGTCGGTGGGCAGGGCAATGGCCTCGTCCAGCGCGTTGGTGTGCAGAGACTGGGTGTGCCCCAAAGCAGCCGCCATGGCCTCTACGCAGGTACGGCCTACGTTGTTAAACGGATCCTGCTCCGTGAGCGACCATCCCGAGGTCTGGCAGTGCGTACGCAGGGGCAAAGACTTGGGATTCTGCGCCCCAAAGCTCTTTACTATCTTGGCCCAAAGCATACGTGCAGCACGCATCTTGGCAATTTCCATGAAGTGGTTTACCCCAATGCCCCAGAAGAAAGAGAGGCGCGGAGCAAACTTGTCTACATCTATGCCCGAGTTTATACCGGCACGCAGGTACTCAATACCGTCGGCCAAGGTGAAGGCAACCTCTATGTCGGCCGTGGCACCCGCCTCCTGCATGTGGTAGCCCGAGATGGAAATGGAGTTAAACTTGGGCATATTCTGGGAGGTGTACTCAAATATGTCCGCAATAATGCGCATAGAGAACTCCGGCGGATAGATGTACGTATTGCGTACCATGAACTCCTTGAGTATGTCGTTCTGGATGGTACCGGCCATCTCTTCCAACTTGGCGCCCTGCTCCAAACCGGCGTTGATGTAGAACGCCAGCACCGGCAGCACCGCACCGTTCATGGTCATGGAAACGGACATCTTGTTCAGAGGTATCCCGTCAAAGAGCACTTTCATGTCTTCTAAGGAGCAGATAGATACGCCCGCCTTGCCCACGTCTCCCACTACGCGGGGATGGTCGGCATCGTAGCCGCGGTGTGTGGGAAGGTCAAATGCTACAGACAGTCCCTTCTGGCCGGAGGCTAAGTTGCGGCGGTAAAAGGCGTTAGATTCCTCGGCGGTAGAGAATCCGGCGTACTGGCGGATGGTCCAGGGGCGCAAGGGATACATGGCACTATACGGGCCACGCAAGAAGGGAGGCAGACCGGACACGTAATCTAAGTGCTCCATCCCCTCCAGGTCTTGGGCGGTATAAACGGGTTTAACCTTGATCTGCTCGGGGGTTACCCAGTTGGCTTCTATATGATGTTCCGCAACCCATTGCTCTGCATCGGTAGAGGCGAAGCCGTTGCGGGTTATATCTATACTTTTATAGTTAGGCTTCATAAATTGTTCCCTTAAAAAGTTTGATTCAATTCCTAAAACGGCAGGTTTATAACAGACCGAAGTGTTTGCTAAAGGCGGTGAGGGTGGCCAGCACGTCGCTCTTTACGTGTATAAAGTGCTCTATACCCTGTGCTTTGAGGGCGTCTGTGCAGGCGGGATTGCCGGCCACTACAAAGAGGGCACGTTGGGCAAGTAGCTTAAAGGCTTCGGGGGCCAATTGCTCGTACTCATCGTCGCTGGAGCAGAGCACTACCACGTCGGCCTTGGCGTCTATGGCGGCGTTTATACCGTCGGCAACGGTTTCAAAGCCCAGGTTGTCTATCAGTTTGTACCCGGCGCATCCAAAGAAGTTGCCGGCGAACTGGGAGCGAGCCAGGCGCATAGCCAAGTTTCCTATGGTGAGCATGAACACCACGGGCTGCTTCTTGCCGTTTTGGGCAGCGCGTTCGGTAGCCAAGCGCAGAGATTCAAAGCGGTAGGCGGCGCGCTCAAAGTTGAGTGCCGTAATGGTTGTGCCCTCGTCTGAGCAGGAGCAGGAGAGGGTGTTGGTGTAGAAGGCGGGGTTGATCTTCTCGGCCACGGTCTCGTTAAAGTTGGGGAATTGGTTGGTGCCCAGCAGAGACTCTTTACGGCCGGCCACGGATTGGTGGCGTTTTTCGTTGGAGGCGTTAATGCTTTCCTGCACTTTGCCTTGGGTTACTTGGGCCTCAAATCCGCCGTTCTCCTCTACGGAGAGGAAGATATCCCAGGCGTGGGTGCCGATAGCGTGGGTGAGGGTCTCTAAGTAATAGGATCCGGCGGCGGGGTCTATCACCTTATCAAAGTGAGACTCCTCGCTCAAGAGCAGTTGTTGGTTGCGGGCTATGCGTTCGCCGAAGTCGTTCGCTTGCTCGTAAACGGCGTCGAATGGCAATACCGTAATGGAGTCTACGCCGGCAATAGCTGCCGACATGGTCTCGGTTTGGGTACGAAGCAGGTTTACGTGGGCGTCGTACAGGGTCATGTTCCAGCGGGAGGTAACGGCGTGCTGGTAGATCTTGGCGGCATCGTTTTTGTATTCATCGCCGTAGGCGCCTATAATCTGCGCCCAGAGCCAGCGTGCTGCGCGAAACTTGGCTATCTCCATAAAGTAATTGGTGCTGATGCCCCAATTGAACTTGATGCGCGGGGTTATCTCCTTTACGGAGTAGCCTTTTTGGGTGAGTGTCTCTACTATTTGCGCGCCCCAAGCCAGAGCGTAGCCCAGCTCTTGGGTGATAAAGGCTCCGGCGTTGTTCAGCAATACGCCCTCTACCATGTACAGACGCATGCCGGGCAGTGCCTTACCGGCTTCCCACACGGCTTCTATTTGCGCGGCGCGATCGGTGTTTACGCGTCCCTTTACCAGCTCTTTCTTGTAGGGGTTGTAGGATACAGAGCCGTTTATCTTGGCGGGATCCGTGCCTACTTTTTGGGCATAGGCGGCCAAGAGCCGAAGGGCTTCATCGCATTTAGTGATGCAGCATATCAGGTTTATCTCTACGGCGGTGAGGTCTATGCCGGCAAACAGGGTCTCAAATGTTTGGGCGGTGAGGAGATCTTTTTTAATCTTAAAGCCCAAAGAGGTAACGCCCTTGTTTAGAATGTCTAATGCCTTGGCGTTGGCTTCCCGGGCATCCGATACCTCTATGTCTTGGCGCACCAGCCACTCGTTATTGAGTTTGGTGGAGCGCACAAAGGGATACTCGCCGGGCATGGAGTGCACGGAGGGCAATCCCTGGATGTCGCGCCTAAAATAGGCGGGTTGTAGCTCAAAACCCTCTGCGGTACGCCATACCAGTTTCTTTTCAAACGGGGCGCCCTTCAGGTCGGCTATCACTTTCTCTTTCCATTCCTCCGGACTTACTGCGGGGAACTCAGTAAAAAGTTTTTGCTTTTCTGTAGCCATAAGTTTATTGTGGTGTGTATGTGAATTGCTATACAAGCCGTGGCAGTGCAGTTTGCCTGCACCGCCTATACTCCTGCAAAGTTACTTATTTATTTAGCAATAGGCATCATTTTTGCCGGGAATTTGGCCCTATTGCACCGTAAATCCGCTTAGAAGGGGGCTTTTGGGGGTATCAAGCGCCAACCGAATGCCACCACAAGAGCCCCGGCCCCGGGAGAGGGCACATTTTTGATCCGCATCTAATGATCATTTGATCCGCCTCTAATTATTTTTTGATCCGCATCTAATGATCATTTGATCCGCCTCTAATTATTTTTTGATCCGCATCTAATGAAAATTTGATCCGCCTCTAATTTCTTCTCTCCTTCCCGGGATAGAAACCCCGGCTCAACCCCCGAGGCAAAACAGCGGGCTTCTTCCGCCATGGCATAGGGCCGTTACAGGTTTCTTAAACGCCCACGGGTAAACAAGAAAAGCGGAGCACTGTAGATAAAACTACGTACTCCGCTTGACCAATGTCGGGATGACTAGATTCGAACTAGCGACCCCACGCCCCCCAGACGCGTACTCTAA
>R16__coassemble_1815_pt1 | contig 8229 bp, 5 predicted proteins | sample R16__metabat2_low_PE_011 | metagenome-assembled genome bin R16
TAAAGGCAAACACAAAAAGCCCGTCTCCCCCGGTAAGGAAACGAGCTTCTACCCCTCTCAATAACCATTAAAGGCAAACACAAAAAGCCCGTCTCCCCCGGTAAGGAAACGAGCTTCTACCCCTCTCAATAACCATTAAAGGCAAACACAAAAAGCCCGTCTCCCCCGGTAAGGAAACGAGCTTCTACCCCCCTCAAGAACCATCACCCTTAACGGCAAACACAAAAAGCCCACCCTCTGTGAGAGGATGAGCTTGTAGCCCCTAGGGGAATCGAACCCCTCTTCCGAGAATGAGAATCTCGTGTCCTAACCGATAGACGAAAGGGCCAAGAGCAGAGCTGTGTGTATCTCTGCGGCTGTAGGGCTATTAGTTCAGTGCGTTCAGACGCAGAGCGAGCTCAGACTTGAGGTTAGCGGCCTTGTTAGCGTGGATAACGTTCTTGCGAGCCAACTTATCCAGCATAGAAACCACCTCGGGGAGGGCTTTAGCGGCCTCCTCCTTGTCTGTAATTGCACGGAAGCGCTTTACGTAAGTACGCATAGTCTTGGCGTAATAACGATTATGTTGCTTGCGTGTCTCCGTTTGTCTGATGCGCTTTACGGAAGATTTATGGTTTGCCATCTTAAGTGTAGTTATTTTTATTTTGTAGCCCCTAGGGGAATCGAACCCCTCTTCCAAGAATGAAAATCTTGTGTCCTAGCCGATAGACGAAAGGGCCATCCCATTCGGTGCATTGAGCCCAATCACGCTCGGGTCAGATCTGTTCATTATCCTTCACGGGGGCGGTTGCGAATGCAAAGGTAGTACTTTTTTTTATATCCGCAATAGTTTTGGCGGACTTTTTTCTTCGCTCGTCCCATTCAAGGGGTTTGGAACAGGCCTTAAACGCCCCCGATCCGAGCTGTACGGCGGCCTTTATGCAGGGGTTAATTTGATGCGGATGAAATAAAAATTTGATCCGGACCAAAGATCCATTAGATCCGGACCAAATGATCTTTAGATCCGGATCAAATGATCTTTAGATGCGGACCAAATCGGAGGCCTATCCGGAGGCGGGTTTTCAAGTCCGTCAGGGGGGGATTAGTAACCGGGGGGTTAGAGCGTGTAGTCGAACCCTATGCTCAAAAGCTCAAAGGTCTGGAGCTTGGTGCGCATACCGGCGGCGGGCGGGGCGGCGTCGTCGTAGCGCAGCACCACGTTGATGCGGGCAGAGAAGTATCTATTAAAGGCAAAAGAGAGGGTGTTCTCCAGCTCTGTTTCTATTCGCTTGTAACTGGTATTGTAATAGAAGGAGCTCTCCCAGGCGATGGCGGCGTTAATGTCCCAAATCATTTTGGCGCGCAGCATGGATCCCACGGCATTGTAGAGGCGTTTACCGGGTGCAAAGCCGTGCCGCGCCAAGTCTATGTCTTGGCGGCGGGTCCATTTGAGCTCGTAGGCCAGGGGCGATAGGTTAATATCCAAGCGCAATCGGCGGCCGAAGGGGCGGGGGTACTTTTTGTCCAGCACATATTTCATACCCAAGCCCACCGTAGCGGTAAGCGGGGAGAGCAAATGGGAGTAGAGCACGGAGTTGTCTTCGCTGTAATTGGCAAAGAACTGGGTTTTGGCCTCCACGTCGCAGGAGTAGAACCAGTTCTTAAGTGCTTTGTGCCCCAGATTGGAGTGGAGGCGAAAGAGGTCCTCGGAGACGCGATAGGAGAAGTTTCGCTCCTCGTCGGGGCGGGCATTAACGCTCAGGCGCCACTCCGCCTCGTTTATCCAGAGGGTTTTGTCGCTTCTATAGTCGTAATTAAAGAGCTGCTTGCTGCTGAGCGTGAGGTTGCTCAGGCCGCCCTTATGCCAGTTGGGGGAGATATAGTTTTGAGAAATCTGCACTATGCTGCGCCACTTGGGGAACCAATACCTGCGGTCTACGCCTATCCATTGAAAGGAGCCCTTGCCGAATAGACCGGAGAGGGAGTCGGTAGCGGCATGGGGCTCGGCAATGTGATTGTCGGCTGCGGCAGTAGGCAAGAAATCAATCCGATAGGGCTCCAGCTGCCCCGCCCCATAAGTAAAGAGGGATAGGTCTCGGCGCGCCAGCCGCTCCAAGGTCTCTTGCTCAAAGTGCCACTGCCGGCCGATGGCATTTCGGCGCAACGAGGGCACGGAGCAGGACGGTTGATCCCAAAAGAGGCGGTTTTTCCCCTCCTGAGCCAAGGGACGGAGGGGGTTAAAGTCTTTCTTTAAGTGAAAGGGGCTGAGCTCAGCCCGGGGCACAACCAACGGCCGCTGCAGATAAAAGAGCAGCGCAGAGTCTGCCGGCGCAGAATAGACCGAGTAGGGTCGGCGATAGGCTCGAATCAAAGCCTGCAAACGCTCCTCGTCTTGTGCATAACTATCGGTGGGGGTGTAGAATAGGCGCCCGGAAAACTGCTTTCCCTGCAGTATAGCGTGCGTTTGCTCCTGCACAAAATCGGGACGGAGGAGATCAAAGCGGGCGGTGAGGGAGTCGGACGGGAATTGCTCCCCCGGCAAGGAGACTTCGGGTAAAGATAATGGCGGAGGAACGGGCCCCATTTCTTGCGTCATGCCGCAAAGCGGAGCACGAACGGCCGTCAATAATAAGAAGAGAACGGGGAGGGACAGGCGGAGTGTAGCAGCCCAACGGGGCAACAAGCGGGAGATAAACATAACGAAACCGGGAGCTATTGTCAGCACAAGCAGGCGGAAGGGTTGAGGATAATCAGGCCGAGGGGCAGATACAGCCGGAGCAAGGGGTTGAAGCAAATCAGACCGAGGGGCAGATACAGCCGGAGCAAGGGGTTACTTAGGATCCACATCACAGTAAATATCAGCTCCGGCAGCAAAGTTATATCGGGCTCGCACGTTGCGCTGAGCCAGAGCCAAGAGCGCACGCACCCCTTTCCAGGGAGCATTGATCGCAACCTTTATGCAAAGGTAACGGATATATTTGAGTCTGACACGGGACACATACGGCGTTATGGGGCCTAAGACCTCAAATCCGTCCCCTAAACGTACCGCCTCCTCACCCGAAACGGTCAGTTGGCCCCTTCTATAGGTCTCTTGCAGGGCTATAAGCTCGCGTTGAAGGGCAGTGGCTAACTCCTCCGCCCGATACTCCTGAGCGTGGCGCACGTACAAATTGATCATGCGGCAGAAGGGCGGGAAGTTTAAGGCGGCTCTAAGCTCCAATTCCTCCGCCACAAACCTCCCAAACCTTCCTTGGACAAGGAGCTTGAGCATGGGGTGCTCCGGCTTATAGCTCTGTACAATGAGGGGCACCCCCGGATAGGAAAGCGTAAGGCGGTAGAGGAAAGCAAAAGCCGACTCCTGCGCTCGGAAGTCCGACCCGGAGGTCAGCTGCTCCAGATGCGTTACGGCAATGAGCCCCACCCGCGGGAGCGGCTGCAAGTAGGCGGCCATACGGGTCATAACCACCACATGCACGCCGTCTGCGGCGCGGAGCTCCCGGGCTTTGAGGGCTTCTTTCTTCTGATGGAGGGCGTTTAAGTCTAAAAGAAAGGTCTCCGAGGCAAACCCCGCGGAGCGTAACTCCTCTTCGATGCGCTCCTCGCCGAAGCCGAAGGAGACGGGATTGGGCGCAGAGCAGGTAGGGCAGACAGAGGGAGGCGGCTGAGTGTATCCGCAGTAGGCACACCTCAGCGTGCGGCTTCCCTTGTAATAAGTAAGAGAGACGGCACAATTGGGGCATTGAACCGCCTCACCGCACGCTTTGCAGCGAATCTGCGGAGCATACCCACGGCGGTTGGCAATCACCAGAGCGTTTCGGCCGGCGGAGGCGTTGCTCCGGAGGGCTTCCCGCAGCGATATAGAGAGTAGATTGTCTCCCGAGAGTTTGCCGCGTTGCCGCTCAGAGGCTAAATCTATCACCTGCAAAGAGCCCTCTCGGAGCGTGGGTGAGGGATTCGCCGCCCTCACTTGCGGCTCTTGAGTAGAGGAATGGGCCGCCTCGGGCAGCAGGGCATACCTATTGACCCGCAACAGTGCCGAGACCTCTGCCGAGGGGGTGAGCGTTGAGAGAATTAAAGGAATATTGTATCGGCGGGAGGCGTACAGCAGGAGGTCGCGAGCATGAAAGCGCGGGGTAGGCTCGGGCTGCTTGTAGTTAAAATCCTCCTCGTCACAGATAATAATGAGATTAAAGTGCGTAACGGGGAGCCAAGCGGCGGCGCGCGTTCCGGCCACCACAAGGCCTGTTGCTCCGCCGATGAGCTCGGTGCGAATGCGCATCCGCTCCCGGTCTGCGGTATGAGTGGTGTAAACCCGCACGGAAGGGTGCGCTTGCCCAATAGCGAGGATCACTTGCTCAGCAAAGCTCTGCGGATGCACAACGGGGAAGAGCAACAGTACGTTTCCGCCCCTTTGGGCCACGCCCAAGGCGTGCCGACTAATCATTTGCAGCTGCTCCGGCGGCGTTTTAAGCACAGCCAAGTAGGGCTTGCCGGGGAGCAAAGGCGTATAGGGCGGGAGATTGGCGGGGGAAGAGGCGGTAGGCGCGGGGGCGGCCGTCAGGTAGATGCGCTCTAAGAATCCGTTCTGTAGGAGTAGGCGAAGGGTATTTTTACGGTTTATGTTCCCCCGGGTGAGCATCTGCTCGGGCACGGCCTTACGTTGAACGTCCACCCCTTGAGGCTCCGCCGGAGATGAATCTGCATTTTCCTGTAGCTCGGGGTGGAGGAGCAGCAGCTGCAAATCCTGCAGCAGTGCCTTTTGTGCTTTGGCGCGCCCCATAGAGAGCAAGAGCTCCTCTTGATTGGCGTCTGTTTTGTAGGGGGCGGCAAAGCGAATATAGGGGGCGCCTACGGTGCGGGCGTCGGTATTAATGGTTTCGCCGGCCGAGAGGGCGCCCAAACGGATGAGCTCCTCCACCTCTTTGAGGGCTTTAACGCCCAAAAGTTTGAGGATGAGCTGCAGCTTACAATGCTTTCCTTTTGCCTCTTCTACCCGAGTCATCACGGTGCGGAGGGCAGGATTTCGGTCAGCTTCTTGGGATTGGAGGGGGCGTACGGCCGTCAGGGTTGTTTGGCTGTCGGGCAAGTAAAACGAGGGCAGTACGGCGGGCAGGATGAGCCCTATTGGTGCCGAGTAGTAAGCGGATGCCCAGCGCCAGAGGTCAAACTCGGCCGGGTCTATGACCGGGTCCCCGTCCGGCAAGTGCAGGAGGGGCTTGAGTCTCCCCTTTCCGGCGGGAGCGTGCTCAGAATGCTCCAGGGCCGATACCACGCCGTAGCAGATGCGCTTGGCGCCGAACTGCACCACCACGCGCATTCCTATGCGTATAACCGAGCGCATGGCTTGGGGCACGAGGTAGCTGTACTCCTGCTCTAAGCGAAGCGGGAGCAATACACGCGCTACAAGCCGGGCGGGTAATCGGTGGGCCGCAGGGGTATCTATGCTTAAACCTACAGGCATACAAGGGTAAAACTAAGGGGATATTTGTCTCATCACACGGAGCGCATCCGTGCAGAATCTATAGGGGCATAAACCGACTTTCCCTACCTCTATCACGCCCCCTTTACCTACCTTTATCAGGCTCCCTATACATATACCGCATAATACACTCCCTCAGGATTATAATATACTCCCTCAGGGGCGCGCCAAGGCACTCACCAAGGTATAATAGCGGGGCAGATGCCCTCCGGAGGGCCAACACATGGGCACGCCCATCAGCTTCTTGGCGGTGGTAGCCAAATTGAACCCCAGCGACTCCAGCGAGTAGCGCATCCTATCGGGATGCCTACAGGGGGCATCTTGTATGCGGGGGCACTCGTCCTCACCCCGGGCACGGCACAGGTTACACGATCCCGCAAAGAATGCTCGGCTGCCGGGGTGCACCTGCTCTAAGTGCAGAAGATAGGGGTCTACGGAGCGGCGCAGCTGCTCCAGATAAGCCATGCCCACCTTGCCCTGATCGGGAATAGGGGTGCCCATTACAATCTCCCGGGGCGGAAAGATCTGCGTGATATAGATAGTAATGGCCGAGTATGGACGCAAATACTCCTGCGGGGTGGTAGGCAACGGGGGGCAAGCCCAGTAGCGCCCGAACCGCGGGCAATCTCTACAACACTGCAGGAAGACCTCCTGCTCTAAGTACCCGCCGATGTAGCTTTGCAGGGGCAGGGTACGGGCGTGGTCTATGCGCCTTTGTACGGGCAGCAGGGGCTGTAGGGACATACGGCCGTTTAGTTGGCGGAAGCAATCATCGCCCCCGTTTTTGTTTTGGTGTTCGTGGCGGCTTCCACTACGTTGAGGATATAACTATTGAGCATCTCCACTTCCGTAACGATATCCATGTAGTATACGCCCTCCTCGTAGGGGTAGGTTTCTTCCTTCACGGCGGTTAGGTTACGGGTACGCAGGGTTTGAATAACGTTTTTAACGGCGTTGTGCCTATTTACGCTCTCGGGAAGGTCTGTTTTCTTGGGATCCTCTAAGGAGAGCACCCGCACCATTTCTTTCAGGGAGCCGCGTGCCATCTCCAGCAGCTCGGTAACGTTGTCGTGCACGGGTTGGGAGAAGGAGAGGTCTGAGTCTCTGTGGCGTTTGAGGATTCGGGCTATGTTGTAGCTGGCGTCTCCTATACTTTCTATTTCGGTAGCGATGCGCATCATGCCCAAAGCCTCGGCTTTGGTTTCGTTGCTGAGCAGGTCTCGGGTAGCGTGGGTCAGATAGGTAGCTATCTCTATCTCCATGTTGTCGCAGATGTTTTCGTATTTCTCTACCCTATTGAATATGTCGGTAAACTTGCCCGGGTTTTTCTCCTCTATGAGCTGCATATCCATATCCGTCATGCGGGAGGCGCGCTCGCCGAAGTTGGCCAGCTCCTTCTGTACCTGCAGGATAGAGAGGTCGGCGGTGGAGAGCATAGGACGAGAGAGGAACTTCAGATAGGAGTAAGAAGGTTTCTTTTCCTTGCGGCGCTCCTTAATAACGGCGTTACAGATGCGCACATAAAGGGGCACGAACCAGATCATAACGGAGGCGTTGCACACGTTAAAGAGGGTGTGAAACAGGGAGAGCGCCACGGAGACGCTGCCGGCGTAGCCCGCCAATACGGTACGATGAGAGAGCAGAGTAGGATCGGAGAGGGGTTCGCCGGAGGTAATGGCGGTAACGGTAGCAACGTCGTACTGCGTGCTCAGGTTGTTTACGAAGGCGAATAGGTCATTAGGGTTGGCCTGACCCATATTCACCACCAGATAGCTCACCAATTGGGTGAAGGGATAGTAGAAAACCAGCACCAGTATAACGCCTATTACATTAAATATAAAGTGGGAGAAGGCGGCGCGTTTAGCGGTTACGTTGGTACCTATAGCCGCCAAGTTTGCGGTAACGGTGGTGCCTATGTTCTCGCCCAGTACCATAGCAGTGGCCATCTCAAAGGGTATCCAGCCCTTGGAGCACATCACCAAAGTGAGGGCCACGGTGGCACTGGAGGACTGCACTATCAGGGTCATGACGGTACCGATGAGCAGGAAGATGAGCACGGAGCCGAATCCCATGTTGGTGTAACGGGAGAGGAACTCCAGCGCCTCGGGGTTGGCCTGCAGGTCCGGCATAGAGGTTTTGAGGTACTCCAAGCCCAAGAAGAGCAAAGAGAAGCCGATCACAAACTCCCCCAGAGCCTTAAGGTTTTCCTTCTTGGAGTAGATCATAGGCAGTGCAAAGGCCAAAAGCGGCACGGCAAAGGCGCTTATATCCACCTTAAATCCCAGCAAGGAGATAACCCAAGCGGTAACGGTGGTACCTATATTGGCGCCCATAATCACGGAGATAGCCTGCGCCAGCTGCAGCATACCGGCATTGACAAAACTAACTACCATAAGAGTAGTAGCACTACTGGACTGTATAATGGCCGTAACGAGCACACCGGTCAGAAGTCCGAAGACGCGGTTGGAGGTCATGGCGGAGAGGATGCTGCGCATGCGGTCTCCGGCCGCCTTCTGGAGGCCTTCGCCCATGATCTTCATGCCGTACAAAAAGAGTGCCAAGGCACCCAACAGTCCGATAAAGTCTACAACGGAGTAGGTCATATGGAGGGGAGGGGTTAAAGAGGTTTGTCTTGTAACGCGGTTGGGCCGTAACGGCTTTGCAGTACAAAGGTACAAATTTTTGCTTTTTCGGGGGGAGATATTACGTCCTAAACAGGGGCGAGGGGCGTCCGCCCCGTTTGTCGTGGGGGTGCGGTGCCCGATAGAAAG